>Ga0194121_10005958_pt1 | contig 16543 bp, 16 predicted proteins | sample TA2MahCa50mmetaG_FD_148609 | JGI IMG/M metagenome (GOLD analysis project Ga0194121, IMG submission 148609) | Freshwater microbial communities from Lake Tanganyika, Tanzania - TA2015020 Mahale Deep Cast 50m | ecosystem: Environmental > Aquatic > Freshwater > Lake | place: Tanzania: Lake...
TCCTTGGCCTTGGACAGCGCCGGGAGCAACAGCGCCGCGAGGATGGCGATGATGGCAATGACCACGAGCAACTCGATGAGCGTGAATCCACGGCGGAGGGCGGGCGGCGTAGTCATGGGCTTCTTCATCATCCAGGCTGCGATCGGGGCGAAAGTCAACTGCGTGAATTACACCGAACCGGTTTCACGCCGAGGCGCGGACAGTCGCGGGCGAGCTCGCAGCCGGCGCAGTCGGGCTTGCGCGCGGCGCAGCGGCGGCGCCCGTGCCAGATGAGCCAGTGACTCCACAAAGCCCACTGGGCGCGCGGGATGAGTTTCATCAGGTCCTGTTCGATTTGCTCGGGTGTCACCCGCCGCGTCAGCCCGAGGCGGCGGGAGAGCCGCGCGACGTGCGTGTCGACGACGACCCCGGCGTTGATGCCGAATGCGTTTCCCAAAACGACATTCGCTGTCTTGCGGCCGACGCCGTCGAGCGCGGTGAGCTCAGCCATCGTGCGCGGGACTTCGCCCTGGTGCCGCTCGACGAGCTGGCGGCTGCACGATTGGATGTTCCTCGCCTTGTTGCGGAAGAACCCGGTGGACTTGATCAACGCCTCGATCTCGCCGAGGCGCGCCGTCGCGAAATCCTGCGCGGACGGGAATCGCGCAAACAGCGCGGGCGTGACCCTGTTGACGCGCTTGTCGGTGCACTGCGCGGAAAGGATGGTGGCGATGAGAAGGTGAAACGCGCCGCGATGATCGAGCTCGCAATGCGCATCGGGATAAGCGCGTTTGAGCGCGGCGAGAAGACGTCGCGCGCGGGCGGAACGCGCTTCAGCGGACTCGCGCGGCATGTCACACCATCTCCGGCGTGGTGAAGTTCTCCGAGGGCTTGAACAGCGGGGTGCCATCCTCCGCCTCGGGATACTCGAACACGCGGCCCTCGAAGTTGCGCACGATCACCCGCTCGTCGTTCCGCCGAAGGATGTAGCCGGGCGCCACGGGCACCTTGCCCCCGCCGCCGGGCGCGTCGATCACGTAGGTGGGCACGGCGTAGCCCGTGGTATGACCACGCAGCGACTTCATGATTTCCAGCCCTTCGCGCACGCTCGTGCGCAGGTGCGCCGAGCCCGAGATCAGGTCGCACTGGTAGATGTAATACGGCCGCACCCGGCAGATGAGGAGCTTCTGCACGAGGGCCTTCATCACCGTCGGGTCGTCGTTCACGCCGCGCAGCAGGACGGATTGGTTGCCGAGCGGGATGCCCGCGTCGGCGAGGCGGCCGAGCGCGTCGCGGACTTCCGTGGTCAGCTCGCGCGGGTGGTTCGCGTGGATGCTGATGAAGAGGGGATGAAACTGCCGCAGCATCGCGCACAGCTCCGGCGTAATGCGTTGCGGCAGGAAGACCGGGATGCGTGTGCCCATGCGCAGAAACTCGACGTGCCTGATGGCGCGGAGCCGCGAGAGCAGGTCTTCGAGTTTCTCATCGCTGAGCAGCAGCGGGTCGCCGCCACTGAGCAGGACGTCGCGAATCTCCGGATGCGCCGCGATGTAGGCGAGCTGGCGGTCAAACTCGGGATGGAAGTCGTAGCCGCTCGCGTTGCTCACGAGCCGCGAGCGCGTGCAATAGCGGCAATACGCCGCGCAGCGGTCGGTGACGAGAAACAGCACGCGGTCGGGATAGCGGTGCACGAGGCCCGGCACGGGCGAGTGCGCGTCCTCGCCGCAAGGATCGCTCAATTCCCACGGCGCGGTTTGCGCCTCCTCGACCCGCGGAATGACCTGCCGGCGGATGGGGCATTCCTCGTCGGCTGGATCGATGAGGTTGAAGAATGACGGCGTGATGGCGAGCGCGAGCTTGCTCCGGGCGAGGATGGCGCCCGCGCGCTCCGCACGGGTCAGCGACGGCAGGAGCGTTTCGAGTTGTTCCAGCGTGGTGACGCGGTGTTTGAGCTGCCAGCGCCAGTCGGACCAGTCGGCAGCCGGGGCATCGCGCCACGGACCGCGGCCGCCGGGGTGAAATTGCTTCAGCGAGTCGAGGCGGCCCGACGCAGGCGGCTCCTTGGCCTGCGCCGGTGAGGCGTCGGTTGACATGTTGGCCGGGACTATAGAATCGGACATCGCGGAGTCAAGGTGGCCGCCGGGGCCGCTCACTGCGCGGCAACCGGCGTGGCCGTCAGCGCGCCGAGTTTGCGGAAGTCATCACGAATCACGTCGAGCACGTCGAGTTGCTTGATGGTTTCCTGGATCACGACCTTGTGGCTGGGCGCGGGCTTGCCTGCGATGTCGAAGAGCTGGCCGGCGCGCTCGCGCTTTTGCAGGTAGGAAGTGAAGGCGGCGCGATAGTCTGCGATGAGCCGCGCGAGGTCGTGCGGCGCCTGCGACTGGAGTGATGTGAGCTGCACGACCAGATTGGCGATGGCACCGCGCTCGCGGCTGAACTGGGCCTGGCCGAGAAACAACTGCAGCTTGATCGCGCGCCGCTCGGGCAGCGCGCCCGCCGCGGCCCGCGCCTCGACGTGCGCAAGGAGAAGTTCATCGAGGCGTTGCAAGCTCGCGGAGTGCGTCCACCGGCGGTGCTCGTCACGGGACAAAACGCTCGCGTGAACCACCGACCACCATTTCTCGATGTCGAGCGCGGACTTGAACTGTTGCTGCCAGGCGTGTTCGAACGCGAGTTGCGCGTTCAGGAACGACGGCAGCGCCTGCAGAAACGCGACGAACCGCGCCGGTCCCTCGGGCTGTTTGAGCAGTTCGCTCACGAACACGTGCGAGCTGCTTCGAAACGTCTGCAGCGCCGCGCCGGTGAGATGCTCGGGGCGTGGCAGGCTGAGGTCTTTGAACGACATCGGCGCGGCGGCGCGCAGGACTTCGCGGGCCTCGCGATACGGTTCCGGGAAGCGCCCCGTCATCGAGATGACGGCCCGTGGATTGTCCACCACCGAAAACCTTCCCGCGCCTGCGACCGGGGCACTGGTGCCGTCCAAAAAGTGCAGGCCGCCCGTCGTGCGCAAGTGGGCGTCGAGCCCCTCGACCACCCACAGCGGGACTTCGCCGGCGCGTTGCGACGGGTTCAAGCGGTTGGCCAGCTCCAGCGCCAGCGCGCCGGTAATTGCGCGCGACACCTCCGCCGGTTCGGCGTAGTGCGGCGCCAGCACGCGAAACTGCCAGCCCTCGGAATACCACTCGCGATTCACCGCAATCGGCCGCGTCGGCGGCGCCTCCGGCAGGAGCGAGACGCGGATGCGTCCGCGCCACTGGTCGGTGAGGTGCAACTCGCGCAGCAGGACTTCTTTCACGCGCTCGCAGTTGACAGCGACCACGGCGGGTTCGAGCCGCACGAGGTTGGTCGGCGCCCGCGTGCCGTCCGGCATGCTCACGACCACGCCGGGCCTGACGCCCGTGACGACGAATTGGCGCGAGCGGCTTTCGAAGGTGTCGAAGTGATTGTAGCTGAATGCGGCTTCCACCCGGCCTGCCGTTGCCACGAGCAGCGCGACGAGCGCGGCGGCGGCCCGGACGAAGGGACTTCGGCGCGCGGCATTCATGATGCGGTCAGGGTTTCGCGGCGGGAGCGGGCTTTGAGTCGCCGCCCGACTTCGCGGCGGGGGTGGCGGGCTTGGCGTCTGCCGCAGGTGCCGGCGCGGGTGGCGCGTCCTTTTTCGCGGCCTGCTTGTAGTTCTCGCTGCGGTAGTCGGTGATGTAGAAGCCGCTGCCCTTGAAGATCAGCCCGGCACCCGCGCCCATCAATCGCCGGACACGGCCGCGCCCCCAGCGCTTGCGCCCGCAGAGCTCCTTCGGGCAGACGGCGAGCGCGGACTCTTTCATGGACTGGACTTTCTCAAAGTGAAGACCGCACTTGTCGCAGGAATACTCGTAGGTGGGCATGGGAAGATCTGGCGGGTTCCAAGCCCGCGTCGGCAGCCGTCGCAGCAGGCTTGCAGTCGGGAATTCAGCGGCGGTCGAACAATCCTCCGGGCAGCCCCGTCTCCCAGGACTTCGGCGAATTCCAAGGCCGCGACGAGGCGTTTCCCGGCTCCGTCGTGGCGCAACCGCTGGCGCCCAAAAGCAAAACGGACACGGCGGCGAGAAGCAAGGCGCGGGCGATCAAGTTCAGGGGCGCTTTCATCTTAGGGCACGACGACGACGTCGCCTTCGAGGATTTCTTCACCCTTCTTCTTCCACTGTTGCATGATGTTGGCGATGGAGTGGCCGGGTTCGACGGTGGACACCTTCAGGCGGCCGACGAATTTCCCGGCGCGGTTGACGATGAGTTCGCCGTTCTTGAGCACACCGTGGTTGCCACCGACATCCACGATGACGAAATCCCACTTCGGATCGACTGCGACGATGCGGCCCTTGATGGAGGAGTCCAGCACCACATCCTTGCCGACGTTTTTCACGGAATCCACCTCGCCCTGTAGCTTGTTCACGCGGACGGCCAGAATCTTGCGTTCTTCCTTGGTGACATCGAGTTCGGTCTTCACGGCCGGGAGTTCGGCAGCCATGGACTTGATTTGGGGCATGTTAAATCCGGACGCGAAGAACTCTTCCGCCGTCTTCTTCACACTCGCGGTTTCGGCGGCGGCCTTCGCAGCGTCCGCGATGGCTTTCGTGGTGTTCATTTTCTCCACCGCGGCTTCCTTCATCGCCGCGTCAGCCTTGGCCTTCTCGGCATCGCGTTCCTGCTCTGCGACGTCGATCTTTTGCTGGCGATCGCTGGATTCTTTGGCGAATTTTTCCTTCTGCTTGGTCATCTCCTCGAGGTCCTTGGCCTTCTTCTCCTTTTCCTCGTTGAGCGTGGTGAGGGTGGGTTTGAGCTTGAGCTCGCTGAGCGCAAAGACTGCCGCGCTGCAGAGAATCGAAACAATCAGGGCGATCTTAAGAAACATGGCGGCTCAATGATTGGGTTGAACAGTGGCGGGACGTTAAACACCAGTCCCGGCGGTGTCAATGGCTCTGTTGGCTCCGTTGGCCTGCGTTCGCCTCAATCCCGCCAGTAGGTCGACTCGCGCGGGGCCTTGTAGCGGATCGCCAGGTGGGGCGTCTCGATGCGCTTCTGCCCGGCGGCGAGTGATTGCATGCCGGCGGCGACGAGCCCGCCGGTGAGTTGCGTGCGCTCCACGGGATACGGCGCGCGGCCGGTGAGGAACATCCGTTCGGCTTGCGCCATGAGTGCTGCGGAATAAACCACGTTTGGATTGGGCGGCAGGTAAAACAGCGTCGAGAGTGGTTGCGACTGGCCGCTCCTCCGCGCGGCGAACGTAAAATCCCCGACCAGTCCGTTCAGCAGCAGCATCGTGGCCTTCAACCCGTCGGCGTGCTCGTAACGATACGCGACCGGGTCCTTCACGAAGCTGCGGATTTGCTCCGCGGTCGGATACCGGTGGCTGTGGGTCGGCGGCTGCGCGAGCGTGTGGCTGCGCGACAGGCACGCTTCGAGGAGCGCGGGGTCCCATCCGCCGGCGGCCCACGAACCCGTGTCCATCGCGTGCCACACGGAGTCACCGCGCAACGCCTGGAGCGCCACGACGCCCGTCTCGCCACCGCGCCGGCGTTCAGCCATGCATTGGATGACTTCCAAGGCGTGGAAGTCGTAACTGTCCACCGCGCCCATCGCCACGCCCATGACTTCGCGCAGCACTGCGCCGGCGGGCATTTCGACCGCGGGCATCCGCCACGTCACCGGCAACGAGGAACCGGCAAGAAACGGAAACTTCAATTGCCGCGACAACTGCACCATTTCGTCCGCCCACGCGGGATTCCACGAGAGATGTTTGTCGTTGAAGACCGGCGCGCCCCGGCCGTCCTGCCGGAAGACGTCTGTGACCTGCTTGAAGAATTCGTAGCGCGGATATTTTTTCTGGCCGGCTTCGTTCACGGGATAGTTGCCGTGTTCGCCGATGATCAGCACGGCGTCAACCGCGAGCCGGCTGCCGCCGCATCGCAGCGCCTCAGCGATCGTCGGGTAAATGGTGAAGCCAAATTCCCGCGCCCGCGCGCGGCTCAGTTCGTTCTCCGGGAATTGGTCCACATACGCGGACACGACTTCAATCTGCGGCCGGTGCCAGGCGCCGCGAACGGGATACCCGACGAGAAACCGTTCCCCCATGTGCCACGCGTGCGATCGGAAGCGCCACTCCGTCGTGATGATGGCCATGCGTTTCTTCCGCGCGGCGGTGCTCGCGGCCGGCCCGCCGAGGGAAAGTCCTGCGACGCCGGTTCCCAACGCGGCCAGGAATCGACGACGCGTGCTTTCGTGAAGAGTGAGCATGAAAGTGGAATACCACCGCCCGATCCGCGAGGCAACGTCAGGAACCGTCCACCGCTCAAACCCTGTGCCCGGTTCAGATGATGTATTCCAGAACGTTCGACGGTTCGCTTTGCAGTCGTCGCACCCGCTCGCACATCTGCGCGAGCGTGACTTCCTCCAGGATCTTTGCAATGGCGTCGCGAACTTCTTTCATCACGCTTCGGATGCCGCACCGCGATTCGTCCGGGCACGAACAGGCTTCGTAAGCCCGCTCGCTGACGCAACTGACCGGAGCGAGGGGCCCTTCGATGTGACGGATGACTTCGGCCAGCGTGATGGTTTCGGGGGCGCGCCGCAGCCGATACCCGCCTGCAACGCCACGCCGACTCTCGACCATTCCGCCTGATTTCAAGTCGTTGAGAATCTGCTCGAGGAACCGCTTTGGAATATTCTGCGCGTCCGAGATGGTCTGCGTGGCGACGACGTCCTGCCCGTAACGCGATCCCAGCACAATCAACGCCCTCAAGGCATATTCCCCGCGCAGCGAGAGTTTCATGGGCGTATCCTGCAAACCCTACACATCAAGTCAAGATTATCCAGGCGTGTATTGCCGGCACAATTTGAATCAGTGTGCCAACGATCGTAACTCAATCCGATTAATGTCTATTGACTTGATAGTGATTTGAAATAGACTGCCCACCCGCATCCGTGACCGCTTCCCCGCTGTTGTGACGAGCGCCCGGCACCATTGCAGACTCTGCTCCGACGCCGCCGGCCTGAAACGACAGCGGATGCGATTCGTCGGAACTGCACACCGAGCTCAAGCTTATGGAAACCAAGTCACGCAGCCTCGCCAAAGCGGTCAGCTACCGCATCTACTCGTCAGTCATCACCGCGGCCTTGGTTTACATTTTCACCGGGATAGCATCCCTGGCGCTTGGAATCGGTGTCACGGAATTGATCGTCAAGGTATTCACCTTTTTCCTGCATGAGAGGATCTGGACTTTCATCCGCTTCGGGCAAAACACCCACCCGCTCGCCGAATTCAAAGTCAGCAAGCCGCTCACGCAACACGACAAGCAGGAGATCGAGAAGAAACTCTCCGAACTCGGCTACCTCGGCGAAGGAATTTGAAACGGCGCAGACCGGCAGAACCAGCCTCGCAATCCGGCGAATCCCCACTCGCCCAGCACCCTCCCGGCGCTTGCAATTATTCCACAGCCCCGGTTTACTCCCCGTGGTTCCAACAACAACTGCACACCATGAAGCAACTCCCATTCATCCTCGGGTTCGCCACGACACTGGCACTCGCCGCGCCAGCCTTCGGACAGGACGCCCTCGCCGAAAAGGTCAAAGCCATCCAAAAGGAATACCAGGCCGCCGCCACGGAATACTCGACCGCCATCCGCGCCGTGAAACTCAACGAGGACCGCGCCGCCGTCGCCAAGGAGAAAATGCCCGACCGCGCGAAATTCGCGGCTCGCTACCTGGAAGCCGTCTCCGGTGCTCCCGCCGACCCCGCCGCAGCCGAGGCGCTCATCCAGGCGGTGACATTGGATTTTCGCGGCTCCACCGGAGCGAAGGCCATCGCACTCCTAGCCGCGCACCACGTCAGCAACCCCCGCATCACAAACGTGATGACTTACCTGCCCTACACCGGCGAAGCCGGCGAGAAGCTCGCCCGCGCACTCTCCGAGAAAGGCGCCGACCGTGACGTCCGCGGCAAGGCCTCGATGGCGCTCGCCAAGATTCTCAAGGACACCAACCCCGCCGAGGCGGAAAACACCCTCAAACTGATCATCGAGAAATACGCGGACGTCTCCGCCGGGCGCGGCACACTCGGCGAACAGGCGCAGAAGGACATCGACCACGCGAAGAAGTTCGGCACCGGCAAACCCGCGCCCGAGATCGCCGGGCAGGACATCGACGGCAAGGATTTCAAGCTCTCCGATTATCGCGGCAAGGTCGTGATGATTGATTTCTGGGGAGATTGGTGAGGGCCCTGCCGCGCGATGTATCCCCACGAGCGGTCGCTCGTGGCGCGGATGCAAGGCAAGCCCTTCGCACTAATCGGCGTGAACTCCGACCCGAAAGAAAAGGTCGTGGACGCCATCAAGCGCGAGAACATCACCTGGCGCTCGTTCTGGGATGGCGGCAACACCCGCGGCCCCATCGCCACCGAATGGCAAGTGCAGGGCTGGCCCACGATGTATCTGATTGACCACAAAGGCGTCATCCGCAAGAGCTACGTCGGCTCGCCCGGCGGCGAAGTGCTCGACCGCGAAATCGACGCGCTCGTCAAAGCCATCGAGGCCGGCAAGTAACCCCGGCGAGGCCAGAAATCACTGTCATAAATGGCCGCCGGGCACCCGGCGGCCATTGCATTGAAGCGCCGAACTCCAGTTCGGTGCGATGGCATCCGACGGCGCGAAGCCCCATGAAAACCTCACACCACCCACCAGTCATCACGCTGATCCTGAACTGCATCGTCGCCGCTCAAATCGTTGCCGCCGAACGCACGCCCGCGCAGCAATACGAGGCCATCGCCGGCGAATACGACCTCGCCCAAGCTGCCTTCACCGCCGCCGTGCGCGCCGCCAAGATCGGACCGGACCGCGACAAAGTCCGCGCCACCAAGCGCCCCGACGTCGCCGCGTTCGCTTCGCGATTCCTCAAGCTCGCCGACGCGCACCCGAAAGACCCTGCGGCGGTTGACGCGCTCGTCTGGGCCGCGAACAACGGCGACGACGATCACGCGCACAAGGCCCTCGACCGCCTCTTCGCCGACCACACGCGCAGCCAAAAGATCGCCGCGGTTTGCGAACCCATCGCTTCCCGCATCACCGACTCGACGGAGCAGCGCCTCCGCAAACTGCTCGGGGAGACCCCGCATCGCGATGTGAAAGCGCAGGCCGCGTTTGCGCTCGGCCTCTATTGCAAGAACAAGGCCGAGGTCCGCGCCGACCTCATTCTCAACCTCGCCGGCGCGGAGAAAGACCTTCGTCCAGTGGACCGCAAGCACTACGAGGACGTCATCAAGTCGTCAGACCCGGTGAAACTCGCCGACGAGGCGGTGAAGTGGTTTCAGCAGGTCGCGGCGCAGCACGCCACCGAGCCCGCGCTTGCGAAGCGCGCGCAGGCGCAGGTGCACGAAGTGTCGCACTTCTGCATCGGCCGCGAGGCGATGGAAATCGAAGGCGCGGACGTGGACGGCAAAAAGATGAAGCTCTCGGACTTTCGCGGCCGCGTGGTGGTGCTTGATTTCTGGGGCGACTGGTGAGGCCCGTGCCGCGCGATGTATCCCTCGCAGCGGTCGCTCGCGAGGCGGATGCAAGGCAAGCCGGTCACGTTCGTCGGCGTGAACAGCGACGGCAAGGACCGCCTGCGGTCGACGCTCAAGCGCGAGCAATTCGACTGGCCCAACTTCTGGGACGGCGGCGACACCAGCGGCCCCATCGCGCAGGCGTGGGATGTCACCGGCTGGCCGACGATTTACGTGCTCGACCACAAGGGCGTCATCCGCTTCAAGGAAATCCGCGGCGACACGCTCGAACTCGCGGTGAGCCTGCTCGTGAAGGAAATCGAGGCGGAGAAGAAGCAGCCTTGATCGCGCCCGGCCACGGGCGGACGCTTGACCGGCTTCAGCTACTTCACGAGCCACAGTGAGGCTTCCTCGACCCAGCCGCTTTCCCAGTGGTGCTTCCGTTGCGGACCGTCCCGCCGCTCGTGCGGGATGCCAAGCGTCTCCATCCACTGATGCGTCTGCGTCATCTGCGCGCGAAAGTTGTCGTAGCCGAACAACCCGAGCCGCGCCGAAGCGCCCAGCGCCTTCCCCCGCGTGCGCAGTGCCTCGTGCAACTGGTGCCGATCGTAGTTTTCGCGCGTGCCGGAGATGGCTTCGAGCCCGTAGCGCGGCTGTTCCATCGCGGTGGGCGCGTCCCACGCCGCGGCTTTGCCGAACACATCGGGATGCCGCAGCAGCAGACTCCACGCGCCCCATCCGGACTTGCTGAAGCCAAGCAGCAACCGTGCGTCGCGGTCGCGCCGTGCGGGATGCCTCGACTCGACCGCGGGCACCACGACCTTCACGAAGTAGCTTTCCTGCCGGATAGACTTGTCCGCCGAGTGATCCACAAACCACGGGAGCTGGCTGAATGTCGGATAAACGCAGATCACGCCGACCTTGTTCGCGAGATCGAGCCGTTTCGCCTCCGCGAGCGCGCTGCCCCAATGCACGCCGTTCGTCGCCTCGACGGGCAACAGGTAGAGCACGGGGAACTTCGCGCCCGGCGGCCGGTTTTGCGGCAGAAGCACATGAATCTCCGTCGTGCCCGATTGAAACTCGGACTGCACGTCATGCACAACAAACCCGTGCACGCCCGGTCGTGCGCCGGAGACCTTCGCGCTCGCGTGCAGTTCCAGCGGCAGCTCCGCGGCCCCCGCCGCCGCGGCCGCGAGCAAGCCCGCGGCGAGCGCCGGACCGGCCGCCCGCGCGTAGCACAAGACGCCCGTCAGAATACCGGCGCTCCGCTTGGCCTCGTGCGCGGGGTGCATGGATCGGAAGTCGGTTGGATGGCGTGACCGCCGTTACTTCAACGCCGCGAGATACTCCACAAGGTCGCGCAGCTCGAAGCGAGTGAGCAGTTTCTCCACGCCCTCGGGCATCGCGCTGAGTCCTTTCGCGCGCGCGCGGATGTCCGCCTTGCGCAACTGCAACAAGCCGTCTTCGGGCGAGTGCAGTTCGAGCTTGGTCTCCGTCTCGCGCTTGACCACGCCTGCGTGCACCGCGCCGTTCGCAAGGGTGATGGTCACACTCTCGAAGCCCGGCGCGATTTGCCGGTTTGGGAAGAGGATGGACTCGACCAACTGCTGGCGAGTCTGGCGCGTGCCGATGCCGGCGAGGTCCGGCCCGACGGTGCCGCCGGCGGATTTGATCGCGTGGCACCGGAGACACTGCGCTGCCGCGTGTTCGTGGAAGATCCGTTTGCCGTTCGCGGCGTCGCCGCCGGCGAGCAGCGGCCGGTGCGGCGCGGGCGGGTCGTTCGTGGCGAGCGTGTTCGTGAACCGTTGAAGCGCCGCAACCGTCACCGCATTCGTCCGCCGCCCGGCGGCTTCAACGAGGTCGAGTTGAAGTTCCGCGCGGACCTGTCCGGCGGTCAACTTCGCGAGCCACGAGGCGAGCACTTCGTCGGCCTTCGCGCCGCCGAACCGGCCGAGCGTGGCGAACGCGGTCTGCGCGAGCCGGGTGTCCGTCTCCTTGGCGAGCATCAGCCCGATCGCCGCCGGTGCATCCGGCAAATCCACGCGGTCCAGCAGGCCGATGGCCGCGGCGCGGAGCGCGACATCGGAATCGCCGAGGGCGAGCTTCACGGCCTCGGCCGCGCGGAAGTGCCGCAAGGCCACGAGCGCGGCCGGGATCTCGCGGCGCAGTTCCAGCGGCGTGTTCGTCGCAGTGAACCGGTCGAAAAGCGGCTGCACCGCAGGTTTCGCGTCGAGTTTCACAACGGCCCGCAGCGTGGCGAGTTGAACGGCGGCGGACTTGTCCTCGAAAAGCCGCGAGGCGACGCCGAGCAGGTTCCGCTGCGCCACCACGCCGGAGCGCGGCGGGAGCGGCCGCCACAGGCCGACGACGCGGTCGAACCAGCCCGGCCAGTTCTCCGGGTTGATCACCGGCGTGGAACCGTGGCGGGCGTCGCGCTCCGGGGCGACGGGCACGTGACCCGGCTCGGCCGCCTCGACCTTCCAGGCGGCGAGCGCGTCGAGCGCCTCGACTCGCATCGCGTCCGGCACATCCGCGCGCTGCGAGAACGCCGCGAGCATCTTCGCGTGACGGTCGGTGCCGAGCCGGAAGCAGGCGTTGATCGCGCGCGGATGCAGGTTCGTCGGGCAGTCCACCTTGCCGATGAAAAGCGCGAGTTCGGGCAGCGCCTCCTCGATCGGCACGTCATGGATGGCGCGCGCCGCCTCGTGGCGCAGTCGCGGCTCGGGGTCGTTGAGGAAGCGCGCGATGCCGGGCGATTCCAGACGCCGCATCGCCAGCAACGCGGCGCGGCGCACGGCGGGCGACTCATCGCGCGCAGCCTGGTTGATGGCGTTGGTGTCACCGATGCCGACCAGCGCCATCACGCCGGCGTGCGTGAGGTGGGCGTCGGCGTCGGCGTTCGTGCGGAGCAGTTTGAGCACGCTGGGAATGGCGTTCTTGTCCCCGGCCTTCGCCACCTTCATGGCGAACTCGAAGCTTGCCACGGCGCCCGAGAATTCACGGATTCCACCCAATTGTGGGTTGTCATGTGCGGCGCGCGTGTCCTTCTCGTCGTTGGTGACCCGATAGATCCGCCCCTTTTCCGGCGCGCCCCAGCCGGCGACCCAGTCCAGCACGTAGAGCGCGCCGTCGGGGCCGAACGCGACATCGGTTGGCCAGCAGTTCCACAGGAGCTTCTCGCGGGCGGCGACCTCGAAGCTCGCGCCGCGCGGCTTCACGCTGAAGCTCCACACGCCGCCGGGAAAATCGCAGAGGACGAATTGGTTCCTGTATCGGCCCGGCAGTCCCGTGCCGGGATAGAACGCGAATCCCGCAGGACCCTGCGCGACTTCGCCGCAGGTCGGCAGCACGTCGTCCGCGCCGCCGCGCCACACGCCTTCGCGCACCCACGGCCCGAACCCCTTCATGTGCTGATACGAGCAGCGCCAGCCGTAGTCGCCGCCCTCGACCAGGTGCAACAGGCGCGACTTGTCCGCGCCCGCCGTGTCGTTGTCCACCGTGAAGAGGTTGCCGAAGGCGTCGAAGGCCAGCTCCTGCGGATTGCGCAGGCCGATGCAGAAGACCTCGAGTTGGGAGCCGTCGGGACGACACCGGAACACCGCGCCGGTGTCGGGCGCGACGCGGCGGAGGTAACCGGCGCTGAAGCCGGGATGCTTCGTGCCGGGCCGCAGTTCGAAGCCGCGGTCGCCGACGCTGAAATAGAGCCGCCCGTCCGGCCCCATCACGAGCCCGTGCAAGTCGTGGCCGGACACGCCGATGTGCACGCCGAACTGATTCGCGATCGGCGACGAGCGATGGATGAGCGCGGAGCCTGTGGCGGGAACGCGTGCCGGATTTGAGTTCGAGTTTCGAGAATCGGGAATCGAGAATCGCCAGACATCCGGGATGTTCGCGAACCACACCGAGCCGGTCTTGGCGAGAATGCCCGCGGCCGTGCCGGACTCGGGCTTGTTGAACCCGGTGGCGACAATCTCGGAGAAGTCCGCGCGGCCGTCGGCGTCGCGGTCCTCGAGGAGCCGGATGACCTCGGTGTCGTTCGTGAGCGTGGCGAAGTTCGTGCCCGTGAACTGCCGGCGCAGGAAATCCGCGCGGCCGGCCACGGTGCGGAGCGACAGGTCGTTGAGAAGCCACGGCGTTTCCTTGGTGATGTCGAAGACGGACTTGTTCCACCGGTGCGTCTCCACGACGAAGACGCGCCCGCGCTCGTCGATGCTGAAGGCGACGGGATTCTTGAGCATCGGCTCCGCGGCGAAGAGTTCGACCTTGAGTCCGGGCGCAAGCTGGAGGCCTTTCAAAGCAAGTTCCGCCGCGGGATTCGTCGCCGCTTGCGAGAGAAGCAGACCGCCCGCCACGAGCCACGCAAGCATCCACGCGGACGCGCGCGCGAGTCGCCGGGGTGCCGGTGCGGGGTGCATTTGACGGATGGATTATGCCCCGCCCGCCGGGGAAAGGGGAAGTCCCCGCGAGAACCGATTTCAACCAAGGGCGACCGGGAATTTGGTTTGACCCCCTGCGCCCCGGCGCGAATGCTCCCCCGGACTTATGCCGAATCCTTGGACTGGAAAGGGGAATCCCTACACGCGGAAGGAAGTCGTCGAGCGGTTGCGCGAGCAAATCCGCAAGGGCCGGCCGATCATCGCCGCGGGCGCGGGCACGGGCATCAGCGCGAAGTTCATCGAGCGCGGCGGCGGCGACCTCATCATCATTTACAACTCCGGTCGTTTCCGCATGGCCGGGCACGGCTCGACCTGCGGGTTGATGGCTTACGGCGACGCGAACGCCATCGCGATGGAAATCGGCGAGCACGAGGTGCTGCCGGTGGTCGAGGAAGTGCCGGTGATTTGCGGCGTGCACGCGACCGACCCGCGCCGCCGCATGTGGCACTGGCTGCTTCAGGTCAAGGCCATGGGCTTCAGCGGCGTGAACAATTTCCCGACGCACTGCATCGTGGACGGACGCTTCCGGCAAATCCTCGAGGAGACGGGCATGAGCGTGGAGAAGGAGTTCGAGATGGTCTCGCTCGCGCGAAGGATGGACTTGTTCAGCATCGTTTACGTCTCGACGCCCGCGGAGGCGAAGGCGATGGCCGAGGCGGGCGCGGACGCAATCATCGCGCACGTCGGCACGACGGTCGGCGGCAGCATCGGCGTGAAGGGCGCGGTGGGGACGATGAAGGACTCAGTGCGCCGCGTGCAGGCGGTGATCGACGCCGGACGAAGCGTCCGCAAGGACATCATTTTCCTCTCGCACGGCGGTCCCATCGCGCGCCCGGAGGACGCGGCATTCATCAACGAGCACACGGACGCGGTGGGGTTCGTGGGCGCGTCAAGCCTCGAGCGGCTTGCCGTCGAGGACTCGCTCACCGCGTTGACGCAGCGGTTCAAGGCCATTCCCGTCCGCAAGCAGGCGCTCAAGGCGATCCGCTGGCGGGAGTAACCAAGAATCCCGCTGCGCCGGTGATCGTCAGTCACGGCGCACACGCATGAAGACATCCCAGTACCCGTTGGTTCTCGCCGCCGTGCTGGCGGTGTCCGCAGCCGGTTCGTCCGCGCAGGAGTGGACGCGCTTCCACGGGCCGAACGGCACCGGCATCAGCCACGCAAAGACCATCCCGACGAAGATCGGCGACGCGGATGTGAACTGGAAAGTCGAACTGCCCGGCGTGGGCCATTCGTCGCCGGTGCTGTGGGGCGAGAAAATTTTTGTCACCACGACGGGCGACAAGGCGGGCGGGTTCAGCGTGGTGTGCCTCAATGCGCGCGACGGAAAGCAGCTTTGGAAGAAGGACTATCCGCTCGAGGCGTTCCGGCGGCACAACTTCAACCACTTCGCCTCCTCCACGCCGGCGGTGGATGCCGAGCGAGTTTACGTGTCGTGGAATCAGCCCGACCACTTCTACCTCGCCGCGCTCGACCACACGGGGAATGAGAAGTGGAAGCGCGACCTCGGCCCGTTCGTGAGCCAGCACGCGTGCGGCATCTCCCCCATCGTCCACAACGGCAGGGTCATCCTCGGCAACGAGCAGGACGACATCAAGGCCGACAAGGCCCACGCGCGCAGCGGCGAAAGCTTCATCACCGCGCTCGACGCGAAGTCCGGCTCGACCGTGTGGCAGACACCGCGCAAGAGCGTGGTCGTGGCCTACTCGACGCCGTGCGTTTACACGCCGAAGGGCGGAAAGCCCGCGCTCATCTTCAACAGCCAGGGCCACGGCATTTACGCGGTGAACCCCGACAACGGCCGCGTGCTGTGGGAATTCGAGAAGGCCTTCACGATGCGCAGCGTGAGTTCGCCGCTCATTGCCGGCGACATCATCTACGGCTCATGCGGCAGTGGCGCGGGCGGCAACTACGTCACCGCGGTGCGGGCCGGCGACGCCGCCGCGAAGCGCGCGCCCGAACTCGCCTACACCATGAAGGCTCCCGCGCCCTACGTGCCGACGGGCATCGTGGTGGGCGACCTCGTGTGGCTGTGGAGCGACAGCGGTTTCCTCACGTGCCTGCACGCGCCGACAGGCCAGGTGCGGTTTCAGGAGCGCGCGAGCACGGACATCTTCGGCTCGCCGGTGTGGGTGGATGGCCGGCTCTTTTGCGTGACGCGCACCGGCGATCTCGTGGTGGTGGAGGCGGGCGACAAGTTCAACCCGCTGCACACTTACAAACTTGGCGAACTCTGCCACTCCACTCCCGCCGTCGCGCTCGGACGGATGTTCATCCGCACGGAAAAGCGGCTTTGGAGCCTCGGCGGCGCGAAACCGGCGGCGAAGTAAACCGCGCCCGCTTCCGCCTCGTCTACTTCTTCTTCGTGAGGATCATCAGGAAGTGGCTCGTCCCCGTGTTCGTCTTCAACTCCATCGGACGCGTGCGCGCGCGGTCATTGCCCGAGCACCACTTGAGCGTGTCGCCCTCGATTTTGTAGATGCCCATGAATGACTTGCCCATCGTCGGGCCGCCGTTGCCGGTGTTGTCCATCGTCCGCACCGCACCCGTGCCGCCGAGGCGATAGGTGCCCTTGCCCATGCTGCGGCCGCCACCGTCCTTCGCGCTGATC
>Ga0194121_10005961_pt1 | contig 16537 bp, 10 predicted proteins | sample TA2MahCa50mmetaG_FD_148609 | JGI IMG/M metagenome (GOLD analysis project Ga0194121, IMG submission 148609) | Freshwater microbial communities from Lake Tanganyika, Tanzania - TA2015020 Mahale Deep Cast 50m | ecosystem: Environmental > Aquatic > Freshwater > Lake | place: Tanzania: Lake...
TTCGCGAAACCCCGCCTTGAGCGCACCCGCACGGGCAACCTGCTGGCCTGCCCGTGGCGCTTCGTCCACCAGGGACGTTCGGGCATCCCCGTCAGCGAACTCCTGCCGCGGATCGGCGCCCGGGTGGACGATCTCTGCATCATCCGCTCGATGGTGGCCGACAACATCAACCACACCGGGGCGGCCCTGCAGCTGTGCACCGGGGAGCAGGCGTTCTCGCGACCCAGCATGGGCTCATGGCTGACCTATGGACTGGGCACCGAGAACCAGGATCTTCCCGGGTTCGTGGTCGTCAGCCCCGCGGCCGTCTTCCAGGGCGGCCAGCTGTGGTCGTCGAGCTTCCTGCCCAGCGCCTACCAGGGAACCCTCATCCGCGACCTCGACCACCCGATCGCCAACCTCGGCGACCCCCGGGGCGACCCGTCTCGGCAGCGGACCAAGCTCGACGCCCTGAAACGTCTCAACGAGATCCACCGGGACGACCGCGCGGACGACGGGGGACTCGACGCGCGGATCGCCTCCTTCGAGCTTGCCTTCCGCATGCAGCGCGAGGCGCCCGAGGCCTTCGACCTCTCCCGGGAGAGCGCCGCCGTCCACCGGCTGTACGGCACCGACGACCCGACCACCTCGCTCTTCGGGCGGCAATGCCTGCTGGCCCGGCGGCTTGCCGAGCGGGGGGTCCGCTTCATCCAACTCTTCGACGCACCCCGCAACAACGCCTGGGACCACCATGGCGGCCTGCGGCAGGAGCTGCCCCGGCGGTGCGCCGCCGTCGACCAGCCGATCGCCGCGCTGCTGCAGGACCTCGCCGCGCTGGGCATGTTGGAGGACACGCTGGTCCTCTGGGGCGGGGAGTTCGGTCGAACACCGACGGCCGAGGGGACCGACGGTCGCGAGCACCATCCGTTCGGGTTCACGATGTGGATGGCCGGGGGCGGCGTGCGTGCGGGCCACGTCCACGGGGCGACCGACGAGTACGGTTGGCACGCGGTCGAGGACAAGGTGCATCTCCACGATCTCCACGCCACGATGTTGCACCTCCTCGGTCTCGACCACACCCGGCTGACCTTCCGCTGGGGAGGACGCGACCACCGCCTCACCGACGTCTACGGCGACGTGGTGCCGGGCCTGCTGGCCTGACACCCACCCCTCCCGAACCGGCACCCGCATCGGCGGGCCTCAGGCCTTGCCGTCGCGGATGTGCACCCAGCAGTGCACATGGGGATCGCCCCGGAAGTACCAGAGCATGTGCGGCCCCTCGATCTGCCAGACGTCCCAGACCCCGTCCTTGCCGAGGTCGTGGGCCTTGAAGTAGGCGAGGCTGAGGTTGCCGAGGCCCTGCGCCTCCACCAGCCGCATCGACTCCTCCGCATCGACCTGCCGGAAGGGCGCCAGAAGGTCCCGCAGCACCTGGCGCATCAGCCCCTTCTGGTCGGCGGTCAACTCGGAGCACGGCAATCCGGCAAGTCCCTCGCGCCGGCCGCTCAGGCGGACCGTCTCGGTGGCCCGCTCCCGACGGCTGTGGCCCTCCACCAGCGCCACCTGGCGCTGCCGGCCGTCGAGGGCCTGGAACAGCACGTTGGCCCGCCGGGCCTGGTACCAGAACACGTTGCCCGGGTGATCGGCCGGCTCCTCGTCGTTCGGGCCCGACTGGTGCCCATAGAAGATGGGTCCGCCGAAGGCCGTGCCGGCGACCGAGTCCCCGTCGCAGCGTCGCGTGCAATGGCGACCGGTGAGCACCAGCTCGAAGGCCCCGGTTCCGGGACGGCCGAAGAGGGCCACCGAGGTGCCGGCCTCGAAGCCCTTGCCCTCGGAGTCCTCGACCATCTGGCGCATCATCGCCTCGGCGTGGTCGGGATGGTGCAGCCGGCGGAAGATCTGGCGCACCAGGTCCTGCTGGTCGGGCCGGAGCGCCTCATGGATCGACCGCCCGGTGATCATCCAGTTGTTGTCGACCTTCTGCCGCAGCGGGTCGTCGAAGTCGCGGCACAGCAGGCGGCGCTGCACCTCGTCGAGCGAGCCATGGAGCTGGGCCGCCAGGGTCTCCGAGGTCGGGGCCGGGGCCGGGGTCGCCGCCCTCGCGGAGGAGGCCTCGCCCAGGAGGGCCAGCGGGATCGCGGCGGCCGTCGAGGCGAGGAAACGGCGGCGGTCGAGTGCGTTGGAAGCCCGAGACGCCTCGGGCGGGAACGTGATCGGGATCATGTCGGAGTCTGGAACGGATCGCCCGGCCCGCGCCAGTCCGGAAATCCGGCCGTGATCCACGAGGGCCAGGATCGGCCAGATGACGCCGCCGGGACCGGGCGGCCGGTGCGTCGGCACGAGGCGAGTCCCTCCGAACCCGTTCACCCAAGGGCCCATCTGGCGACCCAGGCCGGCCCGCCGATGCGTCGCGCGCTTCACGACGAGGCTACCCCGAGGCCACGGCAGGACGCGGGGATGCGGGTCCAACCCGAATGCACCCGGCCCCCGGCCAGCGGACCGGCGCGGACTTGCCCCTTGTCAGCCAGCTCTGTCGTGGCTTCAATAGGCATCAGTTCCCCGAGACCGCCATGAAACCTTCCCCCGTCCCCTTTCCCGGCCGTCGCCAGGCCTTCACGCTCATCGAGTTGCTGGTGGTCATCGCCATCATCGCAATCCTCGCCGGCATGCTCCTGCCGGCCTTGGCCAAGGCCAAGACCAAGGCGCAGGGCATCCAGTGCCTCAACCACACCAAGCAGCTCCAACTGGCCTGGATCATGTACGCCGAGGACCACCAGCAGCGGCTGGTTCTCAACGGCACCGGGGACCAGAAGGGCTGGGTTGCCGGCTGGATCATGGGCAACACGCCCGACGCCACGAACGTGAACCTGCTCCGGCCGCCCAACGGACTGCTCTGGCCGTACAACCAGTCGGCGACCATCTACCGCTGCCCCGCCGACCGCAGCACGGTACGGCTGGGCGGGCGCGATCATCCGCGCACCCGCAGCGTTTCGATGAACGGATTCATGAACGGCCAAAGCTGGCACACCGATCTCATGGCCAAGACCTGGCGCACCTTCCGCAAGCTGGGCGACATGCGCTCGCCCAGCCAGATGTTCGTCTTCATCGACGAGCGCGAGGAAAGCGTCGACGACGGCTACATCCTCGTCTCCATGGAACCCAACCAGCTCTGGGGCAACCTCCCGGCCGCCTACCACAACGGGGCCGCCGGCCTCAGCTTCGCCGACGGCCACTCCGAGGTCCACCGCTGGCTCGACGCCGGCACCCTTCGCAAAGGCGTCGCCGGCGACCGCAAGGCTCCCCGCGACGTCCCCTGGATCCAGCAGCGCGGCAGCGAGTCCATCGAGTAACCCAATGGGGTCGGTCCTCACTATTGACACAACCGGAACCAACCGAAACCACTCCGTCGACGGACATGCCCATTGAGGCTGCGGACGGTCCCCATTACCGAGGCCGAGGTCAGTCTCCAGGTGCAGACCGTATCCCTGCCCTTCCGATCGCGGATGCTCCTGAACCGCAGGCAGGCCTTGTTCCGCGGGACGGCTTCCCACAGACTTGGTGGCTTTCCGTGGATCACAACCTCCCAAACGCCATCGCAGGCCTGCTGGTCGGCGTCGTCGTCGGCGCCACCGGCGTCGGCGGGGGCGCACTCATGACCCCGGTGCTGGTCCTCCTGTTCGGGGTGGCCCCGCAGACTGCGGTCGGGACGGACCTTCTCTTCGCCGCCCTGACCAAGATCTTCGGGACGGCGGTCCACCATCGACAAGGCACGGTCGACTGGCCGGTGGTGAAACGCCTCGCGCTGGGCAGCCTCCCGGCGGCGGCCGCGACCCTCGCCTTGATGACCCTCACGTCGACGGCCCAGGTGCGTGGCGGATTCCTGATCAAGGCAGTGGCCGTCGCCCTGCTGATCACGGCCGCCGGCATCCTGTCGAAGGATTGGCTGCAGCGGGTCGGCCGCAACGGTCCCCCGGGCATGATGGGATTCCTCGGGCGTTCCCAGGTCCCGCTGACGGTGGTAGCCGGCGTCGTCCTGGGCATGCTGGTGACGCTCACCTCCATCGGCGCCGGAGCCCTCGGGACGGTCCTGCTGGTGTACCTGTATCCGGTCCGGCTCACCCCGGGACGCCTGGTGGGGACCGATCTGGCCCACGCGATCCCGCTGACCCTCATCGCCGGCACGGGACACCTGATGATGGGCAACGTCGACGGAGGCCTGCTGACCAACCTGCTGATGGGATCCATCCCCGGCGTGCTCGTCGGTTCCTGGATCAGCACCCGCGCGCCGATGCAATGGGTGCGGGTCGGCCTGGCGGTGATCCTCGCCGCCGTCGCCGCGAAGATGCTGGCGACCTGACCGATGCCGACGGTGCCGGCCCCGCCTACGGCACGTCGAACTCCACGAAACGGGTCTCGCCGGGCGGCACCTCGAGCTCGATCCGCCCGGAGCGCTCCCAGGATCGGCCGGTCATCCACTCGCGCGCGGCGGCCGTGCCGAACCTCGGGACAAGGCGGACCTTGGCCACCCGCTCCGGGAAGACTTGCGCCGGCGTACGGCCGGTCTTGGCCACGCCGTCGTTCTGGACCAGTTCCACCACCCAGCCCCGGCCGTTGCGGTTGATCTGGTACTGGATGGGGTCGCCCTCGACCGCCACCGGCAGCGTCTCTTCGGCCACGCGGCGAAGGCGCGCCTCCGGGATCGCCGCCGGCCGGCCAGTCACCGGGTCGAGCGACTCGGCCAGCACCTCGGTTGCACCGGCCTTCTGCAGCCGGACCCAGGCCTCCGGAGCAAGCGCCTTCACGTGCCGATCCCGCAGCAGCAACCGGCTCCCAGCGGTCAGCGCCGTCTCCAATTCGCGCACGAAGCCCGGATCGAACTCCAGCTCGCCCGCCAGCAGGATCACCGGATACCTCGCCATGAAGGCCCCGGTGGCCGTGGACAGCACCACGTCGCACAATTCCCCGTGGCGGGTGGGTTGCAGGTAATCGGCCTCGGGATTGGGCGGGTTCCCCGGCAACGGGCGACGCGGCATGCCACCGAACAGCCGGCCCTCGAGCAGGTCGGCCACCTCCTGGTCGGCCGGGGTCCGGGGGAAGACGCCCCAGGCCTTGCCGATGTAGCCGTTGTGGCCGGCGAGGTGGTCCAGCACCACCAGGAGCGGGGTATGGGGATTGCCCCGGTCGTGGGCCCGGAAGAACGCCCGCACCCCGGCGGCGGCACGGCCGTGCGGGGTCAAGGCCCACGGTGCCTGGCCGGTCTCGAAGAAGCTGTTGACGCTGTTCTCGGGCGTCACGAGCGCCGCCCCGGCGAACCACGCGTGCCGCCAGAGGCGCAGGCAGAGGCTCAGCGAATGCCCGGCATCGAGACCGGTGGCGGTGGGTCCGTTGGTGTCGAGTGGCCCCCGCGTGGTGACCGCATTGCCGAACCACGGGCTCATCTGCACCGAGAAGGGCAGGTTCCACTGCCGGGCCGCCCCGCGGGTGAAGGCGATCTTCGACTGGGTGAACCCGATGTTCTCGCCCACCTCGATCCCCACCACGCTGGCCCCCCACTCGGCGGCGTAGGCCTCGTAGTGGGAGTGGCCGGTCACGCTGATGACGCGACCGCCCTTGGCCTGCCGGTGCCACAGGAAATACCGGCGCAACTGGTCGTAGGCCTGGCGACGCGTCGTCGGCACGGGGTCGTAGCCCTGGGTCCCGGGAGCCATCAGGAACCGGCTGCGCTGGGCCTCGAAGTCCTTGCCCAGCACCTCGCGCATCCAGTTCGGGTCGGTGCGCAGCCGGTGGTAGTGGTAGCCCCACTCGCCCAACTGGATGGCGGTGAAGACCCCGGCCCTGTCGAGCACGCGTACGGCCGCCTCGTCGTCGGCCGAGAGCAGGCTGGTGCCTCCCTCCAACTGCATGCGGCCGCCGTCGGGAGGGTACAGGATCACCGGCCAACGGCGCCGGGCCAGCACCTCAAACGCCGCACGGGATCCCGCCGATGCCGAGGGCCCGGGATCCATGGCATCGGCCAGGCCGTGCCGCTCGAGGGCCGCGAGGAACGCATCCAGCTCGCGCGGCTCCGAAGGCCCGCCGTAGATGGAGAACTGGACATTCGTGGACCCGGGCAGCAGGCGGGGTTCCGGCGCGGTCTGCCGGAAGACCGGCCACGCACCTGAGGAGCCGGTGGGTGCGCGCTCCGTCCAGGCCAGCACCCGCCCGGCGGCCGCAAGCGCCTCGGCATTGCGATGCACGATCCCATGCAGGGCCAGGGCCAGGATCACCTCGTTGTGGTTGATGCCCTTAGGCTGCCCGTTGTAGCCGGGCTCCTTGCCGACGCCGGTGCGGGTGTTGCCCCGCGTGTCGACCTCGCCCGACTCCAGCACGCGGGAAATCTGCCAGGGGGCCGTCTTTCGGAGGGCCTCGTCCAGCTCGGGCAGGTCCACATGCAGGGCCAGCACCTGCGCGAAGAGCATCGACACGGCATTGTAGCTCGAGTCGCGCCCGCCGTGCTCCAGGAACACGCCCTCGTCGTCGCGCTGCCGCAGCGCCTCGGCCACAAGGCGTCGGGACGTTTCGACCAGGGCCTCGTCGCCCAGCACCCGGCCGCAGGTCCCGAAGGCCTTGGCGGCGATGAATACCCGGTTCACGGCCTTGCGGCTCTTCGGCAGGATGGTCGGCTCGCCCGCCGCGATGAACCCGCAGGCGCGACGGAGCCTGGGCTCGATCGCCCGGATGCGGTCCCGGAAGTGGGCCTCATGCGGGGATTGCCGGATGACGAGGATCGCCCGGCCCAGCTCCTGCAGGAAGAAATACGCCGTCTCCACCGCGGCGGCGCCCTCGGCGGAGCTGCCGCCATTGGGCCGTTCGGTCGCCGTGAAGCCGCCATCGGGCCGCTGGTGCTCGAAGGCCACCTCGATGCCCCGCCAGGCACGATCGGCGCGCGCGAGGTCGCCGGCCACGACCGCCGCGATCACGGCCCGGCAGCTGCCCCGCTGCGCACCAGCCTCGATCCACCTCCCCTGCCCCCGGTTCCCCCCGGCCAACCCCTGGTCGTCGGGCAGGTCGTTGCGGCTGAGGCGCTCGAGCCAACCCTCGGGCAGCGACCGCAGCACGTCGTACTCGCGCAGAGGCGGCGTGGCGGCGGTGACGTCGACCGGCCGCAGGAAGACCCAGACGGCCAGGAGCATCAGGGCCGCCCGGGCCGCCCGGAGGATGCCAAGACACGCCCGGCCCGTCTGGCCCGGGGAAAAACCTTCGATCCCTTGGAACGGTGCGGAGCACAGCGGTGGCATGGACTTGAGGGAAGTCATTCTCGAAAGGATCAAAGGCCGGTGTCCGGGGTTCGGGGGATTCAGGGCTCGCGGGACCACTCGAGCCATTCCCGCTCGATGGCCCCCGCGTCGGGTTCGCCGTCGGCCACGAGGAGGCGGTAGCGCATCCGGTGCACGCCCCGGGGCGACAGCGTGAATCCGCCCGCCTGCTGGGGCGCCCAGCAGAAGAACGGCTCGGTCGGATGGAGGCGCATCGGCTCGGGGAACCGGAAGTTGGATGGATGGGCCAGGAGCACCACTCCGGCGGTGCCGGCGGCCCCCTCGCCCGTGGTGACCGCCCCGCCGATCCAGCACCATCGAGCCCGGGATTCATTGCCCTTCACCCGGTCCGTGACGCCCTCCGAGGTGCGGAAGCGGCACCGGGTCGCGCCGTCCCACGCATCGGGCCCGCGGAAGCCCAGGCCTCCGTAGTGGTACTGCGGCAACGACAGCGCATGGTCGGTCACATTGGTCTGCCGGAGGGTCAGGTCGATCCGATGCGGCTTGCCCGGCGGCGTGGCGGGCACCCTCACCGTCCATCCTTCGAGCAGGATCGTCGCGGGCGTCGACGCCGTGAGGTCCACGTACCGGTGCAAGGTCTCGATCTCGGCGCCGTCGGCCGATTCACGGGCCGCGAGCCACTGGATCATCTCCACCCGCCCCAGCTTCTGTCCCATGTTCCAGAAATCGGGTTTCCGGCCCTCGATCCCGGTCCGGGTCCATGCGGCCCAGATGCCGTGGTGGTGCAGGTGGTTCTTCGGAAAATCGCCGGTGAGCACCGCACCCGCAGGGCTCACCAGCGGATGCAGGTAACCGCCCCGCCGGTACTCCTCGGGCACGCCGGCCGGCAGCATCCCGCGACCGCCCCGGTAGGTCGCCACGGGCTTGGAGCGGACCTTGAACGTCACCGAGTCCTCGCCGCATTCCAGCCGGACCGGAAAACCCTCACCACCCGAGGGGACCGGCGGTGCATCACCGGCCCGGGCAATCCAACCCTGGAACGCCCACAGCACGGCGACGGCCAGGAACCGGGCAGCCAGCAGGCGGGGCGGTCGCCGGGACGCGCCGGAACGGTCGATCCGGGGATCCGCGGGTGGAGGCATGGCCAGATCACACACCATCGGCCGGCAGCCTCAAGGAAAGTCCCGGGAAATCCACGATTCATCCGGGCCTCAACCAGGTTTTCTTCAAGGGTCGTCCGGCCGCGGGCGGGAGGCCGGCTTGCCCGAGGCATCCCCGGCGGGCCGTTCCCGCATCCGGAGACCGACCATCTCGTAGATCTGACCCACGGCCAGCAGCAGCGTCGTCTCACGGTCGGCGCTGTTGTACACGACATTGGCGAGGCTGGCCGCGTTGGACGCCATCTCCGAGCGGGTGCCCAGCAATTGGTCGATGTTGAGGTCCCCGGTGAAGTAGGCGTCGCGGCGCTGCTGGAACTCGGCCAGCTTGCGCTGCCCCACCTCGAGCAACTGGGTTCGGTTGGCGTCGTTGTCCCAGATGGCGGTGGTGGTGCTCTGGATGCGCCGGCGGATGCTCATCTCCTCGGCCTGGATCTCCGCCTCGAACTGTCGCATGAGCGCCTCGGTCTTGAGCCGCGTGGCCGAGCGGACCCTAGCGTCGTTGAGGCGCACGTTGACCCCGCCGCCGACCGCCCATCCATCGTAGCGGGTGTCAAGCGAGCGGGACCCGAACGGAAAGAGGCTTCCCTCGAGGAAAGTCGTGACGTCGAACTTGCCCCGGACCGCCTGGTCGTGCTGGAGGCGCACGTTGCCGATGGCGTTCTCGAGCACCTCGAAGGCGGGGTTGTTCTCCTTGGCCCGCTGGATGAGCTTCTCGAGGCCGTCGGGGGTGCGGGCCGAGGCCGCGAACGCACTGATGGCGTATTCGGGCATGATCAGTTCCACCTGGTTCGTGAGGTCGAGACCCAGGTAGCCCATGAGGTTGCTCCGGTAGTCCGATCCCCGGGCGGTGTAGCTCGCCTGGGTCGATTGCACCGAGGCGCGCACCGATTCCACGCGGGTCCGGTCCTCCGGTCTCACCTTCGGGTCCTGCAGCAGGCCCGTCAGGTCGTTGACCCAGCTCTGGTAGAGTTCCACCAGCTGGTTGTAGTAGATGGCAAGGTGGTAGTAGCTCAGCGCGTTCTCGACCTGGAGCCGGTAGCTCTTGAGGTAGTCGAGCTGCGCCTTGCGGGCGGTGGACTCCTGGAACGCCTGGCTGATGATGCGGTCCTGCCGCCGGCGCGAACCCATGAACGGGAACTCGACACGCGAGCCGATGTAGGCGCCGGCCTGGCCATCCTTGGGATCGGGGCCGAGCGGATCGGACGAATCGCCATAGCGCGAGAAGAACGACGGCCCCACCTCGAGGCGCATCATCGAGCCCTCGAAGCTCTCCTTCTGCACCCCGAGGACGCTGGTGATCTCGTGACCGACGCCCAACCGCTGGAACGGGAACCGGGTCACCTGGTTGCGGAACTCCGTGTAGGGCTCGAGCCGGTTGAGGTTGGCCCGGAACTCCTCCAGGCCATGCCGCGCGGCATTCATCTCCTCCCGCGAGGCCCGCATGCCCGGGTTCAGGCGGAAGGTCAGCTCGACGATGTTCTTGAGGTCGAGGCGGTAGGTGGTCGGGACGGCCGCGGTGCCCGGACCGGCCGTCCCCGGACGCGACGCCCCGGCCCCGCCACCCGGGGCGGGATCACGGACCGGCGACGACGCCTGCGCCCACAGGCCAAGCCCGAGACCGAGGGCCAGGACGACCGTCGACCCGCCGGGACACGGCCGCCACGACCGGTGCGTCCCTTCTGTGGTCCGCCCCGGGAAACGGTTCCCTTGGGCCCATCCCTCATCTGCTCTGGTCTGCTGCATCTGTCCGTCCTGCCGAGCTGTGTTGCGTGTCCGTCGAGCACCCCGGAACCCCCGGGGGACCCACCCGGGCGACGACGGCCAGCGGACGGGTCTCCACGGACCCTCCGGACGGCTCGGGAACCCGGGGAAGATGGGTGGAATCGTCTCCGGACGGGATCCGGTTGTCCATCCCCGGAGGTCACGGGGCCTGCGGCGAAGAAGCGACCTGATGGCAGGCGACCTCGCGCCGGTCGGCCGTCCTCCGCAGCTCCGGGGACTCGGTGCGGCAACGCGCCTCGGCGACGGGGCATCGCGGATGGAACGGGCAGCCCGGCGGCGGGTCCGCCGGCGACGGCACATCACCCTCGAGCCGGATGCGCTCGCCCCCGGTGGACGGCCTCAGCGACGGGACGGCCGATAGCAGCGCCCGGGTGTAGGGATGCGACGGGGAACGGCAGACCTCACGCGCCGGGCCGGACTCGACCACGCGGCCCAGGTACATCACGAGCAGGCGCTGGCAGAGGTGTTCGACCACCGCGAGGTCGTGGGAGATGAAGAGGTAGGCCAGGCCGCGTCGGCGCTGGAGATCCTGGAGCAGGTTGACCACCTGGGCCTGCACGCTCACGTCGAGGGCGCTGACCGGCTCGTCGCAGACGATCAACCCGGGCTCGACGGCCAGCGCGCGCGCGATGCCGATGCGCTGGCGCTGCCCCCCGCTGAACTGGTGGGGAAAGCGGTCCGCGGCCTCCGGGTCGAGACCGACATCCCGGAGCAGGTCCTCCACGCGGGCCCTGCGGGCGGAGGCCGTGGCCGCCAGCCGGTGGGCGACCAGCGCCTCGGCGATGGACTGGCCCGCGGTCATGCGGGGATCGAGCGAATGGAACGGATCCTGGAAGACCATCTGGAAGCGCCGGCGCAGCGGCCGCAGCGCCCCGGGGCCGAGGGCGGTGAGGTCGCGCCCCTCGAAGATGATCCGACCGCCGGTCGGCTCGACCAGCCGCACCACGGCACGGCCGAGCGTGGTCTTGCCGCAACCGCTCTCGCCGACCAGTCCGACGGCCTCGCCGGCCGCCACCGTGAACGACACGCCATCCACCGCCTTCACGGTCGACGGGATGGCGCCGATCCGAAGCCCCCGGACCGGGAAGTGCACCCTCAGGTTCTGGATCTCGAGCAGCGTCATGGGATCGCGGGAGGCCGGACCGGGCATCGGACGCGATGGCCGGGGGCCACCGGCTCGAGCCCCGGCGGCGACGTCGCACAGGACGCCAGGGCCGAGGGACATCTCGGGGCGAAACGGCATCCGGCTGGCCATCGTCCCGGCACCGGCACCTGGCCCGGCAGCGCCGGCAGACGCTCGCGATCGACGCCGATTTCCGGCACGGACCGGATGAGGGCCCGGGTGTACGGGTGCACGGGCTGCGACAGGAGGTGTCGGGCCGGAGCCTCCTCGACGATCTGCCCGGCGTACATCACGGCCACGCGCCGGGCCACGTCCGCGACCAGGCCGAGGTTGTGGGTGATGAGCAGGATGGCCATTCCCGTCCGCCGCTGCACGTCGAGCAGCAGGTCCATGATCTGGGCCTGCACGGTGGCGTCGAGGGCCGTGGTGGGCTCGTCGGCGACCAGCAGGCGCGGCTCCGAGGCCAGGGCCAGGGCGATCATCACCCGTTGCTGCATCCCGCCGCTCAGTTGGTGGGGATAGTCGCGGGCGCGTTGGTCCGGCGCGGGGATCCCGACGCCCGCGAGCCGCCGGACGACCTCGGCCTCGGTGGCGCGGGACGGCGCGTGCAGCCGCAGCGATTCCAGCACCTGGGCCCCGATGCGCCTCACCGGATTGAGCGACGCGCCGGGTTCCTGGAAGATGTAGCTCACGACGCGCCCGCGGATCGACCTCAGCCCGTCGCTGGACAGGGTGAGTACCTCCTGGCCGCCGAGCAGGATCCGACCCCCGGCGTGGCGCGCGGGCGGGGTGGCCAGGAGACGGCCGATGCTCAAGGCCGTCACGCTCTTGCCACACCCGCTCTCGCCCACCAGTCCGAGGGTCTGTCCCTCGTCGATGGCCAGCGACACCCCGTCCACCACCCGCGTGGTGCCGAAATCGATCCGGAGATCCTGGATGTCGAGGAGGGGCATGGTCGCGGTAGGCCGGCCCGACGGCCGACGGACCCGCACCGACGATGCCGCCATGGCCCCCAATCCCGCCACCGGAATCCCAGGCCCACGGCGGAGCCATCGACCGGCCGCCCACCGGGGCCGTCGAACACGCCGGCAGGGTGCGCCCGCAGGCGAAACGGGGTGCCCGGCTTGGGGCGTTTTTTTGAGGTTCAATCCTGCGGTGCCCATGGTTGACTGGCCACCATGCAGCCGGCGCGCCGGTTCCGCTTGTCCACCGCGACCCTCGCGGCCCTGGGCTGCGCCCTGGTCGCGTCGCTGGCCGGGTCGCTCGTCTCGCCGTGCCGGGCCGACACCGACCGGGAGACCGCCGACGAGGCGGCGCTCCGGGCCGACGCCCGGAAGACCTTCAAGGAGCAGGTTCAGCCCTTCGTCCAGACCTACTGCACGAAATGCCACGGCGGCGGGCGCGCCAAGGCGAACGTCAACCTCGAGGTGGATCTGAAGGATCCGGGCCGGGGTGCGGCGTTCATGCACTGGAAGAAGGCCGTCGCGAACGTCAAGGTGCACGACATGCCGCCCGAGGACGCGGCCAAGCAACCCACCGAGGAGGAGCGCCTGCGGTTCATCGGGTGGATCGGCAAGCTCAAGCACCTGAGCCCGAGAAGCCCCGGCCCGTCGGTCATCCGACGATTGTCCAAGGTCGAATACGCCAACACCGTGCACGACCTCTACGGAGTGGACCCCTCGATCGCCAACGGCCTCCCGGAGGAGGTGCTTGGGGAGGGCTACCTCAACTCGATCTCCCCGCTGCAGTCGGAACTCTTCCTCGGCATCGCCAGCGAAGTGGTCGAGAAGGTCGTCGCCCCGGCAGGCAAGCCGCCGACGGCGGTCCAGAAGCGGCTCTTCGGCAGGAAACCCTCCAAGGGCACCGATCTTCGCCAGGCGGCCCGCCAGGTCGCACGCTCCATGGCCCGCGAGGCCTACCGCCGGCCGCCGACCGAGGCGGAGCTGGACGTCCTGGTGGATGTCTTCGATCTCGCCCGCGGGAAGGAGTTGGACTACACCGCATCGCTGGGTTGGATGCTCAAGGCGGTCCTGGTCTCCCCACAATTCCTCTTCATCACGCCCGCCGGGGAGGCCCGACCGGCCGGGAAAATCGTCCGGTGGGACGACCACCACCTGGCCGCTCGCCTGTCCTATCTGGTGTGGTCGGCACCGCCGGACGCCGACTTGTCCGCCCTGGCCGACCAAGGCGAGCTGCACCAACCCAAGACGCTGCGGGCCCAGGCGGAGCGCCTCCTGCTCCACCCGCGCGCGCGGGCCCTGTTCGACGGGTTTGGCGCCCAGTGGCTGAGGGTCCAGGACCTTGACCACCAGGTGTTCGATCCCCAGCTGTTTCCGCAACTGACGCCGGCCGTGCGACAGGCGATGACCGACGAGGTTCGTTGGTTCTTCGAGAGCATCGTCCGCGAGAACCAACCGGTCGTCCGGTTCGTGGACAGCGATTACACCTTCCTGAATGGGCCGCTGGCCGAGTTGTACGGCCTCGGGTCCTCGGTCAAAGGCCCCCGGATGCGCCGAGTCCGGCTGACGAACCCGAACCGGGGCGGCATCCTCGGCATGTCGGCCACGCTCGCGGCGACCTCGTTTCCCACCCGGACCAGCCCCGTCCGCCGGGGCGTGTGGGTGCTGGAGCAGTTGCTCGGGGAGCACGTGCCGCCGCCCCCGCCCGACATCCCCGCGCTGGACCTGCAGGAGGCGAAGAGCGTGCAAGGCCTGACCCTCCGGCAACGGACCGAATTGCACACCCGGAACCCCGTGTGCGCCAACTGCCACCGGGTGCTCGACCCGATCGGCTTCGGCCTCGAGAATTTCGATGCGGTCGGACGCTGGCGTGAGAAGAACGAGGCCGGGGTGGCCATCGATGCATCAGGACGACTCCCCACCGGCGCGACCTTCTCGACCCCGGCGGAACTCAAGCGCCTCCTCGCCGGGCGGGAGGCCGAACTGGCCCGGAACCTCACCGAACGGTTCATGGCCCATGCGCTCGGGCGGCCCTTGGAAGGGTATGACGAGGTCGTCATCGACCAGTTGATGGCCCGGATCGCCCGGGACAAACACCGGGTGCGAACGATCCTCACGGAAGTCCTCACCAGTTACCTGTTCACCCACCGCAACGTCGACGGATGATCCCGAACCTCAACGCGCAGAGACCGACCATGAATGCCATGAATCCCCCGTCCCTTGTCGATCGCCGCACCTTCCTGAGAGGCGTGGGGGTCTCCCTCGCGCTGCCGTTCTTCGATTCCATGGCCCAGCCGGCCGGCTCGAACGCCCCCAAGCCGCCGGTGCGGCTGGCCTTCATGTACATGCCCCACGGGGTCATCATGGACCAGTTCTGGCCCAAGAATCAGGAGGAGTTCCTCCGGGCGGCACCGCCCATCCTCCGGTCGCTGCAGCCGGTCATGGATCAGTGCCTCATGATGAAGGGCATTTCGGGCGTGCCGACGGCACCGTTCGGCGGGGCTCCGCATGCGCTGGAATTGTCCACCTGGCTCACCGCCCGGCTGCCCGACGCCGATTCGCGCGACCGCATCAACATCTCCATCTCCGCCGACCAGATCATGGCCAACTACGTCGGCGCCCAGACCTTCCTCCCGTCGCTCGAGTTGGCCACCATGCCCCAGACCTGGAAGGAGAATCAGGAAGGCCTGCACGAGGGCTACTACAACCACTGCAGCTACCGGTCTCCGACCCAGCCCGTGCCTGCCGAGACCGACCCCCGCAACGTGTTGAACCGGCTGTTCGGCAAACGCGGCAAGGAAGGCCAAGTCACGCCCGCCAACCCGTTGGATCGCCAGATGCTCGACCGGGTGCTCGGCGGCGCCCGCGACCTGCGTCGCAACCTGGCGAGGGCCGATCAACTGAAGCTCGACGAATACCTCGACAGTGTCCGCTCCGTGGAACGCCGCATCGCCGCCATCGAAACCCGCCAACAGGAGGCGGCCTTCGAGAGGCATGGCGTGGCTCCCTCGAAGCGTCATTCCGCCGATTCCGCGCCCATCGAGGTGAAGATCCCCGAGGGTGACAAGCGCAGCGACTACATGCGGGTCATGTGCGACCTGATCGTCCTGGCCTTCCAGACCGACACCACGCGTGTCAGCACCTACGTCGGATCCCGGCCCAACGGGGCCTCCTACCCCGAGCTCGGGTTCTCGGACCAGCACCACTCGCAGACGCACTACGGGGATGACCAGGAGATGATCCGCAAGGTGGCGGCCATCAACCGGCTCAACGTCGACCAATTCGCCTACATGGTGACGAAGATGGACGGTCTCCGGGAGGGTGACGGAACCCTGCTCGACCACTGCATCCTGATGTGGGGCTCGGGCCTCGAGGACGGCGACAAACACCGCCGCGACAACCTGCCGTTCATCCTCGCCGGGAACGGCGGCGGATCCCTCAAGACCGGGCGGTTCCTCTCCGACATCCGGGGCAACCAGGGCGACCTGCTCACCACGCTCCTGTCCTGCGCCGGCGTCCCGCTCGATCGCCCGATCGGCATCGCCACCCGGCAGATCCCGGAACTCAAGGCCTGACCCGGGCCGGAGCGGCCTTATAGAGACTCGCATCTTCGCCTCGGGTCGACGCCTGACGCGCTACAGCGACGCCTATCGGCTCATCCCCGGCGAGGCGGAGGCATTCCTCGATCAGGCCGAAACCCTCGCCGCCGCCTGGGTCCGCACGGCGGAGATCGGCCGATAGAGGACTACCCGGGAGTCTGCCCAGAACCCCTTTGATGTCCGTTTTGGTGTCCGCCTTTCCGGGCCTCCCCGTAAATCGACAACGACGCATTGGCTCGTTATCTCGGCCTGTCGCGACGCACCAACGACAACGGGCTCCAACGCAGCATGCCCCACCTCAGGCTCGGTGCCCGCCGCGTCCGATTCGACACTTCGCGAGATCGAAGCCTGGCTCCCCCGGGAATGCCGCCCCGTCCGGTAAGGGAAGTCGCGCTGATCACGCGCACCGCCCTGCTCCGGCGGCGGGGCGTCGAACGGGAAGCCGACGCACTACCACGGCAACTGGTACGTTCTGGCGCACAACCCGGCCAAGGGCCGCGTGGGAACCTTCGCCTTGTCGCGCTTCCGGCGTATCGAGGGGACGGGAAAGCTGAGCGGATCGCCCAAGCACGGCGTGGGGACCCGACTCGATAACTGAAAGAACAGCCAACCGAAAACCGGCCTTATACCGCGCGGAAGGAAACCAACAAAGTTTTGGGATGACCGTTTTATTTCTCGA
>Ga0194121_10005969_pt1 | contig 16519 bp, 14 predicted proteins | sample TA2MahCa50mmetaG_FD_148609 | JGI IMG/M metagenome (GOLD analysis project Ga0194121, IMG submission 148609) | Freshwater microbial communities from Lake Tanganyika, Tanzania - TA2015020 Mahale Deep Cast 50m | ecosystem: Environmental > Aquatic > Freshwater > Lake | place: Tanzania: Lake...
CGGGTTCGATCATCCGCGGAGCGGGCAGCGGCTTCGGTTCAAAAGCGAATTACCCGAGGATATGAGAGAGTTAATCAATCGTTTAGATCAATCGTAAATAGTCTTGCGGGGCCCTGGCCGACTCTCTAGTGTCCTGACTCTCAATTGACGGTTAAGGATCATGCCGTGCGGGCCTTGTCGAGGGCAGCGCGGGCGCGGTTGATCTTGGCAAGTGATTGCGGTGCCTTCGGCTTTCCAGGTGTAGGGCCGGGGACTGGCGTTGCGCTCGGCGAGGTAGGCTTTGATGTCGCGGACGAGGTCGGGCACCGAAGCGAAGCTGCCGGTGCGGATGACATTCTCGGTGAGATCGGCAAAGAAACGCTCGACGAGGTTGATCCAGGATGAGGATGTCGGGGTGAAGTGGGACTTGAAGCGCGGATGATGCTCAAGCCAGACCTTTACCTTGGGGTGCTTGTGCGTACCTTAGTTGTCTTGGATCAAATGGATGTCGAGATCCATAGGCGTCTCGCGATCGATCTGCTTGAGGAAGCGCAGCCACTCGACATGGATGTGGCGCGTCTCGGTGCGCGCAATCAGCGTGCCTTCGAGGGCATTGAGCGCGGCGAACAACGTGACCGTGCCGTGGCGCTTGTAATCGTGCGTCATGGTGCGCGGCCGCTTCGGCGCGAGCGGCAGGCAGACCTGGGTGCGTTCCAGGGCTTGGTATTGGCTCTTCTCGTCGCAGCACAAGACCAGCGCTTTTTCGGGCGGATCGAGATAGAGCCCGATCACGTCCCAGAATTTCGCCTCGAATTGCGGATCGTCGAGAGCTTGAAAGTCTTGGTGATATGCGGCGTGAGATCGTTCCTCGACCAGATGCGCTGCACCGTGCTGTGCGATATGCCGACATGGCGGCCCATGCTGCGCACGCTCCAGCGCTCGCGTCCTTTGGGGGGCCGCGTAGCCTCGTCTATGACCCGGGCAACTTTCGCCGCGGGTATGGACGGCCGACGGCCGCGTCCTCTCTTGTCTTCGAGGCCGGCGAGGCCGTGGCTTGCGAAACGCTTCGACCAGATCGAGACCCGCTTTGCGGTCGTGCCGAGCTTTTCGGCGACCGCCGAAACGCTCATGCCTTTGGCGCGCAAGATAACGATTGACGCTCGCTGCTGCTCGCGCACCGTCGCGGTTCGTGCCTTCGCCCGGCGCCGTAGCTCTTTCAGGCTCTCCTCATCCATATGCAAATGCTTGATCGCACGCGCCATCCCTGAGGGCCTCCCGGCAAATCACCGTCCAATTAGATATTGGTCGATATTTGCGAGACATTATACTAGGATGATTCGTACGCGTTTGGCCATTTATAGGCATCTGACGCCGCGGCCGCGCCGTAGTGCGTGCTGGATGCGGCACACCCAACCCTAGAGGGCAACGTTCGCAACGACGATGGCTTCGCTACCCGCCATTGCCCCTGGAGTTAGCCTCAGCCGCTACCTTCAGGAGATCCGCAAGTTCCCGATGCTGGAGCCGGAGGAGGAGTACGTCCTCGCCAAACGCTGGCGCGAGCACAACGACAGCGCCGCCGCGCACAAGCTCGTGACCTCGCACCTCCGGCTGGTGGCGAAGATCGCCATGGGCTACCGCGGCTATGGCCTGCCCCTGGGCGAGGTGATCGCCGAAGGCAATGTCGGCTTGATGCAGGCGGTCAAGCGGTTCGAACCCGAGCGCGGCTTTCGGCTCGCGACCTACGCGATGTGGTGGATTCGCGCCTCGATCCAGGAATACATCCTGCACTCGTGGTCGCTGGTGAAGATCGGCACCACCGCGGCGCAGAAAAAGCTGTTCTTCAATCTGCGTCGGATGAAGGGGCAATTGAACGCCCTCGAGGAAGGCGACCTCGCGCTGGAGACGGTCAAGACGATCGCGACCAAGCTCGACGTCAGCGAGCAGGAAGTGATCAACATGAACCGGCGCCTGGCCGCGCCGGACAATTCGTTGAACGCGCCGGTGCGCCAGGACGGCGACGGCGAGTGGCAGGACTGGCTGGTCGACGATCAACCCGACCAGGAAGCGCGGATGGGCGAGGACCAGGAGCTGAGCCAGCGTCGCGAACTGATGACCGCGGCGCTCGCCGGCCTCGCCGACCGCGAGCGCGAGATCCTGACCGAGCGGCGGCTCAAGGAAGAGCCGGCGACACTCGAGGACTTGAGCAGCAAGTTCGGCATCTCGCGCGAGCGCGTACGCCAGATCGAAGTGCGCGCGTTCGAGAAGCTGCAGCGCGCGATGCGCGCCGCCGCGCGCGAAAAGGCGCGGCCGAGGGCCTGAGCCGGCGCGACCGTCGCGAACTTGCCGGCGTCCCGGGTACGTTCACGCCGATCGCCGCTCATCCCCCGTCGATGAAACCTTGACGGCCTTGGCGGGGTCGAGTCGGTGGTCGAGCTTCCGGTCGGCGCCGCGTGGGAACGTCCTGACATCGGCCCCGGTTTGTTTGTCCTTCACCTTGCACGGCGCGGGCGCAAAGGACGACATTTCATTTCGTTTCGTTTCGGAAGATCGCGCACGAGAACCGCGCGATCATCGACGTCGTGCGGCTGCTCCATGAGGCGATGGACCTGCCGCGGCAGGCCCCGCGCGAGGTCGGCGACGAGGAGCGTTAGTCCGCGAACGGGTCTTTGACCAGGATAGTGTCCTCGCGTTCGGGGCTGGTCGAGAGCATCGCGACCGGTGCCTCGATCAGCTCTTCGATCCGCCGGATGTACTTGATCGCGGTCGCCGGCAAATGCACCCAGCTGCGCGCGCCGCGCGTGCTCTCGCGCCATCCTTCGAAGGTCTCGTAGATCGGGCTCAAGCCGCGCTGCTCGGCGGCGGTTGCCGGAAACGTCGACCGGGTGCGGTCGTCGATCCGATAGCCGACGCAGACGTTGATCGTCTCGAAGCCGTCCAACACATCGAGCTTGGTGAGCGCGATGCCGTCGATGCCGCCGACCTTGATCGCCTGGCGCACCAAGACCGCGTCGAACCAGCCGCAGCGCCGCTTGCGTCCGGTGACGGTGCCGAACTCGCGGCCGCGCTCGCCCAGCGTTTGTCCGATCGTGCCGGTGAGTTCGGTCGGAAACGGCCCGTCGCCGACGCGGGTGGTGTAGGCCTTGGTGATGCCGAGGACGTAGCCGACCGCACCGGGGCCGACGCCGCTGCCGGCCGCGGCTTGGCCGGCGACCGTGTTCGACGACGTGACGTAGGGATAGGTGCCGTGATCGACGTCGAGCATCGCGCCTTGCGCGCCCTCGTAGAGTATGCGCCGGCCGCGGCGGCGCAGACCGGCGAGTCGGTCCCAGACCGCATCGGCATAAGGGAGGAGCCGGGGCGCGACGGCCAGGAGATCGGCGACCAGCTTGTCGCTCTCGACCTTGGCGTGGCCGAGCCCGACCCGCAGTGCGTTGTGGTGGATGAGCAGCGCCTGGACCTTGGCGCCCAGTCCGTCCGCATCGGCCAGGTCGCAGAGCCGGACCGCGCGGCGCGCGACCTTGTCCTCGTAGGCCGGGCCGATGCCGCGCCGCGTGGTGCCGACCCGGGTGCCGCGCGCGTCCTCGCGGATCGCATCGAGGTCGCGGTGAAGCGGCAGGATAAGGGTCGCGTTCTCGGCGACCTTGAGGTTCTCCGGCGTCACCGTTACGCCTTTGTCGCGAAGCGCCTCGATCTCGGCCAGGAGCGCCCACGGGTCGACGACGACGCCGTTGCCGATGATCGAGAGCTTGCCGGGGCGGACGATACCGGACGGCAGCAGGCTCAACTTGTAGGTGACGCCGTCGATGACGAGCGTGTGGCCGGCGTTGTTGCCGCCCTGGAAACGAACGACGACTTCGGCCCGCTCCGACAGCCAGTCGACGATCTTGCCCTTGCCTTCATCGCCCCACTGGGCGCCGACCACCGCGACGTTGGCCATGGTTCACCCGCCGCCGAGCGGTGTGGCGGCACCGCCGCGCAAGACATGGCTGCAACCCAGGCGGCGCGCTTCGGCGTCGGGATCGGCCTCGGCATCGAAGCCGCCGACCGTGCGCCAGCCTTGGGCGCGGAGCGCGGCGGTCTGGCCGCGCGGCGTGCCGGCCGGGACGTAGAGGCGCCGGTCGGCGGCGGGCGCCGGCAGCGCGCGGGCGAGCGAATCCATATAGACGGTGAAGCCGGTCGCCGGTTCGCCGCTTTCGAGCGCGTAGCGGCCGCCACGGCCCAGTTCGCCGCGCACGCCCTTGGCGAAAAAGGTGAAGGCGAGACCGGTGTGGTACTCGAAGCCGCGGTACTCGCAGGCATCGACGGTCAGGCTCACGCCCGGCACCGCGGCGCCGACGCTCGTCACCACGCGTTCGAGCGCGGCGATCGCCGGCGCGGCCGCCGCGACGCCAAGCGCGCGCAGCTGGCGCAAGCCGGCCTCGACCGGCCCGGTTGCAGCCATCAAGGCCGCGAACAGCGGCCGCTCGGGTCCGGCCGCCGCCGCGACCGCGGCCGCATCCTTGCGGTCGAGCGCGGCGCGCAGCGCATCGCCCCGCGCGGCCGCGAGCCCGAGTGCGGCGATCATCGTCGGCACCAGCCCCGGTAGCACAAGATCGACCGAGAGCTCGCGCACGCCGACGCCGAGCAGCGCTTCGGCCGCGACCGTCACGACTTCGGCGTCGGCCTCGGGCGTCGCCGCGCCGACCAACTCGGCGCCGACCTGCCCGATCTCGCGCTCAGGCCGGAGCTGAGTGCCTTTGACGCGGAGCACCTGGCCGGCATAGGAGAGCCGTGCCGGCCGCGCGATGTGCTTGAGCCGGGTCGCGGCGATGCGCGCGATCTGGAGCGTCATGTCGGGCCGCACGCCCATCATCCGCTGCGAGACCGGATCCATCAGCCGGAACGTTTGCCCGGCGAGCGCAGCGCCGGGGCCGATCAAGAGCGTCTCTTCGAACTCGACCAGCGGCGGCTTGACGCGCGCATAGCCGTTGGCATCGAGCGTGCGCATGAGCGCTTCGGTGACCGCGGCCTCGAATCCGGCCTGCGGCGGCAATTCGTCGCGCAGCCCTTCGGGCAGCAGTCCGTTATCCTTGTAGGCGTTCATGACGGCCGCGGAGTGTAGCCGAGAACCCCCTCCCTGCCCTCCCGCTGCGGGCAGGCTATCGTGTGCACCCATCTCGCAGCTTGGGGTCTCCCTCCCTGCGCGAGCGGGCGGGGGCGCTTCAGAAACAACACAGCGCCGTCGCTTCCTTGACGTGGGGCAGGTCGCGGACGCGGTCGAGCACGGCCGGCGCGATCGCGTCGTCGACCTCGACCAGCGCGATCGCTTCGCCGCCGCGGGTGCGCCGGCCCAAATGGAAGGTCGCGATGTTGACGCCGGCGTCGCCCAAGACGGTGCCGAGCCGGCCGATGAAGCCCGGCTTGTCGTGGTTGGTGACGAACAACATGTTGGCGGCGAGCTCGGCTTCGATCTCGATGCCGTTGACCTCGACCAGGCGCGGATGCTCGTCGGCGAACAACGTGCCCGACACCGAGAGCCGCCCGCGTCCGGTTTCGGCGGCGACCCGGATCAAGCTCGCGTAGTTGGCGGCGCGCTCGTACTTGGTCTCGCCGACCTCGATGCCGCGCTCCTTGGCGATCACCGGCGCGTTCACCATGTTGACCGTCTCCATCGACGGCGCGAGCACGCCTTCGAGCGCGATCGCGGTCAAGGGCCGGGTGTTGAGCTGGGCGACCGCGCCTTCGTACTCGATCGCGATCCGCTTCAAGGGCGCGGCGGCGGCGAGCTGGCCGACGAAATTGCCGAGCTGACGGGCGAGCCGCATGTAGGGGCGGAGCTTGGGCGCGTCCTCGGCGCTCACCGCCGGCATGTTGACGGCGTTGACGACCGCGCCGACCTCGAGATAGTCGGCCATCTGCTCGGCGATCTGGACCGCGACCTTTTCCTGGGCCTCGGTGGTCGAAGCGCCCAAGTGCGGCGTCGCCACCACCTGCTCCATGCCGAACAGCAGATTCGATTTGGCCGGCTCCTCGGCGAAAACGTCGAACGCGGCGCCGGCGACGTGGCCCGACTCGAGCGCCGCCTTCAAGTCGGCCTCGACCACCAACCCGCCGCGGGCGCAATTGACGATGAACACGCCTTTTTTCATCTTGGCGATCGAGCCGCGGTTGACGATGGCGCGGGTCGCATCGGTCAAGGGCGTGTGGAGGGTGATGAAGTCGGCGCGGGCGTAGAGCTCGTCGAGCTCGACCTTTTCGACGCCGAGCGCCTTGGCCCGCTCGGGCGAGAGGTAGGGATCGTAAGCCGCGACTTTCATGTGCAGGCCGATCGCGCGGTCGGCGACGATCGCGCCGATATTGCCGCAGCCGATGATGCCGAGGCACTTGCCGTAGAGCTCGACCCCCATGAAGCGCGCCTTCTCCCACTTGCCGGCGTGGGTCGAGGCGTTGGCGGCGCCGATCTGGCGCGCGACCGCGAACAGGAGCGCGATCGCGTGCTCGGCGGTGGTGATGGCGTTGCCGAACGGGGCGTTCATGACCACGACGCCCTGCTTGGTCGCGGCGGCGACGTCGATGTTGTCGACGCCGATGCCGGCGCGGCCGATGACGCGAAGCCGGCCCGGACGGCCGAGGACCTCGGCCGTCACCTTGGTCGCCGAGCGCACCGCGAGGCCGTCATAATCAGCGATCGCCTGGGCGAGATCGGCCTTGGCGAGACCGATCCGCTCGTCGACCTCGATGCCGCGGGCGCGGAAGATTTCGGTCGCGCGCGCGCTCAGGGCGTCCGTGATCAGGACTTTCGACATGGCAATTTCTCCCGAAGCAGTTAAGCGGCGCGGGCGTGGGCGGCGCGAACTTCGGCGAACGCCCAGTCGAGCCACGGCAACAGCGCCTCGACGTCGCGCTTCTCGACGGTGGCCCCGGTCCAGATGCGCAGGCCGGCCGGAGCTTCGCGGTGGCCGTTGATGTCGAGCGCGGCGTTCTCGCGTTCGAGCAGCGCTGCCATGTCCTGGATCGCTTTCCAGCGCCGCTCGTTGTCGAGCGCGAGGAACCACGGCTCGACGATCTTCAGGCATACCGAGGTCCACGACCGCGACCGCGGATCGGCGGCGAGGAAATCGACCCACGGCGTCGTTTCGACCCAACGCTCCAGCACCGCGAAATTATCGCGCGAGCGCCGGATCAGGGCGGCGACCCCGCCGACGCTCTCGGCCCATTTGAGGCCGTCGATCGCATCCTCGACGCACAGCATCGAGGGCGTATTGATGGTGTCGGCCTGGGCGAAGATCGCCGCGTTGAACTTGCCGGTCGCGGTCAGGCGGAACACCTTGGGGAGCGGCCACGGCGGCGTATGGGACTCGAGCCTCGCGATCGCACGCGGCGAGAGCACGATCATGCCGTGCGCGGCCTCCCCGCCCAGCACCTTCTGCCACGAGTAGGTGACGACATCGAGCTTGTCCCAGGCGAGCGGCATCGCGAAGATCGCCGAGGTCGCATCGCAGATGGTGAGCCCCTGGCGATCGGCCTCGATCCAATCGCCGTTCGGCACGCACACGCCCGAGGTGGTGCCGTTCCAGGTAAAGACGATGTCGCGGTCGCTGTCGACCTTGGCGAGATCGGGCAATTCGCCATAGGGCGCGACGAACTCGCGCACGTCGTCGAGCTTCAGATGTTTGACGACGTCGGCGAGCCACACCAGGCTGAAATTTTCCCACGCCAGCACGTCGACCCCACGCGCGCCCAGGAGCGACCACAGCGCCATTTCGAAGGCCCCGGTGTCGGAACCGGGGACGATGCCGATGACATAGCCCTCGGGCAGGCCCAGGAGCTTGCGCGAGCGGTTCAAGACGTCGTGGAGCTTGGCCTTGCCGGCTTTCGAGCGGTGCGAGCGGGCGAGGCAGGCTTCTGCGAGGGCGTCGAGCGACCAGCCGGGTCGCTTCGGGCACGGCCCGGAAGAAAAATGCGGATTCTTCGGGCGCAGGTTCGGCTTCATGGCAGTCTCTCCCTTACAGAAGAGGCGCGGCCCGTTGGGGGGCCGTGTCCCGCGGCGGAATTTAGGGAGGATCGCGCCAGAGTCAACGAAAAGAAGTGCGAAGCTTTCACAACCGCTAAGGCAACTGTCCGAGCGTCCACCCCTCGACCCGCCGGATCAGCGGGTCGTCGGGCTCGCCGGGCGCGCGATTGCCGAGAACAACATTGAGAATCCCGAGCGTTCCGACCACGGCATCGAAACGATCCTCGCCGTCGGCCCGGTTCCCGAATCCGTGCCCGAGCGCACGCCGGAGCGCCGGGGCGAGCGCGACGCCGTTCGCACGGGTCCACCTGACGATCGCCGGCTGCTGCCGACGGCGGGCGGCAGGATCCCGTTTCGAGCCGGCCCGAACCAGCGGCAGATCGAGGTGGCGGTAGTACTCGGCCGGATAGGCCTCGACCAACGTGATGGCGCCCGCCCTCAGGCAACGACCGAACGATCCGTCGAACGGCCACAGCGCGATCGCGGCGTCGGCGCGGAGCGCCGGTGCGATCAGGTCGCGCCAGCCGGCAATGGTTGCCTTGCCGACTTGCTTGGGCCCCAGCGTCCAAAACGTCGCGGCGGCGTCGGGGCGATAGCCGCGGCCAAAGTCGACCGCGCGATAGAGACCGGCTTTGTCGCTGAGCCCGAGCCCGGCGATCAGATGCCGCTGCCCGAACTCGCCTTTCTTACCGGCCCGGGCCGGGAAGAACGGACGCTCGAGCGCGATGTCGCTTGGGCTTCCGGCGACGTCGTAGAACGCGCGGAAGCGGCCGCGGCCGGCTTGGCCGAGAAACGCGCGGAAGCTGCGAATCCCGGCGGCGCGGGCATAAGTGCGCGGGAGGCCCAGGGGAAAATCGAAGCCGACCAGCAGGCGCGCGCGCCGGTCGGCGCGGGCACGGAGCCGGGCGAAGAAATCGCCAAGCGGCCCGACCGGCCCCGGCGCCTCGACCCGATAGGCGCCGTGCCGGTCGCGCACGGCGATGCAGCACCAGCGCTTTTCGGGGTTCGCGCTCCAATCGGCGTGGGCGACGAGGGCGGGCGGTCTCACGCAATCGCGGCGACGATCGCGGCGCCGACGTCCGCGGTCGTCGCGCGGCCGCCCAAGTCGGGCGTGAGCACTTTGCCCTCGGCCACCACCCGCTCGATCGCCGCCACCACGGCAGCGGCCGCTTCGGCGTGGCCCAAATGCTCGAGCATCATCGCCCCCGACCACACGGTCGCGATCGGGTTGGCGATGCCGCGCCCGGCGATGTCGGGGGCGGAACCATGCACCGGCTCGAACATCGAGGGCGCGCTGCGCTCGGGATTCAAGTTGGCCGACGGCGCGATTCCCATGCCGCCGGCGATCGCGGGCCCCAGGTCGGACAGGATATCGCCGAACAGGTTCGAGCCGACCACGACGTCGAACCACTGCGGATTGCGGACGAAGTGGGCGGTCAGGATGTCGATGTGGAACTGGTCGGTCCGGACGTCGGTGAAGTCCTTCGCGTTCGCCGCGAACCGCTCATCCCAAAACGGCATGGTGTGAATGATGCCGTTCGACTTGGTGGCCGAGGTCACATGTTTGCGGCGCCGACGCGCGAGGTCGAAGGCGAAGCGTTGGACGCGATCGACGCCGACCCGGGTGAAAACCGCCTCCTGAATGACGACCTCGCGCTCGGTTCCGGCGTTCAAGCGGCCGCCGATCTCGGAATACTCGCCCTCGGTATTCTCGCGCACGATCATGAAATCGATATCGGCCGGGCCGCGGCCGGCGAGCGGCGACTTGAGCCCGGGCAGAAGCCGCACCGGGCGCAGGTTGACGTACTGGTCGAACGCGCGCCGCACCGGGATCAAGAGACCCCAGAGCGAGACGTGGTCGGGGACGCCCGGAAACCCGACCGCGCCCAGGAAGATCGCGTCGAACCCGCGCAAGATGTCGATCCCGTCCGCCGGCATCATGCGCCCGGTCTTCAGGTAGGTCTCGCAGCTCCAATCGAAGCTCTGCCACGCGAACTCGACGCCGAAACGGCGCCCGGCATGGTCGAGGGCGCGCATGCCCTCCGGGATGACCTCTTTGCCGATGCCATCGCCCGGGATGACGGCGATCGTGTGTTTCATGCAGGGTGACCGACGACCGAGGGCACCAGCGCCCGTTCGAGATAGCGGGCACCGGGTATGGGGTTGTCGTCATAGGGCGCGCAACTCACGAAGCCGAGCGCTTCATAGAGCGCGTGGGCAGCCTGCATCGAGGCGAGCGTATCGAGCTTCATCCGGCGGTAACCGAGGCGGCTGCCGCGCGCGACGATCGCTTGCGCGAGCGCACGGCCGAGCCCGAGGCCGCGGAAGCTTGGACGAACGTAGAGCCGCTTCATTTCGCAGGTGCGATCGCCAGCGTCCCCGAGCGGACGCAGGCCGACCGCGCCGGCCGCTTCGCCATCGACCCGCGCCAGCACGAGCGCGCCGGCGGGCGGCGCGTACATCGCTGGAAACGTCGCAAGCTCGCGATCGAACCCCTGAAAACAGAGGCTGAAGCCCAAGGACTGCGCGTACTCGAGGCTGAGCGCCTTGGCCGCAGCGATGTCGGCGGCGGTGACCGCATCGGCGATGACGATGATGGGTGCCATGCGCCACTATAGAACGAGGCAAGGCAACGCCGGAATGGCCCCCGGCCGGCGTCAGACCGCGATCTCGCCCTCGAGGTAAAGGGGGCACATCCCTGAATGCTCCCTCCCCCGCGGAGCCGGAGCGGGGGAGGGAGCATGTAGGACTGCTCCGCTCGGCGCGGGGAGGGAGACCCAAGCTGCGAGATGTGTGCACACGATAGCGCTCCGCGGGGGAGGGAGCTTCGAGGGTGTGCCCCCTTTCGATCAATGCGATAGAGGGGGCGATCTGGAACGGGACTTATGTCAGTCCGTTAGTGCAAACAGGGGGAGGGGCTTGCGCACAGGCGTGGCGCATCAGAACGGCCGCACCGTATGGGCGTGGTTCAACGGGCCGTGACCGCGGCCGTAGCCGGGGGCGGTACGGAGCGCTTCGTGAACGTAGGCGCGAGCGCGGCGGACGGCATCGAGTTTATCCAAGCCTTGAGCGAGGCCGACGGCGATGGCCGACGCCAGCGTGCAGCCGGTGCCGTGGGTGCTGCGCGTCTCGATCCGGGGCGATTCGAGAATCTCGAGACGGGCATCGTCGACGAAAACGTCGGCAACGGTCGCGCCCGGCAGGTGGCCGCCCTTGGCGAGCACGGCGCGGGCGCCCATGGCGCGGAGTTGTTTAGCGGCCGCGATCAGGTCCGCGCGCGTTGCAATCGCGAGCCCGGTCAGCGCCGCGGCCTCGGGCGCGTTCGGGGTGAGCACATCCGCGCGCGGCAGCAAACGCGCGATCAGCGACTGAGTCGCATCGGCCGCCAGCAGGCGGGCGCCGCCTTTCGCGACCATGACCGGATCGACCACGAGCGGGATCGCGCGGGCATACGTGGCGAGGGCATCGGCGACGGTCGCGATCACCGCCGCGGTAGGGAGCATCCCGGTCTTGATTGCGTCGGCGCCGAGATCGGCGAGGACGACCGCGATCTGCTGGGCGATGAAGGCGGGCGGCACGTCGTGGATGGCGTGGACGCCCAGGGTGTCCTGCGCCGTCAACGCCGTGATCGCGGTCGCCGCGAATCCGTCGAGCGCGGTCACCGCCTTGATATCGGCCTGAATGCCGGCGCCGCCGCCCGAATCCGATCCGGCGACAATGAGGACGCGGCCGCGCACGGCCCTTATTCGGCCGCCGCGGCGGGACCGGCCGCCTGCTCGACGGCAGCGACGATGTCGGCGACGACGGCGTCCATGAGGCGCCGGTCCTCGCACTCGGCCATGACGCGGATCAAGGGCTCGGTGCCGGAGGCGCGCAGGAGAATCCGGCCGCTGGCGCCGAGCCTGGCTTCGCCGGCGGTGAGCGCGCCGCGCACCGCGGCCGCATCGAGCACGCTGCCGCGCGCGCCGGCGGCAATGCGGACGTTCTTCAGGACTTGCGGCAGCGGCGGGAACACGCGGCCGACGATACTGAGCGGCTCGCGCCGCTCGACCAGCACCGCGAGCACCTGCAGCGCGGCGATCAGCCCGTCGCCGGTGGTGGCGAAATCGGTGAGCACCATGTGCCCGGACTGTTCGCCGCCGATGTTGAATCCGTGCTTGCGCATGTGCTCGACGACGTAGCGATCGCCGACCGGCGTGCGCGCGAGCGCGAGGCCGAGGCCGTTCAAGTACCGTTCGAGGCCGAGGTTCGACATCACCGTCGCGACGATGCCGCCACCGACCAGCTTGCCGGTCCGCTGCCAAAACGCCGCGATCAGGGCCATCAGCTGGTCGCCGTCGAGCAGTGCGCCGCGCTCATCGACCATCGCCAGCCGATCGGCGTCGCCGTCGAGCGCAATGCCGAGATCGGCGCGGTGCTCGATCACCGCCGCCTCGAGCGCGTCCGGCGCGGTCGAGCCGCACCCGGCATTGATGTTGAAGCCGTCGGGCGCGGTGCCGATCGCGAACACGGTCGCGCCGAGCTCGCGGAAAATCATCGGCGCGACACGGTAGGCGGCACCGTGGGCGCAGTCGACGACGACGGTCAAACCCTCGAGCGTGAGCCCGCGCGGGAACGTGTTCTTGACGAACTCGATGTAGCGGCCGGGCGCATCGTCGAGGCGGCGGGCTTGGCCGAGGCGATCGGACGGCGCGGTCGTGATCGGCACCGCGCCCGTCATCAGCGCCTCGATGTCGTTCTCGACCTCGTCCGAGAGCTTGAAGCCGTCGGGGCTGAACAGCTTGATGCCGTTGTCGTAATAGGGGTTGTGCGAGGCCGAGATCATCACGCCCAAATCGGCGCGGAGGCTGCGCGTCAGCATGGCGACGCCCGGCGTCGGCATCGGACCGACCAGAACCACGTCCATGCCGACGCTGATGAAGCCGGCGGTGAGCGCTGGTTCGAGCAGATAGCCGGAGAGGCGGGTGTCCTTGCCGATGACGACGCGGTGACGGTAATCGCCGTTCAGAAAACGGCTGCCGGCGGCCATGCCGACTTTGAGCGCGGTTTCCGCCGTCATCGGCTCGACGTTGGCGCGCCCGCGGATGCCGTCGGTTCCGAAATATCGTCCCATTCGCCCTCGGTCGTCAGGAGTGCTGCCGGCACGATAACCGAAATCGCGCCGGCTTTCACGTTTGTTCGAGCCGATTCAACGACTTCCGGCGGATTCTTGGGCGCGGGCCAGGGCCAGCGCGCGCCACACCTGGACCGCTTGGCGGGTTTCGGCGACGTCGTGGACCCGGATCGCCTGCGCGCCCGCGCCGAGCGCCCAGAGCGCGGCCGCGAGCGATCCGGGCACGCGGCGGTCGGCGGGCTCGCCCGCCGAAAGCGCGGCGATGAAGCTCTTGTGCGAAACGCCGACCATCACGCCGCAGCCGAGGCCGTGATAGGTGGCAAGCCCGCGCAGCAGCGCGACATTGTGCGCGACGGTCTTGCCGAAGCCGATCCCGGGGTCGACCAGCACCCGATCGCGGGCGATCCCGGCGGCGAGGCAGGCCGCGATCCGGGCCTCGAGATAATCGTAGATGTCGTAGACGCAGTCGACATAGGCGGGATCGCGCTGCATTGTTTTCGGTTCGCCCAAACTGTGCATCAGGACGACCGGCGCCTGGGCCGCAGCCACCGTTGCGAGCGCCTCCGGGTCGTGGCTGAGCGCGGAGACGTCGTTCACGATCCGCGCGCCGGCGGCCAGCGCCTCGCGCATCACGCGCGCGCGGCGGGTATCGATCGAAAGCGGGACCGGAACGCCCGCGAGGCCCTCGATCACCGGAACAACGCGCCGCAGCTCCTCGTCCACCGCAACCGGATCGGAGCCGGGTCGGGTCGATTCGCCGCCGATGTCGATGACATCGGCCCCGGCCTCGTGCTGGCGGCGGCCCGCGTCGATCGCGGCCTGGCGGTCTAAGAAGCGGCCGCCGTCGGAGAAACTGTCGGGGGTGACATTGACGACGCCCATGACGAGCGGCCGGTCGAGGGCGAGGCCGGCCCACGGCGCGCGGCGGGCCGAGAGCCGGGCGAACGTCTCCTCGGCGCGCGCCCCCAACGCATCGCCGTCACGGGCGCGCGCCCAGGCCTCGAAGTCGTCGAGGCCGAGTACGGCGTGGCGCGCGACATCGCCGGGGCGGCGCCACGAGAGCCGCAGGCGGGAAAAGGCGAGCGGTCCGCCGGCGAGCGTCCCGCGGCGATCGCCGGGCCCCGCCGAAGCGGCGCGGCCGGCGTCGATCAGCTCATGGGGAGCAAGATAGAGAACGGTGTCCGGAGCGATGCCGGCGTTCGCGCCGATCATGGTGGCCGTCCGGCGTGATTCGCCGCCGTCAGGCGCCGGGCTGCGGTTCCGGATTGTTGAGATCGGGCTTCTTCTTGCCGAGACCTTTGTCGGTGGTCGGCACCGCCGAAGCGCCCGGGGTGTCGCCGGCCGCCGGCGGCGGTTCGGGCCGGTGGATGGTCTCGCCGCGCAGCAACGCCCGAATCTCGTCGGCGGAGAGCGTCTCGTACTCCAACAAGGCCGTCGCGACGGTGTCGAGATCGGCGCGGCGCTCGACGATGACGCCGCGGGCGAACGCTTCGGCTTCGTCGACGACGCGGCGGATCTCGTCATCGATCAGCTTGGCGGTCGCATCCGACATGTTCTTGCGCTGCGTCACCGAGTGGCCGAGGAACACTTCTTCCTCGTTCTCGTTGTAGCGGAGGCGGCCGAGCTTTTCGCTCATGCCCCACTCGGTCACCATGCGCCGCGCCAGCGCGGTCGCCTGCTTGATATCGTCGGCGGCGCCGGTGGTGACATTCTCGAGGCCGAACACGGTCTCCTCGGCGACGCGGCCGCCGAACATCATGCCGAGGCGCGCCTTGAGCTCGCGGATCGAGTAGCCGTAGCGGTCCTTCTCGGGCAGCGACATGGTGACGCCGAGCGCGCGCCCGCGCGGGATGATCGTCACCTTGTGCAGCGGATCGTGCGCGGGCGAGTTCAAGGCGACCAGCGCGTGCCCGGCTTCGTGATAGGCGGTCAGGCGCTTCTCCTCCTCGCTCATCACCATCGAGCGCCGCTCGGTCCCCATCATGACCTTGTCCTTGGCGCTCTCGAATTCGCCCATGCCGACCACGCGCTTGCCGCGACGGGCCGCCAACAGCGCGGCCTCGTTGACGAGGTTGGCCAAATCGGCGCCCGAGAAGCCGGGCGTGCCGCGGGCGATGACGCGCGCATCGACATCGGGCGCCATCGGAATCTTGCGCATGTGGACTTTCAGGATCTTCTCGCGGCCGACGATGTCGGGGTTGGAGACGACGACCTGGCGGTCGAAGCGACCCGGGCGCAGCAGGGCGGGGTCGAGCACGTCGGGCCGGTTGGTAGCGGCGATCAGGATCACGCCCTCGTTGGTCTCGAACCCGTCCATCTCGACCAGGAGCTGGTTCAGGGTCTGCTCGCGCTCGTCGTTGCCGCCGCCCAGGCCGGCGCCGCGATGGCGGCCGACCGCGTCTATCTCGTCGATGAAGACGATGCAGGGCGCGTTCTTCTTGGCCTGCTCGAACATGTCGCGCACGCGGCTGGCGCCGACGCCGACGAACATCTCGACGAAGTCCGAGCCCGAGATCGAGAAGAACGGCACGTTGGCTTCGCCTGCAATGGCGCGAGCCAGCAGCGTTTTGCCGGTGCCGGGCGGGCCGACCAGGAGCGCGCCCTTCGGAATCTTGCCGCCGAGGCGCTGGAATTTCTGCGGGTCCTTCAGGAACTCGACGATCTCCTCGAGCTCTTCCTTGGCTTCGTCGATGCCGGCGACGTCTTCGAAGGTGACGCGGCCCTGGCGCTCGGTGAGGAGACGGGCGCGCGACTTGCCGAAGCCCATCGCCTTGCCGCCGCCCGACTGCATCTGGCGCATGAAGAAGATCCAGACGCCGATCAGGAGCAGCATCGGGAACCACGAGACCAGGACGCCGAACAGCGACGGCACGCCGTCATCGACCGGCGCGGCGCTGATGCGGACGCCTTTGGCGTGGAGGCGCGAAATCAAGTTGGGGTCGTTCGGCGCATAGGTCGCGAACGAGCGGCCGTCGGCGAAGTGGCCGGAGATCGAATTGCCCTTGATGGTGACGTCGGCGATCTGACCGCCCTCGGCTTCGGCCAGGAACTCGGAGAAGGCCAAGTTGGCGACCGGGCCGCGGATCGACGGGCTTTGGAACAGGTTGAAGAGCGCGATCAGCAGGAGCGCGATGATCGCCCACAACGCCAAGTTCTTGCCGAAATTCGTCACGGGCTGGGGTATTCCTGTTCCGCCTTGAAGCGCTAAAGCCCCGCACCACGCGACCGGGCGGAACCACGCCCAATTAGATAATACGCTTGGGGCCAGTTACAACTGCAAAGGTTGCCGACGCGAGCGGCGCCGGGGGCGTCCACCTTACCGCTAAGCCCCTGAGCAAGGTTGCGAAATCGGGGTCGATGTAGCCGAGATGGGGCACCGCGGCCAGGCGGTCGCCGCGCCGGAGCGCCGGCCATGCGGCGCGAACCGCGGGCGG
>Ga0194121_10005973_pt1 | contig 16514 bp, 9 predicted proteins | sample TA2MahCa50mmetaG_FD_148609 | JGI IMG/M metagenome (GOLD analysis project Ga0194121, IMG submission 148609) | Freshwater microbial communities from Lake Tanganyika, Tanzania - TA2015020 Mahale Deep Cast 50m | ecosystem: Environmental > Aquatic > Freshwater > Lake | place: Tanzania: Lake...
CATCGGCAGAGGACATCGTCAATCACTGCTGCGACGCCTGGAATAAGCTCGTCGCTCAGCCCTGGCGCATCATGTCCCTCGGAATGCGCGATTGGGCTCATGGGTTCTGATCAGCGCGAGTTGGTATTCATCTATTTGTGCCAAGTCTATCCGAACACGGATCTGGGCGATCCGGCCTACCAGCGGCAGTTCGGCATCAAGACCCAGCGCATTGCGCTCAACGAGATCCACGCCACGGCCCGGCCGCAAAGCTGGGTCACCGAGTACGAGGACATCGTGGTGGAAACCGCGACCATGTCGCGCGCCGACTGGCGGCGCATGGTGGTCTTCGCGTGGTGGACGATGCTGATGCACAGCCTGAAGCTGGGCTACTTCGTCATGCTCTATCTGTACGACCGTCTGGGCGTCAAACAGGCCGACCTGCTGGCGCATCTGGGCGACGGCGCTTTCGCGTCGCGCGCCGGCAGCCTGCTCGCTGCGGAGAATGCGGCCTTCGAGAGCATGATCGACCGCATCCTGTCCGGCGCCGGCCGCGGCTACGACCTGCCCGGCTATGGCGGCATCTATTGGGACGTCGAGGAAGCGGCCTTTCTGCGCATCGTCGAGCGGATCGACGAGTTCTATTCCGAGCTGCACGACGTGGTGCGTGGCTTCCTCACGGCGCGCGGCATCGCGTTCGACCGGATGGAGCTGGCCGAGGTTTTCCGCTACCAGCGCCTGCGCATTCCGACGCGCCACCTGTCCGCGCCCCTCAAGGTCGGCTTCTCGCGCAACCTGCCCGAATACTTCGCGACCCGCTTCTCGAGCGCACCCCGGCCGCTCGTGCCGGTGCCGCAAATCGTCACCCTCGACGCGGTCGACTTCGCCGGCAACCGCGAGCGCTTCGCGCGCGAGACCATCCTGTGGGGCCGCAAGAGCGGCACCATGCTGGTCCGCGCGCGCTACGAGAGTCTCGAGTTTCCGGCGCTCGCGGCCGAATAGTCGTCCGGCGACCCGCCAACCAACCGCGCCGGCGGCGTGCCGCGCGGCGCGGCTCCCGAGTCGCCGAGTTCTTAGACAATCCACCGGCGAGGCTGGTATTTTGGCGTTGCCGCGGCGTGCGGACGTGCCGCCAGGTGCACGCCGCCAGGTGCATGAGGATTGGCATCCCACGAGAGCGCACATCGGGACATGACATCCTGCTCCGCGAAGGACTTTGTGCCGGCCGGTTTTAGGCCGGGCTCCCGCGGCTGCGCCATGTGACGCGACCATGCTGCCATCCGCCACTGACGCCGCCCCGTCGCCGATCGAAAACCTGCTGGTGCAGGGCATGCGGCTGCAACGCATCGGTCGATCGGCCGAGGCGGAGGCGCTGTTCCGCTACGTGCTTGGCGAACGGCCGGAATCGATCGCGTCGGCCTGTCTGGCCAGCGTGCTACACGACCGCGCAGCCTATCCCATCGCGCTCGAGCACTATGCGCGCGCGCTGGCGCTGCGGCCGGAGGCGGCTGCGTTGCACGGCGACCGGGGAATCGCGTTCCGCGCCCAGGGCAATGCGGCGGGCGCCATTGCCTCTGCCGAGCGTGCGCTCGATTTCGACCCGACCAATGCGCGGCTACTGAGCAATCTCGGCATCGCCTTGCGCGATGGCGGCAAGCTCGCCGAGGCCGAGGCGGCGCTCGACCGCGCGCTTGGTCAAGATCCCGAGCTCGTCGAGGGCTGGGACAATCGCGGCACGGTTCGCCTCCAGCGCGGCGCGCTGGACGCTGCGGTCGCCGATCTGGGCGAGGCGGTTGCGCGTGCGCCGGCACGGGCGGCGAGCTGGTACAACCTGGGCAATGCCTGGAAGAAGGCGGGTCGCCTGGCCGAGGCGATCGGCTGTTTCCGGCGGGCGTGCGCCCTGCAGCCGGGCCTGCTGGCGGGGCACCACAATCTCGGCAATGCGCTGCAGGACATGGGAGACCTCGACTTGGCCCTGGCGAGTTATCGTCAAGCCAGGCTCCTCGACCCGGATTTCGCGGTCGCTCATTCGAACCTGGTCTTCGCGCGCCTCTACGATCACCGCGACGACGGCCGCGCTTTGGTCGAGGCCCATGCCGCGTGGGGTGCCTGTCATGCGCCGACTGCGCGGCCGGTCCCGATTGCAGTTCGGCGCGCGAGACCACGTTTGAGAGTCGGCTACGTCTCACCCGATCTATGTCGGCACTCTGTCTGCTATTTCGCCGAGCCGGTGCTGGAGAGTCACGATCACGACCGGGTCGAGATCTACTGCTACGCCGAGGTCAGTGCGCCCGATGACGTCACGCAGCGTTTTCGACGTTGCGCGACGGTCTGGCGGTCGACCGTCGGGCTCGACGACGATGCGGTCGCCGATCTGGTGCGCGCCGACGAGGTCGACGTGCTGGTCGACCTGGCCGGCCATACGGCAGGGAACCGTCTCCAGGTCTTCGCCCGGCGCGCGGCGCCCCTGCAGCTCGCCTGGCTCGGATACCCGTTCAGCACCGGACTGTCGACCATAGATGCCCTGATCGGCGACGCAGTCCTGACGCCCGATGGCATGCCGGCTCTGGAGCGGATCGAGCGGCTGGACCGGCCATGGGTGTGCTACCGCGCGCCTGATTATGCTCCCGCGGTCGCGCCGGTTCCGGCCACCCGACCCGGTCATGTTACCTTCGGCTCGTTCAGCAATCTGGCAAAGCTCAATGCGGACGTCGTCGCCACATGGGCAGCCATCCTTGGTCGACTGCCGAACGCGCGTCTCCTGCTCAACAACCGCTGGCTCGCCGACGCCGCAACGCGCGACCGCCTCGCGCGATTGTTCAAAGAGCAGGGGGTCGAGCCGCATCGGCTCGACTTTCTGGCCACCGCGCCGCACGACGTCACGCTGGCGCAATACGGCCGCGTCGACATCGCGCTCGATCCGTTCCCGTTCAACGGCCTGACGGTGACCTGCGAAGCGCTGTGGGCGGGCGTGCCGGTGGTGACGTTGGCTGCTGCGGACCGACCGGTCGGCCGTATGGGCGCGGCGCTGCTATCGGCGCTGGGCGTCAAGCGCCTGACGGCGCAGACGCGGCGTGACTATGTCGAGGCGGCGGTCGCTCTTGCGCACGACATCGACGCCCTGAAGCAGCTGCGCGCCACGCTGCGCGCCGACATGGCGGCATCGCCTCTGGGGGACGGCCCGGGGCTCGCGCGCGCGCTCGAGACAGCGTATCTGAGGATGGCTCGGCCGGAATCGAGGCTCGATGACCACCGTCGCTGAGGCGCTGGCATTCGGCATTGGCCACCACCGCGCCGGACGGCTGGCCCGGGCCGAGGCGATCTACCGCCAGGTGCTGGACTTCGATCCCGCGCAGCCCGATGCGCTGCATCTCCTGGGCGTCGCGTGTCACCAGCGCGGCGACAATGAGACGGCCGTCGATCTGATCGGACGAGCGATCGCGACGCAGCCGGCCAATCCCGACTATCACATCAATCTGAGCGCGGCGCTGCGCGCCCAGGGGCGCGGCCCGCAGGCCATGGCGTCGGTCGCCCGCGCGGTCGCGCTCGCCCCGGAAACGACCGACGCCTGGAACAGCCTCGGGCTTCTGCATTCGGACCGCGGCGAGCCGGTGCCGGCCGCGGCATGCTACCGGCGCGCGCTTGCCATTCGTCCCGAACACGCCGTGGCATGGAGCAATCTGGGCACCGCTCAGGACCAAGGCGGCGATCCGAAGGGCGCCGCGGCCAGCTATTCGCGAGCGCTCGCATTCGACCCGGGCTTTGCCGAAGCCCATGACCATCTGGGCCAGGTCCTGCTGCAGTTGGAGCGCCCCGCCGAGGCCGAGCAGTGTCATCGGCGGGCCCTCGAACTGGCACCGCGCCTGGCGAAGGCCTATGCGGGCCTGGGCGCCGCGCTCGGCGCCCAGGGCCGCAACGAGCTCGCCGTCCAAGCCTTTTGCCGCGCGCTCGAGCTCGATCCCGGCTATGCCGCCGGCTGGGCGAATTTCGGCAACACGCGACACGGCCAGCGCCGGTACCAAGATGCGGTCAGCTGCCAGCTCAAGGCGCTGGCGTTGTCGCCAGGGCTGTCGCTGGCTTACGTGAACCTCGGGGCCTCCTATTTCGCCATGGGTTCGATCGACCTCGCGATCGCCGTCGACCGGCAGGTCGTCGACCTGCGCCCCGATCAGGCGCCCGGCCACAATAACCTCGGCATCGCGCTGCAGGCGGCCGGCCGGCTGGACGAGGCGATCGCCTGCTATCGCCGGGCGCTGGCTGTCCGGCCGGATTTCGAACCGGCATGCGTCAACCTCGTGTTCGCGCTGCTCTATGATCCCGCACTGACCAGCGCCGATTTCCTGGCGGACGTGCGCGACGTGACCGAGCGTCGTGCGCCCACCGTTGCGCCGCGCGCGTTTTCCAACCTGCGCGATCCGGATCGGCGCCTCAGGGTCGGCTACCTCTCCGCCAACTTCCGGCGATCGCCGACAGGTCAGAACCTCGAGGCGTTCTACGCCGATCGCAATCGCGCGGAGTTCGAGCTGTTCAGCTATGCGCATGTCACGGCCGAGGACGACCTCACGCAGCGGTTCCGCGCGCTCGGCGATCATTGGCGCTCCGTCGTCGGGCTGAGCGATGACGATGCGGCCGAGCTCATTCGACGCGATCGCATCGACATCCTGGTGACCACGGCCGGCTGGTTCGACGGCAACCGGCCGATGATTGCTGCGCGCCGGCCCGCGCCGATCCAGGTCACCGCGCTCGATGCGGCGACCAGCGGACTGGGCGCCAATGACTACTGGCTGACCGATGCCTATCTCCATCCGGCGGACACGGACGATCCGCATGTCGAGGAACTGGTGCGGTTGCCTCACTTGAGCACGTGCCTGCCCTGGAACGACGATCCGCCGATCGGGCCCGTGCCGTCTCTCGTCAACGGCTTCGTCACCTTCGGGTCGTGCAACAACCCGATCAAGATCGGTCCGCGCGTGGTGAGCTTGTGGAGCGAGGTCCTGCGTGCGGTGCCCCGCGCACGCCTCGTCCTGAAATATCTCAACTGGTACGCCAGCCCGGACATCCGCGCGCGCTATCTGGAGCAGTTCGCAAGAAACGGGATCGAGTCCCAGCGCATCGCCTTCGAATCCGGCGCAGGCGAGCGAACGGCACATCTGAACGCGGTTTCCGGCTTCGATATCGCGCTCGATCCATTTCCGTTCAACGGATGGACGGCCACGCTCGAAGCGCTGTGGATGGGTGTGCCGGTGGTGTCTCTAGCCGGCCGGCGTTACGTGGCGCGCTCGGCCGGCGCCCATCTGCATGCCGTCGGTCTGGACGAACTGGTGGCGCCCGACGAGGCGTCCTTCGTCGCTTGTGCCGTCGCATGGGCCAAGGACGACGCGCGCCGCGCGGCGCTGCGCCGGGCGCTGCGCGCGGTCATCAGGCGCTCGCCGCTGTTCGACCACACGGGATTCATCCGTCACGTCGAGGCGGCCTACCGCCAGATGTGGCATCGATGGTGCGCGAAGCATGCCATCGGTGGCTGAGGCGCTGGCGACCGGATTGTCGCACTACCAGGCTGATCGCCTCGATCAGGCCGAGCGGATCTATCTCCAGGTTCTGGCATTCGATCCGGATCAGCCCGATGCCCTCCATCTCCAGGGCCTGGTCGATTGCCGGCGCGGCCGGCTTGCCATGGCGTCGGCGCGCATTGAGCGCGCCATCGCGATCGATGCGGCCAATCCCGCCTACCATTCGGCGCTCGGGCTGCTGCGTCTCGACACGGGCTCGGACAGCCTGGCGCTCGCCAGTCTGCTGCGCGTCGTGGCGCTCGCGCCGAACGACGTCCGCGCCCATGTCAATCTCGCGGCGGTCCGGCGGCGCGCAGGCGAGCTCGAGAGCGCTCTTCACCAATACGAGCTGGCGCTCGCCCTTGCCCCGGACGATGTCGCGACGCTGCTTGCCACGGGTGCGCTGTGCAACACCTTGCGGCTGTACGCGCGCGCCGTGCCGCGGCTCCGGAGAGCCGTCAGCCTGGAGCCGCACTCGGCGGCGGCCGCCGCTGGCCTGGGGGCGACCCTCCTAGCGTTGAGCCAGATCGATGCTGGCATGGCCGCCGTGCAGCGCGCGATCGCTCTCGATCCGAGCCAGGCCGGGTTTCACAACGACCTCGCCATATCGCTCCAGGCTCATGGCGACCTGGTGGCAGCCGCGGTTTGGTACCGCCGCGCCCTCGATCTCGACCCGGGCCTGTCGGCCGCCCATACCAATCTGCTGTCGTGCCTGAACTACGATGCGGGCCAGACCTGCGAGTCCCTGTTCGCCGCCTATCGTGACTGGGAACGCCGGCATGCCAGCGCGCTCTACGCCGAAGTGCCCCGGCACGACAACGTGCCTGATCCGGAACGACGGCTGCGCATCGGCTATCTGTCCGCCGATTTCCGCGCCAACCCGATCGGATTCAACATCGAAGGCCTGATCGCCCAGCACGACGACGCGCAGTTCGAGGTCTTCTGCTATGCCCACGCGCCCTATGAGGACGAGATCACGCGGCAGTTTCGTAGCCTGGTTCCGGCGTGGCGGCCGATCCACGAGCTGAGCGACCGTGAGGCGGCCGCAGCCATTCGACGCGATGGCATCGACATCCTGGTGAGCCTCGGCGGCCACACAGGCGCGAACCGGATCCTGATCTGCGCGCGCAAGCCGGCACCGATCCAGGCGAGCTATGGCGATCTGACGACCACCGGCCTTGCCACCATGGACTACTGGATGACCGATCCGGTTCTCCATCCACCGGGCACGCGTGAGCTGTTCACGGAAGAGCTGCTTCATCTCCCGCTGCTCGTCGTCCATCGGCCGCGGGCGGCGGCGGCGCCGACGCTCGTGCCGTCGCTCGCCGCGGGGCACGTCACGTTCGGCAGCTTCAACTCGCCGGCCAAGATCACGGCCCCCACCGTCGCCTTGTGGTCGCGCGTGCTCCACGCCGTGCCGCGCGCTGTCCTGATGCTGCATTTCTTCGACGTGTATGCCAGCCCGTCCGTGCGTGCGCGCTTCATCGCCATGTTCGCACGGCACGGCATCGGCGCCGACCGTCTCCTGTTCGAAGGCGGTGTCCTCGATCATCAGGGGCAGGCGGAACTCTATGCACGCGTCGACGTGGCGCTCGACACCTTCCCGTTCACCGGCTGCACGACCACCTTCGAGGCGCTGTGGATGGGCGTGCCGGTCGTGACGCTCGCTGGCGAACGCTGGCTGGGCCGCATGAGCGCCGGTATTCTCGTGCCGGCCGGTCTGCCGGAGCTGGTCGGCGATCATGCCGACGCGTTCGTCGAGATCGCTGTCGGGCTGGCCCGCGACGAGCGGCGCAGGATCGATCTGCGCGCCGGACTGCGCGAGCGCGTCCTCCGCTCGCCGCTGTGCGATCACGTTGCCTACGCGCGTTCGGTCGAGGCGGCGTATCGTCGAATCTGGCGCCTCTGGTGTGGAACTCATGCCGACCGTCGCTGAAGTTCTCAACCGCGGGCTCGACATGCACCGGCAAGGTCATCTTGACCGGGCCGAGGCCGTCTACCGCCAGGTCCTCGACTTCGACGCGCGACAGCCCGATGCGCTGCATCTGCTGGGGCAGATTGCCCGCGCGCGCGGTCACCTGGACGAGAGCGTCAGGTCGATCCGGGCGGCGATCGACTCCGACGGCGTGCGCGCGATCTTCCACGTCAGCCTGGCCAACGCGCTGATGGAGCAAGGCCGCCCCGGTCATGCGCTCGATTCATATTCCCGGGCAGTGGCGCTCGATCCGGGATTCGCCGACGCGGTCGCTTCGCTGGGCGCGGCGGCCTCCCAGCTCGCCGAGCACGCGCGCGCCGCGACGCTGTGGGAACGCGCGGTCGAGCTCGAGCCGAAGCGGCCGGAATTCCTGGTCGGTTTGGGCCGCAGCCTGCGCTTCGCCGGCCGGCTGGAGGAGGCCATCGCAGTGCTCGAGCGCGCATTGGCATGCGGCGCCGAAACGAGAACCACGCTCGAGCTGCTGGCGCTCGTCCACCGTGCGCGCTTCGACTACGCGGCGGCGGTGACGGCCTATCGGCGTGCCCTCGCGCTGGCGCCCGACGATGTCGAGCTCCTGATGCAGCTCGGCAACGTGCTGATCGACCAGGGACGCGTCGAGCAGGCGATCGACGCCTTCCAAGCGCTGCGCGAGTTGCGCCCGATGTGGCCGTTGCCGAGCTTCATGCTGGCGCGTGCGCTGCGTCAGAGGCGGCAGGCACGGGACGCTGTCGCCTCGCTTCACCGCGCCCTCGCGCTCGATCCCGCATCGGCCGAGGGGCACACGGAGCTCGGCGCCTTGCAGCAGAGTCAGGGGGAGTTGGCTGCCGCGATCTGCCATTCCGAAGCGGCCTACGCCCTCGACCCGAACCAGCTCGCCGCGCTGAGCAACGTCGGCTATCTCATGTACGTCGCCGGCCGCTTTGCAGACGCGCTCGGCTGCTACGATCGCGTGATCGCGCAACGTCCGGAATTCGCCAACCTCCACCTCAATCGCGCACTGGCCCTGCGCGGGCTTGGTCGGATCGCGCAGGCGGTGCAGTCCTTCCAGTGCGCGCTGGCGCTCGAGCCCGGCAATGCCGAGGCGTGCAACAACCTCGGTACCGAGGCGCAGGCGCTGGGCGACTACGGCGAGGCCGTCCGCTACTACCGTCTCGCGCTCGCGCTGCGACCGGACTATGCCACCGCGCACAGCAACCTCCTGTTTTGCATGAACTACGATGACGAGGTCGATTCCGACACCCTGTTCGCGGAATATGGCCGCTGGGAAGCGCTCCACGCCCGCCCGCACTACGCGTCGATCCGCCCGCACCGCAACGATCGCAACCCCGACCGGCGCCTTCGCATCGGCTATCTGTCCGCCGATTTCATCCATCACCCGATCGCCACCAACACGATCGGGCTGCTCGAACGGCATGATCGCGCGGAGGTCGAGATCACCTGCTACGCCGAAGTCAGTCGTCCGGATCGTTTCACGCGCCGGTTCCAGGCCGCGGCCGATCGCTGGCGCACGACGGTCGGCGTGTCCGACGACGACGTCGCCGAACTGATCCGCAACGATCAGATCGACATCCTCGTCAGCATGGCGGGGCACACGGCGGGAAATCGACTGACCGTGTGCGCGCGCAAGCCCGCGCCGATCCAGGTCAGCTACGGCGATCTCAGCACGACCGGCCTGTCGACCATGGACTACTGGCTGACCGACGCGGTGATCCATCCCGCCGACACCCGCGAGCGGTTTACCGAGGAGCTGGTGCGGCTGCCGATGCTGGTTCTGCACGAGCCGCCCGCCGACGCGCCGCCCGTCGCACCGCTGCCGGCCGGCCGAACCGGACGAATCACGTTCGGTTCGTTCAACAACCCCGCCAAGCTCACGCCGGCCGTATTGGCCACCTGGGCTCAGGTGCTGCACGCCGTACCCGGCGCTCGCCTGGTGCTCGGCTACATGAACGTGCTCGACGACGACGTCCATCGCCGCCGGCTGATCGAGCGGTTCGCCGCGCACGGCATCGGCGCCGGCCGCGTCGAGACTTTGGGCATCGCCTTCGAGCGCGCCGATCACCTGGCGCGGATGGCCGACGTCGACATCGCGCTCGATCCGTTTCCCTTCAACGGCTGCACCTCGACCTTCGAGGCCTTGTGGATGGGGCTGCCGGTGGTTACGTTGGCCGGTCGACGCTGGCTGGGGCGCATGGGGACGAGCTTTCTGAGCACGGCAGGCATGACCGAATGGATCGCCCGTGATCGCCCCGGCTATGTCGCGACGGCCGTGCGGCTGGCCGGCGACATCGACGCTCTGGCCCGGATCAGGGCGGGGCTGCGTCAGCGCATCGCGCGATCGCCGCTGTGCGACGCGCCTGCTTATGCCCGTTCGGTCGAGCAAGCCTATCGCGCCGTGTGGCGCCGGTGGTGTCGTGCCGACCATCGATGAGGTCCTGCGCTACGGGCTGGCCGCGCACCGCGTCGGAAAGTTCGACATAGCCGAGAATGCCTATCGTCAGGTGCTCAACTACGATCCAGCGCAGCCTGACGCGCTTCATCTCATGGCCGTGCTCGACAGCAATCTCGGTCGCCATCAGCAGGCGCTCGAGCACATCGCCCGCGCCATCGCGGTCGATGGCAGCCACCCCGGCTACCGGCTGACGCTGGCGGACGCGCTCTCCAATGTCGGCCGCGGCGAGGAGGCGATCGAGTCGTACCGGCAGGCCATCGCCATCGCCGGCGACTTGATGGAGGCGCACGCCGGCCTCGCCGCCGCGCTTCATCGCGCGACCCGCTATGGCGAAGCCCTGGAGCACTATCGCCTCGCTCTGGCGCTCGGGCTGACTGACGACGAGCATCTGGAGAACATGGGCACCGCCGCGATCTCCGCCGGCAACTCCTCGCTCGCTGCGGACGCGCTCTGGCGCGCCGCGGCGCTGCGGCCGGCCAAGGCAACGATCCAGACCCATCTGGGCATCGCGCTGCAATGGCTGCGCCGGCGCTCCGACGCCGCCAACCGCTACAGGCTCGCGCTCGCACTCGATCCGGACTTCGACGACGCGCAGATCCGGCTGGGTCAACTCGCCTTCGGCGATGGCGACGTCGTGGCCGCGGTCGCTGCGTACAGCGCGGTGATGCGGCGGAATCCGGATCACGCCGAGGCGCATCGCGCGTATGTCCAGTCTCTGCCACTGCTGCCGGGCTACGATGCCGCCACCATCCTGGCCGAACGCCGGCGGTGGAGCGACCGTCACGCCAGGCCGATCGAGCAAAAGGCGGTTGCGTCAGGCGCATGCATCTACGCCAACGATCGCGATCCGGACCGACGCCTGCGCGTCGCCTATCTCGGCGGCAGCCAGCTGTTCGGCAGCACGGTGATCCACACCTTCCTGCCATTGCTCGAGGCTCACGATCACAGCCAGGTCGAAATTTTCTGCATCTCCGATCTGGTCAAGGGCCAGGAGGACGGTTTCACCGAACGCTTTCGGGCGGTCGCGGACAAGTGGCGCATGACGGTCGGCCAGAGCGACGAGCAAGTCGCCGCCGTGGTGCGCAACGACCGGATCGACCTGTTGGTCGACCTGACGGGGCATATGGGCGGCCCGCGCGTTCTGGTATTCGCCCACCGGCCCGCACCGGTCCAGGTCGCGCTCTACGCGACCATGACGACCGGCCAGGTCGGCTACGACTACCTCATCGCCGACGACCGGTTGGTGCCGCCGTCATTGGAGCACGGCTACAGCGAAGAGATCGTTCGCGTGCCGTTCGGATACGTATTCCGCCCGCAGCTTGGGATTCCCGACGTGGCGCAATCGCCCGCCGCGCGCCACCCCGGTCGGATCACGTTTGGCAGCATGAACACCCTGGCGAAAGTATCCGACCAGTCGGTCGCGCTATGGGCGCGCATCCTCCTGCAGGTTCCGCACGCGCGCTTGCTGATCAAGGGTGAAACCTTCGGCGCCAGCGAGGGCAGGGCGGCGATGCTTGCGCGATTCCGCGCGCATGGCATCGCCGACGATCGCCTCGATCTGCGCGCGCCGGCGGCGGACTACGTCGCATACCTCCGAATGTTCGAGGAGATCGACATCGCGCTCGATAGCGTGCCCTATAACGGCGTCACCACGACATGCGAGACGCTGTGGATGGGCGTACCGGTCATCTCGCTGGCCTCGGAGCTGCTGGTGTCGCGCTACGGGCTGCTGATCCTCAGCGCGATCGACCTCGGCAACTGCGTGGCATACAGCGAGGATGAATACGTCGCGAAGGCGGTCGGCCTGTCGACCGATGTGAACCGGCTTGCGCAATGGCGCCAGTCGATGCGCGACCGTCTGGCGCGGTCGCCGCTTCACGACGCGCCGGCCTCCGCACGGGCGCTCGAGGTCGAATACCGCAATCTCTGGCGGCGCTGGTGCCGGCCGATTTGACGGGCTTGCGCACGCCGCCGCCGGAGGATGGGGTGGCGCCGGCGAGGCGGATCACCGAATGACCACCATTGTCGAAGCCCTGACGGCAGGCGTGGCCCATTTCCGGGCCGGTCGCCTCGATCGGGCCGAGCAGGTGTATCGCCAGGTGCTGGCATTCGACCCGGAGCAGCCCGATGCGCTCCGGCTCCTGGGCATGCTGTTGGATGCGCGCGGCGACAGCGCGGGTGCCATGGCGGCCCTGGAACGGTCCTGTGCCCTCGATCCCGCGCGCGTCGAGGCGCGCCTGGCCGCCGGCATCGCCGCGCAGCGCCAGGGCGGGTCGCACCGCGCCGAGCGCCACATCTGGAGCGCCCTCGGACTGGCGCCCGACATGGCCGGCGCGCATGTCGAGCTCGCCAACCTGCTGGCCAAGGGACAGCGCCGCGCCGAGGCGATCGGCCATCTTGGACACGCCATCGCGCTCGAGCCCGCGTGCGCACTGTGGCGCCACAAGCGCGCCGCCTTGCATCAGGCCGACGGCCGGCTCGATGCGGCGGTCGTCGATTTTGCGCGGGGCGTGGCGCTCGATCCGGCGGACGCCGTGGCCCGCTACAATCTTGGGACGCTGCACTACCAGCGTCGGCATCTGGCCGAGGCGGCGCTCGCGTTGGCCGGCGCCGCTTCGCTCGCCCCCGACCATGTCGAAGCCCATTTCAATCGCGGCATCGTGGCGCTCAATTCGGGGCAATTGGCGCTCGCCGAAGCCTGTCTGCAGCAGGCGCTCAACTTGCGGCCGGACTATGCCGAGGCCTGGAACAGCCTCGGCGCGGCGATCCAGGGGCAGGGCCGCCTGGAGCAGTCGCTCGCGTGCTTCCGGCGCGCGCTCGAGATCAAGCCGGACTATCACGAGTGCTACAGCAACCTGTTGTTTTTCATGAATTACCTGCCGGACGTCACGGATGCGGATCACGCTCGGGAAAACCGGCGATGGGCCGCGGTCCTGGAGCGCGCGATGCCGCCGGCGCTCGAGCTCGACAACGACCCGGATCCCGATCGACGCCTGCGCCTGGGTTTCGTTTCTCCCGAGTTCAGCCGCGAACAGAACTACATGGCGTTCTTCGAGGCGGTGCTCGCCAACCATGATCGGAACGCCTTCGACATCTATTGCTACGGCGATGTCGCGGCGCCCGACGAGACGACGCGCCGCGTGGCATCGCTTGCCCGTGTGTGGCGCGACATCCATGGGATGGACAACCGGCAGCGCGCCGAGCTGATCCGCGGGGACCGCATCGACGTTCTGGTCAACCTCTGCGGCTGGCTGCCGCTCCATCGTGCGCTGTTCGCCCAGCGCATGGCCCCGGTCCAGCTTGCCTACATCAACCATGTCAGCACCACCGGGCTGGCCAACATGGACTATCGGATCAGCGACCGGTGGATCGATCCGCCGGGGCGCACCGAGGCGTTCAACACGGAGACCCTCTATCGGCTCGAAACCGGCTACGCCTGCTACACGCCGCCCGCAGACGCCCCGGATGTCGATGCCCTGCCGGCGTCGCGCAACGGCCACGTCACGTTCGGTTCGTTCAACTATCTGACCAAGGTGACGCCCGAGGTGGTCGCCCTATGGGCCGAGATCCTGCGTGCGGTGCCCTCGGCCGGACTGCTGATGAAGGCGATCACCCTCAGCGACGGGGCGGCGCGGCAGCGCTATCGGTCGTTGTTCGCCGGACATGGCATCGACCCGGATCGCATCGAAATGGTCGGGCGCGTGCCCGACTCGCGCGACAACCTTCGGGTCATCCAGCGCGCCGACATCGCGCTCGACCCGTTTCCGTTCAATGGCGGCAAGAGCACCTGCGACGTGCTGTGGATGGGGGTGCCGGTGATCGCCTATTCCGGCTCGAGCATGATTGCCCGGGTCGCCAGTTCGATGATCAGCCGGGCCAACCTGCCTGAACTGGTGGGCGCCGATCGCGCCGGCTATCGCGATATCGCGGTCGCGCTGGCGGGCGACCTGCCGCGGCTGGCGAAGCTGCGCGCCGGCATGCGCGCCCGGCTGCGCGGCTCCCCGCTCTTCGACATGGTCGGCCACACCCGCGAGCTCGATCGCGCCTACCGGGAGATGTGGCGGCGCTGGTGCACGCGCCTAAGATAATTCGCATAAATATCTATAAAACTTTAGCTAAATCATGATATTAGAGGTCAAGCCTTTGATTCTTCATTCGGAGTTGACAAACATAAAATTTTAGGCAAAATCTCTCTTGCCTAGAAGCGACCAGCTCTATCAGCGTCTTGTCACACGCCGGTAAAGCTCAGTTTAGGAGTAGCTGGCATGGCAGCCGGCCAAAATTCGATCAACACAAATGCCGCAGCACTGATCTCGCTGCAGCATCTGAATAGCGTCAACAACAAGCTCGACGTCGCCCAGAGCCGGGTTTCCACGGGCTTGAAGGTCATCGGTGCGGTCGATAACGCATCGAGCTTCGCCATCGCCCAGGGCATCCGTGCCGACATCAAAGCCTACGCTGCGGTGTCGCAGGGCATTGCCAACGCCAAGGGCACGTCCGGTATCGCGCTCGCAGGCGTCAACTCGATCTCCGACCTGATGGGCGACATCCAGGCGAAGATCACTGAAGGTCTGAACCCGGGCAACACGACGCAGCAGCAGGCGATCCTGCAGGCTGACTTCAACAATCTGGTCAACCAGATCAATCAGTTCATCTCGTCGGCGGCGTATAACGGGCGCAATCTGCTGAGCTCCGGCTCGGGGAATGCCTCCGTCATCGCCAACATCGACGGCTCGACGGTGACGATCCGCGGCGGCAGCCAGGTCACCCAGGCAGCCACCATCATGGCGGCCCAGGCGATCACGTCGACCTCGGTGGCGCTCGTGGCGCTGACCCGCATCAACGACGCCCGCGCGACGATCGCATCCATTCTCGGCAATCTCGGCGCCGATACCCGGACGCTGAACTTCCAGGACGAGTTCGTCGGTGAGATTTCCGACGCCCAGGAGGTTGGTCTCGGTTCGATCGTCGACGCGGATCTCGCCAAGGAATCGGCCAAGCTCCAGGCACTCCAGGTGCAGCAGCAATTGTCGGTGCAGACCCTCAGCATCGCCAACCAGCGGCCGCTCATCCTGCAGCGTCTGTTCCAGTAAGGGCCGCAGCAGACATAGGAGATGCTTGATCTCGGGCTTTTCGTGCTTGGCCGGCTGTCATGAAACTCGCCATCGGGGCGGGCAAGCGTCCCGATGGCGGCCTCTTCGGGCCCGACCATGCCGACTAAGCCACCAACTGAAGGAGGCGCCATCGCAGAAGGCTTAGGAACCAGAGTACCTTATCGACTAAATGCCCAAAGGCGGCTAGAATCAGCGTCGCCGAAGGGTTTCATGCCAAATCCCTTAGAATGAGGAGTTCCAGCCATGCCCGCTGGTCAGAATTCGATCAACACAAACGCAGGCGCATTCATTGCCCTGCAGAACCTGAACGCAGTCAACAGCAAGCTCGACAGGACGCAGGACCGGGTGTCGACCGGCCTGAAGGTCGTCGGCGCGGTCGACAATGCATCGAGCTTTGCCATCGCCCAGGGCATCCGGGCCGACGTCAAAGCTTATTCGGCCGTCTCTCAAGGTATCGCCAACGCGAAGGGCACGACCGGCATTGCGCTGGCCGGCGCCAACGCGATCTCCGATCTGCTCGGCGACATCCAGGCGAAGATCACGGAAGGTCTGAACCCGGGTAACACGACGCAGCAGCAGGCGATCCTGCAGGCTGACTTCTCGAACCTGGTCGGCCAGATCAACCAGTTCATCTCGTCGGCGGCCTACAACGGCCGCAATCTGTTGAGCTCCGGCTCGACGAACGCGGCGGTGATCTCGAACATCGACGGTTCGACGATCGCGATCCGCGGCAACAGCCAGGTCACCCAGGCAGCCACCATCCTGGCGGCTCAGGCGATCACCTCGACCTCGGTGGCGCTCGTGGCGTTGACGCGCGTCAACGACGCGCGTGCGACCCTGTCGGCCGTGCTCGGCAACCTCGGCGCCGACACGCGCACCATCGTGTTCCAGGACGATTTCGTGACCAAGATCTCCGACGCTCAGGAGGTCGGTCTCGGCTCGATCGTGGATGCCGATCTGGCGAAGGAGTCGGCTCGCCTGCAGGCCTTGCAGGTGCAGCAGCAGCTTTCGATCCAGACCCTCAACATCGCCAACCAGACGCCGAACGTACTGCTCAGTCTGTTCCGCTAAGGGTCGTGCCGCGCCCGGGATCCGAGGCCCGGGCGCTGGCCGAATCAGGTCGATCCAGAAAAGGCCGCTTGGGTTTCCAAGCGGCCTTTTCGCTTGTGCTTTCCGTATGTTCCGCAATTCGGCCTTCTTGCCCGGGCTTCGTCATCGTGTGCTAGATTGACCATGCCATTTCGACGAGCACGAGCGTGCCGTCGGGCGAATGACCCTTAGAAATTAGGAGTCGCCCATGCCCGCTGGTCAGAATTCGATTAACACAAACGCAGGCGCATTCATTGCCCTGCAGAACCTGAACGCAGTCAACAGCAAGCTCGACAGGACGCAGGACCGGGTGTCGACCGGCCTGAAGGTCGTCGGCGCGGTCGACAATGCATCGAGCT
>Ga0194121_10005976_pt1 | contig 16510 bp, 17 predicted proteins | sample TA2MahCa50mmetaG_FD_148609 | JGI IMG/M metagenome (GOLD analysis project Ga0194121, IMG submission 148609) | Freshwater microbial communities from Lake Tanganyika, Tanzania - TA2015020 Mahale Deep Cast 50m | ecosystem: Environmental > Aquatic > Freshwater > Lake | place: Tanzania: Lake...
CATCCAAACCTACAACCAGAACGCCAAGCCGTTCGTCTGGACCAAGACAAACGTCCATCAACGCCGCTTCAAAGACCGACGTATCAGCCAATTGTGATTCCGGGTACTAGGGGCCTATGATTGAGCCATGACCGCAGCCCCCAAGTCCCCCACTCCGTTTCGTTCATTTCCAGCGGCTGGAAACCCTGAGTCCTCTACCTCGGCCCCATCCTATCCGACGACGCGGATGCGCCGGGTCAGGATGCAGGGCTGGACACGGCGGCTCGTCGCCGAGAACCGGCTTTCGGCCGACGACCTGATCTGGCCGGTCTTCGTGCAGGAAGGCTCCGGCGTCTCCTCCGACATCGCGGCGATGCCGGGCGTCCAGCGCCACGCCATCGACCGGCTGGTCGACGCCGTCGGCGAAGCCGGCGATCTCGGCGTGCCGGCGATTGCGCTCTTTCCCTATACCGACCCGGCGCGCAAGGACCCCGACGGCACCTATGCGACGGATCCCGGCAACCTGATGTGCCGGACGGTGCGGGCGCTCAAGAAGGCGCATCCCGAGATCGGCGTGATCTGCGACGTAGCGCTCGATCCCTACACGAGCCACGGTCATGACGGGTTGCTGCGCGACGGCAAGATCGTCAACGACGCGACGGTCGAGGTGCTGGTCCGCCAAGCGCTGGCGCTGGCCGATGCCGGATGCGACGTCATCGCGCCGTCGGACATGATGGACGGCCGCGTCGGCGCCATTCGTCGCGCTCTCGACGACCGGGGCTACACGGATGTCATGATCATGGCCTATGCCGCCAAGTATGCATCCGGCTTCTACGGTCCCTTCCGCGACGCGATCGGCTCGAAGGGCAATCTCGGCGGCGCCAGCAAGTCCACCTATCAGATAAACCCGGCCAATGGCGACGAGGCGATTCGCGAGGTCGGTCTCGATCTCGCGGAAGGAGCCGACATGGTGATGGTGAAGCCCGGCCTTCCCTATCTCGATATCGTTCACCGTGTGAAGGAGGCCTTTCATGCGCCGACCTTCGCCTATCAGGTCTCCGGCGAGTTCAGCATGATCCGCGCCGCCGCGGAGCGCGGCTGGATCGATGGCGAGCGCGTGATGATGGAGTCGCTCCTCGCCTTCAAGCGCGCCGGTGCCGACGGCGTGCTGACCTACTTCGCCGTCGAAGCGGCGCAGAAGCTCAAAGCCGGCTGAAGAACGCGGCAATCGCCCGATCGTGCCAGGCGACGGGCGATCCAGCTCCGTGGAACCCGACATGGCCGCCGGCGCCGAAGAGCGGCGTCAGCGCGGGATTTCCCGACCAGTCGACGTGTTTATAGGGCGCGATCGGAATCCACGGATCGTTGGTCGCGTGGACGAGCAATGTCGGAATCCGGATGTGGGGCAGGAACGGCGCCGCGGAGGACTTCGCATAGTAGTCCGCAGCCGAGGCGAAGCCGTTGCGCGGCGCTACGTATCGGTGGTCGAACTCGATCACGGTCCTGGCCGAGGCGACGGCGCGACGTTGCGCCTCGTCGATCGGCCCGGCGCATGCTTCCTCCCGCATCTTCGCCAGCAGCCATGACTGGTAGAGGCGGTTGCGCGGCTTTGTCAGGGTGGCGGCCGCATCAGCGAGGTCGATCGGCGCGGAGATCGAAGCGGCTGCGCGGACATGAGACGACGACTCCTCGCCGAGGAGCTTGAGCAGCGCATTTCCTCCGAGCGAATAGCCGACCAGAGCGACGCCGTTCGCCGCGACATCAGGCGGGAGCGCGCCGAGGGCAAGACGCAGATCCTCGGATCGGCCGGCATGATACTGGCCCCGACAGCGCGGCGCCGAGGGACCCGCTCCGCGCAGGCTGAGACGCAGAACGGAAAAGCCCGACGCGAGCAGATGCGCCGCCGAAGCCCGGAGATAAAGCGAGTCCTCGGTGCCGGCGAGCCCGTGGATCAGAACCGCGAGCGGCCGAGCCGTGTCGATGCGATGGAGGCTTGCCGCAAGCGCATCCCCGTCGCCGAGGTCGAGCCACAGCCGCTCGCCCTCGGGCAGCGCGTGGCGCGGCCGGACGACCTGGTTGCGGATAGTCTGAAGATGCCCGCCGACCCAGGGTAGGCGCGGCCGGAACGGCTCGATCATGCGCGCTTGGGCGCCGTCTCCCCAATCGCATCTTCTTCCTCGTCGCCGGCGGTGATGAAGTCGCGGATGACCGCAACCTGGTCCTCGCTCATCAGCGCCGGTGCATGGCCTACATTCTCAATGGTGACGACCGTCGCCTTGGGACCGGTCTTCGCCATCCTGGACGCCGTCGCCGCCGAGAGGAGCTTGCTTCGCTCGCCGCGAAGCAGCAGCACCGGGCAGCCGATCCGTTCCCACTGTTCCCAGCTCGGCGGCGGTGGCTTGGTCACCGACTTGAACGGCAGGCCGATCGCGGGATCGTAGTGAAGGCCGTAAGCGCCATCCGGATGGCGCATGACGCTATGCGTCGTCATCTCGCTCCATTGCGCATCGGTCAGGTGGCCGAAATCCGCATGCGCCTTCTTCAGATACTCTGCGACCTCGCCCAGGCGTTTGAAGCGCGGGTCCTGCCCGACATAGGCTGCGATCACCTTGACGCCCTCGAAGTCGAGGTCGGGACCGACATCGTTCAGCACCAGCCGCCGAATCAGCTCGGGCCGGTCGGCCGCCAGCCGCATCCCGATCAGACCGCCAAGCGATGTTCCGACCCAGTCGATGCCCTCGAAGCCGAGATGGTCGAGCAACCCCGACATATGCGCGACATAAGTATCGAGCGAGTAGAGCTTCTTGTCCGTCACCCAGCCCGAGCGGCCGCGCCCCACCAAGTCGGGGCAGACGATACGGCGCACCTTCTGCAGGCCTCTGGCGAGCTCGTCGAAGTCGCGCCCCTGACGGGTCAGGCCGTGCACGCAGACCACGCGCCTGGGGTGCATGCGGGGGCCCCAGTCGTAATAGTTGAGGCGAACCGTTTCTGCCGGCCCGAAGGCCGCCCAGCTCCCATCCTTCATGCTGCGGAGGCTACATGGGGTAGGTAGCCGCCGTCCACCCGCGCGGACTTCCGTTGACTTGCGCGCGACTCGATGGTGCTTTGATTGGACCGGATTCGCGGGCTGTACCTTCGCCAGCGGACCTCGTTCGGGTGAACATGGATTCGACGACCCTATCCGCCGTACAGGAACGCCTCGCCTCCGGTCGCGGCAAGGAGGCGGTCGCGCTGCTCGACGCCGCGTCCCACGCTGCGCCGAACGATTCGCGCCTCGCTCATGACCGCCTTCTGATCTCGACACTGTTCGGAAAGCCAGGCGATTGCCGCACAGCCCTCGACGGTATGACAGGCTTGATTGACCGGCTCGACGGCATCCCGACGACAAAGGAAGATCTTGCCGTCTTGTCCCGCGACTTGGCCGAGGTGGCTCCTCTGCTGCTTGCGCGATTCGGGGGGGAGGAGTTCGGAATGCAGATTCCCCCGGTCGCCGAGCAAGTTTACCGGCTTCTCTCTGCCGCGGCTGCGCTGCCGCACGACCATGACACCTCACTACACCTCGCCCACGCGCGCGATCTCATCTGGACCTATGACGATCCGCGCGCGCACACGACCCGCTACATCTACCGCCCACGGTCGCCGCATACAGTGCAGATCGAACCGACAAATCGCTGCAACCTCAAATGCACGATGTGCCCGCGAACGACGGCGATGCAGCGCCCGCTCGTCGACATGCCGATCGAGGACTACGCGCGACTGCTCGCCGGATGGTCCTGGGCGCGGCCGATGTTCAAGACGCACGTCCACACCTTCGGCTCGACGATCATGGATTTCAGCTGGCCCGGCTTCGTGAAGCTGTTCTTCCTCGGCGAGATTCTAATGCATGAGAATTTCGTTGAACTTGTGCGCACGACGCACGCGCGCGGTGCCGCCGTCATGCCGATGACGAACGGGGCCTTGCTCATCCGGCGTTCGATCCGACGCAAGATTGTCGAGTCGGACATGACTGGGCTTGGCATCTCGCTCGACGGTATCGATGCGGCGAGCTACGAGGCCGTCCGTACCGGGGCGAGCTGGCTCGCGTCCGCGATGCAATCCTTGCGCTGTGCGACGAGCTTGAAGCCGCAGGCCGCCGATCGTCCATCTCGCTGCACGTCAACACGCTGGTCCCCGAGGGGCCGGGCATGATGGAGCGCAACAAGGCGTTTCTCGCCCCGATCCTCGAACGTGTCGATAGCTTTGGGCGGACGCGTGTCTCCGCCGCCACGCATGCGGCGAGCTTCGTCGATGCCGAAGGCCGGCTTGCGCCGGTGATTCATTTGGGCCGCACGATCAGTCCAGCCGAGCCCTCGTGTCTGGAAACACTGACCAAGCTCAACGTGCTGAGCGATGGCCGCATGACGCCTTGCTGCGGCGATATCGACGGCGTGCTTGAGCTCGGCCGCATGGAGCGGACGATCGACGAGGTTTGGAACAGCCCGGCGACGCTGGCACTGCATCGCGCGCACTTCACGCATCGCCTGGAGGACTACGACTATTGCCGGCACTGCCTCGGTGTCGACATAGATCCGGCGAGAGGGCTCGTGCCGCGCGGTCCCCTTGAGGGGACCCGGCCCATCGGATAGTGTCCACCCGCACCATTTCCATCGACCATTCTTTCGACGGATATTGCCATGCTGTTCTATTCCCAGGATCGCATCGTGCTCTTCATCGACGGGGCCAATCTCTATTCCGCGGCGCGCGGGCTCGGCTTCGACATCGACTATCGCAAGCTGCTTGACCTGTTCGCCAACAAGGGCCGCTTGATCCGCGCCTTCTACTACACGGCGCTGCTCGAGGAGCAGGAATACTCGCCGCTCCGTCCGCTTGTCGACTGGCTCGACTATAACGGCTACACGGTGGTGACCAAGCCGGCGAAGGAGTTCACGGACGCGCAAGGGCGGCGCCGCTTCAAAGGCAACATGGAAATCGAGCTTGCGATCGACATGCTCGAGCTCGCCTCTTCGGTCGATCACATCGTGCTGTTCTCAGGCGACGGCGATTTCCGCCGTCTGGTCGAGGCAACGCAGCGCCGCGGCGTGCGCGTCACCGTAGTTTCGACCATCCGCTCACAGCCACCGATGGTCGCCCACGAGCTGCGCCGGCAGGCCGACAATTTCGTCGACCTAGTCGACCTCGCCCCGCAGATTCAGCGCCAACACCGCGATCCGAACGCGCCGGCCCGAGAGCCGCGGGCGCCGCGCCCGCATGACGCACTGCCGCCGACCGATCCGGATGCACCGGGCTTCGCCGGTCGCGCTCCCGGCTTCCTGAATGCCGAACGCTGAGGTTCCCGGCCGCGATTGCACGCTCTGCCCTCGCCTCAAAGCCTTCCGCGACACCAACCGCGCCCAGTACCCCGACTTCTTCAACGGGCCGGTGCCGTCCTTCGGCGACCCGGAGGCGCGGCTCCTGATCGTCGGCCTTGCGCCCGGGCTGAAGGGCGCCAACAAGACCGGCCGCCCCTTCACCGGCGACTATGCCGGCGACCTCCTCTATGCAACCCTGGCGAAGCATGGTCTCAGCCGCGGCGTCTACGCGGCTCGCGCCGATGACGGCCTCTCGCTCGTCGGCTGCCGGATCACCAACGCCGTCCGCTGCGTGCCGCCGCAGAACAAGCCGCTGCCGATCGAGGAGAACACCTGCCGGCCGTTCTTCGAGAGAGAACTCGCCTCGCTGCCGTTGCTCGAAACGATCCTCGCGCTCGGCCTCGTCGCCCACAATCAGGTGCTGAAGGCGCTCGGTTTGAAGCGCTCGACCTATCCGTTCAAGCATGGCGCGCTGCACGCGCTGCCGAACCGCCTCAGCCTCGCCGACAGCTATCATTGCTCGCGCTACAACACCAACACTGGCGTGCTGACGGCCGAGATGTTCGACGAGGTCGTGGCGCGGATCGCCCGATAGTCGCGCCGGCTGGCTTATTCACGATCGCCCGCCGTTAGCTCTTCTCCTCCTCTGCATAGGCGCTGAGATAACCCTGCGCCAGGTAGCGCTCATGCGCCGCCTTCATCTTGTCAGGATCGAGCTCGGCACCGATGCCAGGCCTGTCGTCGACCGGCTCGATGCCGCCCGGATGGCGCACCGGCTCCTTGACAACGTCGTCCACCAGCATCTGGTGATAGGTCTGGTGCGCGTAGTTGCAGGCGGTCGAGGATGCCAGCACCTGCATCACCGCGCGCGTGCCGATCGAGAGCGGCGCCAGGCTGTGATAGACGACCTGCACCCCGGCGATCTCGCAAAGGTTCGCCGCTGCATGGAAGGCACGCAGCCCGCCCGCCTGCCACGGATCCGTCATCACCAGATCGGCGGCGCCGATCGAGATGATGTCGAGGATGTTGTGGTTGAGCCAGCTCGCCTGGTTGGCCGCGATCGGGATCGGCGAGCGCCGGCGCAGCACGCCAAGTTCCTCCAGCCGGTCGAGCCGCGTCGGCTGCTCGATATACTGGACGTCGAAGTTCTTGAGCGCATGTACCATGCGCAGCGCCACGTCCGGCGTCCAGTTCTCGTTCGGATCCATACGAAGCTTCTTGTCCGGTCCGCCGCCAATGCGCATCGCCTCCATCGCGGCGAGGTCCTGGGCCTCGCCGAAACCGCCCTTAATGTAGAGCGTGCTATAGCCATCGGCCGCGTAGCGCCGCGCCTCGGCCTCGATCCGCTTCGTGTCCGGGTGATAGGGCACGAAGGCCATGAACTCGACGCGGTCGCGCACACGGCCGCCGAACAACGCGTGCACCGGCACGCCAAGAGACTTGCCGATCAAGTCCCAGCACGCGATCTCGATGCCGGCAAGCGCGGCGTTGCCCGTATGCGGAAAGGCGCCGAAACCGCCGACGGTCTGGATGTCGTGCCAGCGTCGGGTCACTTGCCGCGGGTCCGTGCCGATCAGCTGAGGCGTCACCGACTTGATCGCTGCTAGCGTGACCTCAGGAGAAGGTGCCGGCACGGACTCGCCTAAGCCGACCAGGCCCTTGTCGGTGACGATCTCGACGACGATGCTGGTGACGCCGAGGCGGTGGCCCTGCGACCAGCGCTCCGGCTCGCGATAGTCGACGTTGACCGGCGTCGTCCGGATCTCGCGGATCTTCATTTCGCAGACTCTTCGATTGGTTTCGCCGCCGCTTCTCGCCTGGCCAGAGTCTGTCGCAAAGCCGCTAGGATTCGGAAGCACGCCGACGGGGCGCGAAACGGAGAAGGCGCATGGCGGAATGGACCAGGACGCGGGTCGGGCTTCCGGGCGGCCGAGGGTTCGACCGCTGGTTTCTCGACAGCGGCAAGCCCGGCTATCGCGTCGTCATCTTCGGCGGCGTGCACGGCGACGAGACCGAGGGCGTGATCGCCGCCAACCGGCTTGCCGGCATGGCGCTCGGCCTCAAGGCGGGCTCAGTGACGGTACTGCCGATCGTCAACGAGGAAGCCTATGGCGCCGACACAAGGCTCACGCCCGCCGACGGCGGCAATCTTGCCCGCGCCTTTCCGGGGAGAGCGGACGGCACGCCGACCGAGCAGCTCGCCTTTGCGCTCACCTCCGACGTCCTGGTCGGCTGCGATCTCCTGATCGACCTCCACACCTCAGGCCGCACCCTCGATATCCCCTTCACCATCGGCTACATCGACGATGGCCGCGACAAAAAGGGCCTGTCAGAGCGGGCCGCCAAGGTCTTCGGCGCCGATTTCATCTGGCGCCACCCGATCCGACCGCCGGGGCGCACGCTGAACGGCGCCGATGCCGCGATCTACACCGAGGCGCCGGGCGCCGGGCCGACCAGCCTCGAGAATGCCGGCAACTTCACCGACGGCGTTCTCCGCGTGCTCGACGAGCTCGGCCTGCTGGAGAAGCCGCTGGCCACGTGCTCGACCCGGATCTCGCAGCGGATCGTCGGCGGCAACAATGTCGAGCTCGACCCGATGGCGACAAAGCACGAAGGCCTCTTCATCCACCGCTCGAGGCAAGGCCAGAAGGTCGCCAAGGGCGACCTTCTGGGGCTGGTGGTGAATCTGAAGGGCGAGACGCTGGAGGAGATCCGCGCCGATCGCGATGGCTGGGTCGTGTCTCTGAAGTATCGCCCGCAGGTAAGGAAGGGCGAACCGGTTGCCGGCCTCGCCGTCGCCGACGAACGTTAGCCCTTCTCGCGCATGAGCCGACCCTTCTCGCGCTGCCAGTCCTTCTGCTTCTCCGTCTCGCGCTTGTCGCCCTTCTTCTTGCCCTTGGCGAGGCCGAGTTCGACCTTGGCGATGCCGCGCTCGTTGAAATAGATCGATAGCGGCACCAGCGTCACGCCATCGCGGCGGATCGAGCCTAGGAGCTTGTCGAGCTCGCGACGCTTGACCAGGAGCTTCCGCGGTCGTTTCGGCTCGTGGTTGAAACGGTTGGCCGCCTTGTACTCGGGGACATAGGCATTCAGGAGAAACAGCTCGCCGCCTTGCTCACCGGCATAGGCCTCCGCAATCGAGGCGGAGCCGGCGCGCAGCGACTTGACCTCGGTGCCGGAAAGCATGATGCCGGCCTCGAGCGTGCTCAGAATGAAGTAGTCGTGGCGGGCGCGGCGATTCTGGGCCGCGACCCCCTCGGGCCCAGGACGCGGCATGCCGGACGCTAGTTGGTCAGGCCGGCGCCGCGCATCGCCGCCGAGACCTTCTCCCTGGTCGCGTCGGTGAGCGGGGCGAGCGGAAGGCGGCAGTCCGGCCGCGCCTTCGCCAGGAGGGAGGCCGCGAACTTGACCGGCGCCGGGCTGGTCTCGACGAACAGCGCCTCGTGCAGCGGCATCAGCCGGTCGTTGATCGTCTGCGCCTTCTTGATGTCGCCGCGGACGAAGGCCTCGTGCATGTCGGCGAGCTGGCGCGGCGCCACATTCGCGGTGACCGAGATGCAGCCGTCGCCGCCCTGCGCCAGGAAAGCGAGCGCGGTCGCGTCCTCGCCGGAGAGCTGAGCGAACTTGTCGCCGCAGCTGCGCTTGGTCTTGAAAGGCCGGGTCAGATCGTTGGTCGCATCCTTGACGCCGACGATGTTCGGCAGCTTGGCGAGCCGCCCCATGGTCTCCGGGGTCATGTCGATCACGCAACGGCCAGGGATATTGTAGATGATGATCGGAATCTCGACCGCGTCGTGAATCGCCTTGTAGTGCAGGAAGAGGCCTTCCTGAGTCGGCTTGTTGTAGTACGGCGTTACCACAAGCGCCGCATCCGCCCCGGCTTTCTTGGCGTGCCGGGTCAGCTCGATTGCCTCATCGGTCGAGTTGGACCCGGTGCCGGCAATGACCGGGCGCTTGCCCTTGGCGACCTCGATGCAGAGTTCCACGACTCGCTTGTGCTCGTCATGGGAGAGGGTTGGGGATTCGCCCGTCGTGCCGCACGGAATCAGCCCGTGCGTTCCGTGTTCGAGCTGCCAGGCGACGAAGGACTGAAAGCCTTTCTCGTCCAGCTTCCCCCCAGCCGTAAACGGGGTGATCAGGGCGACGAGCGAACCCTTGAACATGACGATCTCCTTAGGACTCGGCCGGGTGGGGTATAGCGGAACGATATTCAGGTAATACTTTATCCGCAAGGTTGTTGCCTGGATGTACCGAGACTAGAATGCGGGCCGGCGGAGGGCTTTCTCGGGGACTATGGGAAGCTGATGAAGTTTCGGCTGAATCCGGTAGCGACCGGCTTCGCGATTGCATTTGCGGTCGCGGTCTCGGCTTCGTCGCCAGCCGTCGCCGCCAGCCTCGGCGCCGACGAGATCCGCTACGCCAAGGCCGCCCTCCAGGCCGCCGAGGGTGGTGATTACAACCGCGGCCAGGCCATGGCCACCCGCGATCCGGCCCTGGTCAAGCTCATCCGCTGGATGGAGCTGCGCCGTCCGGGACGTGCCAGCTTCGCCGAGATCGTCCAGTTCATGGCGGCGAACCCAGACTGGCCGGGAAAGCACGCGCTCCGGCTCCGCGCCGAGGAGGTGATGCCCGTCGACATGCCGGACGCCGACGTAGTCGCCTGGTTCCAGAAGAACCCTCCGCTCGGCGCCGGCAGGCTCCGCCTGGCCGACGCCTATTTGCGCACCGGGCAGAGAGCCAAAGCCGAGGAGCTCATCCGCGAGGCCTGGGTCGCCGGGGATTTCGACGCCAACCAGGAGAAGACATTCCTGCTGCGCTATCGCGACAGCATCCGTCCGCAGGATCACTGGGCGCGGCTCGATCGTATGCTGTGGGACGGTCGTACCGGCTCGCCCTATCAGCGCATGCTGACGCGCGTCGACCCCGGCCAGAAAACGCTCGCCGAGACGCGCATGCGCCTTAAGTCCGGAGCCGGCGGCATCGAGCGCGCGGTCAATGCCGTTCCCGCCAGCCTCCAGAACGACTCCGGGTTTCTCTACGAGCGGGCGAAGTGGCGGCGGGTGCGCGGCCAGAATGACGGAGCCCGCGACATCCTGATCAAGCCGCCCCCGCGCCTCGTGCGACCGGAGCTGTGGTGGCGCGAAGTCGAGTACCAGGCACGCCAGGCGCTTCGCGACGGCGACATCTCGCTCGCCTACAAGCTCGCCGCTTCCCACAAGCCCGGCGACGGCAAGATCCAGGCGGATGCCGAGTTCTTCGCGGGCTTCGTAGCGCTGCGCTTCCTCGAGGATCCCAAGACTGCGCTCGGGCACTTCAGGCGCCTGCACGAGGGCGTGACCTCGCCGATCAGCAAGGCGCGCGGCGCCTACTGGGCCGGTCGCGCCGCCGAAGCCACCAAGGATGCCGCCGGCGCCAAGGCCTGGTACGGCAAGGCCGCCGAGCACCTGACCACCTTCTACGGTCAGATCGCCGCGGGCAAGCTGTCGGACACCGCGCCGGCGCTGCCTCAGGACGCAAAACCCACTCCGGCCGAGGTTCAAACCTTCCGTCGGCACGAGCTGACGCGTATCGTCGCGCTGCTCGATGAGCTTGGGCCGAACGAGCATTTCGTTGCCTTCTCGATCGCCCTGGTCGAGTGCGCGAAGACGCCCGGCGAGCGCACGCTGGCGCTCAAGCACATCCGCAGCCTTGGCCGCACCGACACGGCCGTCGCGGTGGCGCGTCGCGTTGCCTCGCGCGAGGGGCATGTGCTGATCGAGGACGCCTATCCAACGATCAACCTGCCGAAGGGCGAGGGTCCGGAGGCGGCACTGGTCCATGCCGTCATCCGTCAGGAGAGTGGCTTCGATCAGCGCGCCGTCAGCCGTGCCAAGGCCCAGGGCCTGATGCAGCTGATGCCGGCAACGGCCAAGATCGTCTCCAAGGAGCTTGGCCTCAAGTACGACCTGGGCGAGCTGACCCAGAACCCGAGCTACAATATCACCCTCGGCAGCTCCTACCTGCACGGCCTGATCGGCGACTTCGACGGTTCCTACATCGCCGCGATCGCCGGCTACAACGCCGGTCCCGGACGCATCAAGCGTTGGCTCCGTGACAATGGCGATGTCCGCAAGGGCGATGTCGACGTGCTCGACTGGATCGAGCAGATCCCGATCGCGGAAACCCGCAACTACGTGCAGCGCGTGCTCGAGGCGCTCTTCGTCTATCGCTCGCGCATGCCGAAGGCGCCGACAACGGACATGGCGCAGGCTCTGAACCGCTGGTGCCTGTACGGCTGCGGCGGCGTGATCGAGGCCAACGTCGCCAAGGCCCGCATCGGACGTGCCGGCGCCGACGATGCCTGCGACGTGGAGACCGACCGCAACTGCGGCGGCGACGAGGATGTCATCGCGCGCGATCGGGCGCCGGCGGTCGAGCCGGTCGCGGCGCCGGCAGCGGAGACGCCAGTGGTGGTCCGCCCCTCCGCGGCAAGGTCCGGCGCCCCGCGCACAGGCGGGAAGGACTGATGGCGGCCCATCCGACGTTGTCGAACGCAGCGGCCTGCGTATTCGATGCCTATGGCACCCTCTTCGATGTAAGCCGTCTGGCCGAGCCCTGCCGGGTTCAAATCGGCGACAAGACCGAAGCGCTGGTGCGGCTGTGGCGCGAGAAGCAGCTTCAGTACACCTGGCTTCGCAGCCTGACGGGTGTACATACGGATTTCTGGCATGTAACCGGTGAGGCGCTCGACTACGCACTGGCCGCGATCAACGTCGACGACCCTCACCTGCGCTCGATGTTGATGCAGCTCTACCTCGAGCCACCGCTCCATGCCGACGCAGCGGCGACGCTCTCGGCGATCAAGGGCAAGCGCCTGCGGACGGCTATTCTCTCCAACGGATCGACCACGATGCTTGCCGGCGCCGTCAACGGTCACAATCTCCGCTCCGTCCTCGACCTCGTTCTTTCGGTCGACGAGGTGCAGGTGTTCAAGCCGCATCCCTCGGTCTACAAGCTCGCCACCGACAAGCTCGGGCTTGCCGCCGATAGGATCCTCTTCGTCAGCGGCAATGGCTGGGACGCGCATGCGGCACGTCATGCGGGCATGCGCGTCGCCTGGATCAACCGTTTGGGACTGCCGCGCGAGACGCTGCCCTCCCCGCCCGATTTCGAGATCAAGAGCCTCTCTGAGCTTCCTCCCCTGCTCGGCCTTTAGGGCCGCGCTCATCCTCATAGAGTTGCCGATGACGGACCCGCTTCCGACTCATGACGACGTGCGCCGCGCGGCCGAGCGCATCCGCGCGGTGGCGACGGTGACGCCGCTGATCGAGTCTCCGCTCCTGAACGAGGAGCTGGGCGGCCGGCTCCTGGTCAAGTGCGAGATGCTGCAGAGGACCGGGTCGTTCAAGTTCCGCGGCGCCTACAACCGGATCTCGACAATTCCGGAAGCCGAACGCAAGGGCGGCGTCGTCGCCTTCTCCTCCGGCAACCACGCGCAGGGCGTCGCCGCGGCGGCGCTAATGCTCGGCGTCAAGGCGGCGATTGTCATGCCGAGGGATGCACCGAGGCTGAAGATCGACAACACACGCGCCTTTGGCGCCGAGGTCGTGCTCTACGACCGCTTCGGCGAATCCCGCGACGAGATTGCTGCCCGCCTTTCGCGCGAGCGCGGCTCGACTCTGGTCAAACCCTTCGACGATCCCGGCGTCATCTCAGGCCAAGGCACGATCGGGCTGGAAATCGCCTCGCAGACGAAGGCTCTCGGCACCGTCCCGGACGCGGTGCTCGCCGGTTGCTCCGGAGGTGGGCTCATCGCCGGGATCGCGCTCGGGCTTTCCGCGGATCTGCCGAAGACGACTGTCTACTCAGTCGAACCGGCTGGCCTCGATGATATGGCGCGCTCGCTCGAAAGCGGCAGGCCCGAGAAGAACGATCCGGCCGCCCGCTCGATCTGCGATGCGCTCCTGGCCCCGACGCCGGGCGACATCACCTTCGCCATCGCCAAGCAGCGCCTCAAGGGAGGCCTCGCGGTCACCGATGCCGAGGTGAGGAAGGCGATGGCGCTCGCCTTCCGCCACTTCAAGATCGTCTGCGAGCCGGGCGGCGCCGTCGGTATCGCCGCGGTGATGACCGGCAAGGTCCCGACCAAGGGGCGCACCGTGGTCGTCGTCGCCTCCGGCGGCAATGTCGACCCTCTCCTCTTCCAGGAAGTCCTCGCCACGGCTTGAGGCGCTGGTCTCGAAAGAGGCCCGGCCTCGACGGGCGCGGCAACAATGCGCCGCTAAAGGTTCGCCAGCAGGTGGATCAGGCTGGAGGTGTCCCAGCGTCCGCCGCCCCGCTTCTGCACATGGGCGTAGAACTGGTCGACCAGCGCGGTCATCGGCAGCAGCGCGCCGTTGCGCTTGGCCTCGGTCAGGCAGATGCCGAGGTCCTTCCGCATCCAGTCGACGGCGAAGCCGAAGTCGAACTTGCCGTCGACCATGGTGTTGCCGCGGTTCTCCATTTGCCAGCTCTGCGCTGCGCCTTTGGAGATCACCTCGACCACCTTCTTGGCGTCGAGGCCTGAGCGAACGGCGAAGTTGAGGCCTTCAGCCAGGCCTTGGACGACGCCTGCGATGCAGATCTGGTTGACCATCTTGCAGAGCTGACCGGCGCCTGCGGCGCCGAGATGTGTGACGGCGCGGGCATAGGTCGCCATGGTCTCCTCGGCCTTGGCGTAGGTCTCGGATTTTCCACCGACCATAATGGTGAGCTTGCCGTTGACCGCGCCGGCCTGGCCGCCCGAGACCGGTGCGTCGAGCACGCCGATGCCGAGCTTGGCGCCCGCTTCCTCGATCTCGCGCGCGACCTCGGCCGAGGCGGTCGTGTGGTCGACGAAGATCGTACCCCTGGCCATGCCGGCGAAAGCGCCCTTGTCGCCGTAGACGACGCTGCGGAGATCGTCGTCATTGCCGACGCAGCAGAAGACGATCTCGGCGCCTTTCGCAGCCTCGGCCGGCGTCGCCGCCGACTTTCCCTTGTACTCGCCCTCCCACGACTTCGCCTTGGCGGGCGTGCGGTTGTAGACGGTGACCTTGTGGCCGGCTTTCGCCAGATGACCGGCCATCGGGTATCCCATGACGCCGAGCCCGAGAAAGGCGATCGTGCGGGACTTCTGCGCGGACTTAGGGGCATCGGACATCGGCTATCTCCAGGATTGAGGGACGGGTTTCTCTAGCGAAGGACCAAGTCGGGCTCAAGCGGCCCACAGCGTTTCCCTGAGCCGGCGCCAGCTCGCCTCATCCGGAGCGAGCAGAAGTCGCCCGTAGATGTCGAGCGGCTCGTAAGGTCTGCCGTCGAGATAGCGCCCAAAGCCACCGGCCTCCTTGTGCAGAAGCCAGCCCGGCGCGTGATCCCAAGGCCAGGTCCGGTTGAAGAGCGCGAAATGCGTGCGGCCTTCGGCCAGGTTGAAGTAGTCCGCGGCAGCGCAGCGGAGCGTGATGATCGAGGCCGGCTTGTCGGCATTGCGGCCGAGGACCGCAGCCTGCTCGCGCGGGCCTGTGTGGAAGGCGAGATTTCCCGACATCCGCTTAACATCGGCGCCTTTCGCGACGACGACGCGGCAGCCATCGACATGGGCACCGCCACCGGACTCCGCCATCAGCGTGCGTTCACGCAGCGGATCGTGGATCCAGCCGGCAAGCACCTCACCCTTCCGGATCAGCGCAACCATGACGCCGAAAATCGGGATACCGGCAGCGAAGTTGAGCGTGCCATCCACCGGATCAATCACCCAGACCGGGTCGTCGCCGCCAAGCAGCTCCAGCAGCTTGGGATCGGCCGCCGTCGCCTCTTCGCCGACGACGCGCGAACCCGCAACCAGATCGCGGAGGATGGGCGCGAGCCGCTCCTCGGCTGCCCGGTCGGCAGCCGTGACGAGATCTCCCGGTGTCTTCTCCTTGATGTCCTCGGCCGCGAGACGACCGAAGCGCGGCACGATCTCCTCGGCGGCGACCTCGGCGATGTGCCGGGCTACGGCCTCGAGATCGATCAACACCGAGGCGTCAGCCGATGACGCCGAAGAGATCGGACTCCTTCATAACGACCACGTCCTCGCCATCGACCTTGACTTCGGTCCCGGACCACTTGCCGTAGAGAACTTTGTCACCGACCTTGACCCCGAGCGGCTGGCGCTTGCCGTTGGCGTCGCGCGCGCCGGGACCGGCAGCGATCACCTTGCCTTCCTGCGGCTTCTCTTTCGCTGTGTCGGGAATGATGATGCCGCCCTTGGTTTTGGTTTCCTGGTCGAGCGGCTTGATCACGACGCGGTCGTGCAACGGCTTGATGGCCATGAGGGAACTCCGGCGGGCAGGTCGAAAATCGGCGAGACGGTACGTGCCGTGGCCCCGGGCTGTCAACGAGCCGAGGGCCGTGGCGCCGGTTCGGATTTTCTGCTTACGAGCGGGGCCAGGTGCGGCTCAGTCCGCGGCGCTCGGTTAAAAATAGGCGTGACAACGACAGGCACGCTAGGCTACAAATTAGACATAAGAATAAGAACGAAAAGCCACGTTCCGTAAGGGCCGATGGCTGTTGCCCGGGTTTGGGGAGGATCCTCGGGGGACGACTACAAGGGCCGCAAGGCCCTTGTTTCGTTTCCGGGCCACCTGCCCATGCCGGCTCTGATGCCTTCCGAGAGGTCAGGCCCGCGATCGGGCGCACCCGATCTAGGCCGTAGCCGATGGATGGTGGCGGTGGTGGTGCGATTGGCCGTTGCGGCCTCCGCCCCGCCCCCGCCGGAACCACCAAGCAACGCCAAGCAGCAGAAGCGTCGGGCCGAAGACCACTACGCCGTCAACGAAGTAGGCCCGCGCCTGATCGGCACGGCTCACGATCTCGGCCAAGTCGCGGATAACGTACAGAATCTTTCGCACTTTCGGGAATGGTGGCTTCTTCTAGAGTGAAGGAGCAAACGATGAGCAGTGAGACTGCGATGGGCCAGGTGATCCAGATCGACGAGGCTCGGATCAGGGATCATCTGGGAGAGATGGTGCGCGGCACGGTCGAGGAGACGCTGAATGCACTCCTTGCGTCTGAGGCCGACCGTCTGTGCGGTGCGGGTCGCTATGAGCGCAGCGAAGCGCGGCAGGACAGGCGAGCCGGCAGCTACGATCGGACGCTGCAGACCAAGGCGGGAGACGTCAATCTCAAGATACCGAAGCTGCGTC
>Ga0194121_10005983_pt1 | contig 16491 bp, 18 predicted proteins | sample TA2MahCa50mmetaG_FD_148609 | JGI IMG/M metagenome (GOLD analysis project Ga0194121, IMG submission 148609) | Freshwater microbial communities from Lake Tanganyika, Tanzania - TA2015020 Mahale Deep Cast 50m | ecosystem: Environmental > Aquatic > Freshwater > Lake | place: Tanzania: Lake...
CGTGCGACGCCGTCGCCCGCGACGATGAGCGGGTTCCGCGCGCCGGCCAGCAGCGTCGCCGCCCGCGCGACCGCATCGGGCTCGGGCAGCGACCCGGCGTGGACCTCCGGCATCGGCGCGCCGATGTCGTCCACCACGTGCGTCATCACGTCCATCGGCAGCGAGAGGAACACGGGGCCCATCGGCGGCGTGAGCGCGACCTTGAGGGCGCGCCGCATCGCCACCGGCGCCTCTTCGGCGTGCCGCACCTCGTACGACCACTTCGTGAGCGACTCGGTGAGGCGCACCATGTCGCCCGAGAGGATCGGCTCGTCGATCAGGAGGCGCGTGTCCTGCTGCCCCGCCGTGACGACGACCGGCGAGTGCGCCTTGCTCGCGTTGTGGAGGATCGACACGCCGTTCGCCACGCCGGGGAGCACGTGGAGGTTGACGATCCCCGGCGTGCCCGTCGCCTGCGCGTACCCGTCGGCGGCGGCGACGGCCGTCGCCTCCTGCAGCGCGACCACGTACTCGAGGCCGGAGTCGGGCAGCGCGTCGAGGAACGTCAGCTCGGTCGTGCCGGGGTTGCCGAAGAGATAGCGCACGCCGGAGCCGCGCAGGATCTCCATGAGGACGGCCGCGACGCTCATCGGCTACTTCGGCAGCGGGGTCGGCATCGGCTTGCCGACGCCGGCGTATTTCTTGTCGACCGCCGTGCGGATCTCCGCGGCCGGCGTCCCCTTGGCGTGCATCTCCATCACGACACGCGTGATGTCGGTGCAGACGCCTCAGGTGGCCGCGTGGCTCGTGAACGTGACGCGGTCGGCGGTCTCGGCCTTGACGTAACAGGCACGGTTCGAGGTGTGCCCGAGCTCCGCGCAGCCGCACACGCAGGGCATGTAGTTCAGGATCTGCGGATTCTCGACGGCGAACTTGTAGAGCGCCTGGCCGTCGGTGCCCTCGGCGAAGACCGGCAGCTGGCCGCGCGCGCGCGTCTGGACCTGGTCGCCGATGTTGTCGACCGTCACCTTGTCATCCGCGGCGGCCATCCACCAGGCGGCGCCGCCGCCCGCGAGGATCAGCACGACCGCGACGATCACGAGCACTCGGGTCACGATGCCCTCCGCAACGGCCACTCGCCGCCGGGCAACCGCAGGGTCCCGGCACCGCTGGCCTCGTCGTAGTCCGCCAGTTGAAGGAGCTGCCACGCCGCCGCGCGGTCGAAGCGCGCCTCGAAGACCCCGCCCTTCACCGCCGCGTACGGCGCTTCACCCGCGCCGATCCGCAGCGTCGATGGATCGAGCGTCTCGTCCGTGCCGTCGTTGACACGGACGTGGAGCCGGTCGCCCTGCCGCTCGACGCGCGTGATCACGAACGGCACGTCGTCCACGCGGACCGGAATGCGCACGCGCGTCTGGATGAAGTAGCCCTCACCGTCGCGGCGCAGGTTGCCGCGCAGGTTGGCGAGGACGCCGTGGTGCGTGATCTGCACGCCTTCGTCGTACCACTCGCCGTCGCGATCGACGCGCAGGTCCGGGAGTTTCCAGTTGTTGTCGAGAGTTGGGGGCGTGAGCGACTCACCCTCCAAGCCCCCACCCCGGTCGACCGTGCTCATTCGAAAACCACCGAGGCATGCGTGACGACGGCTTGCGGGTCGGGCCATTGGCCGTAGTGGCGCAGCGCGCCCGCGCCGCCGTCCAGGCAGCGCAGCAGCGCGTAGATCGGCGAGAAGCCGCAGATGCGGCGCCGGTCGCCGTCCGCCGCGACGCGCTCGAAAAATGCGTGGCGATCCCCCGCCGTCACGGCGTCTAGCATCGCACGATCCTCGCGCTCGATGCGGGCGAGCTCGAACGGCGACACCGGCTCGGGGTCGCCGAAGCGCGGCCCGACGTGCGCGAGATCGGCGCCCGCCACGTACGCCACGCGCCGCCCCTGCGCCGCCGCCGTCTCCACGACCGCGTCGAGGAACGCCGTCACTCGCGCATCCTCTTCGGGCCGACGGCCGCGCGCCATCGCCTCGTGCGCGAAGCTCGCGAGCACCGGCACGATCGTGAACGGGCGGCGGGCGCCGAAGAGATAGCGCAGGAACACCGCCTGGAACTCGATCGAGTGCTCGGTGCGATGCGCGGCTTCGGCGGCGAAGCAGTCGTGGCGCGCGCGGCGCGCGATCGCGTCGACGAAGTCTCGATCGGTCACCGCCGCGCCGAGCGGCGTGTCGTAGTCCTTGCGCGTGAGCGCGAAGGGCTGCGAGAGCCCCGCGTGCGAGGTGCCGAAGATCACGAACAGATCGGCGTCGCACCGCTCGGCGAGGTCGCGGTACGCCCACGCGTACGCGGCGCCGCCACGGTGGAAGTCGATGTGCGGCGCGATGAGCGCCGACACGGGCGCGCCCGGCGTGCCGAGCGTGATCGCTCCCGGCCCGCCCGGCGCCGTGAAGAAGCCGTCCATCGTCCGCCGCAGCTCGTCCGCATCGCCGCCGTATGCGCCCCCGGCGTGCGCGGCCGGCCGGTGCGGCGCCGCACGGAACTCCGCTTCGACGGCGGCGCGACGCTCGGCGAAGCGCGGGGTGTCGAGGAATCCCTGCTCGTCGAGCCCGTCGATCACGCCTTCGATCTCCGCGGCGGTGACGAGGCGGCCGTGGCGCTCCATGACCACCGACTGGACGTCGACCAGCGTGTGCTCGCCGTCGAGCAGGGAGACGATCTCGAGGAGCGGCCCGGGGAGGAGCACCACGGCGTCGGTGTAGCCCGCGGGATCGCGCAGCGCGACCACGCGCTGGCCCTCGTGCTCGACGGGGAAGGCGTCGACGTGCCGCAGGCGCGGGAGCAGGCGCCCGTCGCGCTGCGCGGCCCCGCTCATCGCCCGAGGTAGTTCAGGACCGACGCCACGTAGATCCGTGCGGCGGCGGTGAGCTCGGCGACGTCGACGTACTCGTCGACCTGGTGCGGGATGTAGCGGTTGCCCGGGCCGCAGGTGACGATCGGAATGCCGAGCGTCATCCGGAGGATCGTGCCGTCGGTCGAGCCGGGGACGCCGCCGAACCGCGGCGCCTGCCCGGTCCCCTGGCGCACGCCCTTCATCATCGCCCGCACGAGCGGCTCCGCCTTGTCCACGCGCGTGGCGAGGCGGAACGCGTTCACCGGACGCCATTCGATGGTGGCGCCCTCGCAGGCCGCGGCCGCACGGCGGCAGGCGGCTTCGATCTCCGCGGCGATCGTGTCCTCGGTCGGCCCCGGCGTGAGCCGGATGTCGAGCGTCGCTTCCGCGGCGGCGGGGATGACGTTCGTCTGCGGCACGCCGGCGAGCGGCGCGCGCACGATGGTCGGCGTGACGGTCGGCGGCCGCAGGTGCTTGCTCCGCGCGCAGAGCGTGCGCAGGCGCTTCTCGAGCAGCGGCGCCTCGCGCAGCAGCGCGCCGAGGCCGGTGATCGGGTTCACGCCGGCTTCGGGCATCGCGCCGTGCGCCATGCGGCCGCGCACGGTGATGCGCGCCCACACCACGCCCCGCTGCTCCAGGCAGAGCTCGTTCTCCTCGGGCTCGCAGATGATCGCGGCGTCGAGCTCGCGGCCGATCGCGGTCGTGCAGAGGTGGCGCACGCCGAGCATCTCCGCCTCCTCGTCGACGAGCGCGCCGACGACGAGGCGGCCGCCGAGGCGCGTGCCGCTGCGCTTGAACGCGGCCGCGGCCACCATCGCCGCGGCAAGGCCGGACTTCATGTCGGCGGCGCCGCGCCCGTAGATCCGCCCGTCGACGAGGTCGGCCGCGAACGGCGCGTGCGTCCACTGCGCGGGATCGCCCTCGGTGACGACGTCGGTGTGGCCCTCGAGCAGCAGGCTCTTGCCCGCGCCCTTCTCGCCGTACACCGCGAGCACGTTCGGCCGGCCGGGCGCGACGTCCTGGACCTCGACGTCGAAGCCTTCTTTCACGAACCAGCGCCGCACGTAGTCGGCGACGGCGGCTTCGGTGGCGGACGGGTCGCCGGGGCGGACGACGCTGGGGATGCGGACGAGATCGCGCGTGAGCGCGACGAGCTCGTCGTCGTCGATGTGCGCGAGGACGTCCTTCAACGACACGCCCGCCCGCGCGAAGGAGCTACTCGTGCGGGAACGACAGAATGACGGAGTCGAGCCGGATCACGCGATACTCGTCGCCCGCGACGTAGAAGTAGTGCCCCTCGACTTCCTCGGAGCTCTCCTCGAACGCCACCACGGTCTTCAGATTCGGCATCTCACGGAAGGCGTTCGCGCCTTCGTCGAAGCCGTCTCCGCGCGCCATGACTTCGCCATAGCGGATCGGCGATCCCTTCGGGCAATGGACGCGCACGAAGCCGTCGTCCGGGGCTCCTTCCTGCAGGAGCTTTACCAGAAGATTGATGCCGTAGACCTGGACGGAAAGCTGCGTCATCGCCCCCCCGACTCGCACGGATTGAGTGCCACTATACCACGCGGACTTTCGACGCTTTTTCGGCCTCCGGCGCCTCGGTGAGCGTGACGATCCACGCGGTGAGCGCGAGCGCGATCACCACCGCGACGCCTCCCTGCCACCAGCGTCCGAGGACGAGCCCGCCGATGCCGAAGAGGCCCAGGTAGACCACGACGCAGCCGAGCGCCCACACGACGAGGCCGCTGCCGAGGCGCACGTCGGTGTCCGACGTCGCCACGACGGCTCGCCAGCCCGGCCCGCCCGGCCGGACGCGCGCGTAGAACTCGCGGAGCTTCTCGGCGGGCTCGGGCGCCGTCGCATACGTCACCGCGAGCCACACGACCGTCGTGACCACGGTCGTCAGCAGCAGGAGCCAGGCGAACGCGCGCGGGTCGTCGCCGCCCATGCCGGCCGCCTGCGCGGAGAGCGAGACGACGAACGCGGTGGCCATCGCGCTCACCTCGGACCACGCGTTGACGCGCCACCAGTACCAGCGGAGCAGGTAGACCAGCCCGGTCCCCGCGCCGAGCGCGAGCAGGAACTTCCACGCGCCCTCGACGGAGGTGATGTAGAAGGCGGCGATCCCGGCGACGACCATCATCACGACGGTCGCGATGCGCCCGACGTGCGCGTAGTGCCGCTCGCCGCGCCCGGGCTTCCAGAAGCGCCGGTACACGTCGTTCACGAGATACGACGCGCCCCAGTTGAGCTGCGTCGACAGCGTCGACATGTACGCGGCGAAGAACGCGGCGAGGAGCAGGCCGCGCCAGAACGGCGGCAGCACGTCGATCATCACCTTCACGTAACCGGTCTCCGGATCCTCGAGGCCGGGGTAGCGCACCATCGAGACCAGCGCGACCACGATCCACGGCCACGGGCGGAGCGCGTAGTGCGCGATGTTGAACCACAGCGCGGCGAGCAGCGCGTGGCGCTCGTTCTTCGCGGACATGATGCGCTGCGCGACGTAGCCGCCGCCGCCGGGCTCGGCGCCGGGATACCACGAGGCCCACCAGTTCACCGCGAGGTAGACGAAGAACGTGATCGCCGGCATCCACGCGGAGTCGAGCGACGGCACGAGCTGCAGCGGCTTGTCGTCGGGGAAGCGCTGGTGGAGCGCGCTCAGCAGCCCGCTCATCCCGCCGACCGACTGCACGGCGAACACCGCCAGCACGATGCAGCCGGTCATCGCGAGGATGAACTGGAAGAAGTCGGTGACGATCACGCCGCGGAGGCCGGACATCGCGGAGTAGAGGCCGGTGATCAGGAACAGCGCGACGATCGCCTCGGTCTTGCCCACCCCGAGCGTGAGCCCGAGGATCTTCACCATCGCGGAGGTCACCCACCCGATGATGATCGCGTTGACCGCGATCGCGAGGTACGCCGCGCGGAACCCGCGCAGGAACGCCGCCGGCCGCCCCGAGTAGCGCAGCTCCGCGAACTCCGCGTCGGTCAGCACGCCCGCCCGCCGCCAGAGCCGGGCGTAGAAGACGACGGTCAGCATCCCGCTCATGACGAACGACCACCACAGCCAGTTCCCCGCGATCCCGTACTTCACGGTGAGGCCGGTCACGGCGAGCGGCGTGTCGGCCGCGAAGGTGGTCGCGACCATCGACGTGCCCGCGAGCCACCACGGGATCGAGCGGCCCGACAGGAAGAACTCGTCGGTGGAGCCGGACGCACGCCGCGCGTAGAGCAGGCCGACGGCCAGCGACGCCACGAAGTACAACACGATGACGGTCCAGTCGATGCCGGTCAGCGTCACGGCTCGGCCTTCGACGGCGGCGGGCCGTCGACGATGTCCGGCAGCGTCTCCTGCGTGAGCAGCTCCGGCGCGGTCACCGCGCGCGGCGTCTGGTCGATCGGCTCGAGCGTCGCGATGGTCTCCCCCGCGACGAGGCCCAGCTCTTCCAGCTTGCGCGCGTGCGGCAGGACCCGCCCTTCCAGCGAGCCGACGGCCGCGTTGTACGCTTCCGTCGCCTGCCCGAGACCGCGGCGCACCTTCTCGAAGTGGGTGCCCATCGTGCGCAGCCGCTCGTAGAGCTCGCGGCCGAGCTTGGAGATGCGCTCCGCGCTCTCCGCCATCTGCGCCTGCCGCCAGCCGTGATGGACGGCGAGCAGCAGCGCGATGAGGGTCGTCGGCGTGGCGATGACGACACGCTTCTCCATCGCGTCCACGAGGAGCCGATCGTCGGCCTCCAGCGCCGCCATGAACGACGACTCCGCGGGCACGAACATGACCACGAAGTCCGCCGACTGCGCGAACTCCGCCCAGTACGTCTTGCTCCCGAGCTGCGTCATGTGCGCGCGGAGCTGAGACGCGTGCCGCGCGAGCGCCGCGTCCCGCTCCTCGGCCCGCGTGGCCGCCACCGCCTCGAAGTAGGCGCTCAGCGGCGCCTTCGCGTCGATGACGACGTCGCGCCGGTCCGGCAGGTGCACGACCACGTCGGGACGTACGCGCCCGCCGTCGCCCGCCGCGTGCACCTGCTCGCTGAAGTCGCAGCGGGCGGTCATCCCGGCGAGCTCGATGATGCGGCGCAGGGCCACCTCGCCGTACTGCCCGCGCGCCTGGGACGACCGGCTCAGCGCCGTCGCGAGCGTCCCCGTCTCGCGCTGCAGGCGCTCGCTGCTGGTGTGCAGCGTCCGCAGCTGCTCCTCGAGCGACCCGTACGCGGTCTGCCGCGCCGCCTCCAGCTCGCGGAGGTGCTTCTCGTAGCGGCCCAGCGTCTCCTTGAGCGGGTCGACCAGGCCCTTGATCGCCTCTTCACGCGGACTGAGCTGCGCGTCCAGCTTCTGCTGGGCGAGCTGGAGGAACTGGGTGCTGCTCTGGCGCAGCGCCTCGGCGCTGAGCGCCTGGAAGGACTCGGAGAGCCGCGCGCGCGCCTCTTCCACGAGCCGGCGCTGCGCGTCGAGGCCCTCGCGCTCCGCGGCCGCGCGCGCCTCGATCGCGCTGCGTTGGGTCCGCTCGGTGTCGAGCGCGACGCGCAGCTCGCCCAGGTCCACCTCCCGCTGGGTGAGCTGCTTGCGCGCTTCATCCGCCTGCGTCTCCGCGATCGCGACGCGGCTGCCGAGCTTTTCGCGCTCGGCGGCGGCGAGCGACCCGAAGTGGCCGCGGGCCACGAGCCACGAGGCGCCGGCGCCCGCGACGAGGCCGAGGACGAGGAGCAGGATCTCCATCAGCTCGCCTTCCACGCGGCCGTGCGGCCGCGCCAGTGCCGGCACACCCCCCGCAGCGCGCACGGCGTGCACACGGCCGCATCGCGACGATCGAGGCAGTCGCCCGACATCCGCTTGTGACAGAGCGCGAAGTCGTACTTCACGGGGTCGGCGGGGTCCAGCAGCGCCAGATGTGCCGTGATCTCCTCCGCCATGCGCCAGGTGCGGGAGCGGCGGCGTGTGAGCCCGATCGCCCGGCTCATGTTCTCGATGTGCGTGTCGACGGGGACGAGCAGGCGCGACGGCGAGACCTTCGTCCACAGCCCGAAGTCCGGCGTCTCGCGGCGCACCATCCAGCGAAGATAGAGGTGCAGCCGCTTGCACGGCCCCCCCACCGACGGCAGCGGGAACAGGTGCTTGTAGCCGCGCGAGAGCCGTCCCTTCGGAAAGAGTCCGCGGACATCGGCCTCGAGGAACGCCCGCGCGAAGCGCTCCAGCGCGATGCCGAGGTGCGGCGCGGCAGGATCGTCACCCGCGACGAAGCAGCCTTCCAGCGTGCCGTGGCGCGCGAGGATCGTCCGGGCCGCGACGCAGAAGGCGACGATGTCGCGCGGCCGGTTGAACCGGTACAGGAAGGCATCGAAGCGCGCGCCGTCGCGAGCGGCCTCGAAGCCGCGCACGAAAGCCGCGGGCGACGGGCCCATCGCGGCGAGCACGCCGTCCAGCGCGCGCCCGAAGAGATCGACGCGGCCGTACGCGAGGCACGCGGTGAGCAGCGCGACGAGCTCGCGGTCGGCCGGGTCGTCGTAGCGCAGCGGGAACTGGATGGCGTCGCGGTCGAGGCGCGAGGCGTAGTCGAAGTCGCGATACAGGCGCTCGAGGGGCTGGCGCAGGCCCTGCGCGAATCGACCGGCTCGGACGTGCGGCTTCACTGGCACGGCGCTGCGGCGATTATGCTGGATATCGCCCCCGGCCGACAAGCCCTACCCCAGGTTGTGTGGTACAAACCGCCTCATGAAGACCCGTACGACGAAGAAGATCGGCGTCGTCGGCCTCGGCGCGATCGGCCGGCCGATCTGCCAGGCGCTGGATCACGGCATTCCCGGCGTCGAGCTGGCCGGCGCCACGGCGCGCGACCGCGCCAAAGGCGACGCGTTCCTCGCCACGCTCTCGCGCAAGGCCCCCTTCCTCGACCTCGACGCGCTGATCGCCGCCTCCGATATCGTGATCGAAGCGTCGACGCAGGCGCATCTCGAGGAGATCGCGCCGAAGACGCTGAAGGCGGGCAAGGATCTGATCGTGCTGTCGTGTGGCGTCCTGCTGCGCCACAAGGACTGGATCGACCTCGCGGAGGCGAACGGCTGCCGCATCCACGTTCCCTCGGGCGCGATCGTGGGCCTCGACGGCGTGAAGGGGGCGCGCGTGGGAGCCGTGACCAGCGTCACGCTCACGATGCGGAAGCCGCCCCGCGGGCTCGCCGGCGCGCCCTATATAGAGGAGAAGGGCATCGACCTCGACGCGATCGCCGAGGAGACCCTGATCTTCGACGGCCCGGCGACCGAGGCCTGCCCCGCGTTCCCGGCGAACGTGAACATCCTCGCGGCGCTCTCGCTGGCGGGCATCGGCCCCGAGCTCACGCGGCTGAAGCTCTACGCGGTCCCCGGGCTGACGCGGAACACACACTCCGTGACCGCGGAAGGCGAATTCGGCAGATTCAGCATCGAGATCGCGAATATCCCGTCAGAGAACCCTCGAACGGGCCGGCTGTCCTACCTGTCGACGATCGCGATGCTGCGCGACATGGGCGCCACGCTCCGCATAGGGACTTGATTTGAGATGGGCGGGCCCCGCGATGGCCCCCCATGCCCCCACGCGACGCCGTCGGCGAAGCCGCCGTCGCCGCGGTTCCGCGCCCCTACGCGGCTTTCGACTCGAGGTAGCGCTCGGCCTCCAGCGCGGCCATGCAGCCCGTGCCGGCGGCGGTGACCGCCTGCCGGTACACGAAGTCCTGGACGTCGCCCGCCGCGAAGACCCCCGGCACGGACGTCTGCGTCGTGCCCGGCTTCACCTTGATGTAGCCGTTGTCGTGCAGGTCGATCTGGCCCTTGAACAGGTCGCTGTTCGGGTGATGGCCGATCGCCACGAAGAGGCCGTCCACCGGGCGCTCGGTGACACCGCCGTACTTCAGGTTCCGGAGCTTGACGGCGGTCACCTTCCCGGCCGCGGGATCCAGGATGTCCTCGACCGCGGTGTCCCAGGTGAACTGGATCTTCGGGTTCTTCAGCGCGCGGTCCTGCATGATCTTCGAGGCGCGCAGCGTGTCCCGGCGGTGGACGACCTCGACCTGGCGCCCGAGGCGCGAGAGATAGAGCGCTTCCTCGACCGCGGAGTCGCCCCCACCGACCACCATGATGTTCTGGTCCTTGAAGAAGAACCCGTCGCAGGTGGCGCACGTCGACACGCCGCGGCCCATCAGCGCGGCCTCCGCCGGAAGCCCGAGCAGCTTCGCCGAGGCGCCGGTCGCGATGATGATCGTCTCGCTGAGGTAGACGGTCTCGGCCACGCGCACCTCGAACGGCTGACGGCTCAGGTCGACCGCGGTCACGTCGTCGGCGATCATCTCGGTGCCGAAGCGCTCCGCCTGCTTGCGCATCGTCTCCATGAGGTCGGGGCCCATCACGCCGTCGTGGAAGCCCGGATAGTTCTCGACCGACGTCGTGAGCATGAGCTGCCCGCCGGCCTTGAGCCCCGTGATCTGCAGCGGGGCCAGGTTCGCGCGGGCGGCGTAGATCGCCGCGGTGTACCCGGCGGGGCCGCCGCCGATGATGAGGACCTTCCGTGTGCTCGCCATGCTCACACTCTCCCTCTCACTGGGATGCAGGCGATGTGCCGGGGGCTTCAGCGGGCGGGCGGCACGCCCAGGATGGGCCCCAACTCGCCCAGATCACGGATGTCGTACGTGGGCGGAGCGACGCCCGCGGGCAGTGGCTTGCCGGCCCGGTTCACCCACGCGACGCGCATGCCCAGGCGCTGGGCGCCGACCACGTCGATGTCCGCGCGGTCGCCGACGAACAGCGACTCCCCCGCGGTCACGCCGAGCGCGCCCAGCGCGACCTCGAAGATCTCCGGGCGCGGCTTGCGCCAGCCGATCGCGTCCGACACCACGATGGTGTCGAAGAGGTGCGCGACGCCCGCCGTCTCCAGCATGCTCACGGCCGTCGGCGTGTAGTCGAAGTTGGAGACGACGGCGAGCTTGTAGCGGCCGTGGAGCGCGCGCAGCAGCGTGCCGTAGTGCGCCGGGAACTCGACGCCTTCCGAGAGCGCCACGCGGTGCGCGTCGAGCAGCGCCTCCACGAGCCCGGCCGGGCATGCCGCGGGGTCGAGCGAGAGACGCTGCAGCATGTCGCCCATGCGCGCCTGCGCGGTGACTTCGCGGTGGTCGATCGCGCGCAGGCGCTCCGCCTCCTGCCAGCTTCCGCGGAGCGCGTCGTAGCACGCCGAGAGCGCCACGTGCGGCGCGTGCCCGCCGAGCACGGTGTGCAGGCGGCCGGCGCTCGAGCGCACGGTCTTGCCGTCGATCTCCACGGACGGCAGCCGCTCGGGATCGAAGTGCACGAGCGTGTCGAAGAGGTCGAACAGGACCGCGCGGTACGGCGCGCTCATAGCGGCTTCCGGGCGGCGAAGCCCTCGTCCATGCCGTGCCAGTAACGGATGCGCGTCTCCCCGTGCTTCCAGCAGAGGTTCACCACGCGGCCCTCGCGCAGGTGGGGAAAGTCGACGAGCCCCTGCGCCAGGTCCTTCGGCACGCCGCCGAGGCCGTGGATCGCGTCCAGCGCCTGCTTCGCCCGCGCGCTCTCGGACTCCAGCGCGGCGGCGTCCGCACGCCAGCGCGCCTGGTCCAGCATGCCGCCGCCCGCCTGCGTGAGGCGCTTGTGCTCGGCGTCCATGCGCTCGCGGATCTCGCTCCCCCGCTCGTGCGCGTCACGCAGCTGCTCGGCCAGCCGCGTGAGCATGGGGATCAGGGCTTCGACCTCGTCGGGCGTGAAGTACCGCTCACTCACCGATCGGCCGCTCCACGAAGATCGCGTGCACTTCCTTCGGGCCGTGGACGCCGCGCGTGAGCGTGAGCTCGATGTCCGCGGTGCGGCTCGGCCCGGTGATGAAGTTGATCACCGCGCCCGGCGCCTCCTCCGTGTGCCACGCCTCCAGCAGCACGCCGACCTGCGCGAGCGACTCGACGAGCGCGTGCCGATCGAACACCGCGACGTGCGTGGCCGGCAGCAGCGACGTCGACCGCGGCCGCCCGGGGCCGGAGCGCAGGATCATCGTGCCGGTCTCCGCGAGCGCCGCGTCCACCCCGGTGAGCCCGAGCGGCGTGGTCGCGATCGTCTCGCGCAGCGCGCGCCGGCGCTCGGCGTCCGGGAGAACGTCGGGCATGCCGTGCACGGTGAGCTGTTCGGCGGCGAGCCCCGGCGTCGGATCGAACCCGAGCGCCGACGGGTGCCAGGCGACTACGCTCGAGGCGCCGCGCTCGCGCGCGAGGCGCCCCACGACCGCGGGGACGTCCTGCACGTCGGCGACGTGATGGAGCACGCCCCCCACCCGCTCGAACTCGCGCTGGAACCGGGTCAGGCTCTCCTGCCATCGCTCGGCGAGCTCGCGGCGGATCGTGTCGGCGACCTCGCGGGGACGCGCGGGGCGCAGCGAAGGCGCGGCGGTGAAGAGCGCGGGCGTCTTCGCGAGCTGCCCGCGGATGCGCGTGAGGAACTCCGCGCGGGAGCTCATCGCCTCCCCTCGCGCGCGAGGTCGTCCCACCGCTCGCTGAACGTGCGAGCGGCCACCGGCGGCAGGTCGCGCGTGCGCGTCCACTCGCCGAAGAACAGCGGCAGCCGGGTGATCCGTCCGCCGCGCGCGAACGGCCGCTGCATCAGGCGGGCGATCGGCGCGGTGAGCCGGAAGAGCGCGGGGCGCCCGAGCAGCCAGGCGAACGCCCTGAACACCATGCGCTCGGTCCACGGCGCGATGCGCTTCTCGTCGACCTCCTTGCGCAGCTCGATCAACATGCGCGGGATGTCGATCCGGACGGGACACGCGTCCGCGCACGCGCCGCAGAGCGACGAGGCGTGCGCGAGGTCCTTCACGGAGCCCGGCCCATTCAGCATCGCGGTCAGCAGGATGCCGATCGGTCCCGGGTACGTGTAGCCGTACGCGTGCCCGCCGATGCTGCGATAGACGGGACACACGTTCAGGCACGCGCCGCAGCGCAGGCAGGAGAGCGCTTCGCGCAGGGTGCCGCCGATCTGGTCGATGCGGCCGTTGTCGAGCAGGACCAGGTGGAACTCGTCGGGGCCTTCGAGCTCGGTCGGCTTGCGCGGCCCGCGCACGAGCGTCGTGTACACCGAGAGCTTCTGGCCGGTGGCGCTCTTGGCGAGGATCGCCAGGAACACCGCGAGGTCGGTCATCGACGGCACGACCTTCTCGACGCCCATCACCGCCACGTGCACGCGCGGCAGCGTGGTGACCATGCGGCCGTTGCCCTCGTTGGTCACGAGGACGACGGTGCCGGTGTCGGCCACCGCGAAGTTCGCGCCGGTGATGCCCATGTCGGCCTGCAGGAACTTCTCGCGCAGCTCGGCGCGGGCGATCGCGGTGAGCACTTCGGGATCGGCCGGCACGTCGGGCCGTCCGAGCTCACGGGAGAACAGGTCGGCCACCTGCCCCTTCGTCTTGTGGATCGCCGGCGCGATGATGTGCGACGGGCGCTCGTGCGCGAGCTGGATGATGTACTCGCCGAGGTCGGTCTCGACGGGCGTGACGCCGGCCGCCTCCAGCGCGTCGTTGAGGTGGATCTCCTCCGTCGCCATCGACTTCGACTTCACCGCCATGCGCGCGCCCGTGCGCTCCGCGATGTCGAGGATGATCCGCCGCGCGTCCTCCGGCGTGGTGGCGAAGTGCACCGTTCCGCCGAGCCGCTCCACGTTGTCCACGAGCTGCTCGAGGTAGTGGTCCAGGCGCTGGAGCGTCGCTTCCTTGATCGCCCGCGCGCGATCGCGGAGCGCTTCACCTTCCGGAAACTCGCCGAACGCCTCCCGGCGCAGGTCGATGAACTTGGTGGTCGCGATCGTGAGCGCCTGCTGCAGGAAGCCGTCGTGCAGCGCCTCGCCGGCGCGCGCGCGGAACGGGGTGGCGAGCTCGGGCTCGCTCAAGAAGCGCCTTCGATGAGCTCGGCCAGGTGCATCGCGCGCACCGGCGAGCTGCGGCGCGTGAGGCCGCCGCTCATCTGCATGAGGCACCCCGCGTCGCACGCGACCACGCAGGCGGCGCCCGTCGCCTCGACGTTGACCAGCTTCTTCTCGAGGATCGCGCTCGACACCTCGGGGAGGCGGACGGAGAACGAGCCGCCGAAGCCGCAGCACTCGTCGTGTCCCGGCAGCTCGACGAGCTCCACGCCCTCCAGGTTGCGAAGGATCTCGCGGGGGCTGGCCGACTCGTGCAGGCCGCGCAGCAGGTGGCAAGAGTCGTGATACGTGACGCGGCCATGGACGCGGCTCGTGAACCGGCGCTTGCCGAGCACGCGCACGAGGAACTGCGAGAGCTCGTACGTCTTCGCGGCCAGCGCCTGGGCCCGCTCGGCCAGCGGCGTGTCCTTCAGGAGCCCGGGCAGCTCGTGCTTGACCATCCAGGCGCACGATCCGGACGGGACGACCACGTACGGCGCCTCCGCGAAGAGCTCGACGAGCCGCCCGGCCACCGCGCGCGCCTCGGTGTGGTAGCCGGAGTTGAACAGCGGCAGCCCGCAGCACGTCTGCCCTTTCGGGAACTCGACGTCGACGTCGAGCTTCCGGAGCAGCCGCACGATCGCGACGCCGACCTCGGGATAGAGCATGTCGCCGAGGCAGGTGATCATCAGCGCGGCGCGGGTGCGGGCCACGGTCAACCGCCGTGCGCGTGCGGCGGCGGCGGCGTGACCACGACCAGCAGCATGGCGGGCGCGGCGCCGTCGTTCACGAGGCCGTGCACCGCGCCGGCGGGCGCGATCACCGCCTCGCCCGGGCCGAACGCGGCCTCCTCGTCGCCGACCGTGATGCGCACCGCGCCTTCGAGCACGACGTAGACCTTGTCCTGGTCGCCGTGGGTGTGCGCCTTCTGCGCCTGTCCCGGCGCCACGCAGTAGAGATCGACGAGCGCGCGGTCCGTCGCGCCGAGCGCGACCTTCGCCATCTTGTCCGCGGAGAAGCGCGCGTGGTCCTTGATCGTGATCTTCTTCATGCCGGCACGCCCTTCCGCTCGCCCGCGTCGACCGCGCGCGCGAGCAGCTCCACGGGATGGAGGACCTCGAGGCTCGCGCCGCGCGCGCGCACGCCCTTGGCGATCTGCAGCAGGCAGCCCGGGTTCCCGGTGACGACGATCGGCGCCTCGGTGGCGAGCACGTGCGCGACCTTGCGCTCGAGGAGGCTGTCGGCCATCTCGGGCTCCAGCAGGTTGTAGACGCCCGCGCTGCCGCAGCACATGTCGCTCTCCGCGAGCTCGACCAGGCGCAGGCCCGGGATCCGGCGCAACAGCGCGCGCGGCTGCGTGCGGATGCGCTGGCCGTGCGCGAGGTGACAGGCGTCGTGGTACGTGACCGTCACGTCGAGGCGTCCGAGCGGCAGCTCCGCGTCCGCGAGCACCTCGCTGATGTCGCGCGTCCGGGCGGCGAGCGACACGGCCCCCGGCGTCTCGGGCAGCCAGTGCCCGTACGCCTTCATCGCGGAGCCGCAGCCCGCGGCGTTCGTGACCACGAAGTCGACGTCGGCGCCGAACGCCTCGGCGAGCGCGCGGGCGGCCGCGCGGAAGTCGCCGAGCCGTCCCGCGTGCAGGTCGAGCGCGCCGCAGCATCCCTGCCCGCGCGGGGCCACGACCTCGTAGCCGGCCAGCGAGAGCAGCCGCGCGGTGTCGCGGTTGACGTGCGGATAGACATGACGCTGCACGCACCCGGTGAGGAGCCCGACGCGGCCGCGGCGGCGCCCGCGCGCCGGCGTCACTTCGGGCAGCGCCGCGACGTTCGGAAGCGACGGCAGCATCGCGTCCATCGCCGCGAGGCGCGGGGTGCGGCGCAGCACGCCGCTCGCCCGCACCATGCGCTGCAGCCCGCTGCGCTGGTAGAGCTTCAGCGGCGCGAGCAGCGCGCCGAGGCGCTTGGGGCGCGGGAAGACGTCATGGATGAACGACGCCAGCCGGCCGCCGGGCGCCGCCCGGCCCTGGCTGACGAGCTGCGCCCGCGTGGCCTCGAGCAGCTCGCCGAACGGGACCCCCGACGGGCACGCGGTCTCGCAGGCCCGGCAGCCGAGACAGCGATCGAAGTGGCGCGCCACCGATTCGTCGAGCGGCAGGCGGCCTTCGGCGACCGCGCGCATGAGGTACAGGCGCCCGCGCGGCGATTCGGTCTCCTCGCCGAGGATGCGATACGTCGGACACTGCGGCAGGCAGATCCCGCAGTGCACGCACTTGCGGATCGCGTCGAGGTCCGGCGCATCGGTGCTCACCGGACTACCTTGTCTCACAGCCCGCCCACGAACCGCCCGGGGTTGAGCCGCCGCTCGGGATCGAACGTCTCCTTGATCGAGCGCATGAGCGCGAACGCATCCGCCGCCACCGGGCCCCACGGATCGACCGCCGCGCGCACGTCGCGCGGCGCGCCCTGCACGATCACCGTGCCCCCCCACTCGCCGACCGCGGCGCGAAGCCGCCCGACGACCTCCGCGACGACGCTCGCCCGCACACCGCTCACGAGGACGCGGAAGCCGCCGACGACGGCGCACCCACCGCACGTCAGGGACGTCGAAGGAAACGCCTCGGCCGCCTGGGCGACGGCGGCGAGCGTCTCGCCGACGCGCGCGGGCAGCGAGCCGACGGTCAGCAGCGTGCCGGCCGGCGCGCGCTGCCACCGCGCGGCGT
>Ga0194121_10005988_pt1 | contig 16489 bp, 13 predicted proteins | sample TA2MahCa50mmetaG_FD_148609 | JGI IMG/M metagenome (GOLD analysis project Ga0194121, IMG submission 148609) | Freshwater microbial communities from Lake Tanganyika, Tanzania - TA2015020 Mahale Deep Cast 50m | ecosystem: Environmental > Aquatic > Freshwater > Lake | place: Tanzania: Lake...
CGGCCAGGTGGCCATGATTTTCGATTTCATGATCACCTCGCTGCCACACGTGAAGGCCGGCAAGCTGCGGCCGCTGGCGGTTACCGGCACCCAGCGCTCAGCTCAGGTACCTGAGTTGCCGACAGTTTCAGAAGCCGGCGTGACGGGCTACGAGGCGTCGACCTGGTTTGCCGTCATGGCCCCGGCGGGCACGCCCGCCGAAGCCATCGGCAAGCTCAACGCCGAGGTGAACGCCGTCCTTCGCCTGCCGGACGTACGCGAACGCCTGGACACGCTGGGCGCCGAACCGCTCGGCGGCACCAGCGCCGATGTCGCCACGCGCCTGCATGCCGATCTCATCAAGTGGACCGAAGTCGTCAAAGCGGCCAACATCAAGATCGAATAGCGGCCGCCCGAACTACCAGTGACGTGCAGCGGGGGCGTTGGTCTCGTCCGGCGCCGTGTCCAGCAGATTGGCGATCCGAGACATGCCCGGAGTCCGCGCCTCTGGGCCGAAGTCGGTCAGGCGGCGACGGATCGCTGACGTCGCGTTGCCGATCTCGGCCACCCCCGACATCGCATCGATGACGCATACGTGCGAAGAGGCTAGAAGCCGCTCTCTGTCCGCTCTCGACAGAGAGTGTAGCTGGCCAGCACCACGGACCCTGATACCGCATCGAAGTGTCGGGGGCGGATCTGCCCGGCGTCCGTTCCTACTCAGGGCAGATCACGGAGAGGGGTATCCCCCGAAATCGATTAAACGGTTAATCTTGATCCTGACACCGCGCGACCACACATGCGTCATGTAGGGTTGCGGTACCCTGCCCCGCTATCGAGGTCTGCGACAGAGGTAGGAGGTACCGGCACGGGAGGCTTCGAATGCCTGACAGCACAAAGTCACGCGTCCGCACCGAGAATGACTCGTTTGGGCCGGTGACCGTGGCTGCCGATCGCTATTGGGGCGCGCAAACGCAGCGCAGCTTGGAGCTGTTCCGCATCGGCGAGGAGCGGATGCCACTACCCCTCGTTCGGGCATTGGCGGTCCAGAAGAAGGCCGCGGCGCTGGCCAATGTCGCGCTGGGCCTCCTCGACACGCGCCTCGGCGACGCAATCGTCCGCGCCGCCGATGAGGTGATCGATGGCCGCCTCCTAGATCATTTCCCGCTGCATGTCTGGCAAACCGGTTCCGGCACCCAGACCAACATGAACATGAACGAGGTCTTGGCCAACCGGGCGAACCAGCTCCTAGGCAGCCCGCTCGGCTCGCGTTCCCCGGTACACCCCAACGATCACGCCAATCTCAGCCAGTCTTCCAATGACAGCTTCCCCACTGCGATGCACATCGCCGCGGTGGCGCAGATCAACGACATCCTGCTGCCTGGGCTCAAGCGCCTCCATGACGCGCTGGATTCCCTGGCCAGCCGCTACGCCGAACAGATCAAGATCGGCCGAACTCACCTCCAGGACGCGGTGCCGCTCACCCTCGGCCAGGAGATCGGCGCCTGGCGCCGACAGGTCGAGCTGGGCATCGCCCGCATCGAATCAACGCTGCCCCGGCTCTTTTCGGTCGCCCAGGGCGGCACAGCTGTCGGCACCGGGCTCAATGCCCCCAAGGGATTCGCCGCGCGCTTCACCCAGGAGCTGGCCCGCCTAACCTCGCTGCCCTTCATGCCGGCGAGCGACAAGTTCGAGGCCATCGCCGCCCACGACGCCATCGTCGAATGCTCGGGCGCACTCAACACTGTCGCCGTGTCGCTGACCAAAATCGGCAACGACGTCCGCCTCCTCGCCTCGGGCCCACGCGCTGGCCTACAGGAGATCGAGCTGCCGGCCAACGAGCCCGGCTCCTCGATCATGCCGGGCAAGTCCAACCCGACCCAGGCCGAGGCCTTGACCATGGTCTGTGCCCAGGTCATGGGCAACCACGTCACCGTCACCATTGCCGGGGCGTCCGGCCACCTTGAGCTCAACGCCTACAAGCCGGTGTTGATCTACAATCTGCTGCAGTCGATCCGCCTGCTTGGCGACGCGGCGGCCAGCTTCGCCGATCACTGCGTCAGTGGCATCACTGCCAACGAGCCCCACCTCGCCGCCCAGGTGGATCGATCCCTGATGCTGGTCACGGCCCTCACCCCTTATATCGGCTATGACAATGCCGCGCGTATTGCAAAGCATGCCCTGGCCAACAATCTCACATTGAAGCAGGCAGGCACCGAACTCGGCCTAGTCAGCGAGAAGGATTTTGACCGTTGGGTCCGACCCGAGGACATGCTCGGACCCCGGGATTTGTGACGGGAGAAGTCGCCATGTCGGAAGCTATTCCGAAACGTTCCGTCATCGTCGCTGGTCACCGCACCAGTGTCTCGCTTGAGGAGCCCTTCTGGTCTCGGCTCAAGGAGATTGCTCGACAGCGCAACATGTCGATCAACGATCTAGTGACGGAGATCGACGCCTCTGAGCCGGCCAAAGGCCGGCCGGGCAACCTGTCGAGCGCGTTGCGCCTGCACGTGCTGGCTGAACTTGAGCGTCGCCTGACCGGCGGATTGCCGGGCGGGTCAACGCCGCCTGTGGGCGCGGGCATCGGACGCGAGCCGGGCACGTGATCCGGCCCACGACGTGATCCGGATGGGGCGCTGGCTCGGCAGCGCGCTCCTCATCACCAGCCTTGCCGGTCCCGTCGCGGCGCAGGAGCTCGGCCGGATATTCGATGAGGGTGTTGCCGCCTACGAGCGCCAGGATTACGCCGCGGCGTGGTTCAGCTTCTGGTCGCTGGCCCAGCGAGGTGACGCGGCGGCGCAGTTCAACCTCTCGCGGCTTTACCATTTCGGGCATGGCGTCGAAGTGGATATCAGTGAATCCCGGCGTTGGCTTGAAGCCGCCGCGCGCCAGGGGCATGCAGAAGCCGTCTTCTCGCTGGGGCAATATTATCATCTCGGTCTGGGCGGCCCCGCCGACCTCCAGACGGCGCGCCGCCTCTACGAGACCGCAGCCGAGGCTGGCTACGCGCCGGCGCAGTTCAATCTTGCTCTGATGCACGAGACCGGCACCGGGGCACCGCGCGATCTCGCCGCGGCCAGGCGCTGGTACACGCGCGCCGCCGAGCAGCGTCTTGAGCGGGCCCGTGAGGCCTTGATCCGCATCGGCGGGGCGCCGATCCGCTAGGCGCTTCCTAACGCGCCGGCGGGCGGCCGCGCCGTACCAGCTGCGACTGCAGATCCTGAAAATCGAAAATGCGCCGCGGCGTGGCCATCGAGCCGCTTATCTTCAGCCCGAAGGGCGGCAGATCCGGGTGTTCGGTCAACCGGAACTGGTGAGTCATATCGAGGCTCCAGGTCGCCAAGTTGACCTGCCCGACGGTGCGGACCTCGCCGCCGCGAGCGACAAGGTGCAGATTCTCCGTACGCGCGATGCCGCGTTCGATGCGGAACGCGCCATCGAGGGCCGAAAACGGGGTCCGGCCGCCACCCAGCCCCAACCGAAAGACCTCAGCGAGGTCCGTCGGCCGCTGCAGCTTTTTGAGGCCCTCACTCATTCCGGGAAGGTTGAAACCCTCGATCGTACCGCCACGACAGCGCACCTGCACCGTCCCCTTCAACCCCGCCACCAGCTCCGCGGGAGAGCCGCCCGTGGCGCTCAGTTCGGCGCTACTGTCCACGCTGCCAGCGACCTCGGCGACACCGGCATAGTCACGCAATACGGCCTTCAGGTCACCGCCGGCAAGCGTCACACTTCCGATGAAGGTGGGATTGGCGTCCCGCGTGCTTGCGCGGCCGCGCAATTCGAAGCGCCCGCCATAGAGCTGGCCGGCGAGCGTATCGATCACGACCGCGCCATCGCCGAGGCGCGCGTTCAGGTCGGCTTGATCGAGACGTAGCCCGCGCCAGAGCAGCCGCGGTGCGGTGACATGGATCTCCGCTACGACCGGAGGCAGCACGGGAAAGGCAAATTGCTCGCGCGACCATCCCGATGTCGCGGCAGTCTGACGTGGAGCCGTTGCGGCTGCGGCCGCCGCCCGTCGCGTCATCGGCGCCGGCGGCAGAGGCGGCAAGGGTGGCACAACGGCGTCAAGCGCCAGCGGCCCGTCGAGGGCGGCAGCCATCCGCAGCCGTGGCACCGTTCCCGCCATGTCCACGCTGCCCCGGGCCTTTCCGGAAAGCGTCGCATAGCGGAAGGTGACGTTTTCGAAACTGACTTGCGGCTCGGCAGCAGCAAGCGCGAAACGCCCCTGCGCGTGAAACGGCGCGCCGCCGACATCGCGCGCGGCAACCTCTCGGATAGTGACCTGAGGGCCCTGGCGGACCGCATCGAGAACCACGCCCTCGGCAGAGGCTCCGGGCCACTGGATACGGCCTACCCGCAGCCGCAGTTCTGCTTTCGGCACGGCCGCCAGCGCTGCCAGGAGACCAGGCGGCGGCGAGGACCCATCCCCGAGGCGGAGCCGGTCGAGGCGCAGATCCGCGGCGAGGCTCGGTTCCGCCGTCAATTCGCCACGCAGGCTGCCGCTCAGACGGGACTCTGGCGTACGCAACTCGATATCGTTGAGCTCGGCCCGTCCGACTGCCGCGCCCAGGCTGGCAGCCAGCCGCGCGGTGCCTTCCGCTGGCCCGCTTGCTGTCGGCAGCCGCCCCTCCAGCCCGCCTTCGAGACGAACAGCGCCATGGTCGACCGTCGCCAATCCGAAGAAAACGGCTTCGCCCCCGTTCGCGTGCTGGAACATCAGGCGCTCGATCACTACGCCGTCGCTTCCCCAGACTGCGGCGACGGCCCCTTTTCCAACCGATGCCATACCGTCATCGACGCGGTCGAAGGCAACAACCAGGCGCGGCTCGTCGCCACGGGTCATTGTGCCCGTGCCCACAGTGGTATACGCGCCCACGACCAAGGTGAAGGCTTCGATCTCTATCCGGCTAGCGTCGCCGCGAACTCGACTGCGCAGCGTACCCCCTTCGAACGAGGCCGCCACAGTTGCGCCGGTGCCGTCACCGGCAAGCTCGACATCGGCCGGGGGATGCTGGGGCAGGGTCAGGAAACGCGTGTGACGAAGCTCGGCGCGCCTGGCCCGCGGGCGGCCGGCAAGCAAATCCGTCCAGCCGAAGTCGAGCCGGACACGATCGACATGCACCAGAGGCGCACCGGCCGTGTTGGCGATCTCGACGCTCGACGCCAACAGTCGGGGTACTGGGAAGAGTTTGAGGCGAACCGGGCCCTCCGCCGCGATGCGCGTACCCGTGGCCGTCGCAGCGCCCTGCGCCATCGCCATCCAGATCCGGTCGGCGATGGCGAACGGGACGATGATCGCCACCAGGGCAATGGCCGCAGCCACGACAACCAGTGCTGCGGCAAGTCCGGCTATCCGCCTCATACTCGGTATTTGCCTCCGGAGCACAGTATAGGCCAGTTCTTCCGCCGGCTGACGAACCGTCGGCAGGCGTGGACGGCGGCTGGAAAACCGTCCAAGATCGGCCGCGAGACGATCAGTGCCCTATCCAAGGGCTACCTGTGAGTGAGGGACTGCCTTGATCCGGCCGACTGTCGGGCTGCTGGCGCCCGGTGAGATGGGGCACGCGGTTGCTGCCGTCCTACAGCACCGTGGCGTGCGGATCATTACCAACCTGGCTGGACGCAGCGAACAGACGGCGGCGCGCGCGCGCAAGGCGCAGATCGAGACCGTTGCAGACGACGCGGCCCTGGCACGCGAGAGCGACATCTTCCTGTCGATCGCCCCGCCGGGCGAAGCGGCAAGTATCGCCCGCCGGATAGCGTCGGCTGCTGTGCCGCGCAGCAAGGCGCTGATTTATGTCGACTGCAACGCCGTGTCGCCCGCGACGGCCCGCGACCTTGGCGCCATCATCGCCCCCGCCGGCTTTGCCTACGTCGACGCCGGAATCATCGGGCCGCCGCCTCGCGAAGGCGAAAGCAAGACACGGATCTACGCTTCGGGGCCGGAGGCTGCGGCGTTTGCCCGCCTTGGCGAATTCGGCCTCGATATTCGGCTGGTCGAGGGCGGCATCGGCGCCGCCTCGGCGGTGAAGATGTGCTACGCCGCGCTGACCAAGGGCCTGATGGCTATTGCCAGCCAGGCGTTCACGGCCGCCCGGCAGCTGGGCGTAGCAGACCCGCTGCGCGCCGAGCTGGCCGCCAGCCGCCCCTGGATCCTCGACGAAGTCGACAAGGGGTTGCCGAAAGTTCCGCCCAAGGCCTATCGCTGGATCGCCGAGATGGAAGAGATCGGCAAGACCTTCGCCGCCGCCGGCTTCTCGCACGACTTGTTCGAGGCGGTGGCCGATGTGTACCGGCAGGTAGGCGAGATGGAACCCGGCACCTACAAGGATGTCGATCTGTACGCCGCGGGTCTTCTCGCCGCCCTGGCGCGGCGATCGACCGCAGCGGACTAGAGCCAACCATGGCAGCAACCAGCCGCGACCTGCGCCTCGATTTCTTCCGCGGTCTGGCGCTGATCTTCATTTTCGTCGATCACATTCCCGACAATCTCGTCGGCTATTTCACTCTGGCTAATATTGTCTTTTCCGACGCGGCGGAGGTCTTCGTTTTCCTTTCGGGCTATACCGCGGCGCTGGTCTTCGGCGCCATCCTGGCGCAGCAGGGGACTACCTTCGCCGTCGCCCAGGTGTTGAAGCGCTGTTGGACCCTCTACGTCGCCCACATCTTCCTGTTCGTGGTCTTCGTGGCGCAGGTGTCCTACACCGCTGCGAAGTTCGACAACCCGATGTTCCTCGACGAGATGAAGGTCTGGGATTTCCTGCAGGAGCCGCACATCGCCATCCTACAGGCACTGGCGCTACGCTTTCAGCCGCATTTCCTCAATATCCTGCCGCTCTATATCGTCCTGTTACTCGCTTTCGCCTTCATTCTGCCGGCGCTGCGGCGCTGGCCTCTGTCGGTCCTGGCCGTTTCGGCTGGTGTCTATCTGGCGGCAGCGGTTTTCCGTTTCAACCTGCGCACCTATCCTGAGGGCGTCTGGTACTTCAACCCCTTCGGTTGGCAGATCCTCTTCCTGATTGGCGCCGCCCTGGCCCTTACCGACGGCGACGGACGGCGGCGCTTGCGCGAATGGCCGGGGCTGATCTGGCTATCGGCCGGATTCCTCGCGGTTTGCACCGTCGCGCGAACCGCGATGACCATTGCCAGCTTCTTTGATGCCGTGCCGGCCTGGGCTGTGCAGTTCGTCTGGCTGATCGGCGACAAGATCACGCTGGGGCCGCTACGCTTGCTGAATTTCCTGGCCCTGGCGCATGTCACGGTCAGCGTGCTGCGCAAGGATCACCCGTTGTTCCGCTCGGCATTCGCGGAGCCCCTGACCCGCTGTGGTCAGCATTCTCTCAACATTTTCTGTCTCGGGATCTTCCTGTCGTTCCTCGGCCACTTCGTATTGGTGGAGATCAGCCAAGCGATCCCGATGCATGTCGCGGTGTCGGCAGCGGGCATCCTGATCATGTTCGGCACGGCGTATTTCCTGACGTGGGCCAAACAGCGCGCCCGGCCAGCCGGCAACGCCGCTGCAATATCGAGGCGGTTGCCGCAGACGGCGCCGCAAGGGGGGGAGTAATGATCACCTACTGTCGCGCGCGGGCGATGGCTGCGGCCGTGCTCGCCACGCTCATCATGCCGCTGCCGCTCCTGGCGCAGACGCCGCGACAGCCCATTCCGTTGCCAACGCTCTGCCAGGTGCCGGATGAGTTCTTGGCCGACTCCTCGCCGCTTGCGAACAGCACCCGCCAGCTGCGCACGGAGCGCCGGCTGAAGATCGTGGCCCTGGGTTCGTCCAGCACGTTGGGTATGGGCGCGAGCGGCCCCGACGCCGCCTATCCGGCACGGCTGGAGGCCGCCCTGAAAGCCCACTTGCCCTTTGCCGCTATCCAGGTGGTCAACAAGGGCATGTCGCGCCAGTCGGCCCGCCAGATGCTGGATCGCCTGACCAGCGACGTGCTGAGTGAGCGCCCCGCACTGGTCGTCTGGGAGACCGGCACGGCTGAGGCGGTACGTGGGGCCGAGGTCGACGACCTTGTCAGCGCCCTGCTAACGGGGGTCGACAAGATGGGTGAGGCAGGCATCGACGTCCTGCTCATGGATACACAGTATTCGCGCAGCACCGCTCGGATCATCAACTTCCAGCCCTACGTAGACGCCATAGGTCAGGTCGCCGGCATGCGCGATCTGGTGCTCTTCCCACGCTATCTGGTCATGCGCACCTGGGTCGACGAGGACCGCTTCAGCTTTACCGACAAGCCGACAGCCGAAGCCCGCAAGATCGCCGACCAGATCTATGACTGCCTGGGCCGGCTGCTTGCGCGCACCATTGCCAAGGCCCTGAAATAGGCTTGCAAATCCCGCGTGAAGACCCGACCTTCGATTTGCTATAAATTGCTTGTTATCCTGACGACTACGCTAAACATTCAGTAATTTCTTAGAGATAAGTTGCTGGGCGATGGACGGAGCAACGCAGGATCATCGGAGTCGCGCCACGGTCGCTGCCGTGGCGCTGGCGATCGCTGCCGTTCTTTCGCTTTTCTCCAACCCCGTTCACGCCGACGACAGCAAGAGCTGTGCGGTACCGGCGAACCTCTTGCGCAGCCCCTATCCGCTGCCGCATGTGGCCGCCAGGCTTGCCTTGGGCGAGCCGGTCAAGGTCGTCGCCCTCGGCTCCTCGTCGACGGAGGGTGTCGGGGCATCGTCAACCGCCGCAAGTTATCCCAGCCAGTTCCAGGCCGAGCTGCAGCGTCTGTGGCCGAGGAACCGGATCACAGTCGTCAACAAGGGCGTGTCCGGCGAGCAATCGCAACAGATGGTGGGGCGTTTCGAGCGTGACGTGATTGCCGAGAAGCCCGACCTGCTGATCTGGCAGACCGGCACCAACAGTGCGCTACACGACGGCGACATCGAACGCTTCGTCGCCGAAGTTGACTGGGGCCTCGACCGTGCGCGAGAGGCCGGCATCGACGTCCTGCTGATGACGCCCCAGTTCTCGCCGCGCTTCGAGAAAGTGCGCAACAAGACCACCTACCTGCATAACCTTGCCACCATCGGCGCGGTCAATGGCACGCCGGTGCTGCGCCGCTATGAGATGATGAAGCACTGGCTCGACAGCGGACAGATGACCCCGGAGGAGATGATCAATTCCGACGGGTTGCACCTGACCGACCGTAGCTACCATTGCCTCGGCGTTGCCGCCGCTCGCATGGTTGTGGCTCTGGCGACCGCGCCGGCCAAGCCAATCCCTGCTCCTGCGCTCACCGTTTCAGTGACCGCACGGCCTCGCTAGACACTCCCGTCCCGCATCTCAGACGCGGACGATCTTTCCGGGATTGAGGATATTGTCGGGATCGAGCGCCTGCTTGATCGCGCGCATGACGCTGACCGCTTCGCCGTGCTCGGCGATCAGGAAGTCGAGCTTGCCGTAGCCCACACCGTGCTCGCCGGTGCACGTACCCTCCATGGCCAGAGCCCGCTTGACCAGACGGTCGTTGAGCCGCTCGGCCTCGGCGACCTCCTTGGGGTCCTCCGGTTTCAACACCAGTGTCAGATGGAAATTGCCGTCGCCGACATGCCCGACGATCGGCGCAGGCAGGAAGGACTGCTCGATGTCTTTCTGGGTCTCGACAATGCATTCGGCAAGCCGAGAGATCGGCACGCAGACGTCGGTGGCCCAGACCTGCGCGCCAACGCGTAATGCCTTGTTGGCGTAGGCTGCGTCGTGGCGGGCCTGCCAGAGCTTCTTGCGGTCCTCGGGGTTGGTCGTCCAGGCGAAGTTCGCGCCGCCATGCTCCGCGGCGATGACCTGCACCATCTCGGCCTGCTCGGCAACACCGGCCTCGGTGCCGTGGAACTCCAGCCACAGCGTCGGCGCGACAGGCTGGTTGAGCTTCGAATGCCTGTTGATGGCGTCCATCTGCACGGCATCGGCAAGCTCGATACGCGCCACCGGGATGCCCGACTGAATGGTCTGGATGACGGTGTCGACCGCGTCCTTGACCGAGGGAAACGAGCAGGTCGCCGAGGACAGCGCCGCCGGGATGCCGTAGAGACGGAGCGTGATCTCGGTGATGATGCCGAGCGTCCCTTCCGAGCCGACGAACAGTCGCGTGAGGTCGTAGCCCGCCGAGGACTTACGGGCCCGTTTCGAGGTGCGGATGACGCGGCCATCCGCCAGCACCACCGTCAGGGCCAGCACGTTCTCGCGCATCGTTCCGTAGCGCACTGCGTTGGTGCCCGACGCGCGGGTCGCTGCCATGCCCCCGATCGAGGCGTTGGCCCCGGGATCGATGGGGAAGAACAAGCCGGTGTCGCGCAGGTATTCGTTGAGCTGCTTGCGCGTGACCCCCGGCTGGACTGCGCAGTCGAGATCCTCGGCGTTGACCTGCAGCACCTGGTTCATCTGCATCAGGTCGATGGAGATGCCGCCGCTCAGGGCCGCGACATGACCCTCGAGCGAGGTGCCCGTGCCGTAGGGAATGACCGGCAACTTGTACCGCGCGCAGATCTTGACGATGGCGCTGACCTCCTCGGTGGTGCGCGCGAAGGCCACGGCATCCGGTGGTGCCGAGGGATGATAGGACTCGTCACGGCCGTGCTGCTCGCGCACCGCCGTGGCAGTCGACAGCCGCTCGCCGAGCAATGTCCTGAGCTCGGCGATCGCGGCATCACGTGCGGCAGGAGCGACACGACTATTGGCAAGCGGCAGAGCCATCCAAGTGTCTCCGGAGAGGCAAAGCGCGACGTTATCGCCCCCCATGGATCGCCGCAATCGGTATCGGCGGACCGCTTTTCAGGGGAGTGGGGCTGTCTGCCGCCGTGCCAGCGTCTCGCGCCAGAGGACGTAGAGGCCGCTGGCGACCACGATCACGGCACCGATCCAGACATGGAGCTCCGGCCAGGGATCGCCGAGTGCGGCACCGATCAGCGTGGCCCAGAGCAGCTCCGTATACTGGAACGGGGCTACCACGCCGACCGGAGCGGCACGGAAGGCCTTCACCGTGAACAGCTGACCGAGGATCAGCAGGACGGCCATGGCGGCGATGCCAGCCACCGTGCTCCACGGAACGGGCTGCCAGACGAACGGAAGAGCGATGCCGCTCAGCACCAGCAGGCCGAAATTCTGCGAGACGAGGATGCGCAGATCGGTTTCCGTGGCCGCCAGCCAGCGCACGGTGATCTGCGACAGCGCGAAGAACAGGCTCGAGGCGATGACCAGCAGCGCCGGCCAGGAGTAGAGGCCCTCGCCATCCGGCCGGGCGATGATCAGGACGCCGACGAAGCCGACGCCGACCGCCGCCCAGCGATGCAGGCCCACCCGCTCGCGCAGCAGCACGACCGAGGCGGCGGTCATGAACAGGGGTGCGGCGAAGCTGATGGCGATACAGGTGGCGAGCGGCAGGTGGCGCAGGGACTCGAAGAACATCAGGATGGCAAAAAACGACGTCGCGATACGCGCCAGATGCGGCCAGGGTCGCGCCGTGACCAGCGCCGGCAGCCCGCCGGCCCGCACGACAGCCGGTGACAAGGCAATCAGGACGAAGACGCTGCGGATGGCGACGATCTGGAGAATCGGCGCGACGGTCACCAGATACTTGGCTGTGCCGTCGAGGAACGAATACAGAATGATGGCCACGACCGCATAAGCGATACCGCGCAAGGGGTTATCGGTAATACCGACCGGGCCGGGGCTGTGAGGAGACATGAAAAACGCGCGATATTTGCAGTGCAGCCGGATTTGTACTAGGATTATCCAATACTTGGCGCGGTTAAGGTTAACATCTGCGCTGGCCGGCCAGAACGGACCGGAAAAACCGACAGAATACGGACCCGAAAGGACCCACTTGCGATGACCAATCCCATCATTCCGGGCGTTGGTGCACCTTCCCCCCGCACACCGGCGACGGAAAACCGTCCCAAGAGCAATCAGAGCGGCGCGGTATTCACCGTGCCGGGTCAGCCCAACGGCGACAGCGTCGCCACGCGCCCGAATATCTCCTTCGGCAGCTTGGGGCCGCTGGTCAACACCGAGTTGAGCAGCGAGACGGCGCGCGCCACCGCGCAGCGCGTCGAGAAGCTGCTGGGCCAGGAGACGCTGCCGCTAGTCAACAACCGGCCGCAGGTCGTCAGCAGCCTGATGGACAGCCTGCTGCAGGAGCAGGAGAACCAGCAGAAATAGTCCGCCGCCGCGCGGCTGCAATGACGGGCGCCGTTCACGGCGCCCGTTTTGTTTTCAGGCGCCAAGGACTGCCGCAGCGAAGGGCGCCAGCTTGGCCTCGTCGAGCCGGCCATCGCTGCGCAGACCCGAGCAGACGTCGATGCCGAAGGGCCGCACTGCCGCGATCGCGTCGCGTACGTTACCCGGGTTGAGCCCGCCAGCCAGGAACACCGGAATCGACACGGACTCGACGATCCGGCGGCTCAGCCGCCAATCATGGACGCGGCCCGTGCCGCCCAGCTCCTTGACCGCCAGTTTCGGCCTGCCGCTGTCCAGCAGCAGCGCGTCGACGTGGCGCGCCGCTTCCCGCGCCTCGCCGATCGACTCTTCGTTCTGCACGTGGATCACCTGGACGAGCTTCACGCCGGGCAGAGCCAGCCGCAATTCGCCGTAAACCGTGAGCTCCACTGCATCGACCAGCTGGACCGCCGAGGTGCGGCAGCGCCGGACCTGCGCAACGATCGCATCGGCCCTGGTCGCGGAAGTGAGCAGGAACGTCGCGATCGGCGGCGGCACATCAGCCGAGATCTCGGCGATCAGGGCCTCGTCGATCGGCCCGGGGCCGCTGGGCATGGCCGAGACCAGGCCGATGGCCGAGGCGCCGTTACGGATGGCCAAGGTTGCCTCCTCGCGCGACGCGATGCAACAGACCTTGAGCCGTGTGGGCATAAGCGTGCCCGCTAAGCCCGCCCGTAGCCGCCGCCGCCCGGCGTCTCGATGACGAAGACATCGCCGGGGCCGACATCCCAGCGCGCCGTAGCACCCTTCTCCTCGATCCGCCCGTCGGTGCGCTCGACCCAGTTGCGCCCCGGCTTACCCGGCTCGCCGCCCTGAAGACCGAACGGCGGCACACGCCGCCGGTTGGCGAGGATGGCGCAGGTCATGTCCTCCAGAAAACGCAAGCGGCGCACCACGCCGTCGCCGCCGCGATGCTGTCCCTTACCGCCCGAGCCGCGGCGAATGCCGAAGGATTCGACGATGACCGGAAAACGCCACTCCAGCACTTCCGGATCGGTGAGCCGCGAATTGGTCATGTGGGTATGGACCGCGTCGCAGCCGTCGAACTCCGCCGCCGCACCCGAGCCGCCGCAGATCGTCTCATAATACTGGTGGCGCGCGTTGCCGAAAGTGACGTTGTTCATCGTGCCCTGGGCGCTCGAGAGCACGCCCAACGCCCCATAGAGCATGTCGGTCACGCATTGCGACGTCTCGACGTTGCCGGCCACGACGGCCGCCGGATAGCGCGGCGCCAGCATGCTGCCCTCCGGTATGATGACCTGCAGCGGTTTGAGCACACCGGCGTTCATCGGGATCTCGTCATCGATCAGGGTGCGGAAGACATAGAGCACCGCCGCCATGCATACCGCCGAGGGCGCGTTGAAGTTGGTCGGGCGCTGCGGCGAGGTGCCGGTGAAATCGATGATCCCGGTGCGCTTGACCTTGTCGAACGAAACTCTGGCGCGGATCACCGAGCCATCGTCCATCTCGTAGGCGAAACTGCCGTCCTTGAGCACGCCAAGCACCCGGCGTACCTGCTCCTCGGCGTTGTCCTGGACGTGCGCCATGTAGGCCTGAACGACGTCGATTCCGAACTGCGCCACCATCTTGCGCAGCTCCTGCACGCCCTTCTCGCAGGCCGCGATCTGGGCTTTAAGGTCGCCAATGTTCTGTGCCGGGTTCCGTGACGGGTACTTGCCTGAGCTCAGCAGCTCGATCGTCTCCCTCTCGCGAAAGCGGCCCTGCTCGACCAGGGTGAAATTGTCGATCAGCACGCCCTCTTCCTCGACCGTCGTGGAGTCGGGCGGCATCGAGCCCGGCGTGATGCCGCCGATATCGGCTTGGTGGCCGCGCGAGGCGACGAAGAACAGGATCTCCCGGCCGGCATCGTCGAAGACCGGTGTCACCACCGTGACATCCGGCAGATGCGTGCCGCCGTTGTAGGGCGCGTTGAGCATGAAGACATCGCCCGGCCGCATCGAGTTGCCGCGCGCCCGCTTCACGGCTGCGACACTCTCGCCCATCGAGCCGAGGTGGACGGGCATGTGCGGCGCATTGGCGATCAGCGAACCGTCGCGGTCGAACAGGGCACAGGAGAAGTCCAGCCGCTCCTTGATGTTCACCGAATAGGCTGTGTTCTGCAGCGCCACACCCATCTGCTCGGCGATCGACATGAAGAGGTTGTTGAACACCTCGAGCATCACCGGATCGACCTGGGTACCCACGGCCGCCTCGCGCTTGAGTGCCGTGGTGCGACGGATCACCAGATGGTTGCGCGTCGTCACTTCGGCGGTCCAGCCCGGCTCGACGATGGTCGTGGCGTTCTTCTCGGCGACGACCGCCGGCCCGGCCAGGTGCATGCCGGGTCTCAACGCCTCGCGGACATAGATGGGGGTGTCGTGGTTCCGACCGGCGGCATACATCGGCACGGTGCCGGCTGGCGCCGGAGGTTCTGCGCCGCCGGCCTGCTGCACCGCGTCGTCGGCGCTCTCGGTATGGCCGACGACCTCGACCGCTGCTGCCTCGACGATCATTGCCTTGCCGGGCATCATGAAGCCGTAGCGTTGGCGGTGGGCCTCGGCGAAGGCCTCGGCCACCGCCGCGCGTGTGCCGAAATCGACGATCATCGTCGAATCCGTGCCCTCATATTTCACGTGCAGTTTGCGCAGCACCTCGATCTTGGTGTCGGAAATGCCCTGTCGGCGCATCTCGGCCATGCCGTCGCCGGCCAGCGCCCCCAGCGTCGTGGTCAGTAACGGCATGAGCGCGTCCTCGAGCCGCGCCTCGACGGCCTTCTCCCGCATGACGCGGAGGTCGGCGAGGCCCATGCCGTAGGCCGAGAGCACCCCGGCCAGCGGATGCACGAACACTGTCGTCATGCCCAGCGCGTCGGCCACGCGGCAGGCATGCTGGCCTCCGGCGCCGCCGAAGCAGTTGAGGGCATAGCCGCTGACATCGAAACCGCGCTGCACCGAAATCTGCTTGATGGCATTGGCCATGTTCTCGACGGCGATGCGCAAGTAACCGTCGGCGATCTCCTCCAGCGAGCGCTTCTCGCCAGTGGCTTTTTCTATCGTCTGAGCGAGAGCGGCGAACTTCTCGCGCACGACGGCAGCGTCGAGCGCCTCGTTGCCGTGAGGGCCGAAGACCCTGGGGAAGAATTCCGGCTGGATCTTGCCGACCAGGACATTGGCATCGGTGACGCAAAGCGGCCCGCCGCGGCGGTAGCAGGCCGGGCCTGGGTTGGCGCCGGCGCTCTCCGGCCCGACGCGGAAGCGGCCGTTCTCGAAGAACAGGATCGAGCCGCCTCCGGCCGCGACGGTGTGGATCTTCATCATGGGAGCGCGCATGCGCACGCCCGCCACCAGTGTCTCGAAAGCGCGCTCGTACTCGCCGTTGTAGAGCGCCACATCGGTTGATGTGCCGCCCATGTCGAAGCTGATAATGCGCTCGAAGCCCGCCATGGTGGCGGTGCGCACGGCACCGACAATACCCCCAGCCGGGCCCGAGAGGATCGAATCCTTGCCCTGGAAATAGCGCGCGTCGACCAGCCCGCCGTTGGACTGCATTAACATCAGGCGCGGCCCATCCTGGGCGGGGGCCTCCGCCCCCGCAGACGCCGGGGCGAGATCGCCCGCTACGCGGTCGACATAGCGCCGCAGGATAGGCGAGACATAAGCATCGACCACGGTGGTATCGCCACGCCCGACGATCTTCATCAGCGGACTGACCTCGTGAGAGATCGAGATCTGAGTGAAGCCGATCTCGCGGGCGATGGCGCCCAGACGCCGCTCGTGGTCGGGATAGCGGTAGCCGTGCATCAGCACGACGGCCAGCGCCCGGATGCCGGCATCGAAGACCGGCAGCAGCGAGCGCCGCGCCGCGTCTTCGTCGAGCGGTTGCAGTACCTTGCCATGCGCGTCGAGGCGCTCGTCGATTTCGACCACGCGCTCGTAGAGCAGCTCGGGCAGATTAATACGCCGGGTGAAGAGCCTCGGACGGTTCTGGTAGGCGATGCGCAGCTGGTCGGCAAAGCCCCTGGTAATAGCCAGGGCCACCCGCTCGCCCTTGCGCTCGAGCAGCGCGTTGGTGGCGACGGTGGTGCCCATCTTCACCGCTTCGATCGGCCTGTCGGCCAGCTTGGCATCGCCGGGCAGAGAGAGCAGCTCGCGGATCCCCTGCAGCGCGGCGTCCCGGTAACGTTCGGGATTCTCCGACAGAAGTTTATGAGTGATCAGCCCACCATCGGGCCGGCGCGCCACGATATCGGTGAAGGTGCCGCCACGGTCGATCCAGAACTGCCAA
>Ga0194121_10005990_pt1 | contig 16484 bp, 13 predicted proteins | sample TA2MahCa50mmetaG_FD_148609 | JGI IMG/M metagenome (GOLD analysis project Ga0194121, IMG submission 148609) | Freshwater microbial communities from Lake Tanganyika, Tanzania - TA2015020 Mahale Deep Cast 50m | ecosystem: Environmental > Aquatic > Freshwater > Lake | place: Tanzania: Lake...
TTCGTCCCAATGTTGCTCAATTAAGTGGTATTACTACCCCTGTTGATGTTCCTGCGGGCAGTGTTTGGTGGCAGAAAAAGAGCGGTCCTGGAACAGTAACATTTGGCGGCACAACTTCCGGTGACAGCATTGATCGAAACAAAAATACAACAGCTGGTTTTGCAGTAATAGGAACCTATGTATTACAATTTTGTAGTCTTTTTCAGTGTGATGATGTAACGGTTACCGTAAGAGACCGAGTCAGTACTTCAGGTGCGAGCATTGAACCCGCCGGAGGTATCAAGTCTGCTGGCGGAAAATATGAGTGGGGCGGCTGCACGGGGGGCAGTGCGGCGAGCTATGATCTTTCACCAAGACAGAAAGAACTTCTTCTTACTATTGAGTCAGGAAATCCTATTTGGGTTCGTTGCCTCAACAACAATGGTATTCAATTACATAAAGTTAATTTTACCGAACGACTTTCACAGGTTCGAGGCTTGCCCGTAAGCCCCGATGAAAATCCATATGTATATCTTGGAATTCCGACAGAACAAAAAGATTATATTCCGGCTTCAAGATTGAACAATTGGATGCCGCTCACCGTTCTTCAGAATCTACCGGGGGCTATACCGGCCGGATATTCTGACCGGGAGCCGGACTTCGATCTCCATGGATATGCGCTCGGATGGTGGGGGCTTTCTCCGGGAAGAAATCCTGATGGAAGTCTCGTTGGATTTCATCCATCAGGGACGGACAAGTGTGTGCCTGATTGGAGAGGATGGAAGCCTTTTGATAAAGTTCCAGCGTTTACTGGCGGACCGACTCCCAATGGATGGGCAAATCCAAACAGCAGGGGGAGTCACCCAGATCCTCGGGCCGATGAAGTAGTGTGCGGCTCGGTAGATCCTTTCCCGGGTAATAATTTTGCGCGAGGAGACAATGTGGTTGTTACGGGCGAGTTGAATGTTCGCCAAGGTCCCGGAACTGCATTTCCTGTTATTGGTACGGCGGTAGCTGGCGACCGAGCAAACATTCAGGGCGGCCCAATCGAAGCAGGCGGATTTAAATGGTACTTGGTTTCTTTCTTTGACAAAGATCTTGAAGGATACGTATCAGATCATAAATTGGTATTAGAGAGAAATTATACCCCTCCGCCAGGCGGTGGAGGTGGCGGCCAGTGTGTGCTTGATCCTCGCTCATCCCCACCGCAAGAGCTTTTTGGCAACACAAGGTTCTCTAACGGAGATATTGTAATAGCGCTTACAGATCGAAATATACGGAGTGGGGCGGGGACGAATCAATCATTTTTGGGGAGCTTTAGCAGGGGCCAGGTAGCAACCATCATAGGGGCCGAAGTTAAGATAATTGAAAACGGAATCAAATACCAATGGTTTAAAATGAGATTTTCGACAGGCCTTGAGGGTTGGGTTGCTGTCTCGCGATCACGAGAGCCTGCCGTAACACAATATGTAGCTTTAAGAAGCCTTGCGTGCCCGGGCGGTGGCGGACCATCGCCATCTCCGTCTCCTTCAGGTCCTCAAAATCCATCTGGCATTGTTGCGGGCGACCGAGTACGCATCATAGCTTCAAATGGACGACAAGTACGAAGCAGTGCAGCGGGACCTCAAGTAGGAAGTCAGGCGTTCGGCGCACAGGGAACAGTTGTTTCGGGGCCAGAACGACAAGCGATTTCCGGAGTTCTTCTTGATTGGTTCAATATAAACTTCGATAGCGGAGCTGATGGATGGGTCGGTTCATTCCAGGTTGGTGGCATCGGAAGAATTGATGCGCGCTTTATTGAAAAAATAACAGGAGGAAGTACCGGCGGTACCGCATCATGCACGATAGAGGGTAGTCAAAACGCTACACTCTTTAAACCTCTTGGAACTCCATTTTCAATTTCATGGCAGAGCCAAAACGCAGCTTCTATCCAGTCATCAGGATGGATTGGCCAAATACATTGTTCAGGAACTACGTGCCAGGCAACTACGCTTGATGGCAGCGGAACATGGCCTAATCTTTCTCTTCAAAATCAAACTCAACCCGTAAGCATCAGTCTTTTGCCAAGGAATGCCGGTGGCACGATAGGTTCGGCATGCACGGCAACTATCATTCCACAAAATATTATTACCAATCCTCCTGTGCCACCGCCCGGAGCAATCTGCCTCAATAACTGGAATAATGTAAACGGTGGCCTTTGGGATGGAGACGGAGCAGGATCAATATGCGGTTGCAATTTCTTTGGTGCAAATGGACAAGAAATTGTGGGGCCAGTAGCATCGCAGTGTCGGCCAGCTGGTGGAAGCAATCCCCCTCCACCACCACCTTCTCCCGTTCCTTCAGGTCTTGCTGCTATTTGTCCTGACGGACTAATCGATGGCACATCCTCCGAAGGATTTATCAAAGAACATATACAGATCCCTGCAGGCGTGGTCAAACAGTATTGTGCGCTTGTACAGCCGCCAAATGTTCCAGCTGGCGTACATCCGCAGCGCATTTCGTTCCAATATTATGATGAAAGTGACCGAGATTGCGGCGCACTCGCTCTCCAGGTTAAGCAAATAGGGGGAGCAGGAATTACCAAGTCTTCTATTCCTCTTGCCAATGGTGGCTTACAGTTCACGACGAGTATCACCCCGACACAGTTCCATCATCCAGAAGAATCAGCGCAGGGAATATATCAAATTACCGCGACGGGACATCCTACTCACTGCAGTCAGTATTATATTGGTTGGGGAGTCGAGGGCGATGTAAGCGGTCTTATAACTCCTGCGCTTGGTGTTGGTGCTCGCGCAAAAGTGAGCGATACGCCTGGCGGTTCTTCGCTCAATGTACGCGCGACAGCAAATGGAACGAGTCTTGGAACTCAACCGAATGGCGCTCAAGGCGTTATTGTCGGTGGTCCCGTAACTGCTGGTGGATATAAGTGGTGGCAGATGAATTTTGATTCAGGTCCTGACGGATGGGTCGCGTGGCGGTATATAAGATACGTCAGTGGTGGAACTACGGCTCAATCTTTACCGCAGCAATCAGAAACGACTGATACCGAAGGTCTTGCAAATACGCTCGAAGGTATCAAATCGTTTCTTGAAGGACTAAAATCTTCTTTGCAAGAAAACTGATTGTAATATGAAATTAAAAAAATCCGGCGTGAAAGCCGGATTTTTTATTGGTGCGGTCAGGGAGGATCGAACTCCCACCCGCTGCTTGGAAGGCAGCTGTACTACCACTATACTATGACCGCTTCTCCCCTCGTGGGACATGAAGCATTGTAGCAAAAATCACTCAATGGAGAAAGCGATATAGTTGGCGAGTTCTTTTTCAACTATCGTTTCACATTTGTCGATGCGCGCAAATTCTGGGCCGTGTTTTATTTCCTCAAGAAAATTTGTTACATCAGTTTGCATTCCTTCGGCATCTATTTCGAGCGCGCCATCGTGATTATTTTTCACAAATCCAACGATCGTATGTTTGTGAGCGAGGTTCTCAACAAAATATCGAAATCCAACGCCTTGAACGTGACCCGTGATGCGAATTCGCAGACGCATTATATCTTTCATTGTTTTCATACTAACATAAAACCCGTACCCTTTCGGGCGACGGGTTTTATGATTTTTCACAAGGTTATTTTACCGCTTCTTTCAGACCCTTGCCGGCGCGGAATTTTGGAACCTGCATTGCAGGTACCTGTACCGTCTCACCAGTTCGAGGGTTTCGCGCGGTGCGTGCTTGACGCTTTTTGGAAAGAAACGTTCCAAATCCGGAAACTGCAACTTCATCTCCCTTGGCGAGCGCTTTGGTAATCGTATCGAATACCGTTTCCACCGCTTCCTCAGCAGATTTTTTGGTTCCTCCCAATTTGGTAAACACGGCTTCAACGAGATCAGCTTTATTCATAGTGTTGGAAGTTATGCCAGTAACTCTGCCCCGCCAAGGCGAGGCAACGACCTTTGCTCGGTTGGTAATTATCCCTATAGTATCACAACTCCTTATTTCGCAACAGATTTCAGGTTTCCACGGGTGTGAATACCCGTAAGCTGGTTATCGGGCGTATTCTATCACTCGGGTTTCGCGTATTACGTGTACTTTAATTTCACCTGGATATTTGAGCTCTTGTTCGATGCGATCAGCAATGTCTCGAGCAAGTTTCTTGGCTTCGAAATCAGAGACCTTATCAGGAGTAACAAACACTCGGATTTCGCGTCCTGCTTGCAAAGCATAGCATTTCTCAACGGCAGGGAAGCTGGTTGCGATTGCTTCGAGGTCTTCGAGGCGTTTGAGGTAATTTTCCACGCTATCTCTGCGCGCACCGGGACGAGATGCTGAGATAGCATCAGCGGTCTGTACGATAACTGATTCAAGCGTTTCATACGGGTATTCTTCATGGTGCGACTGCATGGCTTGCACGACAGCGTGATCAACGCCAAATTTTTGGAGAATGCGGCGTCCAATTTCTACGTGAGTGCCTTGAACTTCATGGTCAACCGCCTTGCCAATATCATGGAGAAGCGCTCCCTTCTTTGCTACGGCTACATCTGCGCCGAGTTCTGATGCGAGCATTCCGCAAATGTGTGCCATTTCAATTGAATGCTGGAGAACATTTTGGCCATAGCTCGTTCGAAAGCGAAGTCGTCCCAAGAGCTGCATGAGGCGTGGATCCATATCAAAAATTCCTACCTCGTAGGCGGCCGCTTCAGCGGCATCTTTCATAATTTTCTCTACCTGAGATTTTGCCTTATCCACCGTTTCTTCAATTTTTGCTGGCTGAATGCGTCCATCGAGTATGAGGTCTTCGAGAGCCATCTTCGCAATGTGCCGTCGCACGGGATCAAAGCCGGAAATAATAATGGCACCCGGCGTGTCATCAACAATTACTTCGACGCCAGCGGCACGCTCAAGGGCGCGGATGTTGCGCCCTTCGCGGCCAATAATCTTTCCTTTCAAGTCTTCTGACGGTATGGGAACGCTTGTTGTGGTTACTTCCGATGCGGTTGAGGTCGCAACTCGCTGGATAACGGCTGCGAGAATGTCGCGTCCTTTTTGCAAAAGTCGTTCTTCTCCTGCCAGCTCAAGTTTGTGAAGGCGTTCCAAGAAATCTGCTTCATGCTTTTTCTCAATTGCAGAGAAAAGGGATTCTTTTGCCTCTGTTTCTGACAGATGGGCAACTCGTTCGAGTTCTTTTTGGATGTCGTCTTCTTTTGTTTTAAGGGCTTCCTGGGCTTTGCGTACCCGTTCTACTTTTTCTTTGAGTTCTTTTTTCTCGTCTTCAAAGTCAGAGGTCTTTTTCTCGAGCGTTTCTTCTTTTCGTGATATTCGTTCTTCGGTTTTACGAATTTCAAGCGTGCGACGCTTTTCCTCGTTTTGTGCTTCTTCGAGGATCGTGTGGGCTTTTTGTTTTGCGTCTAAAACAATGCTTTGAGCTTCTGATTTTGCTTCAAGCTCTCGTTTCTGAATTTCGAGTTCGATTGAGTTTTTCTTTTGTTGCGCGATGACTTTTCGCAAGGCATAGCCGGCCGCGATGCCCGCAAAAAGCGCCCCAAGCGCAATCAAGAGTTGTGTTCCTGATTCCATAGTTAACGATTATTTGGCTCATAAATGACATAGATAGTGCCATAATCGTACTCTTTTTGACCCATTGCGTCAACCGCGAATATAATGTATCTATGCAGTTTAAAACCGTTGTACTCGTAGTGCTCGATGGCTTTGGCATCAATACTTTGCCGGGCGAGTCGCCACTTCAAAAAGCAAAGAAGCCGGTGCTCGATGAGTTTGCCAGATCCTATCCGTTTACTACGCTTCAGGCATCCGGCATTGCCGCAGGGCTTCCGTGGGGAGAAGAAGGGAATTCAGAGGTAGGGCATCTTACGATGGGTTCTGGCCGTGTGCTCTATCATCACCTGCCGCGCATTATTGTTGCGATTCAAGATGGAACATTCTTTGAAAATAGCGCCTTTCGTGACGCGTGTGCGAATGTTCGCTCAACCAACGGCACGCTTCACGTTATGGGTCTTTATTCGTCGGGGTCTGTCCATGCCTATGCGGACCACCTTTATGCACTGTTGGATTTGGTAAAACGAGAAGATGTGCGCGAGGTGGCACTTCATCTTTTTGGAGACGGCAGAGATGCGCCAACCCAAGAAATGAAAAAATTCTTGCCGCAGCTTGAAGAGCGAATGCGTCTTGGCAATCGCGGGGTGTATATTGCTTCCCTTATGGGCCGCCATTTTTCGATGGATCGAGAAGAGCGCTGGGAGCTGACCCGCGAGGCTTATGATTGTTTGATTGGGAAAAAGGGAGCTTCGTTTGAGAATGCAAAAAAATATGTTGATGATTCGTATGCGGCGGGGGTTACTGATGAGTTTTTTGCTCCCGCGTGGCTTTCAGAAAATGGAACCCCCAAGGGACGCATCAAGCAAGGCGATTCAGTGATCTTTTTTAATTTTCGGGAAGATAGCGTGCGGCAGCTTGCACATGCATTTTTGGATGAAAACCTTGAAAAATTCGAGCGAGAAAAAATTCCGAACCTCTTTTTTGTAACGATGACCGAGTACGAACAAGCGCTCGCGGCTCACGTGGCATTTCCGCCACTTGATGTAGAATGGCCGCTTGCCCGTGTAGTATCGTATGCCCAGAAAAAACAGTTTCATATTGCGGAGACAGAAAAATATGCTCACGTAACCTATTTTTTCAATGGAGGAAAGGAACAGCCGTTTGCAGGAGAAGAGCGAAAGCTCATTCCCTCGTTGCGTGTTCCGTTTGATCAGCGCCCCGAAATGTCAGCTCATGAAATTACGGAAGCCGTGCTGCTAGAAATTGAAAAATATGACTTTGTGCTCATCAATTTTGCCAATGCCGATATGGTGGGGCACACCGGCAGTTTCGAAGCTACGGTCAAAGCCATCGAGACGCTCGATGGATGTTTGGGGAAGATTCAGCAAAAAGTTTTTGAACTCAAGGGTGTCTTGGTGGTGACGGCGGACCATGGCAATGCTGAAGAAAAGCGCTACCGACTTACGGGCGAGAAGCGCACGAAACATTCTTCAAATCCGATACCGTTCTTTTTGGTTGCTGAGGATTTCAAGCGGGCAAACCCCCGAACGCAAAAAGAGATTGATGACGCGTTTAGCCAGATTGAAGGTGTGCTTTCGGACGTGGCGCCAACGGTTCTTGATTTGATGGGGCTTTCAGTGCCTGCTGAGATGACGGGAATCAATCTTTTGCCGCGACTTCTTGTATGATGTACCAAACGGTAAATGAATTTCAGCCGGAACTTGGCCCGCCCCGATATACGCTGGTATTTGGGTTTTTTGTCCTTGTGGGAGTGATTGCGCTCGGCATCGGCGGCTATTATGCGGTCAATTATTTTTTGACGCGAGTGGGTGAGCCCGAGCGCGTTCTTCCGCTGGTACGTGATGATTTTGTGCCATCAGGTATGCGCGTGTTGCGAGAATTCTCTGTTGATCTTTCCCCGGAAGAACCCAATGAGGTTGTTTTCGCGTACGGTGCGCCGCGTGATGCCACGGAAGGATTCAAAATTGTTAGTTATTCGCGCGTTCAGTCGTGGATTGAGTCAGCTCATGAAGTAAAATCCTCCAACTCTCCCGATTCGTATACGTTTGGTAGTGTGTCAAAAGAGAATACCAATGCGCTTTTTCTGGAGCGACGTTATCAGTCAGGGCCTGTAAAAAGCAATTGGTCGCTCTTTGTATTTCATGAGGGGTCACTCCGCGAGATCAAGGGCGAAGAATTCCGGGCGGCTGCGCTTTTGGGAAGTACGGTGACGTATCGTGGTATAGGACGCGCGCGGGTTATTGATAACAAAATTGTAGAAACGTTGCCTGATGCCACAAGCGGGTCGGTATTTGAAATTACGTATCGTTTCAATGGCGAGACGCTCGAAATAGAATCTGCAAGGCAGATTTCACTTTCGCTTCCGAAAGAATAAGTTTATTTTTTCTGTTTGATGACTTCGTCAATGAGACCGTATTTTTTGGCTTCATCGGCGTCCATAAAGAAGTCGCGATCGGTATCTTTGTTGATTTTGTCGTACGACTGCTTCGTATGTTTGGCAAGGATTTTGTTGAGGCGATCCTTAATTTTAAGGATGTGGCGAGCGCTGATTTCGATTTCGCTTGCCTGCCCTTCAGCAGCGCCGAGCACCTGGTGAATCATGACTTCTGAGTTTGGGAGCCCATAGCGTTTTCCTTCTTTGCCTGCGGCAAGCAAGATGGCGCCACCTGAAGCGGCAACTCCGATGCAGGTAGTTGAAACATTAGGTTTGATGTGCTGCATAGTGTCATAAATAGCAAGAGTTGCGGTAACCGAACCTCCGGGAGAGTTGATATAAAAATTGATATCTTCTTTTGGATTTTGAAGCTCTAAAAACAAAAGCTGCGCAATAATTGCGTTTGCAACCTGATCATTGATGGGGCCGCCCAAAAAAACGATGCGATCTTTGAGGAGTCGCGAGTAAATATCGTAGGCGCGCTCGCCATAGGTTGATTTTTCAATAACAGTTGGAATTAACATGATTCGAGAAGTTTTAATACTTTTTCGTTGCGAATAACCCCCTTAGCATATATCGTAACGCGCGAGCGGTCAATTTGGTTTTTCTCCTCGGGTGGGTAGGGCCGCAAAATTGTATCGACCCGTTCAGTAATTTCTGCATCGGTCGGCTCAATATTCTCCGCTTTTGCGATTTCTGAAAGGGTGAGTGCAACTTTGACGCGGCGTTCAGCGTCTTTTGCGTACCCATCACGAATTTCAGGTTCAGTTTTTTTGAGACGCGAGAGGTAGTCATTCCACGAAAGACCCATTGATTCGATATTGTGTTTCATCTCCGCAATCATTTTTTCTTGCTCTTCACGAACGAGAATGTCAGGTAGTTCAATAGTACGTGCTTCTGCAATGATACTTGCAAGCGTCCCCCGGTGTTCATCAAGAGCTTTTTGTTCTTTTTCTTTTTGTATGCCTTCTCTGATATTATTTTTGAGCGCTTCAAGCGTAGAAAAATTTCCCAGTGACTGCGCATAGGCATCATCAAGGGGTGGCGGCGTTTTGCCTTCTTCAGTACGAACTTTTTGGATATACGCAAGCGTGTTGTCGACTTCCTTATCAGTAACCTCGATATCTTTTTTCTCGCGCTTTTTGTTGGCTTCTGCGGCAAGCGCTCGCCAATCAGGAAGCGTTACCTCGGGCATGATATGTACAATGGCTTGCCAGCCAAGATCATTTCCCCGTGCGATTTTTGTGATGTGAAATTCGGCAGGACCAATGGCTTCAATCTTGTGTTCCTCAAGTATTTTGGGCCACTCATCTTTCATGGCGAGTTCCGCGGCTTCATGCATGATTTTATCTTCACCCACCCTTTCAATAACCAATTTTTCAGGTGCTTTGCCCTTACGAAATCCATCAAGCTCTGCGTGGGCAACAAAACTTTTTGTAGCACGCGCCACATACGAATCAAACGATGCGGCAGGCACCGTTCCTTTTACCTCAACTTTGGACTGAGGCAATTTTGTAACTGTAACTTCCATTCGAGAAATTATATTGAAAAAAACTTGTTGTGTAAAGATCTATAAAAAAAGGCGCTTGATGCGCCTTTATGTGAGAGTGGTTCTAGACCTTCTTTGTATCTGGCAAGATCATGAATGGAATTTCGGGTGCGTCCTCGAGAAGCCATGGCGGGGTAGGTAATTCAACGATTTGCCCATCGGACCGTCTGAGGAGGAACCGAACTTCTTTGGCGAGCTTGCGAAGTCCTGCAAATGTTTTTTCTGCATTTTCTGGAGAGAAGGCATCGAGGAGGTCGATAGGTTTTTTTTCCTCGCTCATAGGAACAAATTCTCCTTTCGACGCCATTGTAGTTTTTATTATCGAAAATGTAAAACAGGAGTTTACATTCTGATAATGATAATCTCTATTTTGCTAGAGTAAGCCTACGATCAAAAGTGCAACGATGTTGACTACTTTGATCATGGGGTTGATGGCAGGGCCTGCAGTGTCTTTGTAGGGGTCGCCGACGGTATCGCCGGTAACTGCTGCTTGATGTGCGATAGATTTTTTGCCTCCGTGATGTCCGTCTTCAATATATTTCTTGGCATTGTCCCATGCGGCGCCACCAGTTGTCATCGAAATTGCCACAAAGAGTCCGGTGATAATAACACCCATGAGAAGTCCGCCCAGCGCTTCTTTGCCGAGTAAAAAGCCAACGAGCAAAGTAATTACAATAGGTAAGAGCGCCGGCACAACCATTTCACGAAGAGCGGCTTGGGTTACGATGTCTACCGTGCGGGCATAATCAGGTTTTGCGGTGCCCTCTGCAAGTCCTTTGATTTCTTTCCATTGCCTGCGCACTTCGTGCACTACTGACCCCGCAGCTTTGCCAACTGCGCGCATAGCCATTGATGCAAACAAATAGGGAAGCGAGCCTCCAATGAGCAATCCTGCGAGTACTATCGGTTCTGAGAGAGAAAGATCGGTAATATGCGCATCTTCAATGTATGCCGCAAAAAGGGCAAGCGCGCCAAGTCCTGCTGATGCGATTGCGTATCCTTTGGTGACCGCCTTGGTTGTGTTTCCCACAGCATCAAGCGGATCAGTATTTTCACGGACATTTTTTGGAAGTTCAGCCATTTCAGCAATACCCCCTGCGTTATCGGTGATGGGTCCAAACGCATCAATCGTTACCACGATACCTGCAAGTGAAACAAGGCTAAAGGCGGTGAGCGCTACGCCAAACAAGCCCGCAGCCGCATACGAAACAAGAATTCCAAGAACGATGACGAGAATAGGCGCGAAGGTTCCCTCAAGGCCAACCGCAAGGCCCATGATGACATTTGTGCCGTGTCCTGACTCGGATGCTTCAGCGATTGATTTTACGGGACGATACTTTTTTGATGTGTAGTAATCAGTAATCACTACCATAAGAAGTGCAACCGCAATTCCTGTCACCGATGCGACATAAAATGGTATCGGATCAGACGGGAAGAGTTGCCGAGTTATAGGGATAAAAATTGCTGCCGCAATAAGGCTCGTCCAGATTAGTGAGCGGTAAAGTCCTTTCATGATTGCGTGTTCGCTTTTTATTTTTCCGAAGAAGAAACCAACCATGGAAGCAATAAGCGCGCCACCGCCAAGCATGAGCGGGTAGAGCGCTTCTGCACGTGTGCTTGCAAGAAGAAGTGTTGCGATCAAGGTAACAGTATAGGTTTCAAAAAGATCGGCAGCCATGCCAGCATCATCGCCAACATTGTCTCCCACATTATCTGCAATGACAGCCGGATTTCGAGGATCGTCTTCTGGTATTCCAAGCTCAACTTTGCCTACAAGATCAGCGCCAACATCAGCGCCTTTGGTATAAATACCGCCGCCAAGGCGAGCGAACACCGAAATAAGAGAACCGCCAAAACCAAGGCCGATAAGTCCTGCATTTGAGCCTCGGGCATAGAAATAGATAATCGAAACAGCGAGCAGTGCGAGGCCGGCAACTAAGAATCCGGTGACGGCGCCACCGCGAAAGGCAACATCAAATGCCGATTTGATATTCTTTTTTGCAGCTTCGGTGGTTCGCACGTTTGCAAGGACGGCAGTTTGCATGCCAATAAAGCCCGCAAAGGCAGAGAAAACAGCTCCCACCAAAAAGCCAAGCGCTACCTGGAATGACGAGAAAAGGAGTGCAACAAGCAAGACAAGAGCGACAAGAGCGATTGTTCGGTATTGCCGTTTGAGATATGCGTACGAGCCTTCACGAATAGCAAGCGCAATTTCACGCATGCGCTCTGAGCCTTCGGGGAGGCGCGTGATGCTCATGCGAAGCCAAAAGGCAAACGCAATAGTAATGACCCCGATAACGATTGGAAATATGATCATACTTCTTCTGATGTTTTTTTCCCGACGTCCTTCGGAGTCGGGACTCCGACATCACCTTCGGTGATTGTCGGAGCTTCTTCTGATAATTCTGCTTCACTACCCTCACGATTGGCGATATCAATTTTCCATCCCGCAAGTTTTGCCGCAAGACGTACGTTTTGGCCGTTTCGTCCTATTGCAAGCGAGAGTTGGTTTTCATCAACCGTAACAATAGCAGTGTGTGTTTCCTCGTCAATTTCTACATTGAGTACCTTTGCTGGTGAGAGGCAGTTTGCAATAAATTTTGCAGGGTTATCAGACCATTCGATGATATCAATTTTTTCACCGCCCAATTCTGCAATCACGGTTCCTACGCGTACTCCTTTTTGGCCGACGAGTGATCCCACCGGATCAATGCTGGAATCATTTGAAGAGACGGCAATTTTTGATCGCGAGCCGGCTTCACGGGCAATGCCCTTGATTTCAACAATGCCTTGAGTAATTTCCGGTACTTCAATTTCAAAGAGTTTTGCCACAAATTGGGGGTGTGAGCGCGAAACATACATGCTCGGATTTTTGGGATTTTTTTCGCTGATGAGGAGGAGTCCCTTGATTCGTTCACCAATGCGATAGCGCTCATGCTGAACCTGTTCTTCATAAGGAAGAAGAGCTGTCGTGCGTCCAAGATCGAGAAAAACATTTCGGCCTTCAATGCGCTGCACGAGGCCGCTTACGACGCCACCCTTTTTCTCTTTAAATTCATCATAAATAGCTTCGCGTTCTGCTTCGCGTACCCGTTGGATAATAACCTGTTTTGCGGTCTGCGCGGCAATGCGGCCATAGTCAGCATGGGTTTCAAGAGCAAATTCGAGTTCTTCGCCGGGAGCTACATCTTTTTTTGTTTTTTTTGCTTCATCGAGCATGATGTGACGCTCGGGATTGAAGCGAACTTTTTTATTTTCTTCGTTCTCGGGGGCCTGATCTGCAGGCTGACGTGCTTCCTCTGCGTCTTCTGCAAGGATTTCTTCCTCACTTTTTACCATTGATTCATCGAGTACGATTTTTATTTGCCAGAACTTGATCGAACCCGTATCGAGATCAAAGGAAGCGCGTACGATCTGTCCGCGCTTGCCATAATCTCGCTTGTAGGCGGCAGCAAGCGCCATTTCAATTGTTTCAACGACTTTTTCTCGTGAAATACCTTTCTCTTCTGAGAGCTCTTCAAGAGCCGATTTGATTGTTTTGAGATCCATTTTTTATAAAAAGAGGTCCAGCGCGCAGGCGGACCAATCAATCAGTAATGCAATCATTATACCGTTTTGTTTTGCACTGTCAATAGTAAAAGAGTTCGCTATACTAGAAACAATGGATCTCTCGTTTAGTACACTCAACATCGTTGCTCAATGTAAAAAGAACCATGTTCCGCTGTGGACGTGTGCACCGTTTCTCTTCATTATTATGGGCGGCATCAACGTGGCAGGCATGATCACGACGGGTTTTATTGCCCAACGATTTTCTGATGATCCGGCCGTGGTGGTGATTTCGGTCTCGATTATGACGGCATTTCTGTTTGTGGTCGGCAATGCTGTCGTATCGTCGTTTCAGCGGCTTGCTGATGCATCGCGCATCAAATCAGAATTTGTGAGTATTGTTTCACATCAGCTTCGTTCGCCTCTTTCGGCAATTCGCTGGCAACTTGAAATTGTTCTTGACAATTTGCGAAACGTGCCCCCAGAAACCCACGACACTATTGTGACGATTAAGCATCAAAATGAACGCATGATCGATCTCGTGAACGATCTTTTGGAGGTCAATCGAATTGAAGATGACCGCATTATCTTGCGACCCGTGTCTCTTGTATTTGATGTATTTGTTGATCAGGTGGTAAAAAATTATCAGCCGCTCGCGCATCAGTCAAAAATCAATCTTGCCTTAAAAATAGATGCAGAGCGCCTCGGCGTCTTTGCTGATGAGGCAAAATTGCGCTGGGTTACGGAAAATTTACTTGATAATGCATTGCGCTATACTAAAGCAGGAGGAGAAATATCAGTCCGAGTCTTTCAAGAGGGTTCATTTGCTCGGGTAGAGGTTGCCGATAACGGTGTTGGCATTCCGCTTGCTGATCAAAAAATGATTTTCACAAAATTCTTTCGTGCCAACAATGCGCTTCGGCTTCGCGCGGAAGGCACAGGTCTCGGATTATTTCTCGTTAAGTCACTCGTAAAAACGATGGGAGGCAAGGTAGGTTTTGCCTCGCTGGAAGGGAAAGGGTCGATATTTTGGTTCACGCTTCCATTAGTAGGTTCCGCCAAGGCCAGTAAGACCAAAGAAACAAAGCCGGTCCAAACGCTGGCAATGGCGGAAAAAGTAGAACAAAAATAATTACTTAATTACAAAAATATATGAAGAAAATTGTCATCATTGAAGACGAAGCAGCATTGCAAGATGCCCTCAAAAAGGCTTTTTCAGGAGCCGGGTACGAGATTTCACAGGCATTTGATGGAGAAGAGGGCGTTGCGCTTATCAAGAGCGTTCATCCTGACCTCGTACTTCTTGACTTGGTATTGCCAAAAAAACACGGTTTTGAAGTACTCGAGGAGATGAAAAATGACGAGGCGATAAAAAATGTTCCGGTGCTTGTCTTAACCAATCTCGAAGAGTCAACTGAAGTGATGAAGGCAATCGAACTTGGCGCGCGCGGTTACCTCATCAAGGCAAACTATGCACTCAAAGAAGTGCTTGCCAAGGTCAAAGATATCCTGGGTGGTGAATGAAGGTAGAACCTCAGCAACTCAAATCGTTTCTTCTTGATTCGGGGCTTGTATCCGAACCTGACCTTGCCGCGGCTTTTAAGAAGGCGGAGGAACAACACCAAAAACCGGGTGATGTCCTTGTAGCGTCCGGCAAAATTACGGCAAATGATCTTGAACGGCTCCAGAGCCATATTTTGGGCATCCCGTTTATAAATTTAGAAGGCGAAAAAATCGAGCCCGAGATTCTTCATATTATTCCCGAGCCCATTGCGCGCGCTCACAACATTGTTGCCTACAAAAAAACGGGAAATACGCTTGAGGTGGCGATGCTGGACCCTGAAGACCTGGAAACCATAGAATTTATCCGTAAAAAATCGAATCTCAGCATCAAGGCGCGCTTGACCAATGAGGCTTCGATGAAATATCTCTTGAGCTTGTATCAAAAAAGCTTGGAGGCTGAATTTGGTGAAATCATCAAAACAGAATCGGATACGTTGGTTACCACTCCCTCCCTCGAAGGAGTCCTGGAGCCTTCAAGCAAAGAAGATCTCCGAAAAGTTGCCGATGAGCTCCCTATTATAAAGATCGTTGATACACTGATTCGTCACGCAATTTTGCAAAAAGCATCTGATATTCATATTGAACCTTTGGAACACGAACTTATTGTGCGATATCGCCTGGACGGTATTTTGCATGATGCAATGGTTCTGCCAAAAAATATTGCATCGGCCATTGTGGCGCGCATCAAAGTTCTCTCAGCGCTCAAGCTTGATGAAAAGCGCTTACCGCAAGACGGACGCTTTAAAATAGAAAGTACAGATTACAAATTTTCGACTCGTATTTCAATCCTCCCCGTGAACGATGGGGAAAAAGTAGTCATGCGGCTTTTGCCCGAAAATTCGCATGGGTTTACGCTTGAGCGTCTTGGCTTCCATGGCGAGCCGCTTGAGCTGTTGCATCAAAATATAAAACGAAGTGTGGGGATGATTCTTGCCACGGGTCCTACCGGTTCTGGTAAAACAACAACCCTTTATACCTTGATGGATTTGGTAAATACGCCAGAGGTAAATATTTCCACCATTGAAGACCCAGTTGAGTACCGAATGCCGCGGATCAATCAAACGCAGGTACGCCCCGACATTGGCCTTACGTTTGCTGACGGACTCAGGTCACTCTTGCGGCAAGACCCCGATATTATAATGGTAGGAGAAATCCGCGACGGCGAAACGGCAAGCCTCGCTATCAATGCAGCGCTTACGGGCCACCTCGTACTTTCGACGCTTCACACCAATTCTGCAGCAGGCGCGCTTCCGCGGCTTTTGGATCTTGGTGTCGAGCCCTTTTTGATTGCATCTACCGTAAATGTGATTATTGCCCAACGTTTGGTTCGTGTTTTATATAAATCGAGAAAAGAGCACAAGCTTACGAAAGACGAAATTGGCCAGCTTTCAAAAGCGGTAGATGTAGAGCGCGTGCTTACCTTTTTGAAAGCAGAAAAAATTGTACCTGTTGAGGCAAAAATAGGGGATGTTACGTTTTATGCGGCGGTGCCCACGCCTGATGCGCCTGATGGATATTCGGGGCGAATTGGTATTCATGAAGTGATGGAAGTCTCGGCGACGATCAAAGATCTCATTATGAAAAATGCAAATTCGGATGCCATTGAGGTGCAAGCCAAAAAAGAAGGCATGATGACCATGCTTGAAGACGGCGTTTTCAAAGCCGCCCAAGGCATTACTACTATTGAGGAAGTCCTACGCGTCACGCAGGAGTAGATATTCATATAACTACTCTCTTTACACATTCGGTTTTTTGGTTTTTTGATTTACACTGAAGGTAATGCCTACGTTTGAATATCATGCACGAGATGCAACGGGCTCTGAAGTATCAGGGGCGCGCGAT
>Ga0194121_10005991_pt1 | contig 16481 bp, 16 predicted proteins | sample TA2MahCa50mmetaG_FD_148609 | JGI IMG/M metagenome (GOLD analysis project Ga0194121, IMG submission 148609) | Freshwater microbial communities from Lake Tanganyika, Tanzania - TA2015020 Mahale Deep Cast 50m | ecosystem: Environmental > Aquatic > Freshwater > Lake | place: Tanzania: Lake...
CGAGACCACGCTCGGAGCAGGAGTGGGTGTCGGAGCGAGCGTCGGGACCGGCGTGGGCGCGACCGTGGGGACCGGCGTCGTGACCACGCTCGGAGCAGGAGTCCGCGTGGGCACGACGGCAGGGGTCGAGGACGGCACGAAGGTGATGCTCGGCAGCGTCGGCACGGCGATCGTCGTCGCGGTCGTCGGTCGCGCCATCGCTGTTGAGGTCGGGCTGGCGCTCGTGGTGGCGGCCCACAGGCCAGCGTTCCGCGCTCGCGCCTCTCGTTCGAGGTCAAGGAACAGGCTCACGTACTTCACGTCGGGCGGGTACGTCGCCACCCGCGCGTAGCCGAGCCGGACCAACTCGGCGTTCACCATCACGACGCCGCTGAACTGGTCCACATAGACATACCGAAGGAGCCGACCGAAGGAGTCGGTCTCCGACACGTCCTTCTCCAAGGTCACGGTCCGACCTTCGACGAGACGCCGGTTCGCCTCGGTCGCCTCCGGCCCGTATCGCTCGACTGGTCGTCCCGGCGCGACCGTCTCCGGCGTGTCCATGCCGATGTATCTCACGGTCACGGTCCTGCCTTCGAGTTCGACGCGGATGGTGTCGCCGTCCGTGACGGACACCACGCGCGCCTGCTGGCGGCTCGGGCTGGCTGAGGGCGTCCGCGATGCCGTGCGGGTCGGCGAGGGCGTCGATATGCGGGTCGTCGTTGGTGTCGGCGGCGTCAACGAGAGGGCGGCGACCGTGCGCGTGGGCACGGCGGTCGCGGGGACGGTCGGCGCGAACGTGCCCGGCACCTCGCGCGTAACGGTGGTCGCCGGAGGGGACACCGTGACGTTGGCCGTCATGACGCCGAACGCGCCCGCGACCAGCGCGCCGCTGGCCGCGATGCCTGTGAGGCCGCCGACGAGTGGGACCCGTGCCCAGCCGATGCGCCGGAGCACAGCCGGACCGAGTCGTGGCACCCATGCGACGACCGCGAGGCCGATGAGCACGAGGAACGTGAGCGCGGCGAGTGTCGTGTTCAGCAGGACGATGCCGACGCCCCCGCCGACGAGAAGCCATCGGAGCACGTACCGCATGCGCTCCGGCGTGATGGTCACTGCACCGTGAACGACTGGCGCGCTGAGGCTGTCTGGCCGTTGGAAGACGTGCACCGCACATCGACGGGGTAAGTACCGAGGGTGGTGTTCGTGCTGACCGTCCACGACCATGACACAGCCCCCGAGCCGTCCGCCGTCTTCGGCGTCAGCCCTTGCGCGGTGCTCGGTCCGCTCCTGTAGGTGACGGTGATGGTGCATGACGCCTGCGGTGACGTTCTGGCGTCAGCGCGAGCGGTCGCGCCAAGACGAACAGGAGAGGTCACCGTCAGCGCGACCGAGTGCGAGGGCGTGAGCGGTGCGGTCGTTGCTGCGTTCGTCGTAGAAGGGGGCCTTGCCGGACTCGTCTGCACAAGCGCGGAGACGGTGGCGACCGGTGTTGCTGTCGTCGCCGGTGTCGGTGCTGCTGAGGCGGCCGCCGTACGAGTAGGGGCAGGCGACGGCGACACGGGGGGTGGCGTGGTCGCGAGAGCGACGTTCGCTCTGCTCGCGCTCTCCGTCGTGGAGCCGCACGCGACGAGCACGAGACACGCGATGAGTGCGACGCTGACGGACATGCCGGACGGAGGCGTCATGGCGCGGCGCGGCTCAGCAGCCGCCGAAGTACGTGACACATGTGCTCTAGCGAGACCCGTCACCGGCCCGTCCCTCCCTCGCTCGCCGATGGCTAGGTTAGAGGAGTGCGCGACCCGTCCCCGCCGCCGAGACGGCCCGCTGTCAACGGACCGTTCTCAGCGGCGATGGGCAAGGCTCCGCCATGTACATCGCGTCGGGCGTCTGTTCGGCCTCGGGCCGCCCCCGCCATACCGGCTCGCTGCGCCCATTCTGTGTGATCGCCGAGTCCATGGCCTTGACGGCTTCTCTCGACGGGTGCATCAGCGGTGCGACCGTCTCTCGGTCTGCGGCTCTCGACCTGCATATGCATCTGGCGATGCGTCGGTCGAGGCCATCCGGCGTGCCGAGCGCTGTAGGTCTACCACAGGGGATGAGCAGCCAGAAGCGGCAGAGATGGTCTACATAACTCGGCCCACAGCGCTCCCGATGGCGGACCTACGTCTCACACAGCAGGACATCGTTCATGGTCGTGAGGGTAGAACTGCCAGCAGCACATCGTTCAGCCCTCGAGGGCGAAGGGCAGGCTCTTGACGTGATGACCTTGGCGCAGGACGTCGAGCCTCGCGCGGCCGACGTCGAGCACCGCGGTCACGTACTCGTACACCAGGCCCTCGGGCAGCTCGACGCGCGCGTCCATCACGCGCAGCACCCGGTCCGATCGGATGAGGCGGATGAACTCGACCTTCCCGCGCCGCGGCGGTCGCGCCGGGATGCGGTACGCCGGATCGAGCAGCCGCGGCCGGAAGCCGAGGCGCCGCGTGACCTCGTCGGGGTCGCGCCCTGGAGCGCGGAGTAGCGGTGGTGGGAGTTGTGGAAGCGCTCGAACGGACGCATGCGCGCCTTGAGGTGCGCGCGGTCGCGGAAGCGCTCGGTGCGGAAGAAGTGCTTGTCGAAGGTGTCGTTGAAGTGCTCGACCACGGGGTTCCGCCACGGCTCGGCGAAGGGGATGAACACCGGCGTGACGCCGAGGTCGAGGCACACACGGAAGACCACGGGCAGGCGGCGGTTGTTGCTCGGGACGAGCCAGTTGTCGAGCTTGAAGCGCTCCGGGACGCCGAGGCGGCCCCAGATGCGGATGACCGCGCCGGCCGTGGGCGCGTCGGCCTTGGAGAGCTGCAGCTCGCAGCCCGCGCCGCGGCGGCGCAGGTCGACGACGTTGAGCACGAAGAACGGGATCGCGCCGACCAGGTGTCGCGGGCCGATGAGGTCGCCCTCCTGGCAGGCGTTCGGCGCGAGCGCCGCTGGCGCGGGGTACGGCGTGCCCTTGGGTACCCGCCGTTCGCGCCGCGCGCGGCGCGGCACGCCGGCGCGCTGCAGGACGCGCTCGATGGTCCAGCTCGGCGGGACGGTGCGCTTCCCGAGCGTGCGCAGCTCCCAGGCGATCGCCGTCGCGCCGATCTGGGCCCACGGGTCGGCCTGCAGGCGCTCGCGCACCTCGAGGATGAGCGCCGCGACCTCCGGGGCGGTCTCGTTCGCCACGTGGGCGGGCGCGCGGGACCCCGAGCGCGCCCAGGCATCGTCGCTCGGGTCGTACCGCCGAAGCCACTTGAACACCCAGCGCTCGCTCCGATGCAGCTCCGCCGCGACCTCCGCGGCCGTCGCGCCCGCCAGCACCCGCCGCACCGCAGTCCGTCGAAGCCGCTCCTCGGGATCCTTCACCGCTGCCTTCCCTCCCACCGCGTTCTCGCGGGGAAGCGTGGCTGCGGCCCAGTCCCTCGAGGTCACTGGACGATGTCCTGCTGGCTCGAGGACATGCCTGACTGCACGATGTGCCGCGGGTTGTCACCTACCCGCTCGCCGACGCGCGCGAGGCCATCCGCTACGTCGGCACGGGCCAGGCGCGGGCGAAGGTCGTCATCACGGCGTGACGCGCACTACGCTTTCCTTCAATGGCCCAGACCCCGACGCTGCCCCTCCTCTTCTACGGCAACTCGTACCACTACCCCGACATCTACCGGTCAACGGGGTTCCTCGCGCCCGATCCGATCATCGCCCTCGAGGACGGTGAGGAGCGGATCATCGTCGCGAGCCCGCTCGAGCAGAGCCGCGCGGAGAAGGACTCCCGCGCGACCGCGGTCCGCAGCCTCATGGACTTCGGCTACCGCGAGCTCTCGCAGCAGGGCCTCGAGACGGACAAGATCAACGCGACGGTCATCCAGCGCTTCCTCGCGGAGCGCAGGATCACGCGCCTGCGCGTCCCGCGCTACTTCCCGGTCGGCCTCGCCGACGAGATGCGCGCGCTCGGCCTCGAGCTCGTCGTCGCCGACGACCTCACCGCGCGCCGGCGCCGGAAGCGCCCGGACGAGATCGCGAAGATCGAGCTCGCGCAGCGCGCGACCGAGGAAGCGTGGTCGCTCGGCGTCGACGCGATCCGACGCGCCGACGTCGCGAAGGACGGGACGCTGATGCTCGATGTCGAGATCTTCACCGCCGAGCGGCTGCGCCGGATCGTCGAGGAGGCGCTCCACGCGCGCGACTGCATGACCCCCGAGAGCACGATCACCGCACCGGGGAAGCAGGCCGCCGACCCACACCAGACCGGGCACGGCCCGCTGCGCGCGGGCGAGGCGATCGTCATGGACATCTACCCGCAGCACTCCTCGCGCTACTGGGCCGACATGACGCGGACCGTCTCGAAGGGCCAGCCTGCGGAGGCGGTCCGCCGGATGTACGAGGTCGTGAAACGGGCGCAGGACGAGGCGATGGCGATGGTGCGCCCGGGCGTCACCGGCAAGGAGATCCACGAGCGCGTCGAGGACGTCATCTTCGAGGCCGGCTACGACACGCTCCGGCCGGGCCACAAGCGGAACGCCAACGATCCCGTCATCCGCGGGTTCTTCCACGGCACCGGTCACGGCGTGGGCCTCGAGATCCACGAGCTGCCGTCGATCGGACGCGGGAAGTGGGGGATGGTGCCGCTCGAGCCCGGCGACGTCATCACCATCGAGCCCGGGGTCTACGACCCGGACATCGGCGGCGTCCGGCTCGAGGACATGCTCGTCGTCACCGAGCACGGCGCGCGCGACCTCACGAACGCGCCGCGCGAGCTGATCGTCTAGCTGACCGCGCTCCTCTACGGCGTCGCCGCCGCCATCGCGTGGGGCATCGGCGACTACTCGGGCGCCTTGTCCTCGCGCCGCATCGGAGCGCTGTGGACGTCGCTCGGCATGCAGGCCTTCGGGACGGTCGCGCTCGTCGTCGCGCTCCTCGCCCTCGGCATGTGGCCGCCGATCACGGCGGCGGTCATCCCGTGGGCGGTCGGCCTCGCGGCGATCGGCGGCTTCTCGCTCTTCCTCCTCTACCGCGGGCTCGTGCTCGGGCCGATCGCGGTCGTCAGCCCGGTGGTCTCCTCGTACTCGGCGCTCACCGTGCTCCTCGTCGTGATCATCCTCGGCGAGCGCCTGAGCGCGGAGCAGACGATCGCCATCGCCGTCGTGTTCGCGGGCGTGCTCCTCTCGACGGCCGACCTGCGCGCCATCGGGGAGACCATCCGCCGGCCGCTCCCGGGGGTGCCCATCTCGCTCGCCGCGACCGTGGGCTTCGCCTTTTGGGGCGCGCTCTTCGCCGCGGCCACGCGCGAGCACGACGGGCTCGCCCTCATCCTCATCGGCCGCTTCAGCGGGACCCTCATGGTCGCCGGGGTCATCGCCGCCCTGCGGCACGCGCGGCCCCGGGTCGTGGAGCGGCCGTCCTGGGCGCTGCTCGTGGCGGTCGGGGTCTTCGACACGCTCGCGAACGTGGCGTTCATGCTCGGTGTGCAAACGGGGAACGCGGCGATCGCGGTCACCGGGAGCGGCCTGTACCCGCTCCTCCCCGCGATCATGGGGATCGCGCGGCACGGCGAGCGGCTCGCGCCGAACCAGTACGTGGGGATCGCCGTCGTCGTGCTCGGCCTCGTCGCGCTCGGGCTGCGCGCCTAGGGCCTGCCGACGCCTCCGGGCGCCGCGGCGATCTTGTCCTTCAGATGGTTGAGCGCGGCGGTCTCGTCCTCGCGCTCGGTCGTCTCGGCCACGTCCTTGGCCTCGAGGTCGGGCCGCACGCCGCGGCCGCTCCCGTTCAGCTCCTCGCCGGTCTTCACGTCGGTCATGCGCGCGAGCGTGACGAGGAGGAGGCCGTCATCGGGCATCTGACGCGGCTGCGCGATGCCCACGCACCCGGCGCTGCGCACCCCGATGACCGTCGCGATGCCGTTCGCGCGCAGGCCGGCGGCGATGATCTCGGAGCCCGACGCGCTGCGCTCGTTCACCATCACGACGACCGGCGCGCCCTTCAGGTCCACGAACATGCGGTCGTTCGTGCGGACCTGCTCCTTCCTGCCGTCGCGGCCGACCTGATCCACGAGGGTCACGCCGCGCGCGAAGATGCTCGCGATGTCCACGGCGGCCGACAGGTCGCCGCCGGGGTTGTTGCGCAGGTCGAGGATGTACGCCTTCGCGCCCGCGGCGACGCCGCGCTCGACGCGGTCGCGGGCCTGGCGCGCCACGTCGCCGTTCAGCTGCGACACGGAGAGCATGAGGATCCGGCCGCCCTCGAAGTCGCGCTGGATGACGCGCGGCGGCGTGAGCGTCGCGCGGCGGATGGTGAAGCTCACCTCCTGCGTGCCGCGCACGAGGACGAGGCGCACGTCGGTGCCCTCGGGGCCGCGGATCTTCGCGGCGATCTCGTCGGGGGCGAAGCCGGTGACGTCCTCGCCGTTCACGCTCTTGATGCGGTCGCCGGGACGCACACCCGCCTTCTCCGCCGGGCTGTCCGGGAACACGCTCGAGATCTCCGACATGCCGCCGGACTGGCTCGGCGCGAGGATCGTCGCGCCGATCCCGGAGTACGCCTGGGGCGGCTGGTTGAAGCTCTTCGCGCGGTCGGGGTCGAGGTAGTAGGTGTGGCACTCGTTCATGCCCTTCGCCATGCCGTCGATCGCGGCGCGCTCGAGGTGCGTGCGGTCCGCGGTCTTGCACGCGGCGGCGGCCTTGTCGAGAGCCTCGGACGCCTTCACGAGGTCCGACTCGGTGCCGCCGGTGAACTTCGGCCGGTCGATCTTCAGGTCCACGCACCCGGCGCCGCGCTGCGCCGGCGGCACCGGTCCCGGCGTGCCCGACGGCTGCGCCGTCATGAGGTTCGGCTGCACGGACGGCGCGGGCGTCGGGTCGGCGGGCCTCCGCTTCAGGTACGCCTCCGCGCCCTCGAGGGCGCTGTTCAGGAGCTGCTCGGTGGAGGGGCGGTCGATGTGGCGCTCGAGGAGGACGTGGTACGCGGCCTCGAGCGTCTTGTACTCCGTGCGCTCGGGGATGATCTGCTTCGCGACGTCCGGCGGGACGATCTGGCAGGCCGCCAGGAGGACCGACAGGACGGCGAAGGAGAGGATGCTCGCCCGACCCACGTGAAAAGTGTAGGCGTCGGCGCCGGAGGGATCTAGGAGTTCGCGAAGAGCCTCCTAGACCTGATCGCGGAGGATCTTGCGCAGCCGCCCGAGCGCGCGGAACTGGAGCGCGCGGATGGCGCCCTCGTTCTTCCCGAGCACGCGCGCGACGTCGCGGCTCGAGAGGGTCCGCTCGAAGCGGAGCGCGAGCACCTGCTGCTGCTCGGCGGTGAGGTGCTTCACCGCGCCGCGCAGCGCGCCGACGGCCTCGCCCAGCACGGCGCGGTCGTGCGCGGTCGGCCCGTCCTCGGCGACGCCGTACGCCGTGTCGAGGTCCAGCGTCGGACGCTCGCGGCGGCGGCGGTCGGTAACGGCGTTGCGGGCGATCGTGTGCAGCCAGGCGAGGAATGACTTGCCCTGCCGGCGGTAGCGGTGGATGCTCGCGAACGCGCGGGTAAGGCCTCGCTCGTGAGGTCCTCGGCGTCGCTCGCCTCGCGGAGCCGGTGCAGGAGGTAGCGGTACCCGCTGTCGACGTGCTGGTCGTACAGCTGGGCGAACGCGGCGCGGTCACCGGCGCGGGCGCGCTCGATGACGTCGGGGACGGGACCCCAGGCGACCGTTCCCCCGGTCGTCGGGATCACCGCGGCGTTCAGCTCCGAGACCTGCGCCGCCACCCATCCAGTTCCCCTCCACAAGCCCGTTCTGTGGTGCGCGGCCATGAGCATGGCCAACGATCGGCGTCGCGCCAGGCCGGTGGCCGTACCAAACGCGTCGCAGGCCCGTTTGCCGACGGGCGCGGCGCGCGCGCCGGGCGAGCGTGCTCCCCCTTCGGTACCGGCCTAGCAGTACTTCTTGCGGGCGAACGCGATCCACCCGCCGTGGAACTGCTCCGGGGTCACCCTCAACACCTTCGGCAGGTTCGCGTTCGGGTCGGCGAGCTCCTTGTAGGCAAGCAAGAGGTCCCTGTATGCGCTGCTCCCGAACTGCGCGTACATGTACTCGATCATCGTGTTCGCGAAGGCGTAGAAGCGCACGGCGTCCTCGGGCTGCGTGTCCGGGAGGTCGCTGCGCGGGCCGTCGGCGAGCTGCTTGTACGTCGGCGTCGGCGTGCCGCAGATGACGCTGCGCTTGTACGACGCCGACCGCGACTCGCCGATGAAGTCCGGCCAGCCTTCGACGAGCCACCAGTCGAGCCGCGCGCTGATCCCGGTGATGAACTGGTCCTGCGCCCAGTGCAGGCCCTCGTGCTGGATGAACGTGATCGTAGCGGGGGAGAGCGCGCGCCCGTCGGGCGTCAGCCAGTAGCGGAAGAACCGGATGAACTTGTCGTCGGGCCGGTTCGGCAGGTGGAAGCCCACGACGCTGCAGTCCTGGATCCCCTGCACGCTCCGCGTCGGATAGAAGCGGATGCCGAAGGGCCGCTTCGCCTCGCCGAGCTGGTTCCGCACGACCGTGTCGCGCGCCATGCGCGTGCCCTCGCGGATCGCCGCGAGGATGTCCTCGTCGATCGACCAGTAGTCGATGTCGATCCCGTCGACCGTCGTCTGCTTCTCGTCGCCGACCTCGGTGCTCGTGGGCTCGGACCGCACCCAGCGGCCGTCGAGCTGGCGGTAGTACCAGCGCGCGACGCCGCGATCTCCGCCCTCGTCCACCCACGCGCGTACGTAGCCGCCGTACGCCTCGACGCGTGCGACCTGCGGCGTGGGCCGCGCCCCGGTGCGCCCGGCGACGTCGAAGAGCTCGGTCTCGCAGCGCCGCAGCGACCCGCGCGTCGTGTCGATGGTGCGCTGGAACGCGGTGAGATCGCGCTTCTCCATGGCCGCGTATTGCGCGTCCAGGGTCGCCTGGATCTCGGCCCTCGTCGACCCGCCGACCACGACCGCGGCCGAGCCGCTCGGGGCCGGCGTTGCCGCCGGTGGCGGCGGCGCCGAGGTGACGCACGCGCCGAGCAGGACCGCGACAAGGACCGCGCGCAGCGGCCTCACCGTCCGGCGATCCGGTCGTTCAGGACGCGCACGGCCGTCGGGATCGCGTTCGCGTCGCTCGCCTCGACGTCCGGCACGACGCCCACGTTGTTGTACTTCGTCCCGGTGATCGCGCCGACGTACTCCTCCGCGGCGACGTAGAGCGCGGTGCCGTCCGACAGCTGCGTGGGCGACGCCGCGCCGACGCACCCGACCGTCCGCTGGCCCACGATCGTCCCGCGCTTCGTCTCCTTCATGAAGAGCGCGAGGACCTCGGGCGCCGAGCCGCCCTGGCCGTTCACGACCACCGCGATCGGGAGCTGGTACGGCTCGGGGAGGCGGAAGGCCGAGTTCGCGGTGCGGACGCCGGCCTTCCCCGTCTTCACGTGCACCTCCATCACCGCCTCGTCCTTCAGGAAGTACGAGGCGATGATCTCGGGCCCGTTCCCGCCCACGTTCCCGCGCAGGTCGAACAGCCAGGCCTTCGCCCCGGCCGCGAGGGCGGCCTCGAGCGCGCTCTTCACCTTCGCGCGGATGTCGTACGTCCCGGTGATCAGGAACGCGCGCCAGCGCACGTACGCGATCCCGACGTCGAGCATGCGCACGGTCAGGCCCGCCTCGTCGGGCTGCAGCAGGACGCGGCCGTCCGGCGGCGTGGGGTTGGCCGTGCCGGTCTCCGTGACCGGACGCGAGTCGTTCCGCCGGCCATCGATGTAGTACGTGTGGCAGTCCGGGCTCGTGCGGATCATGCCCAGGATCGCGGTGCGGGCGATGCGGTCGGACGAGAGCTCGGGAGTCCTCGCCGCGAGCTGCGAGACCGCGTCGGCGAACTTGCGGAAGTCGGCGAGGATCGGCTCGGGCCGGTCCTCGAACTGCGGCGTCGCGACCTCGGCGCGGCCGCCGAGCGTCTTCACCTCGGCGCGCACGGCGTAGAGCGCCGCCTCGAGGGCCTTCTTGCTCGAGACCCTGTGCACGTCGGTCTCGACGAACGCGCTGTACGCGATGTCGAGCTTCGTCCGGCCGATGTCGGGCGTGCGCGTGGGCGCGGGGGTGCCCGTGCTGGTCGTCGCTGGCGCGGTGCAGCCGGCGAGGAGGGCGACGGCGAGGAGGAGCGCGCTAGTCCGCAGGCGCCGCCGCCCCTTCGTGCTCCGCGCGCCACTGCGCGGGGGCCGCGCAGAAGCCCTCGTAGTCGATGTATCCGGTGATCGTCGGGTGCTCGCCGCACGCCGGGCACTCCGGGTCGCGCCGCAGCTTGACCTCGCGGAACGACGCGTCGAGCGCGTCGAAGAGGAGGTAGCGGCCGATGAGCGGCTCGCCGACGCCGAGGAGGAGCTTCAGGACCTCGTTCGCCTGGATCGTCCCGATGACGCCCGGCAGGACGCCGAGGACGCCCGCCTCCGCGCACGACGGCGCGAGCTCCGGGGGCGGCGGCTCGTGGAAGAGGCAGCGGTAGCACGGGCCCTCGAACGGCTTGAACACCGTCACCTGGCCCTCGAAGCGGTAGATGCTCCCGTGGACCACGGGCTTGCGCCACTTGATCGAAGCGTCGTTCAGGAGGTAGCGCGTGGGGAAGTTGTCGGCGCCGTCGACGATGACGTCGTACTCGCCGATGACCTGGTCGATGTTCGCCGAGGTCAGGCGCTCCCGGTACGGGACGACGCGGACGTCGGGGTTGAGCGCCTCGAGCGTGCGCTTCGCGCTGTCGACCTTCGGCTCGCCGATGCGCTCGCTCGAGTGCAGGATCTGCCGCTGCAGGTTCGTCGCGTCGACGACGTCGGAGTCGACGATGCCGAGCGTGCCGACGCCGGCGGCGGCGAGGTAGTACGCCGACGGCGAGCCCAGGCCGCCCGCCCCGATGAGCAGGACCTTGCTCCGCAGCAGCCGCTGCTGGCCCGTCACCCCGACCTCGGGGATGAGGAGGTGGCGGCTGTAGCGCTCGAGCTGGTCGCGCCGCAGCGGCGCCTCCACCGGGAGACCGCGCTCGCGCCAGAGGTTGAACCCGCCGGCCATCGAGCGGACCTTCGTGTAGCCGAGCTGCTGGAGCTGGTACGCGGCCACGGCGGAGCGGATGCCCGCGGCGCAGTGGACGACGATGTCCTCGTCCTTGCGCGGCAGGCGCTCGGCGGCGGCCTCGGCGAGCGTGCCGAGCGGGATGAGCTCCGCGCCGGGGATGCGGCCCGAGTCCCACTCGCTCTGCTCGCGGACGTCGACGATCCGCGGCGGGGCGGTCGCCTCCCGCTCGCCCGCCACGGCCTCGGGCTGGCACTCCTTTATATGGGGACGGACCTGCTGGGCGATCTGGGCGATGGAGGGCATGACCCAACTTTACGCTGAGGCCCGGTGGCCACCCTCTACGGCGACATCCTCCGCTTCGCCTACCACCTGGGCCTCGCCGTCATCGTCGGCGGCGGCCTCGCGCTCGGCGCCGTCGCGGCGCCCGCGATCTTCCGCACCATGCGAGCGCGCGGCGACGCCGGGATCGTGTTCGGCGCGGTCCTCGAGCGCTTCGACGGCTGGGCGATCCTCTCGCTCATCCTCGTCGTCGTCGCGAGCTTCCTGAAGGCGGGCGCGTTCGAGGAGGACGTGCGCGACCCGCGCATCCTCGCCCGCTACGGCGCTCTCGCCCTCGTGGCCATCGCGGTGCTGTACGGCGCCGCCTGGGCGAACCCGGTCGCGCGCGCCATCCGCAAGCAGACGCCGGGCTTCGACGACCTCCCCGAGAACGACCTGCGCCGCCGCGAGTTCCGCGCGCTGCACGCGCGCTCGGCCCGCGCGTTCACGCTCGCGGTGCTCTTCGGCGCCCTCGCGATCTACCTCTCGTGAGGCCGGTCGCGAAGAAGAAGGCACCGCGCCGGCTCGACGAGGCGCTCGCCGATCATCGCGCGCGCATCACGCGGCAGCACCGCGTGCGCGACGCCGACCAGCTCGTGAAGATGGTCGACGCGCTCGGCATGGTCTTCGCGTTCACGCCGGCCGAGGGCCTGCCGATCCCCGCGTGCTTCGACCACCTCTCCACGAGCGACGATGACCGCAAGTGGGGCTGGATGTGGGGGTGGAAGGACGAGCTCGCCGAGGAGAAGCGCCTCTATTACGGACCGATCCTCGCGCGGAAGCCGACGTTCGTCTCGATGCGCCTCCTTCCCGTCCTGTACGCGACGTTCGGCCGCGCCGGCGAGCCGGACGATCACCTCGAGGACGTGCGCAGCGGCCGCGTCTCCGACATCGGCCGCCGGGTCATCGAGTTCGTCACGCAGAAGGGCGAGTCGCAGACGCGGCGCATGCGCGCCGAGCTCGGCATCACCTCGAAGGAAGGCCGCGGTCAGTACGACAAGGCCCTCGACGAGGTGCAGCGCCTCATGTACGTCGCGCGCGTGAAGGCGGTGGGGGAGGGGCGCGAGGAGTACAACTACACGTACGACCTCTTCGTGCGCCGCTACCGGGAGGTCGTGAAGGCGGCCGAGCCCATCGCGTCCGCCGACGCGCGGGCGCGCATCCTCGCCGCGGCGGTGGGGCTCGCCGGGGCGCTCACGGAGAGGCAGGCGGGGAAGCTCTTCGACTGGGGCGACGGGCCGCTCCGCCGGGCCGCCGACCGGCTCGCGGCGCAGGGCGCGCTCGCCCGGCTCGAGCGGGGGCGCGAAGCGATCCTCGTACTGCCTCAGTACGCTGACGCTCCCTAGATGGACATACAGCAGCTCCGCTCGTGGATCTTCGAGCTGTACGAGCCGCTCGAGGACGACCGCCAGTACGTCGTGTACGACGGCGAGCGCGGCAGCCTCATCGTCGACGTCCCGCGCTTCAGCGAGCGCGCCGTGCGGCTCATCCGGGGCACCGGCCCGGCGGCGCTCATCGTCGTGACGAACGCCGCGCGCGCCCGCGAGGCCGCGCGCATGCGCGACGCGATCGGCGTCCAGGTCGCGGCGCACGCCGACGACGCGGCCGCGATCGAGGGCGGCGCCGACGTCGTCCTCGGGGACGACCAGCTCCTGCGTCCGGACGCCCGCGCGATCCGCGTCCGCTACGAGGGCAGCGGCGCCACCGTGATCCTCCTCCGCAAGGCGGGCGGCGTGCTCCTCACCGGCGACCTCGACCTCGCGTCGCCCGCGGCGAAGGCGCTCCTGCCGCTCGAGTTCTCCGCCGTCCTCGCGGCGGGCCGGCCGCCCACGTGGAGCGCCGGGAAGGACGCGCTCCTCGCGCTGCAGCACGAGCTGCCCCGGCCGCGCAAGCGCTTCAGCATCCTGCTCGACGCGCCATGGGACCGCGCGTACCGCGGCCGTCTCGAGGACAAGATGACCCACCACGATCCGGTGGTCCCGCGCGAGGCGACGGTCGCGCGCGAGGCGGGCATGGGCCCCGAGACCCTCGTCGTCTCCGAGGTCGCGCGCGAGAAGATCGAGCGCGCGAAGCGGCCGGTGCGCGAATGACGGTGGAGCGGCGCGAGCGGCCGAAGCCGTTCACCGACGCGTGGGACGCCCGCGGCACGCCGCGGCCGCCGACGACCGTGGCGAACCCGCCGGGGGACATCGGCCTGGCGGGCGCCGCGCTCACGGCCGACGAGGTCGCCGCCGCGCGCGGCGTCGAGCGGACCGGCGGGATCCACCTCTCGCCCGACGGCTCGGAGGTCGCGTTCGCCTGGGATGGCGGCGGCGCGCTCGACATCTACTCGGCTCCGATCTTCGGCGACCGGATCATCCAGCTCACCGATCTCGGCGCGCGCTGCCTCGCTCCGCGCTGGTCGCCGGACGGGCACTGGGTGGCGTTCGCGCGCGACGACGGCGGCAGGCGATCGCTCTGGGTCGTCGACCGCGACGGCGAGCATGCGCACGAGGTGAAGAGCGGTGACGCGCTGCACGGCGCGGTGGGGCTCTCGGCCGGGATACCGCGGTGGGGCACCGATGACGCGTCGCCCATCCTGCGCGCGGCGGGGATCGAGTTCATCGCCGGCAGCGCGAGCTGGTCGCCGGATCGCTCGACCATCGCCTTCACGACGCACGCTCGCGGCACGACGAAGATCGCCTTCGCGCACGTGCGCGACGGCGCGGCCGCGCGCGTCGAGGTGCTCGACGCGACGCCGTTCGAGGACAGCGATCCCGTGTGGCGTCCCGACGGCCGCGGCGTGGTGTACCGCCGCCGGGAGCACGGGAACGTGACGCTCCACCGCGTGTTCACGATCTCGCACGCCGACGACGCCGCGCTCGACGTGCCAGGGTGGCTGTTCTCGCCGCAGGTCGGTCCCGACAGCGAGACGATCGTCGCGGTGCTCGTCGACCGCCAGGGCGCCGACGTCGTCGTCCGGCCGAAGGGCGGGATCACGGCCGTGCGGATCACGCGCACCCGGGGCGCCGCCGGATGGTCCCCGCCCCCCCGCGTCCAGTAGGAAGCGACCCCGGCCTCGTCCGACTGGCGGATCTCCGGTACGGCGATCGACGTAGCCGCTCGCTCGCTTCGTATCGGTCGCGTCTCGGGGGGCTATCCCCCTCGCACGGCCGCCCGGATCTCCGCCATGGTCCGGGTCGACTTCTCATGCAGGGTGGGTAGCTGGCGCTCGCGATCGGACGCAAGGCGGATCAGGTCCGTGTGCTTTCCGACCTGTCTGGTTCGGTCGTCGGCGCGCTGATCGACGACATGGACGAGCGACAGGACGGCGACCCGTTCGCCGACGCGCTCCGCCGCTACCGCGAGGAGGGTGCGCCGGACCTCACCACGCCGTGGCGCGCTCCCGACGCCGCGCGTTCCGATTCATCCTGAGCGTAGCGAATGGCGAGAATCTTCTTCGTCAGAGGAGTCGCATGGAGCGGGAGGAATCTACCGCCAATACTCGTCAGTCCTTGGACGACTGACGAATCTGGATCTAGCGGAACCAGATCAATGTTTTGCCCTTGCTCCTGTTCTTCTTTGACTGCTCGCGGAACCAGCGCTGCGCTTCCGCTTCCTGTTCCGGTGTCGCCGGGGGGCGCGCGTCCAGTCGCGCCTGCAGCGCGTCCAGTCTCCGGTCCAGTTCCTCTAGATCCAGCGGTTGATCCGCGGGGGACGATGCGGGTGAAGTTCTCTGTCGTTTCATCTCGCCTATAGCGTACCAGACGCCCGATGTCCCACTTCGTGCCCTTTTCGGGGAAGACTATGCCGCTCGCGCCCATTTCTCTGAAGATGCGCTCCATGCGGTCGCGGAATGGGTAGAACTCCTCGCCATCGTTGCCGTATACGAATAGTTCGCGGGCTTCATTGCGCATTTCGCGCACCTTGAAGCCGCCGATGGCGCCAGCCTTAGCCATCTCCTCGAGCACATCTTGGACTTTGCCCATCGGGGCGCGGATCTGGGCATGCACGTTCGGGACGACGCCCTCGCCGAGCGTGACCGCCGTGACCTCGGGCTCGCCCGCACCGTCGCCGGCCGGCAGAAGCTGCGGACGCCGATCGGGACGCGGCAATACATGCCGCCGGAGCAGTGCGAGCCGGGGTGGGTCACGACCGCGAGCGACATCCTCGCGCTCGGCGCGACGATCCACGAGGGCGTGAGCGGCGAGCGTCCCTTCCCGGAGGGCGACGACGCGGCGGAGCGCCCGGCCGCGCGCTACCCGCAGCTCGAGCTCGATCCGGTGCCGCTCGGCGACGTCGCGCACGTCTCCGGGGAGCTCGAGACCCTGACGATGCGCTGCCTCGAGCGCGACCCGGACCGCCGGCCCCGCTCCGCGGCGCAGGGCGCGGCCGCGTTCGAGCGCATCCTCGAGCAGATGAAGCTCGACGACCTCCTCGTGTGGCCCCGCGGGACCGCCGTCCAGCCGTCGGCCGGGCACCGCGCCCGGTGGTCCGTGGCACCTATTGCCGACCGTCGTGGCCGCCTTAGCGTTCAGCTTCGCGCGGGCGCTGCTCGGCGCGGCCGCGCTCGCAGCGCCATCGCGATGAGCTGAGGAGGGAACGCAGGGGTGGACTTTCTCCAGATCGCGGTCCAGTGGCTGCACGTGCTCGGCGTGAGGCGTGCGCGCTCGTCGGCCAGGCGGGCCGGACCTTCGGCATCGAGCTCCTGGGATCCTCCGTCATCTCTCACCGCGATGATCCTCATGCGCTCCGGGCTCTGACGATGCGCGAGCGCGACGCCGTGGTCGTGGGCGCGGGGCCGAACGGCCTCGCCGCCGCGATCACGCTCGCGCGCCTCGGCGTTCGCGTCACCGTCCTCGAGGCCCAGGACACCATCGGCGGGGGCTGCCGTTCCGCGGAGCTCACGCGACCCGGCTTCGTCCACGACGTGTGCTCGGCGATCCATCCGCTCGCGGCGGCGTCGCCGTTCTTCGCGCAGCTGGCGCTCGGCGAGCGCGGCGTCGAGTGGGTCCACCCGGCGGCGCCGCTCGCGCACCCGCTCGACGACGGCACCGCGGTCGTCGTCCACCGTTCGCTCGAGCGGACGGCGGCGGCGCTCGGCGCGGACGGGGGCGCATGGTCGCGCACCGTCGGCCAGGTGG
>Ga0194121_10005995_pt1 | contig 16474 bp, 7 predicted proteins | sample TA2MahCa50mmetaG_FD_148609 | JGI IMG/M metagenome (GOLD analysis project Ga0194121, IMG submission 148609) | Freshwater microbial communities from Lake Tanganyika, Tanzania - TA2015020 Mahale Deep Cast 50m | ecosystem: Environmental > Aquatic > Freshwater > Lake | place: Tanzania: Lake...
CGCGAGCAAGGTCAAGTCGGGCGCGACCACGGCCGCCGCCTCCAAGTCCAAGAAAGGCGCTGAGGACGACGGTGAGGCCGAGAACAAGCGAGCGCGTCACATCCACAAGGAGCGGAGCAAGGCGCCGATGATCCTCGGCGCGGTCTTCTGCCTCGCCATGGTTGGCGTCGGCTGCTGGTGGTTCGGCTGGAAGATGCCGGCCGACGCAAAGGTCAAGCAGGAGGCCGCCGACGCGATCGCCAAGGAAAAGCGCGCGGCCTTGGACGCCAAGGTCGCCAAGGACAAGGCCGAGATGGAAGCCGCCGATGCGAGCCGCCTCGCCGCGGCCCGCGCCGCCGAGCAGAACAAGAGCGGTGGCAACGACGCTGCGGGCGCGGGCGAAAAGCCCGCCAAGAATCCGGCCAGCTCGAAGGGCTCGGAAGCGAACATCGTCGACGACATCGACCTGACGGCCTTCCCCGAGCTCCCCAAGCAGTCGGCGTGCAGCGACGAGCAGTGGGGCACGCTGCAGGCGGATGCGCGCACGCTGATCGACCCGTCCGCCGGCGCCAAGGGCGGCCGTGCGGGCAAGCGCCTGCAGGATGCTGGCCGCCTCGCGGTCCCCGCGCTGCTCAACCAGTTCCGCACCATCAACCCCGCCACCGACGAAGGCCGCAAGGCCGGTGACCTGATCCAGAAGACGCTCGAGCGCATCTGCAACGGCCGCAACTACGGCTGGGCATACTCGACCGAGCTGAAGGATGTGGTCTACAACAAGAAAGCCATCCGGAGCTGGTTCAAGATCTGGGAGACCATTGGCGAGGACGAGCAGCAGTGGCTCGGCTTCACCAAGCAGCTCCAGAAGGAAGGCGACGGCGCCAAGCCCGCCGAGGAATCGGGCAAGGCCGCCAGCGGCCTCGACGACTTCTAGCTCCTCGCCGCCGCGCTCCGCTCCAGTTCGCGCCCGCTTCGATCTGTGCGATCGAGGCGGGCGCGGACAGTTCCAGCGCCTGCAGCTGCGTGGCAGGCCGTGTTTCCCCGCCTCGCACGAGCGAGCGGCCGTCAGCGCAGCTCGCTGCGCGCCGCACCGCCGCGGCGCGGGTCGCTCGCGCCCGTGACGCTGCCATCCGGCGCGATGTGCAGTGCCTGCACGCTCGCGAACCTCCCCGTCGAGCGCTCGACCTCGTGGCCGCGCGCGCGCAACGACTCGGCGATCTCCGCGGGGAAGTCGCGCTCGACGCGCGTCGTGCGCGGGCTCCACTGCTGGTGTAGACGCGGGCTCGCGACGGCTGCCTCGAGACCTTCGCCAAACGCCAGCACTCGCAGGAACACCTGGGTCACCGCGGTGATGATGCGCGGACCGCCGGGGCTGCCGAGCACGAGCTCGACGCAGCCGTCCGCGCGCACGATGGTCGGCGTCATCGACGACAGCGGCCGCGCGCCGGCGCGCAGCTTGTTCGCGTCGCCGCCGACGAGCCCGAACTGGTTGCGCACGCCGCCGCCGAGCGCGAAGTCGTCGAGCTCGTTGTTGAGCAAGAACCCGGCGCCTTCCACCATGCGGCCGCAGCCGAAGGTCGAGTTGAGCGTCGTCGTGAGCGCGACCGCGTTGCCTTCGCGATCGACCACCGAGAGGTGCGTGGTGTGAACGCCCTCAGGGCCCAGCTGAGGAACGCTCTCGAGCGCCGCGCGTTCGCCGATCGACTCGGCCGCGCGAACGATCCACGCCTCGCCCAACAAGCGCTCGAGCGGCACGGCGGTGAACGCCGGATCGCCGAGCACCTCCGCGCGCTCCGCGAAGGCGCAGCGGAACGCCTCGGCGAGCGCATGCGCGAACGCCGCGTCGTACCTTGCACCGATCGCGCCCGCGCGCTCCAGCAGCGCCGCGACCTGCAGCAGGATGATCCCACCCGAACTCGGCGGCGGCATCGTCCACACCTCGCGCCCGCGAAACTCCGCGCGCAGCGGCGCGCGCCACACCGGCTCGTACGCCGCGAGATCGCCGTGCTCGATCCACCCCTCATCCCAGCGCTCACCCTCGGGCAAGGTCTGCGCCGCGCGCTCGAGCTCCGCCACGAGTTCGCCGGCCGTCTCGCCCGCGTAGAAGCCGCGCGCGCCGTGCCGCGCAACCAGCTCGAGTGTGTGCGCGAGTTCCACTTGCACGAGCGTCGCACCCTCTCTCAGCGGCTCACCCTGCGGGTAGAAGAGCGCCATGGCCGCGGGACTGCGCTCGAAACGCTCGCGCGACGGCGCGTCCCGCAGCTCGTTCGCGAGAAACGCGTCCACCGCGAAGCCCTCGCGCGCGAGCCGGATCGCGGGCGCGCACAACTGCGCGAGCGTGAAGCGCCCGGAGCCACAGCGCGCGAGCAACGCCTCGAGTCCCGCCGGTGAGCCCGGCACGCCGACGCCGAGCGGGCTCCACAGGAGCAGGTCGGCCAGTGGCCGGCCCGACGCATCGAACAAGCGCTCGGCGCTGGCCTTGGCTGGCGCGACCTCGCGGAAGTCGAGCGCCAGCACCTCTCCGCGATGTCTTGCCCACAGCGCGAAACCGCCGCCGCCGAGGTTGCCCGCCTGCGGATACACCACGGCCAACGCGAGCGCGGTCGCCACGGCCGCATCGGCCGCATTTCCACCTGCGCCGAGCACGCGCGCGCCGACCTCGGCCGCCAGCGGATGCTCGCACACCACGACACCCGCGCGCGGAACGCGCTCCGCCGTCGCCGCGCAACCGCCGAGCGCGAGCGCCGCCGCGAGCCCGAGCGCCTTCACTTGGCCTTTCCGCCCTCGTCCTGCATCTCCTCGACCTTCACGCCGCGCTCGCGCAAATACTCGACCGAACGCTCGATGGCCGCGCCATCGCCTTCGATCTCGACCGCGACGAGCGCCATCGAGTCGGTGATGCTCGCGGCCCGAATGTTGGGGATCACGCCGAACTTCGAACCCAGCGTGTGGCTCACGATCGGCTCGCGGATCAGGTGCTGAGGAAATGTGCAGAAGTACTTGCGCATCATGAGGAGGCCGACCCCTTGGGGCTGAGCGAGCGCCGGACGAGCACGGCGAACCCCAGCGCTGCACATCCCAACACAAGCGCGCCCGGCCCCGCAAGCTCGCCCGCCCACGGCGCCCGCTCGAGTCGATCCGTTCCGGCAGGGTCGTACACGCCGGCCGTGCGCATCCAATCGAGCCCGCTCGCTTCGACGACCAGCGAAACGGGCGAGAGATCGAGCGCGAGGCTGGCGAGCGACGGCGGCCACGGAAGGCCGGAAATCCCGGGCGCGACGGGCCACAGCGCGAGTCCAAGGCCGAGCGCGCCGAGCGAGAGTGCGCAGCTAGCCTCGTTGCGCACGCAGCGCGCGAGCGCCGCACCGAAGGCCATGCACCCGGCGAGCGCGAGCACCCCCCACAGCGGCGTGGGAACCTCGCGCGCCGCCGTTCCGGCCACGCCGACGATGAGCGTGCCCCACGCGCCGATCACCGCCGCCCCAAACGGCCACGGACGCAGCCCGAGCAGCCCGAGCGCCGCACCGCACGGCGCCGCGCACAACGCAAGCCACGCCAGCAGGAGCAGCGGGTCGCTCGCGCGTCCTGCGGGCCCGCTCTCCAGCGGCAAGGCGCCGACGAGCCCCACCGCGGCGAGCCCGAGCGAGCGCCCCAAGTCGCGCAGCGCCTGCGAGTCGCGCTCAGATCGTTCCGCGTTGCCCATGTGCCTCTTCTAGCGTGCGCCCTTTCTAGCGTGCCGAGCGCTGTTGTACCGTCTGCGCGTGCACAGCCCCACGCCTCCCCGCTCGCCGAGGCCGCGCGCGTGAGTTCCCCCGGCGGCATCGCGGCCCGCCTGCGCGGCGCCGTGTCCGGCAAGTTCCAGCAGGACGCGCTGTGGAACCTCGCCAGCGTGGCGATGCTCGCCCTGTGCGGCTTCGCCATCAACCTCGGCATCGGGCGCGAGTACGGCGCGGCGCCCTTCGGCGTCTACAACCAAGTCTGGGCTGCCTACATCTTCTTCAGCCAGCTCGCGGTCGGCGGCATCGACCGCTCGGCCTTGCGCGCCATCGCCGAGGCACCTCACGATCGCCCCCGCGTCGCCGCCACGATTCTCGGCGCACTCGCACCGGCGCTCGCGCTCGCGCTGTTCGCCGCCGCGCTGTTCCTCGCGTCCGCACCGGTGCTCGCCTCCGCGCTCGAGAGCCCCGGAGTCGCCGATGGCATCGTCGCAGCGGCGCCCGGACTGTTCTTCTTCGCGCTCAACAAGGTGCTGCTCGCGGTCGTGAACGCCCAGCAGCGCATGCAGGCCTACGCGCTGTATTCGTCGCTGCGCTACGCATCGATGTTCGGCGGCCTCCTGTTCGTGATGGCGAGCGGCATGGACTCGAGCCGCATCGCGTTCCTGTTCACCTTCGCGGAAACGATCCTGTTCGTGCCGCTCGCGCTCGATGTCGCGCGCTTCGTGCGCGGCCCCGCGCGCGGCCGGTGGAGCGAGTGGGCGCGCGAGCATGTGCGCTACGGCGCCAAGAGCTTCGCGAGCGGCATGCTGCTCGAGCTCAACTCGCGCGTCGATGTGCTGATGCTCGGCCTGTTCCTCGACGACGGCCATGTCGGCGTGTACAGCTTCGCCGCGTTCGTCGCGGAAGGCGTGTACCAAGTGCTCGTCGTGCTGCAGAACAACTACAACCCGATCCTCGCCGAGCACATCTCCGCGGGCAAGCTGCGCGAGCTCGAAGCGCTCGTCCACAAGGGTCGCCGCGTGACCTACGCGCTGTTCGCCGGCGTCGCGCTGGTCGCCTTCGGCGGCTTCCCCGTGCTGCTGCAAGTGCTCGAGCGCCCCGAGTTCGCCTCGGGCTGGCTGCCCTTCGGACTGCTGCTGGTCGGCATGCTGTTCGCCTCGGGCTATATGCCATTCGCGCAGACGCTGCTCATGGCCAACAAGCCGGGCTGGCACACGCTGATGATGTCGAGCGTGGTGCTCGTCAACATCTTCGGCAACGCTGCGCTGATCCCCGCGTTCGGACTCGAAGGCGCCGCCGCCGCGACGGGCCTGTGCCTGGTGTGCGCGACGATCCTGCTGCGCGACATGGTGATGCGCCTCGTCGGATTGAGGCTGTGAGCGAGCGATGAACAAGACCCGTCTGGCCTGGATCCTCGTCGCCCTGCTCGCGCTCGTCGCGCTCGGCCTGCGCGTGCGCGGCATCGCGCACGGCTTGCCGATGGCGCTCGAGCAGGACTGCAAGATCCCGCGCCAAGTCGAGCTGTTGCGCGCGGGCACGGAGGAATGGCGCACGGACCCCGAGTTCCGCTGGTATCCGCTGTTCGTCGCGCATGTCGTGAAGTCCTTGCCCGCGCCGCTGGCCGCGCCTGCGGACGCGCCGCTCGCGAGCCAGCTGCAGGCCGCCGCCGCGCCGCACATTCAGTCGCGGCTCACGGTGGCGCTGCTCGCCGTGCTCGCGATTCCGCTCACCTTCCTGCTCGCCTCGTGGTTCCTCTCTCGCCGCTGGGCGCTGGTCGCCGCGGCCTTCGTCGCCTTCAGCCTGCTGCACCACAGCTTCTCGCAGCAGTCGCGCCCGCACGCCGTGTCCTGCGCGACATTCCTCGCGGCCGTCGTCGCCGCCGTGCACCTGCGCCACCAAGGCACGACGCTGCGCTACGGACTCGCTGGCGCGGCCTGCGCCATCGCGCTCGGTACGCTGCACACCGGAGTGCTCACGCTCCTCACATTCGTCGTCGCGCACTTCGCACGCCGCACCTACAAGTCGAAGTGGCTCGAGCCGCGCTTCTTCCTCGCGCTGCTGCTCGTCGCGCTCGCGCTCCCCGTCTTCTATCCGTTCCTGTTCTTCCCGGCCGCGCAGGAGAGCGCCGAGTCCGCCGCGCGCAACCTCGGCTTCGACTCGAACTCGTGGAAGCTCTCCCTCGGCGGCCACGAGATCTTCCTCGAGCAGTTCCTCGGCCGCGGCATCGAGCCGACCTTCCGCTCGCTCGTCTCGTACGAGCCCGCGTTGCTCGTGCTGCTAGTCGTCGCGGGCGTGCTCGTGCTCCCGCGCCTCTTGCGCAAGCCCGACGATGCGCCGAAGGTCGACAGCTTCACGCGCCGCCGCGACACATGGGTCGTGCTCTCCTTCGTCGTGCCCTACGCATTGCTCGTGCTCGCCTACGAGCGCACCTACGAGCGCTTCCTCCTCCCTCTGCTCCCCTATCTGGCACTCGCCGCCGCGTTCGCGCTGCGCGAGCTCGCGCGCGCTCTCGCGCGGCGCCTGCCGGCCTTTGGAGAGCCCGCGGGCCAGCTCGGCCTCGCCGCGGCCGCGCTCGCGCTGCCCGCCTTCGGCTCTTGGCGCCTGTCCGAGATCCGCGCCGCGCCGCACACCACCACCGTCGCGGCCGGGTGGCTCGCTTCCAGCGCCCAGCCCGCGCAGGACATCGCCCTGTGGCCCGGCCTCGAGCTCCCGCTCGCGCGCGACCTCGCCCAGCTCGGGCCGTGGCCGGGGCCAAAGGTGCCCGTCCAGGCGCGCTTCCAATGGCCTTGGAGCCGCTACCAGTCCCTGCACCCCGACTTCGTGGCGAGCGAGCGCTGGTCCCTGCGCTGGATGCCCGCCAAGCTGCTGCAGATGCGCCGCGAGCCCGTCACCTACGCCGCCGAGCAGGCGGGAGAACTCACGGTGATCGAGGTCTTCGCCGACAACCGCACCGACTCCGCCGGCACGCTGGTGCGCGCTGCCCTGCAGGCGCACGCCGAGCTGCTCGTCCGCATCGGCCCCGATGGTCCCGAGAGCGAGAGCGACCACCCGCTCGGCTATCAGGAAGAAACCAGCGTCCCAGCCCCCCTGTTCCTGTTCCGGGTGCTCAACGCCCGCCGCACGGGCCCCGTCATCGAGGTCTACGGCCCCTTGCGCCGATGATCGCTCGGTTGGCGCCCCTCGGCCGCCCCGCTACCCTCGTCTCAGCCATGGATGCCACCCAGCTCTCCCGCTACTCGATCGGCGTGGTGATCCCCGCCTACCGGGTTGCGCGCCACATCCAAGAAGTGGTGCGCGGGCTGCCGTCCTATGTCTCGAAGATCGTGGTCGTGGTCGACGCGAGCCCGGACGACACCTACCAGAAGGTGGTCGAGCTCGGCGACCCGCGCGTGGTGCTCCTGCGCCACGAGAAAAACCAAGGCGTCGGCGGCGCGATGCGGACCGGCTTCCAGCGCGCGCGCGAGCTCGACCTCGATGTCATCGTCAAGATGGACGGCGACGACCAGATGGACCCCGCGGAGCTGCCACGCCTGATCCAGCCCTTGCTGGAGGGCACCTGCGACTTTGCCAAGGGCAATCGCTACGAGCACGCCGCCGCGCTCAAGTCGATGCCCGCGATCCGCATCTTCGGCAACGCCGGACTGACCTTCCTCGTCAAGCTCGCCTCGGGTTACTGGAACCTGTTCGACCCCGCCAACGGCTATGTCGCGATGCGCGCCGACCTGCTGCGACGCGTCGACCTCGCCAAGCTGCACGAGCGCTACTTCTTCGAGTCGGGCCTCCTGATCCAGCTCGGCATCATGCGCGCCGTCGTCAAGGATGTCGCGATTCCCGCGCGCTACGGCGACGAAAAGAGCTCCCTGTCGGTGACGCGCACGCTGTTCGGGTTCCCGCCCAAACTCCTGCTCGGCTTCCTGCGGCGCATCTTCTGGCGCCACTTCGTCTACGACTTCACCGCAGTCTCGCTCTACCTGCTGCTCGGGCTGCCCGCGCTTTTCTGGGGCGTGCTGTACGGAATGACCGTGTGGCTCGAAGTCCAAGAGACGCATGTCGACGCGACCGCCGGGCAAGTCATGATCTCCGCGATGCCGATCATTCTCGGCGTGCAGCTCCTCACGCAGTCGTTCGCCTTCGACATCCAGAATGTGCCGCGCCAGCCCTTGAACAACGGCCCGATCGAGCCGCGCCGCTGACGCGCCCTCGCGCGCGCCGTGCCTAGTACAGCTTCGGCGCCGCGTTGATCCGCTGGATCGCTTCTTCGAGGTTGAAGCCCACGATCTGTGCGTACTCGCGCAGGCTCGGCCAGCGCGGGCGGTTGAACTCCGCCGCCTTCTTGAACGCCTCGTCGCGCGTGAGCACACCCTCGCGGATCATGTTCGACAGCATGACCTCGTCTTCCGAGAAGCCCGCCAAAGTCATGTAGATGTAGTTGTAGAAGGGCGCGGTGCCGTCGCCGATGCGCCATGTCGTCGTCGTGTCGGTCGCGACCTCCCAGTCGTACTCTCTGCGGATCGTGTCGACGATCGTGCGCTCGTCCCACTTGAGGTAGTGGAACAGATACAGGAAGTCGTCCTTCACCACGAAAGTCTGGTAGTACGCGTCGAGCGTGTCCTTGAGCGACTCGTTCCAGTAGCCCGGGTTCTTCGCGTAGTTCTTGAAGTAGTACCACAGCAGGCGGAACTCGTCCCACTGGTGCAGACCCGTGAGCGTCATGCCGTGGTCCTTCTCGCGAATCCCGCACAGGCCCGTCTTGTAGGGCGTGTCCTCGATCATGTTGCCCGTGCAGAAGATGACCAGCTTGATGCCCGTCTCCTTCCGCAGCTCGCGCGCGTGCTTGTAGAACTGCTTGTCGCCCGCGGTGAACAGCGTGACCATCCCCAGCTCGGGCTGCTTGAGCCACGCCTCGACATTCTTGCGCACATAGCGGCGCTTGGTCGGGATGTCCGCGGAGCGCAGGATGTGCTCGACGCCGAGCTTGCCGCACAGCCGCGCCTGATTGCGGCGCGCGAGGTCTGTGACCAGCCCCCAGTCGTAAGTGAACGCCACTGGGTTCATACCCAGGTTCTTCTTCACGTAGTGCAGGCCCCAGGCGCTGTCGCGACCGCCGGAGAACGCGACGATCACGTCCGGGCTGCCGTCCTTCGAGCGATAGGGCTCGACGGCCTTGAGCAGCGCTTCCTCGCCCTTGACCGCGATCGTGCGCCAGTTGCGGCAGTAGCGGCACACTCCGTCCACATCGAAGTCCATGAACGGGTAAGTCTCCGGCAGGATGCACTTCTTGCAGCGCCGCAGGTTCTTGCCGGTCTTGGTGTGGTCGTGGATCGCGACCTTCGAGTGCACGACCGGAGCCGCGGCGCTGGCCAAGTCCGCAACGGGCTTCCCGAGGCTGTTGAACGACTGGATGCCGAGGTCCTGCAGGTTGACGAGCATCCCGCTGCCTGCGTGCAGCGGCTCGATCGCGCATGTGCCGACGCGCTCCGCGACGCCGTGCGATTCGAGCAGGCGCTGCAGGATGAAGCGCTCGGACGCGAAGGCGAGGAAGGTGCGACGCTCGTTCTGCGCGAAGAACAGCGAGCCGGTGTTCGTGGCGAGCAGCAGGTTCGACACATCGTCGAGGAAGCACGCGACGCTGGCCGCGCCCTCGATCTCCGCATACACCTTGCGCGTCGCCCACACGACATCCTTGGATGCCTCGAAGTGCTTGCGCAGCAGGTTGACGAGCACCTCGGTGTCGACCTCGGTACGGCGCACCAAGTCCGGGTTGCTGCTCCACAGCTTCGCGTCGTTGACGATGATGCCGTTGTGGATCATCACCGAGCCGCGCGCGACCACCGGCTGGTTGTTGTCCCCCTCGGTCTGCGCGCCGTTCGTGACGAGCCGCGAGTGGCCCGTGATCGAGAGCGTCGCCGCGCGTCCTTCGCGCACCGCCGCGGTCCAGCGCCCGAGCGCGCCCTGCATCACCTCGCCGTACTTGGGATTGGCGAGGAACTGTTCCACCGATCCGGCCTGCTTGAGCACATGGATCGTGTCTCCGTCGTGCACCGCGAGACCGGCCGCCTCGCGACCGCGCGCCTCCGAACAGCGGAACAGCGTCTCGACGACCTGCCCCGCGAACGCCGCGTCCAGAGACGCATCGCGACCGTAGACGACTCCGAAAATGCCGCACATGGCTGGGGATGGCTCGCTCTGCTGGCTCGGGGGACGGCCGCGGTCGCAGGGGCTCCGCGGAGCCCCTGCGACCGCGGGCAGTATCGGCCCGCGCCTCCCGCGGACTGCACCAGCAGGCCGCCGGGGAGCGCGGGGCCACCCCGCCCGGCCCCCAAGCCGCGCCACACTCTAGCTTCGCGCGGCTCGCGCCCCCACGGAAGGTCTTTCGAGGGGGCTCATCCTCACCGGAACTTCATGCCGACGGCCACAGCCAGCCGTAGGCACCGGCCGCCAGCGCGGCGTAACACCAGCCCGTCGAACATCCCGCGCAGCACCACCGGGGCCGGCGCGCTCGTGCCCCCAGCGGCGCGAGGAACGCGCAGCCGTCGGCGGCGGGCGCTCGCGCGCCGCGCGAGCGCCCGCGCCTCGGTAGCTGCTCAGCGGGCGGGCGGGGCCAGCTCTTCAATCACCGCGCCGGCGCTCTCGCTCGCGACGAGCACCGCGTAGCGCTGCGCATCGTTCGCGCCCTCGCCGGACATCGACGCATAGTCGAAGCGCCCGCGCAGGTCGGTGTAGCCGTCCTTGTGGAAGCGCACGCTGCCGTCGGCGAGCCGCGCGTACACCTTGACGTACACCTTCGACTGCGGCTTCCCGCTCGCGCTATCCGCGACGGCGAGTTGGCCCGAGCGCTCGAGCCACTGCACGCGCAGCGAGCCCTGCAAGCACGGCACGCGGCGCACCAGCCCGCCCGCGCGCACTTCCAGCAGCACATTCGTGCCGCGCAGCTCCGCCGGAAGCTCGAAGCGCAGCTCCGTCGCGCCCGGCGCGAGCGCGAGCGTCTCCGAGCGACGCGGCCGGATGTACGCGAAGTCGCGGGAGTCCTGCCCGACGAACGGGTTGGTCGAGAACAGGAACTCGATGTCCATCGGGAAGTAGCCGAGCTCGCACTGCGCGACATTCGCGTACGCGAGCGTCACCTGCGCGCCTTCCACCTTGACGTCGAGCGCCGCCTCGCTCGCGGCGAGCGCACTCTGGCGCTGCTGGCGCCCCTCCTCCTCAGCTGCGCCCGACTTGCGCCCTTCGGCCTCGTCGAGCTGCGCGAGCACGTCGCCGAACAACGCGCGCCAGCGCTTCACGGGGTGCTCGCGGTGCACTTCCGCGATCGCGCGCGCCTGCGCCGGGTTGTCGCCGTAGAACGCGAGGTACGCGCGCAAGTAGTCGAGCTGCAGGCGCTCCGTGACCTGCGCCGCATCCACCTTCGCGAACGCCGCGAGCGCGTCCTCGATGCGATCCTGCAGCAGCAGATGGTAGGTGACCTCGAGCCAATCCTGCGCCGTGAGCCGCGGCTTGTAGCACAGGATCCGCAGCAGCTCGCGCCACTGCGCCTCCGCGCGCTCATTGCGAACTTCGCGCCGCTTTCCGAACGGATGCGCACGCGGGTTCACGAGCGGATCGAACTCGAGATGCTCGAACGCGCGCGAGCGGACCGGGTCGATCACGAGCAGCGGCGAATCGAGGAAAGCACCCGCGAAACCGGCGCCGAAGCGCTCCGACCAACCTTCGAGCAGCTCCTTGGCCGCGCCCGCGTCCTTGTTGGCGACGGCGTAGCCCCACAGCGAGACATCGAACTCGAAACGCTCGCGCAGCTTCGAAGTGATCGCCTCGAACGCGCGCTTGTCCGACATGCGCCACGCGATCCGCGAGAGCTCGACGCGCTCGAGGTTCGTGCGCTCGAGGTAGGCGAGCACCTGCTCCAGCGTGCCGCGCTGCGACACGAAGGCCCACGAGTCGGCATCTTCGCGGCTCGGCTCCAACACGACAGTGAAGCTCGCCGGTTCCGCGAATGCGACCAGCCCCTCGTCCTCCGCCACGTGCACCGGATAGTGCGCGAACCGGCCCGGCCGCGGGAAATAGAACAGGTACTCCTCGCTCTGCGTGGAATAGGGTGCGAGCTGGAAGCGTCGACCGCGCGTGCTGCGCTCGCCACCGAGAGCGACCGCGCCCGCCGGAACCTGCGTGAGGAATTCGATCGTGCGCGTGGCCGATGTCGGGTTCGTCACCACGATGCGACAACCGTAGGTCACGTGCACGAGGAACTCCTCGCGCACGAACTTGTCGCGCTGCACAGGTCCGCTCGTGTCGAAGCGATCGTCGTTGCGGAAGAAGTTCTGACTGACGAGCAACGGCTCGACGCTCACCGGCTTCGCCGCATCCTTGAGCTCGCGCCGCACCGCGAGCAGCGCCGTCGTGGGCTTCAGCGTCCGAACGCCCGGTTCGCTGCCGCGCTCTTGCTCGCCCGCTTCGAACGGAAGATCGAGCACGGCGAGCGCGAGCAACATCTCCGTGAGACTGTGCGTCGCGAGCGTGAAGTTCCGCGAGAGGAACGGCTGTCCAACCGGCGCCGCCGCGAAGTCGCTCCAGAACGCGTTGGCCGTCACGAGCTCGCTGTCGCGCTGCTCTCGCGCGACGCGCCAGTATGTGCGCTCGGCGAGCACCTGCGTCGCACCCACCGGCTGGAACAGGAGCTGCAGTTGCTGTCGCGCCTGCGAATCCTCGGCATCGCGCTTGAGCATCTCCCCGCTCTTGCCGTCCATGGCATCGTTGCGCTCCTCCCCCGCCAGCTCGGCGTCCATCAGCGGCACATCCCCGCTGCGCGCGTCCTTGTTCTTCTCCGCGTCTTGGGCAAGTCCGGCCCGCAGCCCGCCCGTCTCGCTCCCCGGCACGTAACCCGTTCCGCCGCCACCCGAACTGCCGGGCGCTCCGCTCGAGGGAGCCGCCCCCCCAGGCCCCGGCGACGTCGGCTTGCCCGCGGCCGGAGCCGCGGGCTCGCGCAGCCCGCGACCGGCAAAAAAATCGTCGGCGCCGCTGGCAAGACCGCCACTCTCGAGCGCCGTCTCGAACCCGAACTGCCGCTCCTCTAGATCCGGCACCAGCGCCTCGACGAGCTCGCGCACGTGCCGCTGCACGGCCTTCTCGCGCCCGACGCGCTGCGACAACAAGATGCGCTCGACGATGTTGAGTTCGCGGAACGCATCGAGCTCCGCATAGCCCGCCAGATCCCTGCCGAGCAGATAGTCGTCGAGGAAGTTCTTCTCGAGCTTGTTCGCGAGGTACGGCTTCACCACCGCCGCGAAGAACTCGGGATCCTTGCGCTGCAAGAACAGATGCACCTCGTGGCACGCGTGCTCCGAGTACGCCGCGCGCTTCTCTTCAGCGGAAAGCGACGCCCAGCGCGTCAGAAACTCGAAGCGATCGAGCTCTGCGTCGACATCGCACGCGCGGAAGAACTGGAACACATCTTCGAGCGAATCGAAGAGCTGCAGCGCTTCAGTCGCGGCCTCGTCGACGCGCAGCGTCTCGCCCGCGCGCACGAGATCGACCGCGCTGCGCTCGACCAAATGTCGCGTGCTGTCCAGCGCCGAACCGAGCCGCAGGTCGCGCGGCACGAGCGGCACCTCCGCGAGCGCGAGCGACGCGTAGGCCCGACTTCCGCGATCGAGCGCGAGCACGTGGATGTGCTGGCCGTCGCCCAAGCTCGCGCGCGGAATGCGCACCTTTCCATCCCGGCGCCCCGAGCGCTGATTGGCCAACAGCTCGCGCGAGCCGGTCACGAAACCGAGGTCCGCGAAGCCGCGCGCGCTGGTCCAGCGCGCTCCGCGACCGCCGGCACCACCTCCGCGCGCTCTGGATTCGGCGCGCCCGCCCTTGCGCCCGCCAAACTGACCGCCGCTGCCACCGCTGATCCCCAGCACGGTCCGCGCCTCGTCGAGTGCCCACGGATTGAGCAGCAAGCTCGGCCGCTGCAGCATGTTGCCCGGGAACTTGTGCGCGAAGCGTCGCTCGAGGATGTAGCGGTACTCGTCCGACAGAGCGCGTCCGGCGCGCAGATCGCTCTCCGGCCCACCGAGCTGCATCTCCCGCAGATCCGGCCCGTCCCAGCCGCCGATCTCACTCAACGGCTCGAACTCCGGCATGTAGCGTGTGGCGAAGACATGCAAGCGCGTGTCCATGCCCGCGCCCGCGAGCTCGATCACGACCTCCTCGCCGTCGAGAGCGATGCCTCGCACATCGAGCGGCTGACGCTCGGCCACTTCGAGCGCGCGGACCTTGCCGTAGGCCCAGCCGTCGCGCACCTCCCCCGCCGTCATCACGACGTCGATGCTCCGACCACGCTCCTTGAGCTCCAGCCGATAGTCACCGGCCGCGAGATCGCGCAGCTCCAACGCCCCCGCCGCGAGCGCCAAGTTCTCGAAACGATCGCGCAAGGGCGCACCGACGGAGTTGAGCTCCATCAGCGACACCTGCGAGCGATCGAACTTCGTCGCGCCGCGCGCGAACGGCACGCGCAGCGCCCAGCCGACGATGCCGTGCAGGACCTCCGGCAAGTCGGTGCCCTCGCGGTCGAGTTCCCAGCTCCCCAAGCCGGTCGGAAAACCGGACGCCGCGACGGTGGTGACGCCGTCGAGCGCCCCGAGCACCACGCGCCCGTTGGCGTTCGTCTTGGCCACGAACTCGTAGTCGTTGCTGAAGTCACGATGCTCGAGCACCACGGTCAACACGAAGTCCGCGCGCGGCTCGCCGCTGCGCCCGAGCACATCGAGGAACCAGCCGTCGGCATTGCGGCCGAGCAGCGTCGCGTAGGTCTGCGCGCTCGGCGCGATCTGCGACAGCTCGCGCCGGAACAGCTCGCGCGACAGCTCGATCTTCGCACCCGTCGCGAGGCTCTGCACCTTCGCTCGCAGATCGACGCGCAGCTTCGCGAGCCGCTGGGGCACCGTGATCTCGTGCACGAGCTCGTTTTCGTCGGAGAGCTTCAGATCGCGCACGTCGAGGCTCGACTCCACGCCGTCGAAGTTCGTCGAGGTGATCGTGAGCACCGGTTCCTCGAGCACCGAGAGCGACACCGGCACGCCGCACGCGACGAGGATCGGCCGCGCCACGATGCGCGCCGTCTCGCCCGCGCGCAGCGCCTCGCGCTCGACGAACGCGCCGCCCGCGAGCTCGTAGCGCTCCTCGCGATGCTGGAACCGGCCGAGCGACGCGCGCTCGCCCGCTTCGAGCACGACCGTCTTCCTGTCCGGCTTGGTCGTGAACGGCACGCGCACCGCGCCGCTGGAGTCGCTCTCGTAGCGCCGTCCATCGACGTGCACCGCGGCTTGCGCCTGCGCCACGCCGCGCTCGTCGAGCACGCGGAACACATGTCCCGCCGCGCCGACGCGCTCCTGCGCGAGCAACCCGCCCTTGCGAATCACCGCGCGACTCGCCGTGCCGTTGCCGATGAACTCGACCACATACACGCCCGGCTTCGCGAGCATCGGCAGCTCGAATCGCCGCCGCACCCGCAGGAACGGGCTCTCCGTGTATTGGAATGTGCGTTCCTCGTTGGCGACGAGCCCGTCGAGCTCGATCGTCGCGTCGACCTCGCGCAGCTGCGATGTGTACCAGTTGAGCGCGTGCACCTCGTACACCTTGAGCAGCAAGGTCGGCACGTTCTTGACATCGAGCTCGATCGCGACCGCATCGCTCGCGCCGTAGAGCTCCGCCTGCGTCGGAGCGAAGCGCAGCTCGACGCGCTGGCGCAGTTCCTCGTGGTACGCGGGATCATCGAGCAGCGTGTACCAGCGCTCCATGTCGCCGACACCCGCGAGGATCTTCGTCTCGGCGAACACGCGCGCGAGGAAGCGCGGCTCGACGAGCTCGTCGAACGCGCGCGTGTCCGCCGCATCGCGCAGGAAATGCTCGAGCAGCGCGCGCACGACCAGCGCCTCCGCGCCGACCGGATCGAGCCCCGGCACGAAGCGCTCGCCCAGATCCGCCCACTGCCCGCTGCGCTCGCCCCCCTCGCGCACGCGCGGGTGCAGGATCGCGCTCGCGCGCGGCAGCCGCAGGTACGCCTGCAAGCGCGCGAGGTCGTGCACGCCCGCGCGCCAGTCGAGCTCCAGCCGCCGGAACAGCACCTGCGCCTTGAGCGTGTTGAAGCCGCCGCCGAGGCGGCCCGCGAAGCTCTCCAGCCGCTCGAGGTGCGCGCGCCGCGCCGCGAGGTCGCGCTGGCTGTCCTCGTCCGCACCCGGCGCCAGCCGCGCCACCCAAGCCTCGACGAAGCGCCGCTCCAAGAGCAGCTTCGGCTCGAGCCGCGCGCACTCCTCGAGCTGCGCCAGCGTGAGCTTCCCGTGCACCTCCAGCGCTCCAAACACGCCGCTGCGCTGCAGCTTCAGGTGCCGCACCACCAGCGCCGGCAAGCCCGGCAGGTTCGCGTGCACCAACCGCGGCATCACGCTCGCGAGCATCCGGTCGTCGAGCTCGCGCTGCGCCAGCCGCTCGAGCGCCGCCCCGCGGAACCCGCTCGACTCGCCCTGACTCGCCTCCGCCGCCCGCCGCTCCCACGCCGCCAGCGTCACCTGCGCCGGATCGAGCGCCGTCGGCACATCCACCTTCGCCCCCGGCACCTCCGCCTGATGGCTCAGGTCGAACCCGAGCTCCTCGCGCATCCACCGCCATGTCGCCTCCGGGTCCGCCCCGAACCCGAGCAACATCTGGCGGTTGTGCAGCTCCATCCACTCCCCGCTGCGCCCATGCCGCTCCTCCCACGCCCGCAGGATCCCCGCCCCCCCCCCCCCGGCCCCCCCCAGCCG
>Ga0194121_10005996_pt1 | contig 16470 bp, 13 predicted proteins | sample TA2MahCa50mmetaG_FD_148609 | JGI IMG/M metagenome (GOLD analysis project Ga0194121, IMG submission 148609) | Freshwater microbial communities from Lake Tanganyika, Tanzania - TA2015020 Mahale Deep Cast 50m | ecosystem: Environmental > Aquatic > Freshwater > Lake | place: Tanzania: Lake...
CCAGCCGGCACAACTCGGCGATCCAGGAGTTCTACGCACGGCTGTGTAGCGCAGGCAAGCCCAAAAAGGTGGCCCTCACCGCCTGCATGCGCAAGCTGCTCACCATTCTCAACTCGATGCTTAAGCACGGTCATGCCTGGAATCCTGGGTTGGCATTGCAAACCCCTTGACATTCAAGACAGTTGCTGAGCTTGTCGAAGGGTGAGCGCTGGTAGTGCACAGCACTTTTTAAACACGCTCTTAGGGCATATCTGGGCATCCCGACAAGTCGGGGTGCGACGAGTTGAGTCCTGGGGTAAGGCTTTGCCCAGAATGACATTTGGAACAGGGCCGTAAGGGGGAGAACGGGGAATTCTCACACAGCCCCTTAACAAGGGGGAAGGTCAGGATGGGGGCGTTTGTCTAGTCCACCAAATACTTTCTTGCCACCAGCAAGCCGTTTTCCCGGCTGACCTTCATGGCGAAGGGGTAGCGGTTAAACTCCAGGGCCAGGTCCACGTCTTTGGGATGGTACTGGGGCTGGGCCGGGTCAAAGAACTTCTGGGTGGCTCCCCCGGTCATTATCAGGCTGCGCACTGCGTCCAGGTTGGGCTGGCGTCCCTCCAGCCGGTTCCGTAGGTACAGGGCGCACTGCTCGTCCTCGTCCGACTTTACCCGGCCCTGGTCGCCCATGCTGATGATGCTCACCAGCGGCGGCTGCTCCCTGAGGATGGACGCCACCGTAGCCTCCGCCACCGCAAAGGAGCCAAGATAAATTTGGGACGCCTGGCCGCCGCCTGCCGCCGCTACGCCCACGGTGCCCGCCCGGGTGGACTGGACAATGGTCTTGCCCGCAACCCCGGCGTGGGAGACCTCGTAAGGCGAATTACCGTAGTCGAAGCCTGCGGGCCGCTTGCCATCCTCCTCTCCCATCAGCACGTCACCGATGCCCCGCTGCCGCAGCGCCAGGGCTTCCGCCACCTCCGCCACCAGCACAATTTCCTTTGCGCCCCGCTGAAAGGCAATGGCGGCCGTGGTGAAAGCCCGGAACACGTCTATGACTATGACGGTGCCCTGGGCTTCCCTGGCGTCACGCACCAGGCTGCCTAACCGGATTTCCATCAAGCTCCTTCCTGCAAGCTCCTTCCTGCAAGCTCCTTCCTGCGCCTTGACTTATCCCCATCCTGACCTTCCCCCTTGTTAAGGGGAGGGCGAGGGTGGAGTCGGCGGTTAGACGCTTACCCCTTGTGGACCAGCTTTTGCAGAGAGCGCATCTCCCTGGGCGGGTTCAGCTTGCTGCCCGTGTCCGTCCAGGAGACCTCCGCCACGTAAATGTCTCCACGAGAGTCAATGCAGACGCCGTGGGGGGCTATGAACTGCCCAGCTTCTTCTCCGGGGCCGCGCTCCCCCAGGCGGGCCAGCACGTTGCCTTCAGTATCATAGACGCTCACTCGCGGCCCCAGGTTTTTTGCGTCGCGGTTGGAGCCAATGGCCACGCCCAGTTCACCCACGTAAACCAGGGACTTGGCCTGGTCCACGTACAGCCCGCAGGGGCGGGCCATGTTCACCCACTGGGTCTCAAACTTGCCGTTGGCGTCAAAGACCTGCACCCGCTGGTTCTCCCGGTCCGCCACGTAAACCCAGCCATCCTTGTCGGTGCCGATGTTGTGCACAATGTTGAACTGGCCCGGCTCCGTGCCCGACTCGCCCCAGGAAAACAGCAGCTTGCCGCTGGGGTTGTACTTGTGGACGCGGGCGTTGCCGTAGCCGTCGGAGACATAAAAGTCGCCGTTGCGGGGGTCAATGGCCACGTGGGTGCAGCGATTGAAGGGCTTGCCGCTCATGAAGGGAGCGGGCTTGCCGCTGGTTCCCAGGGTCAGCAGCACCTTGCCGTCCAGGGTGCACTTCCGCACCGTGTGGTCGCCGTCGTCGGTGCAGAACATGGTGTCATCGGGGCCAAAAGTCAGGCCGTGGGCGCGGGGAAAAATTCCCTCGCCCCAGGAGCGCAGAAACTTGCCGGTGCGGTCAAAGACCATCATGGGGTGGGAGCCCCGGTTAAAGACGTAAACGTTGTCTTTGCTGTCCACGCCCACGGCGGCGCATTCTTTGAATGTCCAGCCCGTGGGAAGTTTGGCCCAGTTTTCCACCACATCAAAAGTGAATCTGGAAGTGCCCAGCGCAACCATAAGCCACCTCAGCGCATATTCATGCCCCGGCGGTCCATCTGCTGGCCGGAGCGCACTTGCAGATTGTAGCACCTGCCGCACCGAATGCAAGGTGAGGGGGATGGTGGCGCTGGTTCATGTTGGGTCTCGTCATTCCGGCGGAAGCCGGAATCCAGCAGGCTGCGACAATCTGGTGCGTATCTGGACACCGGCTTTCGCCGGTGCGACGGATAGACCTCTTGGGTCTCGTCATTCCGGCGGAAGCCGGAATCCAGCAGGCTGCGACAACCTGGTGCGTATCTGGACACCGGCTTTCGCCGGTGCGACGGATAGACCTCTTTCCTGTCGCCGCCGCAAACTGAGCCACTACCGGGATGGTATCGGAGACAATCACGTGGTAAGCCGCGATGTGGAGAAATACCCCCAACCTGCCTTTGCAAAGGGGGGCCGTGTTCCAAATGTCATTCTGAGTCCCGATTGCATCGGGACGAAGAATCTAAATTTCCGGAATTTTAGACCCTTCGTCCTTCAGCCGAAGGACTCAGGGTGACAAGAATTGGATGAAAATCGTATTCTCACAGCGAAATCATTACTTTTGAAACAAGGCCGCAAAGGGGGGCCAGGGAGGATTTTCGTCTGCGCACGAATAAGCTGCCATTGCCCGGCGGCAGGTTCTGACGTTGCCACTAGCTGTGATGGCTTGCTATGATGGAACGGAATCAGGCGCTCCGCTTTGCCGGGACGCCCCTCAAGGTGAATAGCATGACCCAAGAAGGCAGGCGCGATTTCGTCAAGTACTCTTTTTTCAAGGTAGCCCCCCAATGGCGCGGGCTACCCCAGGCCCAGCGGGACCGCGGCAAGGCCGAGTTTGCCAGCGTGGTGGAAGAATTTTCCGACCGCATGGTGACTGCTGCCTACTCCACGGTCGGCACGCGCGGCGACGCGGACTTCATGATTTGGAACATCAGCCGGGAGCTGGAGACCATTTCCGGCATGATGTCCCAGCTCCACCGGACTCAACTGGGACAATACGTTAGTATGCCCCACTCCTACCTGGCCATGACCCGCAAGTCGCCCTACGTGGCCCACCACCAGCACGCAGGCCAGGAAGGGACCAGCACCACCATGCGAGTGCTGGGACGCAAGTACCTGTTTATCTATCCCTTCGTCAAGACCCACGAGTGGTACCAGCTTCCCAAGGAAGACCGGCAGCGGATGATGGACGAGCATTTCGCCATCGGCCACAAATACCCCGACATAAAGATTAGCACTGCCTACTCCTTTGGCCTGGACGACCAGGAGTTTGTGCTGGGCTTTGAGACCGATGACCCCGGCAGCTTCCTGGACCTGGTGATGGACTTGCGGGAGTCGGAAGCCCGGCCCTACACGCTGCGGGACACGCCCATTTTCACCTGCGCCCACAAGCCCCTGCGGGAGTGCTTGGACGAACTGGGGTAAAAGCCGGCTGCAAATACTTGGTGGAAAATTTGTCCCCCAGTCCCCCCTGTAGGGCTTTGTTCCAAATGTCATGCTGAGTCCCGATGCAATCGGGACGAAGAATCTAAATTCCGGAAATTTAGACCCTTCGTCCTTCAGCCGAAGGACTCAGGGTGACAAGAATTGGATGAAAACTGTATTCTCCCAGCGAAATCGTTACTTTTGAAACAAGTCCCCCCTGTAGAGAGGGGTTCTGGGGGACTTTTTTGGCTGCCTAACCGGCTTTGCACAACTTGTTTAGCCGCTCGTGGTGAGCCAGTCGAACCATGAGCGGGTCAGAGTCCCGCCCATCCTTCGACAAGCTCAGGATGAGCGGGCAATGCCGGTGGCAGTTTCACACAGGCTTTTGGGGTCCTGGGGGACTTTTTGGGCTGCCTAACCGCTTGATCAGTGGGAAGGCCCCCGCGTAATGTCCGGTTCGCCGTAGCAGGAGCCAAGAAGCTTATTTGTCGCACCGGCGGAAGCCGGTGCCCAGGAATGCGACAGATTCATATTCTTTACTGGGTTCCGGCGAAAGCCGGAACGACGAGGTCTAAAATCAAGCAGTACGCGCCCCTGCGGGCGTCAGCATTGCGGCACCAAGGGCATGACCTCCCTGGAGAACTGCTCCATCGCCTCGGCCAGGCCGGTAGCTCCCTGGGAGCGGAAGCTCAGCACAAAGTTCTTCACGCCCAGGTCCTGGTACTGGCGCAAATCGGCGGCAATCTGCTCTGCGCGGCCCGTCATCATCCGGCGGTCTGGGCCAGGGCGCGCGTCAAAGGCCGCCTCCGTGCTGAAGCACAGGGCCACCGCGTCCTCCGGCCGTCCCGCTTGCCTGGTCAACTGGCGCAGCCGGGCAATTTTTACCGCCAGTTCCTCCGGCTCCAGCACCGCCGGTGGCCGCAGGCCAATGGGCATCCAGCCGTCCCCCAGGGCAGCGGCGCGGCGCAAGGCTGGGCCGGTGTGCCCGCCAATCCAGATGGGCGGATGGGGTTTTTGCACCGGCTTGGGTTCAAAGCCAACCCCTGAAGTCTGACAGTACTGGCCCTGAAACTGAGGATCGTCTTTAGTCCAGACCTCTTTGAACAAGCGGATGTACTCGTCGGTGACTGCGCCCCGGTGGGGGAAAGTGTCCAACCCCAGGGCCTGGAACTCCTCCTCCATCCAGCCCACGCCAGCGCCCAGGATGACCCGGCCCTCCGACAGCACGTCCAGCGTGGCCAGAATTTTGGCGGCCAGCAGCGGGTTGCGATAGGGGAGGATAAGCACGTGGGTGCCCAGCCGGACCCGGCTGGTGCAGCCTGCCAGGAAGTTCAGGACAGATAGCGGTTCAAAGTAAGGCTGGTCCGGCTGGAAGGAGGGCACGCCGTCGGTGGAGTAGGGGTAGAAGGAGTCCACCTGGCAGGGCAGCACGATATGGTCGCTGACCCACACGGAGTCAAACCCCAGGCTCTCGGCGCGTTGCGCCAGGGTTCGCAGCGCCCAGGGCTGGGCCATTGGCCCCCGGCTGGGGAGTGAACAGCCAAAAGTCACTGGCATGGGACTCCTCCTCAAACAGTATTTCCGCCCGTGTTAGCAAATTCTAGCACTGGTTCATTTTGGATCTCGTCATTCCGGCGCAAGCCGGAATCCAGCAGGCCGCGACAACCTGGCGCGTATCTGGACACCGGCTTTCGCCGGTGCGACGGATAGACCTCTTTCCTGCCGCCGCCGCAAACTGAACCACTGCCCCAATTCTGCCCGAGTTGACGGGCCTGTTATTTCATATTCGCCAATCCGTCCAGGTGCGGCTGCCCGTGGGGTCGTTTTTCCTTTGAAGAAGCAATTGGCTGGAAGATTCGTTTTCTCACCGGGGCTAACCTTCCATTGGGAGCGCCAGGTTATCAATGAACCAAACTATATTTTTCCCAAGAGGTATGGGGGATTTTAGCCAGGCGCAGTTGGCCTGTCAATTGAAGCCGGGATTGAGTAGTGTATCAGTTTGCTTAAGGACTCAACTCGTCGCACCCCGACTTGTCGGGGTGCCCAGATAGGGACATGGCTGAGACGCGCCACTGGGTTCCGGCTTGCGCCGGAACGACGAAGGGCTAATTGATACACTACCTGGGATTGGGTACTGGTTCAGTTTGAAACCCGTCATTCCGGCGGAAGCCGGAATCCAGTAGAGAACTGTATCTATTCTGTATCTGGGCACCGGCTTCCGCCGGTGCGACGAGCAACTTCTTCCTTATTTGCGAGACAAACTGAACCAGTACCCGGGATTGAGTAGTGCATCAGTTTGCTTAAGGACTCAACTCGTCGCACCCCAACTTGTCGGGGTGCCCAGATAGGGACATGACTGAGACGCGCCACTGGGTTCCGGCTTGCGCCGGAACGACGGGTTTCAAACTGAACCAGTACTTGGGATTGAAGGCCGCCAACCCCTGTGCTAGGCTGTGATGTAGAGGTTGCCATGTCCAACAACAAGGTAGTGGTCGCCATGAGCGGCGGCGTAGATTCATCGGTGGCGGCCCTGCTGCTGAAGCAGCAAGGGTACGACGTGGTGGGCGTTACCATGAAGCTCTACAGCCTGCCCCAGGGCGATTTGCCCGCCAGCTACCGGGGCTGCTGCGCCATTGACGACGTGGAGGATGCCCGCCGCGTCTGCGACCGGCTGGGCGTGCCTCACTACGTGCTGAACGTGCAGCAGGAGTTTCAGGCCCACGTGATTGACTACTTCTGCGCCGAGTACCAGCAGGGCCGCACGCCCCATCCCTGCATCGCCTGCAACGACAAAATCAAGTTCAACTTTCTGGCTGGGCGGGCCAGGGTGCTCCAGGCGGACTACCTGGCGACCGGCCACTACGCCCGCATCCAGGCCAGTCCCCAGGGCTGGCTGCTCAAGAAGGCCGCCGACGCCAGCAAGGACCAGTCCTACGTGCTGTTTGGCCTGGGACAACAGGAGCTGGGCCGCAGCTTGCTGCCGGTGGGGGATTACCCCAAGGACGAGGTGCGGCGCATGGCCCGGGAGCACGATTTCCCCAACGCTGGCAAGCCCGACAGCCAGGACATCTGCTTTATCCCCTTTGGGGACTACCGCCAGTTCTTGCAGGCCCGCAGTAAGCCGGTCCCTGGCGAGATTGCGGACGTGCAGGGCAACGTGCTGGGGACCCACCAGGGCGTGGAGTATTTTACCGTGGGCCAGCGGCGGGGGCTGGGGCTTGCCAAGGGAGACCCCTTGTACGTGCTGCGGGTGGAGCCGGAAACCCGCCGGGTGGTGGTGGGGCCTGAATCGGCGCTGTTTCACACCCAGCTTTGGGCCGGGCGGGTCAGCTATACCCTGGGCCAGCCTCCCGCCGGTCCAGTGGAGGTGGGCGTCAAGATTCGCTACAAGTCCTCGGAAGCGGCGGCGGTGCTGCACCCCAGGCCCCAGGGGGCGCTGTTGAGCTTCAGTCAGCCCCAGCGGGCCATCACACCCGGCCAGGCGGCGGTATTTTACCAGGGCGACGTGGTGCTGGGCGGGGGCATCATCGAAGGCACCTTGCCCCCGGACTAAGCGCCTGGCCAATTAACCGCTGAGCGCACTGAGAACGCCAAGGGTTCAGAGTAATCATTAAGAACCACTGATAAATGCCGAAGCTGTCACCCTGAGTCCTGCGGCTGAAGGACGAAGGGTCTGGGGTGGTGGACGTTTGCCCTACTCCAGATTCTTCGTCATCCCGATGTCATCGGGACTCCTCAGAATGACATCTTTCATTTTGTTAGACATTCTAAATGCCTCAGCGGTCTCCGCGTGCCCGGCGGTAAATCTTCGGAGTCCAAGGACGGTTCATGCCTGACTTTTCCCTGGAGCACGGGCTGCGGCAGCGGGGCTTTGGCCTGGTGGCGGGCGTGGACGAAGCGGGTCGCGGCCCCCTGGCGGGACCCGTGGTGGCAGGCGCGGTGGTGCTGGACCCGGCCTTGACCGGCCACGAATCCTGGCTGGCGGCGGTGGATGACAGCAAGCGGCTGTCCCCAGCCCAGCGGGAGAAGGCCCTGGCCCTGGTGCAGCAGCACGCCCTGGCCGTGGGCGTGGGTTCCGCCAGTTCAGAGGAGATTGACCGCCTGGGCATCCTGGCCGCCACTATTCAGGCCATGCTGCAAGCCGTGGCCGCCCTGCAAACCCAGCCCCAGCACCTGCTCCTGGACTACATCCCTTTGCGCCGGTGCCGCCTGCCCTTCCAACTGGTGGTGAAGGGCGACAGCCTCAGCTATTCCATTGCCGCCGCCTCCATTGTGGCCAAAGTGACCCGCGACCGCTGGATGCTGGAGGCCGATGCCCGTTACCCCGGCTACGGCTTTGCGCGGCACAAGGGTTATCCCACCGCCGCCCACCGGGCCCGCCTGCGGGAACTGGGACCTTGCCCCATCCACCGCCGCTCTTATGCGCCGGTGCAGCAGCTCTGCCTGGATGCGGCGGCGCTGGACCGGAACGGCTGAGGCGCAGCAGTGGCCACTGCGCGGAGCCGCCTGGGCGACTACGGCGAAGGATTGGCCCGGCAGTACCTGGAGGCCCAGGGCTGCCAGTTCCTGGCCGCCAAGTATCGGTGCAGGTGGGGCGAGGCGGACCTGGTGATGCGGCAGGGCGAGGTGATTGTGTTTGTGGAGGTGCGTACCCGTCGCGGCGCAACCTTTGGCAGCCCTGAGGAGTCGCTGACGCCCGCCAAGGCCCGGCGGCTTAAGGCCACGGGGCAGCACTACCTGGAGCAGCAGGGGCTGTCCGGCGCGGCCTGGCGCATTGACCTGGTGGCGGTGGAAATACCGGCCTCCGGCGGCCAGCCGGAGATACGCCACCTGCCCTACGCCGTGCGGGAGAATGGGTGAAGGGGGCCTCACCCTCACCCCGGCCCTCTCTCTCCCCTTGTGGGAGAGGACTGAGGTGAGGGTATTGCTCCCCCTTTAACCTGCCGCCACCCATCGGCAGTGAATATGCTAGGCTGCGAAGGAGCTAGGAATTTACCGACTTAATTTTGGGGTTGCAAATAAGAAATGGCATCAGTAGCGAGATTGCCTCATACGATCACCTAACTTTCCTATCAACTCAGCAGCCACGCCGCAGAACGTTCCGACAGAAAATGCCCACATGAGGCGGTTTGGGAAATCTCCCATGATGAATCCAAGGACAATTCCGACTATCAATCCCGCAGTATCGCCTCCCCAGACGGCGTTTCTTCCCCTGAAGAAGAAGACGGCCAACAAACCAACGCTTATCACGGTCAACACAACCGGGATATTCATCCTTGCCCCCATCTAGGCCTTGTTCCAAATGTCATTCTGAGTCTCGATGCAATCGGGACGAAGAATCTAAATTTCCGGAATTTTAGACCCTTCGCTGCGCTCAGGGTGACATTAATTGTATGCAAAACGCTTCTGAATGTCGAAAGCCGTACTTTTGGGCAAAGCCCCCCAAAAGTATTGATTCCGTCGCATGACTACCTTTTCCACCCGCTTAGCGTCACCCTGGGCGCCGGTCATAGGGACATGCCCAGGAATCAACATGTCATCACGTTGCCACAGTCCTGGAAAAAGCAAGGGGGCGCATTTCAGCGCCCCCTCTTGCGTTTCTCCCTTGGCCCCCGGTGTTACCCCTGGGTGGTTTCATTCTCGAAAACTGGAATGTGCCAAGCTGGTTGAGTAGTCCCGACGGTCGTCGGGACGTATCGAAACCAATGTCTTAGTCTGGTCTCGATACGGCCCGATTGCATCGGGCCTACTCGACCGGCGCTTCTTGGAGAGTGAATGAACCCTAGCTCCCCCAGCCTTACTTGAACGCGGGGATTACCTTGTCGGTAATTAGCCGCATGGTGGTCATCACCGACTCCCGCGGCACCGAGGCCGTCCAGTTGACCTCGAACATAATCTCGTCGCAGCTGAAGTTATCCCGGATAAACTGTATCCGGTCCACCACCTCTTCCGGCGTGCCAAACAAGTTGGCGTCCGCGGCGGTCTCGGGGCTGGCGGAACCTGCGTCGGTGCTGCCAATGCCCTGCCGCCCGGCGTAGTACCGCTTGGCCAGGGTCATCAGCTGCTCCGTCTGGCGGTCGGCCTCGGTCTTGGTGGCGCACACCAGCGTAGGCATCCGCACCACCGTGGTAGGCTCCCCGGGGTGTCCCGCGGCCTTCCAGGCCTTCTGGTAGCGTTTCACGTCTTCCTTCAGTACCGCGTATCCTCTAAGGTTGTGGGGCGACGTGCCGCCGCCGATGGCAATGCGGTAGCCCTTTTCGCCCATGGGCACAAAGCTCTCCTGGCTGTCCACGGGCAGCAGCATGGGCGGGTAGGGCTTCTGCACCGGCTTGGGGATGTTCAGGTACTTGTCGTAGAAGGCGGGGTACTTGTAGTACTTCCCCTCAAAGCCGGAGAAGTGGTCCTCCGTCCAGAGCTGCTTCATCACTTCCAGAAACTCAAAGAAGTGCTCCCGCTTCTGGTCGTTGCCCCGGGTGCGCCCGCCCGCGCCGTAGATGAACCGGCCCTCGCTGAGCTGGTCCACAATGGATACCTGCTCGGCCACCTGCAAGGGGTCTTCCAGCATCAGGTTGTCAAAGGCGTACCGCTCGTGGGGCAGCGCCCGTGGGGAAGCCTTGTCCCCCGGCTGCTTCAGGATTGGGCGGTGGATGGAGGTGCCAATCTTGAGGTGCTTGGTGCGGCTGGCGATGGCGGCGGACAGCATCAGCGGCTGGGGGTCCATGCTGCCCTGGGTGGAGAAGTGGCCGCCGCCCAGCCAGATGTAGTCCCAGCCCATGTCTTCCACAGCCTGGACTTCTTTCCAGTTCTGGGCGTAGGCTGCCTCTTCCAGCAGCTTGCCGCCCCGGTAATCGGGGTCCCAGGGCACCTTGTGCCCCACATAGACGGCGTTCCAGGTGGTGAATAATCCAAAGTCCATGAGCGCCCCTCCTTCGGTGGCGGGAGATGCCACCCTGCGTTGCCCCGAATGCTAGCACCTGGGGCGATGGGGCGTCAACGCTGGCTAGACGCGGCGCACCCCCATCCCACCCTTTCCCCTTCATGAGGGGGAAGGGAGTTCTGTTCCCTCCCCTTAGAAGGGGGAGGGTTAGGGTGGGGGTCTTTCAGTTGTCATTGCGAATCCCAATTTCGTCGGGACGAAGCCATCCCACTCTTGTGGGGGACCTGCTTCAATAGTGTCATTCTGAGGAGTCCCGATGTCATCGGGACGACGAAGAATCTAGAAAACTGGGCAATAATCTACGATAGGAGCCTATGAGACTTGCATTTTAGATTCTTCGTCCCGATGCAATCGGGACGAAGGATGCCATTGCAGGCAGATTTACGTTCAAATGCAAGAGTTCCCTCCCCTTAAAGCTTGTTCAAAAAGGCTTGCCGCCCGTGGTTCGACAGGCTCACCACGAGCAGCGGGTAATCCGCTCATCCTGAGCTAGTCGAAGGATGGGCGGACATCAACCCGCTCATGGTTCGACAGGCTCACCACGAGCGGGGATTGCCACACTTCCGCACAGAGTGCGAATAGCTAAACATAAAGGGGGCATCCCATTTTTAGGGACGCCCCCTGGCTTGCGCTGGGGTTAACTAGCCGCTAGTTCTTGCGGAACAGGTTCAGGGCCGAACCGGCGGTGAACCACTCCAGCTGCGACTGGCTGTAGGTGTGCTTCAGGTTCAGGGTCTCCTGGGTGCCGTCGGCGTGCTTGACGATGCAGCGCACCGGCTTGCCAGGGGCCAGGTCCTTGAGGCCCGCCAGGCTGAGGCGGTCGTCTTCCCGCAGGCGGTCGTAGTCCTTGGGGTCGCTGAAGGTCAAGGCCAGCAAGCCCTGCTTCTTCAGGTTGCTCTCGTGGATGCGGGCAAAGCTGCGGACGATGACCGCCGCGCCGCCCAGCAGGCGGGGAATCAGGGCTGCGTGCTCCCGGCTGCTGCCCTCGCCGTAGTTGCTGTCGCCCACAATGACCCACTTGATGCCCTTGGCCTGGTAGTCCCGGGCCGCGTGGGAGACCATCTCGCCTTTCTTGCCGCTTACCACATTCAGCACCTTGCCGGCCTCGCCGGTGTAGGCGTTGATTGCGCCCATGCACAGGTTCTCGCTGAACTTGGTCAGGTGGCCCCGGTAGGCCAGCCACGGCCCGGCGGGAGAGATGTGGTCGGTGGTGGTCTTGCCCTTGGTTTTGATGAGCACCGGCATGTCCACAAAGTCCTTGCCGTCCCACTTGGACCAGGGGCGCATCAGCTCAATGCGCGTGCTGTTGGGGTCCACCTTGATTTCAATCTTGCTGCCGTCTTCCGGCGGCGCAACGTAGTAGGGGTTGGTCAGGATAAAGTTCTTGGCGGGAACTTCCGGCGCGGCCTTGGGCGGACTGAGCTTGAAGGGCTTGCCATCGGCCCCCTTCAGGGTGTCGGTCAGGGGGTTGAAGGACAGCTTGCCCGCCAGAGCCATGGCCGTGACGATTTCCGGGCTGCCGATGAAGTTCATGGTGGCGGCCTGGCCGTCGTTGCGGGCCGGGAAGTTGCGGTTGTAGGAGGTGAGGATGGAGTTGGGCTTGGCCGATGCTTCCTTGGCCCGGCGCCACTGGCCGATGCACGGGCCGCAGGCGTTGGCCAGCACCGTGGCGTTCATCTTCTTGAGAGAGGCCATCTGGCCGTCCCGCTCCATGGTGTTGCGGATCATTTCTGAGCCGGGGGTGACCATCAGCGGCGCCGCCGCCTTGACGCCCTTGGCCGCCGCCTGCTCCGCCACGTCGGCGGCGCGGCTCATGTCCTCATAAGAGGAGTTGGTGCAGCTGCCGATGAGGGCGGAAGAGATGGTGTCCACAAATTTGTTGTTGGCGTCCTTGACCTCCGCCGCCAGCTTGGAGATGGGGCGCGCCCGGTCCGGCGAGTGGGGCCCCACGATGTGGGGTTCCAGCTTGGACAGGTCAATTTCCACCACCCGGTCGAAGTAAGCCTTGGGATTGGCCTCCACCTCCCGGTCGGCGGACAGCAGGTGCTTGTATTGGTCGGCCACTTGGGCCAGCCCGCCCCGGCCGGTGGCGGCCAGGTACTTGGCCATGCGCTCGTCGTAGGGGAACATGGAGGTGGTGGCCCCCAGCTCCGCGCCCATGTTGCAGATGGTGGCCTTGCCCGTGGCGCTGATGCTGCGGGCGCCGGGGCCAAAGTATTCAATGATGGCGTTGGTTGCGCCCTCCACCGTAAGCTCCCCGGCCAGGCGCAGGATCACGTCCTTGGGGGCAGTCCAGCCGCTCAACTGGCCGGTGAGGTACACGCCGATGTATTTGGGATAGAGCAACTCCCAGGGCAGCCCAGCCATGGTCTCCACGGCGTCTGCGCCGCCCACGCCCACGGCGCAGGCCCCCAGGCCGCCGCCGTTGGGGGTATGGGAGTCGGTGCCGATGAACATCTCGCCGGGGAAGGCGTACTGCTCCAGCGCCACCTGGTGGATGATGCCCGCGCCGGGACCCCAGAAGCCCATGCCGTACTTGGCGGCGGCGGAGCGCAGGAAGCTGTACACTTCCGGGTTCTCCGCAATGGACTCTTTCAAGTCCTGCTGGCCCTCCACCCGGGCCTGGATCAGGTGGTCACAGTGGACGGAGGTGGGCACCGCAGTGACGGGCATGCCGGTCTGCATGAACTGCAACACGGCGGTCTGGCCCAGCACGTCCTGCAGGATTACCCGGTCAGGGCGCAGGAAGATGTAGGACTTGCCCCGCTCCAGTTCCTTGGTCTCGGGGTCGTCCAGGTGCCCCAGCAGCACCTTGTCGGCCAGGCCCATAGGGCGGTTGCGGTTCTTGCGCACCGCCTTAAGGGCATTTTCCATGCGCTGATATACGCCGGAGGCCATCTCCGGAGTGGATTCAATGGTCCGCATATTCAAGACTCCTCTACTGACATCACACGCAAAGTGCTGGAATAAGTGGAGACCCACGTCCTAGCGGGCCTGCAGGGGCCAGGCAGGCTACTTGCGCTTCAGGGTCTTGGGGTCGCCGGTCTTGAAGTAGTTGGCGTTCTTCTCAATGTAGGACTTCCACTGAGGGGGCACCGCGTCCTGGGAGAAGATGGCTGTCACCGGGCACACTGGCTCGCAGGCGGCGCAGTCAATGCACTCATCGGGGTTAATGTAATACTGGTCGTCGGCGTCCCGGGTGTAAATGCAGTCCACGGGACAGACGTCCACGCAGGCGGCGTCTTTTACTCCCACGCATGGTTCGGTGATGATGTAAGCCATGGTATTAACCAGTCCTCCTGACCTCGCTTTTCAGACAAGTGAAATCTATGGGCCGCAGCATCTTTGGCTTCGGCATGGATTATAGCATAGGCAGAGCTACTTACAATAACGAGCTTTATTCATAATTCGAGGGCAAAAAGAAAGGGCGTAAAATATTTCGCCCTTTCCCAAAGAGTATCAGATACTAAAGTCAGAACTGTCTATAGGCGTCCTTTCTGTGTCCAATCCATTTGACTGTAACGGTAGTATCTTTGATGGTATATACGAAACGATATCTAAAGCAAGGTTTGTACCGCCATGTCTGGCCATCTAGTTGCTTAATGGTGCCTGGATTTTGGTCTGGTTTAGGATATGGATTAACCTGAACCTGGTCAAAAGCCTCTTGAAAGCCCTTTAATTCGGAATCAGTGAGTCCGTTGAGAAGGTCTTGATACTGTTTGGCAGCACGCTTCTAAACTTTGAGGGTATACAGTTTGGGGGGGTCTTCGTTAGACTCCAAGGGCTGCCTTCAAAACATGATAATCAACCGGGTCTTCTTCATCTGTGGAGAGCAGGGGTGCGTACTCGCTTAGGAATGCATCTTCAACTTCTGTGAAGTAGTCATCAGCAGTATGAACTAGAAGAGTAATAGCCGCCGGCGTCCATCGACTATTCTCATCAAAGGCCGCCAACAGTAGGGCCGACATACATACATCTGCCGAGACAACCGGAGGTCCAACTCTAAGCAAAAGAACTTGATGCTGGAGGATTTTCGATACGCTTTGCTTCAAAAGCTCAATTGACTGCATGAAAAGCGTCTGTGCACTTTCCAAGATGCTTAACAACAGTTCAAGATTGTCTTGTCCTAGACGGTCAGCCTTAGTTTTCAGTACTCCAACGACCATGTCAAAACTGGAGTTGAAGAAATCAGCAATAAACTGAGGGTCGATTGAACCACTCGCCAGCACTTGCAGGGTCTCTGCCTTCAAACGAAGGAATGTGCCAGTCAATTGGGATACTAGTTGAGTCAGTTCATCCCTTGAGTTAACGACTAGTAATGGGGCGAGCATACCCATAGAAGCCTTGCCTATGTCATCAAGTTGCTTCTTCTGAGATGCTGAAAGACCCTCCATCAATCGCTTGACGTTTGGGTCTTCGGGAACTACTGGAGAAACACCCAGCATTGTGACCATTTTACCCTTCTGCTCAACGTGTGTAGCACGTGGCCCACAGTTCATCATATTTATTCTCTGGGGAGTAGCTGCATCTAATGCTTAGAGAGTGGCAACTTGGTGAACTTGGTTTACTTCGTAAAATGTATTAGGCGACCTTTCGCACCGAGGCCCTGCAGCCCGTCGCTAGGGCCAAAGCCTGACAAACCACGATGGACATCATAGCATGAAGCGCAACCTTGAATCTGCCCCTGAGCCGCAGAAAGTCCAGCTTCCGGTGCGCCTTGAGCCGCCCGTTCAGCCGCTCAATGGCAGAGCGGCGGCCACATTCCTACGCAGCGACTGGTCTTCGCCAGCGCGACGGGTTGAATCCCCGTTGGCGGTCGCGGGTTAGTCGTAGAGTGCCTAACAAAATGAAGGATGTCATTCTGAGGAGTCCCGATGACATCGGGACGACGAAGAATCTGGGGTGGGGCAAACTCCCACCACCCCAGACCCTTCGTCCTTCAGCCGAAGGACTCAGGGTGACAGCTTCGGCATTTTGTTAGGGGTTCTTTAGAGCTTGTGTGACAATTCCCGCTCGTGGTGAGCCTGTCGAACCATGAGCGGGTTGGCGTCCGCCCATTTTCGATAGGCTCAGGCTGAGCGGGCTAGTAGCCCAGTTTACTAACTAATGCAATGCTCAATAATCTGCCACTGAACCTTACTTGTAGGGGCGACGCATGCGTCGCCCCTACGGTGAGGGGTACGCCGGCATTAGGATATTAGTTCCTTGGTATGGTTCAGTAGTTGCATCCCTCGGCCTCTCCCTGCTTCTGCCCCGTGCTACAACACCATGCCGTAGGTGCGCTTCTTGATGGCCAGGTTCACAAAGGTCTCCGTGCGCTGGACGCCTTCAATGGGACCGACTTTGTCCCGCAGGAAGTTGCCCAGGGCTTCGGCGGAAGGCTGGCCGGTCCACAGCATCACGTCGTAGGGCCCAGTGGTAATGGCTACGTACTGGGCTTCCGGCAGCTGGGCGATGGCGTTGGCCACCGAGTCCGCCTTGCCGGGGCTGGTCTGGATGCCAATAAGGGCGGTGGTGGCGTAGCCCAGCTTCTCCAGGTTGGGCACCGCAATGACTTTTACGACGTCTTCCTCCACTAACCGGCGCAGGCGGCGGCGCACCGTGCCTTCAGAGACCCCTACTTCCCGCGCGATTTTCGCATTGGATGCCCGCCCATCCATCTGCAAAAGGCTAATCATCTTCTGATCCAGGTCGTCCATCGTCAACACCCCTAGAGGATTTCGGCGCTTTTTGAGCGTAACCCATCTTAAAGTACGGGTATTCGTATGTCAATAACGCGAATTGACTCACAATAAAAGTTACCGAAGGAGGATACGTTGCCTCAAAATGCGTGTTACCGAAGGGGAGGTAGACATGATGACCCGAGGCAGCGTGGAAGAGTACGTGACGGCGGTACAGGAAAGGTATAGGCGGGCCAGCCGCCGGGAGAAG
>Ga0194121_10005999_pt1 | contig 16460 bp, 10 predicted proteins | sample TA2MahCa50mmetaG_FD_148609 | JGI IMG/M metagenome (GOLD analysis project Ga0194121, IMG submission 148609) | Freshwater microbial communities from Lake Tanganyika, Tanzania - TA2015020 Mahale Deep Cast 50m | ecosystem: Environmental > Aquatic > Freshwater > Lake | place: Tanzania: Lake...
GCATGGGCCCTAATGGTGGGCGATGAGATCTCCACCTATTTCACCCCCCTCACCCTGGCCAAGCCCCGCTTCAACGGGGTGCGCCTCGACTGGGCCGGGGATTGGTTGTCCTCCACCCTGGTGTTGTCCCGGCCCAGCCAGCCCGACGACCAGGAGCGCACCAACGCCACCCACCTGCTGGGCGGCCACGCCCGCATCCAGGCCGGGCCATGGTCCACACTCGGCTTCAGCTACGTCAACACCCACAACGTGCAGACCCAGGAGGAGTTCACCGAGGGCAACCCTCTGCGCGGGGCCCTGACCTCCCACCAGAACCAGCCTTTGGAGAAGCTGTGGGTGCGGGTGCGCGACGACTCACCGGGCAAGGGGCTGGCAGGGGCCAGACTGGCGGGGTGGGAGATCGTGCTGAGCGACACCGGTGGCCGCCAGGTCCGGGGGCGGGAGTTGGGTTTCGCCCCCAGGGTCAGCGGGGGGATCGCCCAGGACAGCCGGCTGATGGCCCAGGACGGGGAGGGCATCCTGCTCGAATACGATCTGGCCTCCCTGAAGACCGGGGGCTTCGACAGCGGGGCCCTGCAGCAGGTGCAGGTGGAACTGGCCCTGGCCAACGACTACCGGGTGGAGGTGGCCTCGAATCTCCAGACCGACGGGGAGCGCTTCAACCCGGAGATTGTCTTTCTTCCTCTGGCGCGGGCAAGGGGCAATGTGGAAGACAACACCAACACCCGGGTGCTGCGCCTCGACTACGGTCTGCCGGTGGGCAACGAGCTTTTGGGACTGGACTGGCGCCTGGCCCAGTGGGGCGGGCTCTCGGCGCAGGGGGAGTGGGTAGTCAACCGCCGGCACCGGCGCTACCCCAACCCGCTGCGGGAGCGCCACTCCCTGAGCGTGGCCCAGGACCAGGCCGCGTACCTGCAGCTGGCATACCAGCGGCTGCCCCTGACCCTCTTCGGGGAGGTGTTCGCCATCGGGGCGGGGTACAGCACCTCCTTCTGGCTGGCCGATGCGGACGGTCGCCTGGCCTACAAGAACCCCATCCCCCAGGTCTACGAGCTGGTGGACGACGACGACGACCAGGACCGCCGGCCCGAGTGGCAGCGGCCCTTCATCAACAACTGGAACGAGGTGGCCTGGCCAGGCCACGACGAGAACCAGGACTTCCGCAACGACTACGACCAGAACGCCAACCGGGTCCCCGACTACGAGGAGCCCTTCCTGCGCTGGACCTCGGACCGGCCCGAATTCCTCTTCGGCCTGGACATGAACCACAACGGCCTCGCCGACCGCTTCGAGAACGACGAGTTGCCCGATTATTCGTACAAGGCCGACCACCGGGGCTTCAACCTCTACGTCCAGGTGCAGCCCAGTCCGGGGTTCAGGGCCCTGGTGGGCCGGCAGGACTTTGGCCTGCGAGCCGGGGACGGCCGCGCCGAGTCCTGGTACGGGCTGACCGCCTACGAGGGGACCCCAAGGACCCTGAGCCGGCTGCGGCTCCTGGCCCACGCGGCCAGGGTGCGCGACGACATTCCCGATCCCTTGGTGCAGTGGTTCCAGCCCCTCAACGCGCCGGGGGTGATGCGCCAGGTCCGCGACCCGCTACCGGGCCGGGACGCCTGGAAGCTCTTGGGGTACGCCGACCTGGCCCAGGACCTGGGCGGCGGCCTGCGGCTTTTGCACCGGGCCAAGCTGGAGGAGTGGCGCCAGGAGGGCCGCGACCCCGAACTGAGGGGGCGGGCCGGCTTTGTCGGGCTGCTGAACAAGCTCTCCTGGCAGTTGCCCCTGGGCCTGGCCTTTGTGGAGCCGCGCTGGAAGAGCGAGTACCGGCGCGAGCGGCCCTTCAACAGCCGTCTGCCCGCCTCGGCCAGCCTGGAGGAAACAGCCATCCTGCTCTGCACCCAGCCCCTGCTGGCCGAGCACACCCAGGTGGGGTACTTCCCCGGCAGGGGACGGCAGCTTTTCTCCACCGAACTGCAGCTGGGGGTGGAGCGCAGTTGGTTCTGGCTCCTGGAGGGCACCCGCGAGGAGGTGGAGGAGGACTATTCGAGCTGGACCTGGGTGGGGCAGTTGAGCAACCGCACCGCGTACCAGGGCTACCTGCTGGTGACGCGCCTGGGCATGGAGGTGGAGACCCGGCGGAGGGAGGGGGGGCCGGCCCCGCGCCACAGCCAGGTCTTCCTCAGCGTCAACGCGGGGCTGCGGTGAGGGCGGGGCTGCTCCTGGCGCTGTGGAGCGCCGTGGCCCTGGCCCAGCCGGCCCGGGTCCTGGTGCTGGGGGAGGGGAGTCGCACCTGGCAGAGCGGCGGGCAGGGCCTGGACCCGGTGCTGATCATCGAGCCCTTCGCCGGGGCCACCGACACCACCAACAACCCGGGGGAGGCCATCGACTTTGCCCACGCCCCCGGCTGGATCGGGCCGCTCTACTTTGGCGAGGGCCAGAACATCGCCCGCCGGGTGCTCTTGCCGGGCGGCTCGATCAGCGCCCCCAACGCCGGGGTGGGCTTCGACAAGCAGTTGGAGGGCACGGTCAACGGGGACCACCAGGTGGCCTTCGAGCGCAAGCCCACCCTCTTCGAGCCGCGGGTGCTGGTGCGGGGTATCGAGGTGATCATGGGCTTTGCCCCTCCGGTGGGGGTGGGGCGGGTGCGCTTCTATCCGCGCAACACCGTGGTCCCCGCCCCGGGGGCCCCCTTCCAGAGCGACTACATGCGCGGGTACGAACTGTGGCTGAACGCCGCCCAGACCGGGCCCAACAACCCCGACGCCCTGTTGGCCCGCAGCCTGGACAACCAGGAGCCGGTGGTGGAGTTGGAGGTCCTGCCTCAGTACGTGCGCTATCTGCGCCTCAAGTCCATCGCCGAGGTGCCCTTTGAACTCGACGAGATCGAGGTGTACGGCACCGGGTACCTGGCCGCGGCCACCTATGTGTCGGACCTGCTGGACCTGGGGGACCGGGCCACCATCGGCCCCCTCTCGTGGGTGGAGCGGGCAGTGGGGGACCCCACCCGGTCGGCGGTGGGGCTGCGGGTGCGCACGGGCGGGGATTCCACGCCCATCGTGTACCTGAAAAACGTCTATGCCGTGGAGAAATCCCAGCGGGTGAAGATCGGCGAGGAGGAGGTGAGCCGCCAGGAGTACTACGCCCTGGAGAGAGTGGACCGCGCGCCGCTCAAGGAGGATGTGGCCAACTGGAGCGCCTGGGTGCCGGTGGTCCAGGGCAGCCTGATCAACGCGCCCAATCCGCGGCGGTACCTCCAGGTGCGGGCGGAGTTCACCGGCGAGCTCTACGCCGCCCGCCAGTTGGACCGGGTCGAGTTTCCCTACCTGCAGCCGCCCATCGCCGATGGCCTGGTGGCCGAGGTGTATCCGCGCCTGGCCAGGGCCGAGGAGCCGGCCATCTTCCGCTACGCGGTGAAGCTGCGCGCCCTGGGCGAGATCCGCGGCTTCGACCGGCTGGAGGTGGACACCAATGCCCCGGTCTCGCAGGTGCGGGAGGCCCAGTTGAACGGCGAGCCTTTCGAGTTACTGGTGGACTTCGTCCGTCCGGAGGGCTTTGGCCTGAGTTTCCCGCCGGTGCAGGCCGACGGGGCCCTACTGGAGTTCACCTTCGACCTGCCCATCTTCCGCTTCGGCACCACCTTCACCGCCAGGGCCTTCCGCCAGGGTTCGGGGGAGGTGCCCCAGGCGGTACAGGCGGGGGATGCGGCCCTCTTTGGGCCGGGGGACCTGCCCGAGTTGTCGGGCCTGTCGGTGGAGATCCCCCGACCCCAGATCGGCAAGCTGGTGGGGCGGATCGGGGTGGGCTCGCCCCTCTTCACCCCCAATGGCGACGGGGCGAACGACGCCTTTGCGCTGGACTTCAACCTCCTGCAATTGACCCGGCCGGCCCCGGTGCGGCTGGAGATCTACGACCTGGGGGGCAGACTGGTGTACACCCATGTCGAGGAGTGGGGCATCGGGCCGGCCCGCCATACCTGGGACGGGCGCACGGACGGGGGTCTGGCCCCGCCGGGGATCTACCTTTGGCTCTTGCGGGTGCAGGCCGATGCCTTTGAGGAAAGGCACAGCGGGACTTTAGGAGTGGTGTACTGATGGAGACCATGGTACCTAAAGCACGACGGGATCGCCCATTCCGACCTTTCCCAAGGCGCGTCCTGCCCACTCGCTCGCGAAGCTCCGCTACTCCTCCACCCCGCCACGCGCACTTTCCTTCCCGACCTCTCCCCAGGGAAAGGTCTCCAGGGCAAATTCCGCCGCGCTGGGGTCGTCAATGGATGGCGAAATTTCTGTCAACCCTGGTCCTGCTGGCAGCCCTCCCCCTGGCTGCCCAGGAGTACGGCTCCCGCCTGGGCGAGGTCAAGCGGGGCGGGAGGGTGAGTTTTGAACCCACCGGGCCGGGGGTGCTCTTCGACGCCCTGGACCCGGTGTTGCGCAAGTGGTACGTCCCCCAGGAACTCTACAACGAGTACCGCTGGCGGCAGGACCAGTACTCCAACTACGCCCGAGAGAACTACCAGCGCTACGTCTCCACCTCGCTGGAGGGCAATTACTTCTACGACGTGTACGGCAACTTTCTCACCAGGGGCTGGCTGGTCTTCGACTGGCGCCAGCAGAATCCCCAGCCCTTTGGCAGTTCCCTGTACAAGGATGGGCGCCTGGGTTCGTGGTTCAACAACGTGGTGGTGGCCGCCGACCACAAAGGGCAGTACCACTACGCCCTCACCCTGGCCGATCAACTGCGCACCACCCTCACCCCGCTGAGCTTCTCCAAGACGGTGTTCAACGGCGCCCAACTCGACGTGGTCTCGGACAAGTACGCCGGCACCCTGCTCTTGTCCCGGATCAGCGAGCCCAATTTCAGCGGCGGGGGCACCGCCGAGATCGCCGGCCGGCGCACCCACAACACCAATCTGCTGGGCACCCGCCTCCAAGCCCAGGTGGGGGATTTCGTCGAGGTGGGGGCCACCTTCGTCAACGCCCACCACGCCCAGACCCAGGCCGAAGCTTTTGGCGGCAGCCTGTTTCGGGGCACCCTCACCGGGGTCCAGAACCTCTTCCCCGCCTCCTCCCTCCAGGTGCTGATCCGCGACGATTCCCCCGAGGACGGGGAGGCAGGGGGGGCCCTCTTCGCCAGCGACATCCTGATCTGGGACGTGGAGGGCAACCTGGTCCGGGGCAGCGAGATCGGCTTCCGACCCCTGGTGGAGGGCGGCTTCCAGCGGCGGGGGTACCTGGCCGCGGAGGGCAACGAGGTCATCCGCCTGACCTACGATTTCTTTGCCCGCACCTACACCGGGCCGGACCCCACCCGCATCCGTCGGGTGCAGATGGAGCTGGTGCTGGCCGACGACTACCGGGTGGAGATCCTCTCCGACCGCCAGGTGGACGCCCAGAACAACGAGGTGCCTTTGCCGGTGGCCAGGGCTTCGGGCAATGTCAAGGACAGTTCCAACCAGCGGGTGCTCCTCATCGACTACGGCCTGCCCACCGCCAGCCAGGTGGCCGGCTTCAGCGTGGAACTGGCCGATCTGTACGGCTTTGCGGGGTACCTCGAGCTGAATCTCAACCACCGCTTCTCCCATTACCCCAACCCAGGGGCGGCCACCCATCACACCGCCGCGACCAGGGCCCAGGCCTGGATGCTCAACCTGTCGCGGATCTCGAATCCCTACTTTGCCCACCTGGAGGCCTTTGCCCTCGACCCGGATTACGACACCGGCTTCTCTACAGTGGACGAGCGGGGGGTGGTGGACTACGACGCCGAGTTCCAGCGCTACGAGTTCGTCGAGGACAACGACGACCAGGATCGGCTGCCCGACTGGCGGCGCAAGGGCTGGACCTCGGGGGACCGGGAGGTCTTTCCCGGCTGGGACGAGAACAACGACTTCCTCTCCGATTTTAACCAGAACGACAGCGAGGCCAGCCCCAACCTGGTCCCCGACTACGAGGAGCCCTTCCTGCGCTTCAACGTCGATAGGCCCGAGTTCCTCTACGGGGTGGACATGAACCACAACGGCACCATCGACCGCTTCGAGAACGACCAGGAGGCGGACTACCCGTACCCGCGCGACCGGCGGGGCTACAACCTGTACGGGGGGGCCTTCCTCGGACCGGACATCCGGCTGATGCTGGGCCGGCAGCGGGTGGAGCAGATCGCCGACGACCGCCGCGGTTGGGCCGACTACCTGGTGCTGACGGTGGACCGCAGCCTGGACCGGGGCCGGGTGCGGCTCTTCCAGGACCTGCGCCGGGTGCGCGACACTATCCGGGACGACCTGCTGCAATGGGTGCAGACCCCCAATACCCGGGGGGAGTTGGTCCCCACCCAGGACCTGCTGCCAGCGCCCAATACCTGGGTGAACAGCACCTATCTGGGGGGGGAGCATCACCCGCTGGGCCGGCTGGTGCTGCGCCATACCCTCAAGTGGCAGCTCTACCACCAGCGCGACCAACGCGAGGAGCTAAGTCAGCGCCGGCAGCGCCGCAACTCCTCCTTTCTTGGATGGATCGGCAAGGCCGAGTACCCGCTGGCGCTGGGGCCTTTCACCCTCGCTCCGGCCTGGAAGCTGGAGTTCCGCCGGCAGACCCCGGTGCTGGAGCGGCAGGCCCGGCGCCGCGAGTTGAGCCAGCTCTTCCTGCTTTCGGGCCGGCTGCCCCTGATGCAGCAGAGTGCCCTGGAGGCGGGGTTGGAATACCATCGGTTCTCGCAGCTGGAAGACCCGGTTCCGCCGGGGGCCGATGACGACCTGCGGGAGTTAAGCGGGGTGGTGCAGATGACCAACCTCTCCTCGTACCAGGGCTACCGGCTGACCACCATCCTGGGTATCGACCTCACCCGCCAGCACTTCGCGGTGGAGGCCACCCGCACCCGGACGAGGGGCTTCCTAACCATCTATGCGGGGGTGGAGCGATGACTGTGCCACAGAGCGAGGCGCTCCGGGCGCACCCCTCCTCCGGTGGCTGGTCGTCATCCCGGAGATCGCCTTCCAGGCGCGCCCTCTTCAGCCTTTCCCAAGGCGCGTCCTTCACCCTCCCTCGCGAAGCTCCGCAGCCCGACCCACCGCCACGCGGACTTCCCTTCCCGACCACTCCACGGGAAAGGCTTTCGGGGCATCCCCCGGAGGGCTCGGCGAGTGTCAGGTGCTGGTGGCTCTTCATCCTGTTGGCTCTCGGCTGTGGGGAGTCCTCCCCACCGGCAGTGGTAAACCCTAGGGATGTCGAAACCCCGGTGGGGCTGGAGGCGGCGATACGCCAGGCCGCGGGCACTCGGGACTCGCTCAGCGGGGAGGAGTTGCTGGCCGTTCAGCGGGTGGATGCAGCCGGAAAGGAGATCACATCCCTGGCGGGGATCGAACGGTTGGTCAACCTGCGCGAGTTGTACCTGGGGCGCAATCAACTCGCCGATCTCTCCCCCCTTGCCGGGTTGGGGCAGTTGCAGGTCCTCGATCTGTCCGACAACGGGGTGGCGGATCTGGGGGCCTTGGAGCGGTTGGGGCGGCTGACCCATCTCAACCTCGACGACAACGCGGTGACGGACCTGGGTCCCTTGCGCGGGCTGGCCAACCTGGAGGTACTCAATCTGGAAAACAACGCAGTGGCCGACCTGGGCCCGCTGCGGCTCCTGCGCCGGCTGCGCAGCGTCGAGGCTTCGGGAAACCCGCTCAGCGAGGCGGCAGTGCGCCTGCTGCGCGATCAGGGGGTGCGGGTGAACTACTTCCGCCCGGGTATCCGTTTCGTGGATGCCCGCCTGGAGGTGCAGGTGCGGGGGGCACTCCAGAAGCCCAGGGAAGACCTGAACGAAGAGGACTTGCTGGCTGTCACTGCGTTGACCGTGCCGCAGGGGGTGCGCAGCCTGGAGGGGCTGGAGCGGCTGCGCAACCTCGAGAAACTCTCCATCTTCGCCACCCAGGTCGAGGATCTGAGCACCCTGTCCAGCCTGTCGCGGCTGGTGGACCTCCAGGTGAACAACACCCAGGTGGAAGATCTGGGTCCCCTGGCCGGGCTGGTGGGTCTCCGGGGGCTGACCCTGATCAACAACCGGCTCGCCGACCTCGGCCCCCTGGCCGGGCTGCGCCTCCTGGAACGGCTCAATATCGACGACAACGAGGTGGATGACCTGAGCCCCCTGGCCGGCCTGACCCGGATCAGCGACCTGAGCTTCTCCGACAACGAGGTGCGGGATCTCTCCCCCCTGGGCAGACTGCGCCGGCTGGCGGTGCTGCGATTTTCCGACAACGAGGTGGGGGAGCTGGACCCCCTGGCCGGGCTGACCTCGCTGGGGGAACTGGATTTCTCCGGCAACGAGGTGCACGACCTCTCCCCCCTGGCCGGGCTGGGCGGTCTGGCCCTGCTCTACTTCAGCGGCAACGAGGTGGATGACCTGGGACCCTTGGCTGGACTGGGGGATCTGCAGCGGCTGCGCTGCGACGCCAACAAGGTGGCGGACCTGTCCCCCTTGCTGGGGCTGGCCAAACTCAGGTCCGCGGATCTGCGCCGCAATCCTCTCAGTCCGCAGGCCATTGAAGAGCAGGTGCCGCTTCTGGAGGAGAGAAAGGTGCGGGTGCTGCGGTGAGGGCCTGGTGGCTGATCCTGGCGCTAGCCCTGCCGGCGGGAGGGGCCGACCGGCTGGTGGTGGGCCGGGGCGGGCTGCCCTGGAATGAGGTGCAGGAGAGCAGCCGCACCGTGCTGGTCGCCCCGGACTCGCTTTGGCTGTGGCCGGCCCCCGCCGGCGAGAACCTCGCCCCTGGCGTCCTGGCCCGGGGGGGCAGCATCCGCGCAGTGGTGGTCGAGGAGGGCGTGCCCAGAGTGGTGGACCTGCCCTCCCTGACCAACCTGCTCGACGGGGACGAGGGCACGGCCTTTGATCCGGACGCGGAGGGGCTGCTGCGCCAGTTGGAGTTGTACGTCGATCTGGGCGGGGTGTTCCGCCTCAACCGGGTCCGGCTCTTCCCCCGCCTGGACCATCAGCACCGCCAGCGGTTTCCGCAGGCTTTCTCCCTGGGCCTGGAGCCGGGCACCGACCCGTACTACGCAACGCTCCACCGACTGGTCTTCTTCCGCGAAGGGCCGCCGATGACCGAACCCGCCCAGGCCCTCAGCGGGTATGCCCATGCCCCGCTCCTGAGCTTCAGCGCCACCAAACCAAACGAGAAGAGCGTGGTGGACTGGCCCGGCACCCAGCAGGTGACGGGTCTGCGCCAGGCCCGTTTTCTGCGCCTGCAGACCACCCTCAACCAGCCCTGGGAACTGGCCGAATTGGAGCTGTACAGCGATGGCACCGCGCCGGATGGGGAGTTTGTCTCCAAACCGCTGCTGGCCGGGGGGGAGCCGGTATGGGGGCAGGTGCACTACGAGGGGGGCCAGCTGAGCCGGCTGCCGGTGGTGCTCCAGGCCCGCACCGGGCCGGACGAGGACCCCTTCCACTACTTCATCCTGGTGGGCGAGCGGGAGGTGCAGGTCAGCCGCGAGGCCTGGGAGGTGATCGAGAGCATCGAGGGGGCGGCGACCCAGGGGCCGGTGCGGCCAAACCCGGGGTGGAGCAGTTGGCAGACGGTGGAGGAGGGGATCGTGGGCAGCCGGGGGCCCAATCCCTATCTGCAGTTTCGGCTGCGCCTCCTGCAGCCGGGGGTCAAGATCGAGCGGCTGGTCTTCGAGTACGATCCCCGGCCCCTGGCCCGGGCCCTGCGGGCCGAGATCAACCCCCTGGTGGTGGCGGCTGGGGTGGAGACGGTCTTTGCCCTGTCCGCGGTGCTGGAGGTCGGTGGGGGGGACACGGGGGTGCGCTATCTCCAGGTGCTCACCCGGGCGGAGTTGGCGGCGGTGGACAGCGTGCGGGTGGACGGGCAGCCGGTGGTCTTCACCTATGAGGTCGAGCCGGGGCAGGGCTTCACCGTCAATCTGTGGGAGCGGCTCCTGCAGGACGGCGGGCTGGTGCAGGTCTACTTCCGGGCCAGGGTCTTTGCCGACGGCACCCCCTTTGCGCTGCGGGGCCTGGACCGCAGGCTCAGCGCCGGAGCCATCGACTCGGCCTACCAGTATGCCGCCGAGGAGGACGTGGACCCCGCCTCGCTGGGCGCCGGGCTGGTGGTGCGCCTGGGCGCGGTGCAGAACCCGGTGTTGGCCCCCCTGCGACCGGCGACGACCTTCTTCACCCCCAACGGCGACGGGCGCAACGACTACTTCGTCCTGGAGTACGATCTGCTCAAGCTGACCCGGCCGGCCCCGGTGTCCTTCCGCGTCTATGACCCGGGGGGCCGGCCTATCTTCCAGGGGCAGGGCCTGGAGCAGAGCGGGGGCTTTGCCCGGTTGTGGGACGGACGCGACGGGTACGGGGGGCTGGTGGCCCCTGGGCTGTACCTGTACCAGGTGGAAGTGCGGGCCGACGATGGGACCCAGCGCCGGCAGGGGGTGGTGGGGGTGGGGTATTAAAGCTCCTGGTTGAAGCTGGGGAAATAGGAATACCCCGCCAGGGCTATACCCGGCCTGGCTGGGCCCAGCCAATCCCCAATTCCGAGAAGAGGGCCCGCTCCCGGCAGGCCCGCCGCAAGATCTCGCTCAGGCCCTCAACGGTCACGGCCTGGTTCCCGGGGTCCACCCGGCGGAGGGCGGCGGGCAGTTCGCGGATGGGCGAGGACTCGAAGCTGCCGCAGGCGCACAGGGTCTGGCTGCGGGTGACGATGAGGGGACAGGCCAGTTGGTTCCGGCGGCCCGCGACTGCTTCGGCCAGGTCGTGCAGCACCAGGGGGCTCGCCCTGATGGGGGACCTCCTCGCGGCGGCCATCGGCCCAGTGGACGCGGAAGCCGCCATGGTAGTCCAGCTCGGCCCGGCCCTGGGTCCCGGCGATCTCCAGGACGGGGTCGAAGCGCTCCTCGGTGCAGTGGCTGACGGCGAAGAAGAGCTCCACGCCCTCGGCCGCCTCCGTGCGGAATACCGCGGTATCGGCCGACTCGATGGGGTTGGCCCGGTAAAGCTCGGCCTGCAGGGTGTGCGGGGTCAGGGCGCTGCCGGGCTGGTCGGAACCCAGGTAACAGAGGGTGTTCACTGCGTGGGCCAGGGCGTTGTTGTGGGGGCTGTCCAGCACCCAGGCGTCACCTGCCCCGAGGCGGCCGGCCCAGGCATTGCGCCCGTAATAGGCCGGGTCGCGGGGCCAGCCCCCGCAGGCGCTGACCCACTGGATCTTCACCAGCCTGCCGGCGCAGATCCACGCCTTGAGGGTCTGCACGTCGGGGCGATAGAGGTGCTGGTAGCCCACGGCGCAGTGGCGACCGGCCTTTTGGCGGGCCGCTTCCATGGCGTCGAAATCCTGGATGGAGCCGGCGGCCGGCTTCTCTACCAGCACGTGGCAGCCAGCTTCCAGGGCCATTGCGGTCATCGGCCGGTGCAGGGGGATGCCGGTGGGGATGCAGACGATGTCGAGTTGGCCGCGCAGGCGGGCCAGCATCTGGCGCAGCGAGGGGAAGACCTGCACCCCCCGGGTCCGCAGCCCCTCCAGGTCTGTGGCGTAGGTTTCCTGGTCGGCGGGGATGGCCACCTGGGCCACCAGCGCCCCCAGGCCGGCCCCCTCAACCTGGGCGACATAACGGCGGTGGTGTTGGGCGAAGCCGCCCATGCCGACGACGCCGATGCGGGGGATGGTCATGGCGGACTCCTCCTCAGGGCAGGGCCGGGGACCCAGCCGATGGGGGTGGGATGGCCGAAGTCGCAGACGCGCTCCGTGCTGCCATCGGTGCGCGGGAAGCCGAGCTGTTCGCCGGTGCTCAGGATGCCGGCCTGACCGCCGGCCTTGAAGAGCAGGCCCGCGGGTTCAGCGGGAATAGCCATGGCCCTTGCTCCCGGTTGAGAGGGGGAAAAACAAAACCCCCGGAGGAGTGCAACTCTCCTCCGGGGGTCATAGCTGGCGGGACCGACGAGACTCGAACTCGCGACCTCCGCCGTGACAGGGCGGCGTTCTAACCAGCTGAACTACGATCCCGCAATCAACGAAAGAAATCTAAACCCTCTGGGGGGGGTTGTCAATATCGGCTCAGGGGAGAGGATGGTCCCGATCCCATTGCTCACCCTCCTGCTTGAGGGCCATGAGCCGGCCGCGCATGAGTTGGCGTTTGAGCGGGCTGAGATAGTCGATGAAGAGCTTGCCGTCGAGGTGGTCGATCTCGTGTTGCAGCGCGCGGGCATAGAAGCCCTCGGCCGCGACGGCGAACTGTTTCCCCTGGATGTCCAGGGCCTCGACCCGCACCTGAGTGTGGCGGGGCACCGGGCCGTAGAGGTCGGGGAAACTCAGGCAGCCTTCTTCGCCCACCTCGCGGCCCTGGGCGGCCACGATGCGCGGGTTGATTAGCGAGATGGGGAGGATCTCGGGCTGCTGGCGGGAGATATCGACCACCACCACCCGCTTCAACACCCCCAATTGGGGGGCGGCCAGGCCCACCCCTTCGGCGGCTTTCATGGAGTCGAAGAGATCGAAGACCAGTGATTTGATTGCCGGGTCGATCTGGGTGACCGGGGCGCAGGGCTGGCGCAGGACCTGGGAGCCGTACTTGACGATGGGTCGCATCATGCCTCAGGTCAGGGGGTCAGGTCGAGGGCCAGGTAGCGGTAGCCCAGGTCTTCAAGGCCGGACACCAGGGGCTGGCGGCGGGCCGGGTCGCTCAGGCCGAGGATGGCGGCGCGGCCCAGTTGAAGGCAGAGCATCTGTTCGCGGCTCTCCAGGTGGCAGGGCTCAAGGTCGACCAGGAGCCGGCGGGCCCGGTCCAGGGTCTCGCCTACCTGGGCGGGGGCGGGCAGCAGGGCTTCGTTCATGCTGCCCGAGCGGAAGCCGCGCAGGTCCGCAGTGACGCGCCGGTACCCATACCCCGCAAAGGCGGCGCTGAGGGCGGCGCAAAGACCGGGGTCGGCCAGCAGCCGGTCGAGATCGGGGGCGGGCAGTTCGATTCGGGCCAGGTCCACATGGTGGCGAACCCGCAACTGGGAAAAGCCACGCTGGCGCAGGAAATTCTCCGCCTGGTCCACCATGCGCAGCCCCTCGGTCGTGATGGCGGTGCCGTAGGGGAAGCGCGAGGAGAGGCAGGCCATGGCCGGCCGGTTCCACACCGGCACCTCCCAGCGGCGGGCCAGCTCCCGAATGTCGGCCTTGGTCAGGCCCGCCTCCATCAGTGGGGCGCGGACGCCGTAGTCGCGGGCCGCCAGAGAGCCAGGTCGGAAATCCCCCGCGTCGTCGGCGTTCTGGCCGTAGAGGATGTGCTCCACCTTCAGTTCCCCGGCCAGCCGCTGCATGTGGGTGAAGAGTTCCTGCTTGCAGAAATAGCAGCGGTTGGAGGGATTGGCCACGTACTCAGGATTGTCCAGCTCGGAGGTGCGCACCACCAGGTGGCGGATGCCGAAGCGCTGGGTGATGTCGAAGGCGGCCTCCAGCTCGCCGGTGGCGTAGCTCTCGGAGTCGGCGGTGACGGCGATGGCGTTCTCGCCCAAGACGCGGTGGGCGGCCACGGCAAGCATGGCGCTGTCAACCCCGCCCGAGTAGCCGATGAGCACCCGGCCCATGGAGCGGAGCAGGGCGTTGAGGCGGTTCAGTTTTTCGGCGAGGGCTGCGGGGTCCGCTGCGGTTGGTGCCAGGGCAGTCATGGGCACACTCACGGATCAGGAGGGAGAGGGATACCCTCGGCGCCGGGGGCGACGATGGCATCGGTCATGCCGTGGATGATCTTCTTGTCCTGGGGGCAGAGGATGACCTTGACCCCCGCCAGCACGGGGGATTCCCCCTCGAGGTAATAGTAGGGGCGCACCAGGGCGCGGCCGTGCATGGGGCGCAGGGTGTCGGAGGAAAAGTCGTAGTACTTGGCCCCTTGCCTGGCGGCCTTGTTGAATCGCTGCAGGATAGCGGGGGTCTGCGCATAGCGATCCAGCGCCTCCTGCACGCGGCCGGCCCACTCCTCCTCAGGCAGGTCGTGGCCGATAGCCACCCCGCGGCTACCCCAGGCCAGTTCCGAAAACCCCGAGGGCTTGAGCACCAGCTCCCGCTCCTTCTTGGAGGCGCGTTTGAGGGCCTGCCAGTCGTTGAGGGGGCGGCCCTCCACCTCCAGCCCTGGGATGAGGGTGTGGGGCGGGGCCGGGGTGGGATCGAGGACCCAGGTGGGCGGGGTGAGTTGCTGGAGTAGTGCCAGGTCCCCTCCTCCCAGTTCCTTCTCCCAGAATCGCTGGAGCAGGGGGTGGTGGATGAAGGCTAGCCACATCTTCTCTTCGAGGTACGCTTTGGGGGGGGGGGGGAGGCGCAGGGCGTTCTTCTTGGCGAAGTAGAGGATGGGATCGATCTTGGGGATGTTGGGCAGGTCGAAGAGTTCGAGGAAGCGGTACACCCCGTCCACCCGCAGGCGGCCCTTGGCAGTCTCGATCAGCAGGCCCTCGTCGTCGAAGCGCAGTTCCTTGGGGTGCAGGCAGTACAGCGGACAGTCGCGGGCCTGCAACTGGGTGGCCAGCCATTCCATCTCGGCGCGGTAGTCGTTGGATTCGTCCGAAACCACCAGGCCGATTACCGGGCGCTCCTTTTGGAGGGTGGCCCGCAGGGCGGCGTAGAAGCCCTCGATCAGTCCTTCGGGGCCGCCGATGACCTGGTAGCCCAGCTCGGTGTACAGGCGGGCCAACAGGCCGGCAAAGCCCATGCCCCCAGGTACCGAGTCCAGTTCGGTGAGGCGGAAGCCCTCGCTGGTCAGCAGCAGGTCGGGCCGCAGGACCAGGGGCAGGTGGGAACGGAAACGGTTCATGCGGCCCAGCTCGAGCACCCGCTCTGGCTTGCCCTGGTCCAGGTAGCGGCGGACCCAGGCGGGCTGCAGTCCTTTAACGCTCTGGTGGTAGAGGAGGTTGGCGGCCTTGTAGAAGCGCACCAGCACCGGGCCGAGGCGCTGGAGGAGTTGATGCTGTTCGGGGCTTAGCCAGAAGGGCTCGGGGGAAATGCGCCAGGGCAGCCGGCTTTCGGGGTGGAGTTGGGCGCGGTCGCCGGCAAAAAGCCCGCCCTTAGGGGACTGGGCGTTGATGTACAAGCAGAGGATTCTGGGATCGGCTTGAAGGGAGGGCAGCACCATGCAATCTATCTCAAAAGTTGTAAACCAATTTAGGCCACGGCGCACCCCTGGTCAACGGGCCCTGGATGCCGCCGGCCATCTTCCCTATCCTAGGATACAGATACTATGCGGGAGGCGGGAGCGTGCAACTGGAAGGCCGCAAGGCGCTGGTCACTGGGGCGGGGCGGGGCATCGGCAGGGCCATCGCCCTGGCCCTGGCCGCCGAAGGGGCGCAGGTGGCGCTCCTGGCCCGCACCCGGGCGCAGTTGGAGCAGGTGGGGGCGGCGATGGGCGGGCAGTCCCTGGTGTTGGAGGCGGACCTGGTTGATCCGGACCAGGTGCGGCGGGCCTATGGCCGCCTGGAGCGGGAATGGGGGGGGGTGGAGATCCTGGTCAACAACGCCGCGGTGCTGGGGCCCATCGGCCCGGTGGGGCAGGTGGACCCGGAGGGGTGGCTGCAGGCGGTGCAGGTCAATCTGGGCGGTTGTTTTTTCTGCACCCATCTGGCCCTGCCGGCCATGATCGCGGCGGGGTATGGCAAGATCATCAACCTTTCAGGGGGGGGTGCGGTCACCCCGCGGCCCTGGTTCAGCGCGTACAGCGCTTCCAAGGCCGGGGTGGTGCGTTTCACCGAGACCCTGGCCGCCGAGGTGGCCCCCCATCACATCGACGTCAATGCCATCGCACCCGGCGCGGTGAACACCCGGATGCTGGACCAGGTGCTGGAGGCCGGGGAAAGGGCCGGGACCCAGGCCCTGGCCGAGGCGCGGCGGCAGCGCGAAAAGGGCGGGGTGGACCCAACCCGGCCCGCGGCCCTGGCGGTCTTCCTGGCCTCGCCCCGCTCGGACGGGTTGAGCGGCCGCCTGTTCAGCTCTGTGTGGGACGACTGGGAGCGGCTGGAGGTGGGGGAGGTGATGAAAACCGAGTATTACACCGTGCGGCGGCTCGTGCCCCCAAAGTGAGGATCGGATGTACCGGATCGGCGTAGTGGGCGCGGGTGGGGTGGGGCAGAAAAGGGCGGCGGCGGCCGCGGCCCATCCCGAGTCTGAACTGGCCCAGGTCTGCGACCTGGACCTGGACGCGGCAAGGGCCCTGGCCCGCCAGTACGGGGCCGGGGTGGCCGACTCGTGGGAGGAGTTGGTGAAGGCGAAGGCCCTCGACGCGGTGGTGGTATCCACCACCCACGAGTGGCTGGCGCCCATCAGCGCTGCAGCGCTGCGGGCGGGCAAACATGTGCTGGCCGAAAAGCCCCTTGGCCGCAATCCGGACGAGGCGCGGTTGGCCGTAGCCGCCGCCGCCGAGGCGGGCCGCTGGCTCAAGGCCGGTTACAACCACCGCTACCACCCGGCCATCCTCAAGGTCCGCCAGGTTTGCGAGGCCGGCGAACTGGGGCCCCTCCACTTTATCAGG
>Ga0194121_10006005_pt1 | contig 16447 bp, 12 predicted proteins | sample TA2MahCa50mmetaG_FD_148609 | JGI IMG/M metagenome (GOLD analysis project Ga0194121, IMG submission 148609) | Freshwater microbial communities from Lake Tanganyika, Tanzania - TA2015020 Mahale Deep Cast 50m | ecosystem: Environmental > Aquatic > Freshwater > Lake | place: Tanzania: Lake...
CTCCGGCCGCCGCATCGGGACCTACGAGATGCGCTTCCAAGGCGCCCAACTCCGCATGGTGCGGACGAAGGAGGAATTCTACTTCGCCGGCAAACTGATCCGCTCCGGCGACGATGCCATCGCGCTCGACCGCCTCGCGAGCGTCCGCTACCGCCGCAACCTGAACACCTCGGCCGTGGAACGCCACGACTTCTACCCCTACGGCGAAGAAAAACCCGGCGCCTCCGCCCAGGAACGCGACAAGTTCGCGACGTATCATCGCGACGCCACGGGACTGGACTACGCCGATCAGCGCTACTTCAACTCGCAGCATGGGAGGTTTTTGACGGCAGATCCAGCTCGATCATCGCTCAATCTGTATGCTTACACTATCGCTGATCCAATCAACAGCAATGACCCAACCGGGTTGGTGGAAGCTCCTCTTCATCCGTTTATCCAGTCCTGGGCATATGCCGCCCAGGCAATGGATATCTGTTGGAACGATCGATTGGAACGATATGTCCCATGTAGGGGCAACGGAAATAGTGGCGGTAGTTCCGACGACATGGAGGAGGTTGACGAGGGGCAAGGCGGTGGGGGTGGTTCTCCTCCAGATTATTCTGCACGTTATCCAGGCTTCAAAGCTGCAGTTGATGCGCTTGAAAAAAACACAGATTGTCGCAACTTGATTACAGGCAAAACTGGTTATAACGCTACAGTTGCTAAGAATGTGCTCCAAAGCGCTAACATCGTGGAAAAGGACCTAGGTAAACCAGTGGCTGAGACATTTCCGGGAAACAGATATAGAGTGGACGTTAAAGCTGCAGAAGTTAATGGCAACACAATCACAGTAAACAGCGCTATATTTCATGATCCCAGTAAAGTAATTGTAACTTTGCCCTTGGGTATACAAAAGACCTCTTATATCTGATAAATGATGAGCTTAACTCCAATTTGACTACGCCGCAATGGCAGACCATGATGTTTCTTCACGAAGCAGGTCATTTATTTGGCAGGAAGGATGACCAAGATGATATCGAAGAGACCAACAAATTCAATAGGGCCATAATCGATAACTGTCTCAAATAGCAGGAGATCGCCATGAAGAAGTATCCTTTGTTTGCTGTTCTACTTTTTGCCAGCATTTTAGGGGCGAGTGAGTGTGCTTTGACTGTCCATTTCATCAGGCCTGACAGCACGCCGGCTTCAGGCACGTATGTGCGTTTTATAGACCCCTCTGGGCAAGAACTCTTTGCGGGGACTGTGGACTTCGTCTTTCGAATGTGCGACTTTGGGTTCGGGGAGCATCTTCTGAAAGTTGGGGAAAACTCCTGCTATCCCACGACGATTTCCAGAATTAGATACTTTCCCGGACGCCCTATCCTGCTACGCGTATCAGTTCAGCAGTGCACAGGAGTAAATCGAGTTGTTATGGGTTGTGATGTATATCTTAGGATACACAATCAGGAGGGCGAAGGGATACCAGGAGCTCAGGTAGCATTTTACGACAGGAATATGGCTGCTGACGAGTTTGGCCGAATCATGTTAGGCCTTCCTAGGCGTTCCGTGACGGAGATCACTGTGGCGGCCCCTAATTATTTGAAGAATCGATTGAGTATAACGTGTGAGCAATCTCGAAATGTTGAAGAGGCGGTTGTTCTCACAAGAGTCCGTATGCTCCCCCACTGAGCGTCTCACCGGTATCCAAAACACCCAGCAAGGCTTCACGCTCAGCTACGCCGCCACGCAGACGCTCTACTCCCCGTTCGCGCCCTCCACCGCCTTCGGCACGACGCGGCTACTCACTCAGGTCCGCGACGCGCTCAACCTCGCCCACAACTTCCAATACGGCTCCAACGGCTCCGGTGAGATCACCCGCGTCATCCTCCCCTACGGCGGCGACCTCCGCTGGGACTACCGCGACTTCACCTACGCCGGCAACCGCACGCTGCGCGAGGTGCAGACCCGCTCGGTTACCCCATCCTCCGGCGACGCCTCGCGCTCCACCCACCTGTGGACCACCATCGACGACGCGACCGGCGGCGGCCGCCGCAAGTGGACCTTCGACGTCAACACCGCCTCGGCCTACTACGGCCGCCCCGTCAAGTTCGAGCAGTTCGCTCTCCCCTCGGCCACCCTGCTCCGCCAGGAGGATTTCACCTGGACCACCGACACCACCGGCCGCCCCTATGTCGCCTCCGTCCTCACCACCATCGATCCCGGAACCGCCTTCACCAAACAGTCCAAGGCCGAGCAGACCCTCGACTCCTGGGGCAACGTCACCCAACGCAAGCTCTACGACTTCGGCAACCTCACCACGCCGGCGCGCACCTACACCTACACCTACCTGGCCACATCGAGCTACCTCAACCGCTACATCGCCAACCGGCTGCTGAGCGCCTCGGTCTCCGATGGCGCGCAATCCTTCACCCTGGTGACCAACGTCTACGACAGCTACGCCTCGAATCCGCTGATCGACCGCCCCGGCATCCCCGGCCACGACGGCGCCTACAACACCGGCTTCACCACTCGCGGCAACGTCACCACCTCGACCGCCGGCGCCATCTCGGTCAACTACCAGTACGACATCACCGGCACGATAGCGAAAGCGACGCGCGGCTCCTCGCAACTGGACGTCACTCCCGACTCCACCGTCCACGTCCCCACCGCCATCACGCCGAATTCCAATCAGGCGCTGCGCGAGACCCTTAACTGGGACCAGTACCTCCGCCTCACCCAGGACACCAAGCCCAACAACGCCACCTCCAGCTTTACCTACGACGTCCACGACCGCCCCACCTCCACCACCTCCCCGCACGGCGCCGTCACCAACTTCACCTACACCAACTCCCCGCCCACCTCCACCGCCACCACCAACGGCCGCTGGACCAAGACAACCTCGGACGGCCTCGGCCGCGTCATCAAGGTCGAAGCCGGCGACTCCGGCGGCGCCACGATGACCTTCATCGAGATGTTCAGCTACACCGCCGCCGGCGCCGTTACCAAGAAGCGCCAGCGCACGATCACCACCTCCACCGCCAGCATTTTCTAATCCAAGAATGATCCTGAAAGCGGCAGCCGTTTCCAACACAAGATGATCCTGAAAAATGAAGATGAGGAGGCCGCATCGCGGCCGACTTCCTTTCTTCGGTTTTTGGGTTTGGGACAGAGAGCCGTCATGATCGTCGCGAGCGGCGGTGGGAAAGTGGGAAACCCGCTTTTGGTTTTCCACTTTTCCAGGGCCGCGAAGCCGGGCTGTGGGAATGTGGGAATCTCGCGTTGTTGGCGAGATTTCCAAGGGGCGGTGGAAAGAGTGGGAAAGCTGCTTTTGCTTTTCCACGCTTTCCACGGACCCGGCATTTCCACAGCCCTTTGCCGGACCCTCAACCGATGTTAGCTTCGCGGAGGATGGGGCGATTCGATCTTGACGTGCCGCAAGAGCTTCAGCTTGGCAGTCCTCATCTTGCGCGCACACTCGGTGTCGCTCATCTTCTGCGCTACTTGGTCCAACTGCGCCCAACTCAGGTTCGGCTTTAAGGATTGCTCGGCCTTTTCCAAGCTCTTCAGCTTCTCGTAGGGAGTGGCGTAATCCTCTCGCGGGTAGCGCCGTCGGCGCTTGCCCCGCGCATCCAGGCTCTCCGTCGCGAATCCACACGGACGATGAAAGTTCAAGTATGGGTTCAGGTGCGCCGTGTAGAACTTGTGCACCGCTTCGGCATGTTCGGCGGGTATATGACCGTAGCCGATGTGCTTGCGGATGATGGCTCCGTTTTTGCCTTCCACCAGCGCATTGTCCTGCGTCCGATTGGCGCGGCTCTTGGTGAACTCGATCAGCAGACTCTTGAGCATTTTGGCCACCTCGTGGTTCACATACTCCGAGCCGTTGTCGGAATGAAACCCCAGAATCCGGAAGGGAAACTGATGCAGCATCGCTTCCAGCACCGGCAGCAGAAAATGCTCGTTGATCCGTTCCACACAGCCAACCACCTGCCATTGCGTCACCGCGTCGACGGCATTGATGTGATACACCCCTTTGGCTCCTTCCCAGTCGCCTTGATGCACCGTGTCGATGCGCAGAAAACCCGGCCGCCCTTGCGGATCGGGCTTGCGTCGTTCTCCAATGGCGATCGCGCTGGGCTGCGTCGGCTTCCAGTCGGCCGCCACCTTGCGGTAGCGCGCACTGCCCCGCAGGTTGTATAGATGGGCTACCGAGATTCCGGCTAGTCGCGCATACTCGGCTTTGCCGAATTGCTCGGACTCGCGCTTGAGAATCCGCACCGTGGCTGGTCCGCTCAGCCAACCATGAGCTCCATCCACCTCCGCCAACAGTTCCACATCCCGGTTGGTGTACTTGCTCGGGAAACGCCGCCGCCGATAGGTCCTCGGCTCCACCACCCCGCTTTGGCGGTACTTGCGAATCAGGCGCGTGATGTGCGGCAGGCTGAATCCTGTCACCTTGCTCAGGTAGGCTCGAATCGCTCCGCGTTGCTTCTTGCCTTGTACCGCGTACTCCTGAGCCACCATCACGCGCTGCACAAACTGGTATCGCTCGGCCTGATTCTGGCCGACGAACTCGATACTCTGACTGCCTTCGAGGAACTCTCGGATTTGCTCCGGGGTGAGCCGTTCTGCGTTCTGCATGCGTATCTGCATCCGGCCGCGGAACGCCTCGCCCTCTCACATTTTCAGGATCATCTTGTGTTGGAATCAATCCCGGTTTCAGGATCATCTTGTATTGGAAAATTCTGACGAAAGGGGCTGCGGCGGAACCTGCTAAGATGGCGGTAGCAAGCCACGTCCCACCCGAGAGCCAGGAACCGATTCCCACGGATGAAAACCGAACAGCAACCCAGCGAGATCCAAGCCGCGGCGGAGGAAACCACGGCTGGAAGAAGCAGCTTTCTCTGGCCCCTGCTTTGGGTGACGGGCTTGCTGGCGTTGTGCTACGCGCCGGTAGTTGTGCATTTGGTGAGGAATTGGATCCAGGATGAAGACATGGGGCATGCGTTTTTCGTGCCCTTCGTGGCCGGCTACATTGTCTGGGGAAAGCGGGATAAACTGCTGTCGGTGGAATGGCGCGGTAGCGGATGGGGTCTGGCAGTGGTGTTGTTGGGGGGATTGCAGCTAATCATCGCCACGCTCGGCGTGGAGCTGTTTCTCTCGCGCACGGCGATGCTGATGTCGCTGGCTGGGTGTTTGTTTTATCTGGGCGGGATGCAGGTGATGCGAGTACTGGCCTTTCCTTTGTTTCTGCTGGTTTTCATTGTGCCGATACCCGCCATCGTGTATAACCAGATCACGTTCCCGCTGCAGTTGTTTGCCAGCTCGGTTGCGGAGGTGGGATTGAGCATGCTGGGAATTCCGGTTCTGCGGGAAGGAAATGTGCTTGAGCTGCCTAGCCAGAGGCTGTCAGTGGTGGAGGCTTGCAGCGGCATTCGGTCATTGTTGTCGCTGTCGTTTTTAGCGCTAGTGTACGCCCATTTCTTCGACGACAAGAGCTGGATGAAGCCGACCTTGCTGGCGGCGGCGGTGCCGATCGCGGTGATTGCCAACTCCGGGCGGGTGATGATCACGGGATTGCTGAGCGAATGGAATCCGGAACTGGCGCGCGGGGTGTTCCATAGCATGGAAGGCTGGGTCATCTTCATGATCGCTTTGGTGCTGATGATTCTGGCACATCAAGGAATCAGGCGGACGCACCAATGGCTGGCGCGCCGGGGAAACGGGGAAGTTTCACAAGCCTAGGAAGCGTCCGGAGCTGTCCTGTGGCCTGGCGTGGAGGTACCGGCCGGTGGTGGTAAGGCTGGCGTGGCCGAGCGTGGCTTGAACCAAGTGCAGCGGAGCGCCGCGGTCCAAGGCGTGCGAAGCATGGGCATGGCGGAACCAATGGGGGGAGACGGGGGCTGTGATGCCGGCGCGGAGGGCGGCGGCACGGACGATGCGCAGGATGGTGAGGGGCCGCAAGGCGCTGCCGCGAGCGGCAGCAAACAACGGCTGATCAGCCATCGCGTCGCCGCGCGTAGTACGCAACAGTTCCCAAACCGAAACAGGTAACCGGATGGAGCGCGCCGCCCCCCCCTTTCCCGTCACGGTAATCTGAGCTGTGTCGCCAGCCAGTTGCAGATGGCGCCACCGAAGGCCGCATAATTCACTGACACGGATGCCCGTGGCGTAGAGAAGGGTGAGGATCAGACGGTTGCGGGGCTTGGTTTCAAGGTGGAGCATCGCGCGCACCTCAGTTTCCTCCAGGATGCGTTCGGCCAAGCGGCTGGCAACTGGTGGGAGGCGCAGGAGGGAGCCGGCGTCAAAGGAAAGATAACCGATCCGGAGTCCGAAAGCGAGAAGGGATTTGACGGCCGACATAACGCGGTAGCGGCTGGATGGTTGCAGCGATGCCAGCGAATCAGTGAAGCGGTGAAGATCGGCCAGGGTGAGCGCTGCCAGCGGTTTGGGGATGATGCGGCGCAGCCGCCGGATGTCACCTTCATAAGCACGTTGAGTGTGTGGGGAACGCCCCTGTAGCCATAACGCGATCAATTGGTCGTCGGATGTGGCTTGGGGAACAAGGTTGATCTCCACCGGCTGCATAGGGCAAGAAGCATTGTGGCATACATGATGGAAAAACGATAGATAATAATCCTTATCAATCGCACTGGCGATCTCGAAACGGCCCAAGTGTGCCGTAACGTATAGAGTTCTGGCATAATTGGCAGAGAGGGTCCCAATGCCTAGAGAAGCCTCGTGGTTGGAACGGGTTCCAGCGATCATAGAACAACTGGAGGCCGCTTCCCTTCCCGTGCTGGACCGGGCGGCCGTGGAGCAATTGTTCGGTTTGGGGCGTCGACAGGCGATCCGGTTGATGGGGAGCTGCGGCGGCTACGTATCCGGACGCACGGGCCTTGTGGATCGAACAAGGATGCTGGAGTTTTTGCGGCAGATGGAAGCGGACGGCGCTGTGGAGTTTGCGGTGGTGCGGAAAGCGCGGATTATGGAGCTGTTGCGGCAGGCCCGCCGGGAGAGCCAGAGCCGCGGGATCCGGATTCCGGTGGAGCCGCAGATCTTTGAGCAGCAACTGGAGAGTCTGCCGGCCGGAGTGAGTTTAGAACCGGGCAAGTTGACTGTGGACTTTCGTGAGCCGGTGGAGCTGCTGGAGAAGCTCTTCGCGTTGACACAGGCGATGGCCAATGATTTCCATAAACTGGAAGACTACGCGCGACGGGAAAGGGCGGCGCCTTAGGCGCCGGCCGATTTGCGTTGTTCCCGCCACAGTGCGACTCCCCCGCCCTGAAAGCACTTCGGCACAAGAATGGTGAGATGAGCGATGACATCAACCGCCGGCGGCAAGAGTTGGCCCTGCTGGTAAATGAAATGGATGATCTCCTGCTCGGTAGCTTGCGAGTCATAACGGCGGCAGCCGAGGACGATGCTCTGTGCGGTTCCAGCAGTGGGGACGCCGAATTCGCTTAATGCACGGAGAATCCCAGGTGAAACACCCACGGAGGGCGAAACAACCTCGGGGGTTGATTCTGGCCATTCTCCGCCTACTGCGGGCCGGACGAATTCCACCGCGCGGCCGTTTTTAATGATGTATTGCAGGTTTGCGGCCTGCTGGCGCCGCAGAATCTCCGCTTCATGGAAGAGGCGATAGGTTCGGCCGGTCTGACTGGCACTGTGCTCAGAGGCAAGCACCTCGATAATCTGCTTGGCGATCATTTTCGGCAACGAGGTGCGGACACTTTTCTCATTCAGGCGGACCACCCTGGCAAGGCGATCGTATCCAAGGGTGAAGGTCCTGCTTTCGCCCTCAGCTGGGACGCCGTCTTCAGGCTTGGCGAGCCAAAGGGCTTGGTAGATGCGCTCCTCGCCAAGCGTCATTGTTTCACGGGCCGAGGTCACCTTGCGGACGCGAGCGGCTCCGTAAAGCTTTCCTGAAGAATCAGACCACACAAGGGTAGGCGAGTCACCCACGGTAGTGCTTTCCGGTGCGGTGGGTGATTCACCGACAAAGGGCTCACCGGCGGTAGCATTTAGTACCTCGGTGGTGTGATCACCCACGGTGGGTGAAACAGGTTGCAGGCTAAGGATAGAAATGGGCGGCCCAGTCCCGCTCGGCGTATCACCGCCGGAGGGCGTTAATACCTCGGTGGGTGTTTGCTCCTTAGCGGGCGCGGTCAACGCCTCGGTCAATCCGCGCAGGGCAGGGCCCTGTGCCAGCTCACGCCAGTCGAGTACCGGGGTGTGTCGATTAGACGGCTGTTTGGGCCTTCGTTTGGTCATTGCCGGCCTGGGGGCTCATCACGGAGAGCAGCTTTTCGGCGGCTGCTTCATAATCTTCCAATGCCTTGGACTTGGGATCGTAGTCGGCGAGAAACATTCTAGAGCGGGCGGCCTTTACCACGGCGGTATCTGTGCGGATGAGAGGGAGAAGGGGAACGTGGAGCTCGGCAGACATCTCCTCAAGCGCATTCATGACGGTCTGCGTCATTTGCAGGCGGTTGTTGACCATGACAGGGAGAATACCGACGGAGACAATGCCCGGCTGTCGGCCGAACAGTCTGTTCAGCTCGTTGGCGGAGCTGATACTGGCGCTAGCGCCTTGAACACTCAACGTCTCCATAGCGACTGGGATGAGGACGTTCTTGGCATAGAGCATGGCGCAGGTTTGAAACAGGGTGAGCGAGGGCGCCACGTCGATGATGACTGCTTGATAGGGGCGATCGGCGCCAGTTTGCGCGATGACCTGTTCAAAATGGAGCTCGCGTAGCATCTGGCCACTGATGATATCTTCGGCGACCTGCGTTTTGCGGTCGCTGCAGAGCACGTCGATGTTGGGATGCGCGGACACGACACATTCCTTGAGAAGAACCTGCCTGATGAGGAAGTCGTGCAAGGCAAACTCGGGCCGGAGGCCGAGAATGGTGGCGACCGATCCTTGGGAATCGGTATCGATGAGCAGAGTCTTCAGTCCGCGGTGGGCAAAGCAGCGGGCCAAGCAGACTGCGGTGGTTGTCTTGGCGACGCCGCCCCGCTGATTGCTGATTACCAGGCGGATCATGCGGTTCGGCTCCTGGGCGGATTCGGGGCTAACTCCTGCCTGGCGGTCTCCAGATCAGCCGGGGTCCACCAGCGCCTGGTAGTTCCGGGGCGGGGAAGGGGAGCCGTCAAAATGCCCTCTTTCAATTTGCGAAAAAAAGTGGCGCGGCTGAGACCTAGGGCCGTCCAAGCGATGGAGTCCGGCACAGCATTTAGTGGACGCGGCACCTTGGTATACGCCATATAGCCCCTACGATGCCAGCATAAACGGTATTTTCGGCTGATGCAACAAAAATAGTCTCACCGGGACCAGATCCATCGTTGTGTCTCAACGGCGGATGTGATCCCGGCGAGGAACGGCTGACCTCTATTTAAGGCGTCACAGCGGCTGCTGTGGACTCAGATCGGGCGAGCACGGCGCCGGAGGAAGACAGATACTCCATCACGATGCGGTGCTGGCCCTGGATGCGGTTGCCGGTGAGCGAACAGGGCGAACTGGAGCAGGTGGCAGTCTGTTGAGAGCCGTCCGGGCGTGTAAGGGTAAGCCGGACATCTTGCGTGCCGGGAATGTTCTCCTTGCGGAAAGCAAACCGCAAAGCAAGGTCGGCGGGCGTGATGTCGGCTTCCGCGGCGGTAAGCCGATCGACAAGGTAGCTGTCACTGCAGCACAGCGCCTGATTGTGGAAGCGCCGAGGGTGGTTGGTAAACGGCGCATTCCAGGAAGCGACGAACGGATCTGTGCCGCCAAAAGTGAATCCGAACATCTGGTCGCCTCGGGTCTTGATAGCCTGGTTCCCGGTAAGCCGGTAAGCATATCCCATAGTGGACATCATTGTGTGGGCAGTGTCGCGGGCAAGACGCAGATTGTTTGGGTCAAAGATCGAGGTTTCGCAGCGGTTGAAACCGTTGGCCGGGTCCGGAGTTGTTCTATTTCCCAGCAGGAAGTATTCATAAAAGCCGCCGCATTTGTAGGGCGGGACTCCGCTAGTTACCTCCCCAAGCCAAAGGCCATTGTCAGGAGCTTGTCCGCCCGGCTGAGTGTTGGTGAGAAGGTGATTCACCCAATCGGTGATGACGGTTGCGGCAGTAGAATTGCCAGTCCAGCGGTGATAGCGGACCACCCCGTGCATAAACAGCGCAGTGTGCCACGGCTGTTCGGAAATCGGCAATGCGCCAGGGTCGCTGACGCGGAAGGCTCCTGCCGGAGCCAAGCATGAGTTGCTTATGTCCGGATTGGAACTCTTGCACTGCATCTCCCGCACTACATCTACGATGTTCGTGCTTAGCCGGGACTCCCAGTTACTGCGCTCGGTGGAACTAGGATGAAGGCGCGCCAGGGAGGTGGCAAATCTCCATGTGTAGCCGCTCTCGCGCGGCCCATACCAAAGGTTGTGCGCGCCGTTAGCACGGGTCCTGTTGTGAATCCAGTGATTGTATCCCCGGGACCCATCCCCCGGCCAGCTATAAGCCTGCGCATAGTTGTAGGCATCGGTGGAGTTCACCACCCCGCGCTCTGCCGCCAACATGATGCCATCAAGGGAAGCGTTGCGTGGGGAAGTGATGAAGTCCAGGATGTACCCGTCAGTCCAATGCATCCAAAGCCCGGCAAGAGTGTCGGCCATTTCGGCAAATTTAGATAGGCCAGTCTTGTAATAGGTGACGTAGAGAGCGTAGACGGCCTCATAGAAGTTCCAGTCTCCTACCCAGTTGTTGTTCTCCACCATGAACTGATGCTGCACGGCGGATTGGTTAGAACGATTCCAGGCCCCCGTTACCGTCAACTGCGTATCGCTTTGGATGGAAGCGATTTGCCTCCAGACCCGCCCGAAGTTTCCACCGCCCTTGTTGTAGTAGATGATGATGAAGCCGCTCACCGTCATGGTGGAGGTGAAGGACGTTCCACTTCCCGTGACTGTCGTAGAGCCGTTATTGATGCTCACGGTTCCAGCAAGCGGAGTGTTCACTGCGGCGACCAGTGTCGGCACGAGCGCTTGAAACACATCCAGTCCGCGTCTGCGCCGGTTTTTGTCGTAATAGGGCCAAGGAGAGGCATCGCTTCGCAGCATAGGTCCCAAAATGTGCGCGATGCGTTCGCTTGGAGGAATCACCACTCCGGCGGCGTTGGTGGGCACTGCACCCACGCGGAGCACGCTGGTAGCGGTGAGGCCCGGCGTGGCCCAAGTGGCCGAACATTGGAATTCATATTGGCCGAAAACGTCCGCTCCGGTGATTGTGGGGTTAGCCGCGGCGCGGTCGGAAAAGAACACTGCGACCGGGCCGCTCAACTGCTGCCAGAAGTAGGAACTGGCACCACTTGCCCCGCAATCCAGGGTGAACGGGTGGCCAGCGCGCACCGTCCTGTCTTCGCCAACAAGCGGCACGGCAGGTGTGGTAGTCCAAGTTGGCGTTCCAGAGTCTATGCTGAGATGTTGGGCATGTGGACCACTATCGTTTACGTTGCCCTCACACTCGTAGTTGAGAAGCACGCCGGAAGACTCCACCACATTTGACGGAGGCGCGGCGGATTGATAGGGCAAGGTGTTGTCGTAGGCCCGCACCCAATCCAGCTTATGGCCAGAGGCGAATATTGTTGACACTGCCGAGGAGAGATTAATGGGAGAACTTATCACAGACTGAGAGGTTCCCCCGAGATAGGTGTTTCCGTCAGCCGACCACACTTCCAGCATGAGATGCTGATTGGATACACTACGCTGCACGCGCATAAGAATTGATGTTGATGTTGGTACTGTTAGCGGGGATAAATAGATATCCAGCGCTCCATTGGTCGCGCGCAATTGAAGTGGGGAAACCTGATGGACGAAGCCTTGAACGGCGCCGATCTGAAAGACAAAGTTTGATGCAGTCCAATCGCTCACGCGAGCCTCGATGCGTAACTCGGCCACAGTGTTAAAGGGCGGGGAATTAGGCAGAGTTTTTGAGGCCTGGAACCCGGCAGAGGGTCCCATCGCGCGGTAGTTTTCGGCCAGCGCTGGCAGGGAGAAGATAAATAGTAGGAAAGTAAAGGCACGCATATATGATCACTCCTGATATGTATTGAACAAGGCCATTTACCAGAGACGACGGAAATCGACACCGTCGTACCAGAGGCCGTAGAGTCTGCCCGCGGTGAGGTCACCATTGGCCAGAGTCGCGCCGGACGAAGTTCTGATGGTCTTGGCGCCGAGGGAGTCCACGTTCAACGTTGCGGTGCCGACATTGGTTGTGTTCGGGCGAAAGAACAGCACCATGCCGGTGGTATAGGCCGTAAGAGCCGGGTTAGCGCTGGCAATGTAGTCGTCGGTGGAGCCGTTGTCGGCAATGAAAAGCATCATGCCGGATTGAACTACGGGTTTGGTTGGAATCAGCGCCGTGTCGACGGAAGTTTGGACGGTGAGCTTGCTGCCCGTGTCGGAAACCGTATGCGTGACACCGGTCCCGGTGACTAGATCAACGGTGCTGCGGCTGCCGATGGTGGATCCATCAGCCTGTAGAGTAATGGAACCACTTCCCCCTCCGCCGCCGGTGCTGACAGCGGCGGCCAAGCGCAGGTTGGCGCCGTCATACCAGATGGGATACAACCTGCCGGCGACAATGTCGCCGGCGCCCGGATTGGAAACACCGTCGGGGAGTTTCACGGGGCGCGCACCGAGCGTATTCACATTCAAAGTGACTGGTCCGCCAGCGGAGCTGACGTCGGGCCGCCAGTTCAGGACCATACCGGTGCTGTAGGTGGTTAGGCCTGGCAGGAGCGAACACGTGTAGTTGGTTGCGCTGCCGCCGGAGGAGTTGCAATACAGGGAGGCGCCGCTTTGAGCGCTGGAGTGCGTCTGCACCACGGCGGTGTCAATGTTGTGCTGGATGGAGATGGCGGAGCCGTTGTCGGAAAGCACGTAAAGGAATCCGAAGCCGGGCAGCCAGTTCAGCACGTTGCGGCTACCGATGGTGGTTCCGTTGCCCTGCACGGTAACGGTTCCGGAACCGCCGCCGCTGACAAACTGAGGCTCCCAGCGGTCGGTGGCGGCGTTCCATACCAGCGCCATGCCCGTGGAGGGAGCGGCAGAGGAAACCTGCCGGTTTTGGATTCTTTGCACGGTAGTGGAGCCGGGGGGGCCAGAGATATCGCCGCCGGGCAGGGACCATTGGGGCGTGCCGTTGACCACGCTCAAAACGGTGTTGTTATTGCCCGTGGTAGAAGGCAAAGCGGGAACCCACAGAGGAGACCATGTGCCGGAAGCCGTGCAGGCAAACAGATTCTGACCGGCGATGGCATCGGTTTTGAAGTACATTTCACCGAGGGCGCACTGTGCCGGGAACGAGGTGCCGGTTTTTACCGGGCGCGTCGTGGCGGCGGCGGAGAAATCAATCTCCTTGCCTTGATCACGTAGACTGATACGTGTTTGGGCCGCTGCGGCGCCAGTGAGGGCGAGGGCCGTTATCCAAAACAGGGCTTTGGTTGTGTTCATTGCAATCTCCTACGGGAGCATGCTTAGCGAGCAAGCTCCGCCTCCAGCCATCATCTTACGACGTCCGCAGAAGGGGGCAGCCTGATTAGAACTCATGTTTCGTCGTTGATCACGGGGCGGAAAATGGAAAGAACACGTGTTTTATGAATGAGTTATGGTTTGTCTGGAAAAATTTTTGCTTTTCATGTGACTGAAGAACCAGAGACCCGAGATCAGGGGAAAGAAGCTGCCGCTAGAGCCACCTTTAGGGGTGCGGCGCAAACGCGGCCATTAGTTCTTCCGCACGGCGGTCCCAACTGTATTGGCTTCGCACGATGCGGCTGTATTGAGAGCTGAGATTGTGAAAACGGGCGGGTTGCTCCAATGCGGTCAGAATGAGATCCGCCATCTGTTGCGGCGTGTCTGCTACCAACAACAGATTCCTGGTTTCGGGGTCAAGGAATTCCACCGCCATGGAGGTGGCCACAACGATGGTATTGACGGCCATGGCCTCCATGATCTTGTTCTTGAACCCGCCGCCGCTGACCATGGGGGCAACATAGACACTGCTGGCGGCGATCTCCCGCGAAATGTCGGCTACAAAGCCTGTTACCCGCACGTTGATCCCATTGTGGGCGAGCAACTCAGGCAGCGGGTTGGCTCCGGCAACGACAAATTCCACCGCCGGCCGGCGCTTGACCAGTAGAGGCAGGACTTCACGGATAAACCACATCGCGGATTGGTGGTTGGGAGGGAAGTTCATGTTGCCGGTAAAGATAATGCGGTCTGCAACACGAGGCAGCTCCGATTGCGCTTCTTCCGGCAACCGCACCCCATTAGTCAGAACGAAGTTGGGCTGATGCCGGTTGATCCCATCCATCATGTCCTTATCCGCACTGCTGGCTACCATGTTGGCAAGTGCAAACCTACTGTAATAAGTTTCCGTGACCACTGCTCGAACCAAATCGGCAAGAATCTGCAGGCGCGAGCGGCCCAGCCTGTCCTTTGCTGGAACCGACCATTCCCTGCGGTGGAACAATACGAAGGAATCGCACCAGTCAATCGCCATCCGGACTTGGCCACAGAGGTCGGGAACGGCGAACAACCAGGAGCGGATGCTACAGAGGCAGTAGGAAATGTGGTTGCGTTGAATGATGTCCCGCAGGGCTGCGACCACCGGTCGACTATGCGGCCGCATTAAGATCCTTCGGATGCCCGGCCAGATCATCAATTTGGCCAGGAGGTGGCGCCAGCCAGATGACTGGAACGTGAACTCGAAATACCCGCTGATAATCCCCTCGGATCGCAGCCAGTCCAGGTATTTTAGCCGCACATCTTCCTTCTCCTGGGGATTAGTGTTCAACACGGCCAGATAAACTGTGCGCCCTCGTCTCTGAAGAGCCGCCGCAAGGCCAAATGTCCTTAGTTGCCATGCTCCCAGCCGAAGTCATAATCAGGTTGGTAGAGAATGAGGAAGGCGCCAGGAATTTCCACACCGGCTGGTTTCGTGCTTACGATGTTGGACATGATTTATTTACGCCCAGCTCTTTGATGATTCGATCGCGGTTTGCCTGGTTTTGTGCGAGTCGATAAAAACCGTCGCGACCGGGGAGAATCTTGGCGTCAAACTCAAGGGGCGCTAAAACAGCAGAGAAGTCGGACCAGCGGATCCTGGGGTCGTCGCCTTCCACCCATAACCAGTGAGCCTCCGGACGCTTGGCGAGCAGGCGTTCCGATAGCCAAACTTCCTGGTTGCTGGCCCACCGCCGCAGGGTCCTCAGAGCGAACTCCGCCCGCCAGCACGGGATCCTGGGAGAGGCGATCGTTACCATATCCGATACCTGGAACAAGGAAATCGCCAAGCGTTTATCCAGCGGACGTATCGTGGGCAGGCCCGACAGGTCATCGCGAAATGTCAAGGACAGAGCCAGCGCCCTGGGGCGTACATTCCTTTTGAGGGCCTCCAGCCGGGTGATCGCGGCCGCCCACCGAGGGCTGGAATCCTCCCGTCTGCGCTCTTTCAGATTGACCACAACGGTGCTGCCAAGTAGAACGGAAATCAGAGCAATGCCAATGAAGTAGTGGCGCGGAGCCCGGAGAGCGGTGGCAAATGCGAGGCAGGCAAAAGGAAATACCGGTAGGAACCGTTCCGCCGAACTTGGCTCAAACAGCAGCACCGCAAATAACAGCACGGGGAAACCAGCCGTCAGGAGCATGAAAAAAAACGGCCGGCTGTGCTTCCATAGGATCCAGATTGCCGCGCTGAGGCCGAGGTAAAAAGCGGCGAGTTTGGTCCCCAGGGTCATCACAATGTCGCCGAGCCAGGCCGGATTGTAAGGGTCGGAGAAAAGCCACCGTTTCAGCAGGATTGTTTCATGGCCAAAGTCCCACATCGAGCGAGCAAGGCCCGTGACGGCACGCATCGCGGTACGGGATTGCGACCAGGCGTTACCAGATTCCCAGACCCAATGGGAAAGCTGACTCAGGTTGCGCACACCTTCGGCGGCGGCGCCGACGGTGAATAGCACGAGCGTGGCAGAGGCCAGCGAGAACAGAAAGTACGTGGCTTGCTTGTGACGGGAGCGTCGCAAAGGCATAGTGGCGGAAGGGAAAAAATATACCAGAGACAACATCCCAAGTCCTGTGAAACTGAACGGGAACCACAGCGCGCAGGCAAGGCAGAAGGAAACACCTGCAAGGATTACATATCTAAGGCCGGAGGGGCGTTGCACCGCCGCCGTTAATAGAACGACAGCGAGTACGGAGAACAGCAACGCAGGAATGTAAGGAGCGCCGGAATGGCTGTAATTAAGAAAAGAGGCTGAGCAGCTCAGCGCGAAAACAACTGCGCATGACAGCCACGGATCGGCGATTTTCCGCAAGAGAAACAGCAGAAGAATCAAGACAGCCGCGGAGCAGACGAAATTGGTGTGGATCAGCCATCGAATCACGGACTGAGTAGGGGTATCGCCAAACAGATTGCTATACCATCC
>Ga0194121_10006008_pt1 | contig 16444 bp, 15 predicted proteins | sample TA2MahCa50mmetaG_FD_148609 | JGI IMG/M metagenome (GOLD analysis project Ga0194121, IMG submission 148609) | Freshwater microbial communities from Lake Tanganyika, Tanzania - TA2015020 Mahale Deep Cast 50m | ecosystem: Environmental > Aquatic > Freshwater > Lake | place: Tanzania: Lake...
GCAATCGCCGGGCGCTAGACGCGAGGTGCCCAAGCGCCGTTCCGACAAGATCGACGTCGGCCGCGCGGTCGAGGGCGAGAACGATTTCCGCAGCCGGTCGGTCGCCCAGCAGCGGCGACGGCTGGAGCGCGAGCGCCGGCGCGAGTTCGCCGACGCCGTGCCGCAGCAGAAGGTCTATCGCGAGGTGACGATCCCCGAGACCATCACCGTGCAGGAGCTGGCGTCGCGCATGTCCGAGCGCGGCGCCGACGTGATCAAGACGCTGATGCGCATGGGCGTGATGGCGACCATCAACCAGGCGGTCGATCCCGATACCGCCGAACTGGTGGTGACCGAGATGGGCCACCGGCCCAAGCGCGTCGCCGAGGGCGATGTCGAGACCGGCTTGACCGAGGCCGTCGATGCGCCGGAAGCGCTGCTGGCGCGGCCGCCGGTGGTCACCATCATGGGCCATGTCGATCACGGCAAGACCTCGCTGCTCGACGCGTTGCGCGAGACCGACGTGGCGGCGCACGAAGCCGGCGGCATCACCCAGCATATCGGCGCCTACCAGGTGACTCTGCCGTCGCAGCAGAAGATCACCTTCCTCGACACGCCCGGCCACGAGGCCTTCACCGCCATGCGCGCCCGCGGCGCCAAGGTGACGGACATCGTCGTGCTGGTGGTGGCGGCCGATGACGGCGTCATGCCGCAGACCAAGGAGGCGATCGCCCACGCCAAGGCGGCGAACGTGCCGCTGATCGTCGCCATCAACAAGATGGACAAGGCCGGCGCCGATCCCAACCGGGTGCGCACCGAGCTGTTGCAGGACGAGATCCAGGTCGAGCAGCTGGGCGGCGACGTCCAGTCGATCGAGGTCTCGGCGATCAAGAAGACCAACCTCGACAAGCTAGAGGAAGCGATCCTGCTGCAGGCCGAAGTGCTCGAGCTCAAGGCCAACCCCGACCGTCCCGCCGACGGTGTCGTGGTCGAGGCCCAGCTCGATCCGGGCCGCGGCTCGGTGGCGACCGTGCTGGTGCAGCGCGGCACGCTCAAGGTCGGTGACGTGCTGGTGGCCGGCGCCGTGTGGGGCCGTGTCCGCCGCCTGATGGACGATCGCGGCCAGGCCGTGCAGAGCGCAGGACCGGCCTTCCCGGTGGAGATCCTGGGCCTCGACGGCACGCCGCAGGCGGGCGACGAGTTCCATGTCGTCGACAGCGAAGCCCGCGCCCGCGAGATCGCCGACTTCCGCGCCCGCCGTGACCGGCAGGCCCAGCTTGCCCGCGCTGCGGGCGGCCGCGGCACGCTGGAGGAGATGCTGAAGGGCATCCGCGAGGGCACGGCCAAGGAGCTGCCGGTGCTGGTCAAGGCCGACGTCCAGGGCTCGGCCGAGGCGCTGGCCGGCGCGCTGGCGCGGCTCAGTACCGACAAGGTGGCGACCCGGGTGATCTATTCCGGCGTCGGCGGCATCAGCGAGGCCGACCTCACGCTCGCCAAGGCGTCGGGCGCGCTGATCATCGGCTTCAACGTGCGCGCCAACCCGCAGGCGCGCGAGATCGCCAAGCGCGATAAGATCGACATCCGCTACTACTCGGTCATCTACAAGGTGACCGAGGACATCCAGCAGCTCATGGTCGGGCTGCTCGAGCCGACCTACAAGGAGACCTTCCTGGGCAATGCGCAGATCCGCGAGGTCTTCCGCATCACCAAGGTCGGCAACGTGGCGGGCTGCATGATCACCGAGGGCATGGTCAAGCGCGGCGCCAAGGTGCGCCTGCTGCGCGACAACGTGGTGATCCACGAGGGCACGCTGAAGACCCTGCGCCGCTTCAAGGACGAGGTCCGCGAGGTCCAGCACGGCTTCGAGTGCGGCATGGCGTTCGACAACTACGACGACATCAAGATCGGCGACGTGATCGAATGCTTCGACGTCGAGGAAGTCCGTCCGACGTTGTGATTGGAGCTTCCTCCCCCGCGCGGAATCCGCCCGGGGGAGGTGTCCACTGAAGCGCCTGCGAAGGCGCGCAAGCGGGCGGAGAGATCGCGGGCACCAGTGTCGATGCTCATGGCCCCTCCGTCCACCTCCGCGCCGACGGCGCTTCGGCGGACGCCTCCCCGCGCTTCGCGCAGGGAGGAAGAGAGAAGGAGAATCTCATGTCCCGTCGCCGCCCCTCCGAGCGCGACAAGCGTGGTCCCAGTCAGCGCCAACTGCGCGTCGGCGAGGAGCTGCGGCATCTGCTGGCCGAGCTGATGGAGCGCGGCGACATGCGCGATCCCGACCTGCGCGGGGCGTCGATCACCGTGACAGCGGTCGATGTCAGCCCCGACCTGCGCAACGCCACGGCCTTCGTCATGCCGCTGGGCGGCCAGGACGAGGCGCGCCTGCTCGCCGCCATGCGCCGCGCGGCGCCCTGGTTTCGCGCCCGGGTCGGCGAAAAGGCGGGCCTGCGCTACGCGCCGGAGATCCGCTTCGAGGTCGACCGCACCTTCGACGAGGCCGACCGGATCGGCGCGCTGCTGCGCCGGCCCGACGTGGCGCGCGACCTCAAGGACGATTGAGGTAATATTCGTCGCGTGGGAAGAAGTCGGTGTTGGGCGCGCGCGCGGGCACCGTCTTGCCGTCGTTCAGGACCTCGATCTTCTTGTCTTCGATCCATTTGCGCAGCTCGCCGCGGTCGACGCGTGCGGCGGCGAGATGGCCGTCGATCTCGGGCCGCGCCAACAGCGCCAGGATCTTCTCCCGCGAATAGGGAATCGGCCGATCGCTGCCCAGCAATGCCGGATGGATCATGGTGACGTAGGGGAACACCGAGCGGAAGGTCTCGACGGTGCGCTCGGTCGGCGCCCACTGCACGTAGATGCCGCCAGGCGCCAGCTTCGATCGGACCTGCTGGAAGAACTCCCGCGAGTTGAGCAGACCCGACAAGGCGGTCTTGGGCAGGATGGCGTCGGCCTCGATCACGTCGTAACGGACGGGATCGAGCGCCAGCGTGTGCCGGCCGTCGGCCACCACGATCTCGAACTTGGGACTTTTGAGCAGGCTGTCGACGCCCGACCGGCCCTTGTCGTCGACATAGCGGTGCAGCGTCTCGATGACCGGCGCCACGATCTCGATCACGCGCACGCGCTCCGTGGCGGGATTGAGGCCGGCGGCATAAGGCGTGCCGCCGGTGCCCGAGCCGATCACCAGCACGCGCTTGGGATCGCCATGGGTGAGCGGGCCGATAGCGCCCAGGAAGGCGTGCACCGTGTCGAACGGCAGGCGGCTTTGTGAATGGCCCTGGATATACAGCCGGCCATCCTGCGGGTTGGCCATCTTCAGCAAACTGAGCCCCGTCTTGTCCTCGGCGACGATCGCGGGTTCCGCGGTGAGGCCGTGCAGGCGCCGCCAGAAGTCGCGATTGGGCGGGAACAGGGCCAGGCCCAGGATCAGCAGGATGGCCGGCGGATAGGCCCAGCGTGTCGCCGGCGCCGATACGATCTGCAGCAGGGCGAAGCCCAGGCCGATCGCGACCAGCAGCACGAGCGTGCCGGCCGTGCCGGCGAGATCGAGCAGCAACAGGCCGGCGACCAGGCTGCCGGCGCTGTTGCCCACGATATTGGCGAGCTGCACCAGGCCGACACGCTCGCCCAAGCGATCGATGTCGCGCTGCACCGCCTTCTGAACGACCGGGAAGGAGAAGCCCATGATGAACGACGCCGGCAGCACGACGATCAGCAGCAAGAAAGCGATCATCGCCACATCGCCCGGCCTGCCGCTCATGATGTCGCGATCGACGAAGCTATTGGGCAGCACACCGGCGCCGATCGCCCAGTAGACGAACCAGGCGCCGGCCAGCGCCAGCGCCGTGGCGATGCCCTGCATCAGGAAGAAGAAGCGCCGTGGGTCGGCAATGCGGTCGATGGTGCGCGCGCCGACCAGCAGGCCGGCCGCGTCGCCCAGCAGGAAGACCGACAGCACCAGCGAGAAGCTGTAGCCGTTGGATTGCAGCAGCACGCCGATCAGGCGGTACCAGACGATTTGCAGGGCGACGATGAGAAAGCCGCTGATGAAGACCAGCAGCGACCAGCGCCACACCACGCCGCCGTCCGATGCTTCCCGACGCGGCGCCGCCCGTCGCACGGCGCCGGCCGCGAGATCGAGGCCGCGCGCCAGCAACAGGCCGCCCACGGCGACCGCTAGGTTCAAGGCCGCGCCGACATAGATCGCCTTGTCGAAGCCCAGCGTGCCGATCAGAAACCAGCCGCCGACAAAGGCGCCGACGCCGGCCCCCAGGGTGTTGAGGCCGTACAGCCAACCGATCAGCTGCGCCGAACCCGCGATCTCGCTCACCACCGCCTTGGACAGGAATGGCAGCGAGCAGCCCATCAGGAAGGTCGGCCACAACAGACCCGCGAACACCACGAAGAAGATGACGCCGCGCGAGGCGGCGAGCGGCAGCAGCTCGCGATAGATGACATCGTAGTAGAGCCAAGGGCTGGCCACGGCGAACACGGCGATGCCGACCTCGCACAAAGCGAAGGCGAGCAGCGCGGCACGGCGCGACAGGCGGTCGGCGTAGAGGCCGGCCAGCAGGCTGCCGATGCCTAATCCCAGCAGGAAGGCGCCGACTACCAAGGCGGCGGCAATGGTGTCGGCGCCGGCGAACAGACCGAGCAGGCGATGCCAGGCCGTCTGGTAGATCAGCGCTGCCGCCCCCGACAGGAAGAACAAACCGAACAGGACCGATCGTCGGGCGCGATCGTCACGCAGCGCTGTCGTCATGCCTGCAGCCTGCCCGAAGCGACGGCTGGCGCGCAACGCATTGTCGGCTTAAACCGCCGCGATGGCGCGGCAGAAGAAAGGCGAGAAGGTCGACGGCTGGGTCGTGCTCGACAAGCCCGCGGGCCTCGGCTCGACCACGGCAGTCACCCAGGTCCGCCGCCTGTTCGGCGCGCAGAAGGCGGGCCATGGCGGCACGCTCGACCCGCTGGCGAGCGGCGTGTTGCCGATCGCGCTCGGCGAGGCGACCAAGACCGTGCCGTTCGTCATGGACGGTCGCAAGGAGTACCGCTTCACGCTGTGCTTCGGCGAGGCGCGCTCGACCGACGATCGGGAAGGCGAGGTCACGGCGACGAGCGATCGGCGGCCCGACGATCAGGCCATCCGTGCCGTCCTGCCGGCGTTCGTCGGGGTCGTCCAGCAGACGCCGCCCGCCTTCTCGGCGCTGAAGGTCGAGGGCCGGCGGGCCTACGATTTGGCGCGCGCCGGCGAGACGGTCGAGCTGAAGCCGCGCCCAGTCACCATCGAGCATCTGGAACTCGTGGCACGTTCCGGCGCGGACCACGCAGATTTCGTGGTTGCCTGCGGCAAAGGCACCTACATCCGGTCGTTGGGTCGTGACCTGGCGCAAGCCTTGGGCACGGTCGGACACCTGTCGGCCTTGCGTCGGACCGTCGCCGGGCCATTCCGCGAAGAGGCGGCCATTTCGCTTTCCAAACTGGAGGCCCTCGGGCATAGTCCCGCGCTTCTCGGGGCCCTGGCCCCTGTCGCGACCGCGCTGGACGACATCCCGGCGCTGGCCCTGACGGAGGCCCAAGCGGATCGGCTGCGCCATGGCCAGCCTGTGCTCTTGACCCGAGACGCACCGCCGGCCGGCGCTTTGGTTCGCGTCGAGGCCGGCAGCAGGTTCGTCGCGCTGGTCCGGTCGGACGGCGCGTCCATCCAGCCGGTGCGCGTGTTCAACCTCTAAGTCGATGGAGAGTCCCGATGTCGATCACAGCCGCACGCAAGGCGGAGCTGATCAAGGCGTATGCCCAGGCCGAGGGCGACACCGGTTCGCCGGAAGTCCAGGTCGCCATTCTGAGCGAACGCATTTCCAACCTCACCAAGCACTTCAAGGGCCATGCGAAGGATCACCATTCGCGTCGCGGCCTGCTGAAGCTCGTCGGCCAGCGCCGGCGCCTGCTCGACTACCTCAAGGCCAAGAACAACAAGCGCTACGACACGTTGATCGAGCGCCTGGGTCTGCGGCGTTGAGCTCACGGCCCCGCTGCCATCCGCGGATGGATCGGGGCCTTTTCGCGTCGCGTCGTCCGGTCCCCGTAAAGATTCGGCCGGTCGACACGACTTCTCAGTAACCGGAAGGGCAGGGGCGAGAGCAAAGGCCCGGTCCGGTCCTGCCGATGCAAGGGCATCGGTGGGCGGCAGTCGCCAGGCGGGGGCGGACGCCGTGTAGGAAAGGAAGATGGATATGAGTGACATGTTTCAAGTGTTTCGCAAGGAGCTGGACTGGGCTGGCCGCAAGCTGACCCTCGAGACCGGCAAGATCGCGCGTCAGGCGGATGGCGCGGTGATGGCGACCTACGGCGGCACCACCGTGCTGGCGACCGTCGTGTTCGAGAAGAAGCCCAAGCCGGGCCTCGATTTCTTCCCGCTCACCGTGAACTACCAGGAGAAAGCATTCGCCGCCGGCAAGATCCCGGGCGGCTTCTTCAAGCGCGAGGGCCGTCCGTCGGAGAAGGAGGTACTGACCTCCCGCCTGATCGACCGGCCGATCCGGCCGCTGTTCCACGAGAACTACAAGAATGAGACGCTGGTGGTGATCACCACGCTCGCGCACGACATGGAGAACGACCCGGACATCGTGTCGATGGTCGCCACGTCGGCCGCGCTCACCATCAGCGGCGTGCCGTTCATGGGCCCGATCGGCGCCGCGCGCGTCGGCTATCTCGACGGCAAGTACGTCATCAACCCGACGCTCGAGCAGACCGAGAAGAGCGACCTCGACCTCGTCGTCGCCGGCACCCAGGAAGGCGTGCTGATGGTCGAATCGCAGGCCAAGGAGCTCGACGAGGCCACGATGCTGTCGGCCGTGATGGAAGGCCATCGCTCCTTCCAGCCGGTGATCGACGCCATCATCCAGCTGGCCGAGCATGCCGCCAAGGAGCCGCTGCCGCTCAGCGAGCCGCCGGCAGCCGCCAAGACCGTGGCCGACCGCCTGAAGGCCGAGATGCGGGCCAAGATGACCGAGGCCTATGCTGAAACCCAGAAACTCGCGCGCCAAGCCAAAGTCGGCGAGGTCAAGACGGCAGCCAAGGCCCTGTTCGAGGGCGACGAGGCGGCACTGGCCGTGTTCGGCGAGCAGTTCGGCAACCTCGAGGCCGACGTCGTGCGCGGCGCCATCCTCGACACCGGCAAGCGCATCGACGGCCGCGACACCAAGACGGTGCGGCCGATCGTGGCCGAGGTCGGCGTGCTGCCGCGCGCCCACGGCTCTTCGCTGTTCACCCGCGGCGAGACCCAGGCGCTGGTCGTGGCGACGCTGGGCACCGGCCAGGACGAGCAGATCATCGACGCGCTCGAGGGCGAGTACCGCGAGGTCTTCATGATGCACTACAACATGCCGCCCTACGCGGTCGGCGAGGTCCGCCGCATGGGCTCGCCCGGCCGTCGCGAGATCGGTCACGGCAAGCTCGCTTGGCGCGCGCTGCGGCCGCTGCTGCCCTCCAAGGACAAGTTCCCCTACACGATCCGCATCGTGTCGGAGATCACCGAGAGCAACGGCTCGTCGTCGATGGCCTCGGTGTGCGGCGGCTCGTTGTCACTGATGGATGCCGGCGTGCCGATGGATCGGCCGGTGGCGGGCATCGCCATGGGTCTGATCAAGGAGGGCGAGCGCTTCGCCGTCCTGTCCGACATCCTGGGTGACGAGGACCATCTCGGCGACATGGACTTCAAGGTCGCCGGCACCGAGCGCGGCATCACCGCGCTGCAGATGGACATCAAGATCACGTCGATCACCGAAGAGATCATGAAGGTGGCGCTGGCCCAAGCGAAGGATGGCCGCATCCATATCCTGGGCGAGATGTCCAAGGGCCTGGGCGGTGCGCGCGACTCGGTGAGCCAGAACGCGCCGCGCATCACCCAGTTCACGATCCCCAAGGACAAGATCCGCGAGGTGATCGGCACCGGCGGCAAGGTGATCCGCGAGATCACCGAGACGACCGGCACCAAGATCGACATCGAGGACGACGGCACCATCAAGGTCGCGGCGGTCGATGCCAAGCAGGGCCAGGCCGCCATCGACTGGATCAAGGGCATCGTCGCCGAGCCGGAAGTCGGCGTGATCTACAACGGCAAGGTCGTGAAGACCGTCGAATTCGGCGCCTTCGTGAACTTCCTGGGCGCGCGTGACGGCCTGGTGCACATCTCCGAGCTGGCACCGCGCCGGGTCGCCAAGGTCACCGACGTGGTCAAGGAAGGCGACCAGGTCAAGGTCAAGGTCCTGGGTGTCGACGATCGCGGCAAGGTCCGTCTCTCCATGAAGGCGGTCGACCAACAGACCGGCGAGGACATCTCGCAGAAGCCGCGCGAGGAGCAGCCCGCGCCGGCGGCCGGCGAGTAAGGGGCTGAACGGCAACGAAAATGGCGGCCACCTGGCCGCCATTTTTGTTCGTAGACTCGGGCGCATGAGAACGCCCTCCCGCAGGCTCTTCCTCGCCGGCGCCAGCGCCGGCCTGCTGCCGATCGGCTCTGCCGTCGCGGCGGGGCCGGTCGCGACGCCGTCGCAGACCGAAGGGCCGTTCTATCCGGCAGCCTTCCCGGCCGACATGGACAACGACCTCGTGCAGGTGCGCGGCCAGCAGGCGCGCGCGATGGGGACCGTGCTTCACTTGCAAGGACGCGTGCTTGACCTCGGCGGCAAGCCGGTCGACGGCGCGCTGGTCGAGATCTGGCAGTGCGATGCGCAGGGCCTGTACGACCATCCCCGGCAATCCGGCCGCGAGCGGCGCGATCAGGCCTTCCAAGGCTACGGCCGCGTGCTGGCCAAAGCCGACGGCCACTACAGCTTCCGCACATTGAAGCCCGTCGCCTATGTCGGCCGCGCGCCGCACATCCACCTCAAGGTCGCGATTTCGACCGGACGGACCCTGACCAGCCAGTTCTACGTCGCCGGCGACCCCGCCAACGATCGCGATGGTCTCCTCCGCGGCATCCGCGATCCGCGCTAGCGGGCGCTGGTCGAGATGAGGCCGGTCACCGCGCCCGGCCTCGAGACCGGCGCGCTCGCCACGACGATGGATATCGTCGTCGGCTGACTACCGCCCGCCCGCGGCTTCGATCAACGCCGCGACGTCGCGCTGGTTGCGCTGGCGGGCGTGCCGCAGGGGGCTGACACCGTCGCGGTCGGCGATGTTGGGGTTGGCGCCGGCGCCCAGCACCAGCTTGGTGACCTCGACGTGGCGCGGCCCGCCGTCGCCCAGAATCACGATCTCGAGCAGGCAAGTCCAACCGAGATTGTTGACGTGATTGATGTCGATCTTGGTAGTTACCAGCAAGGCCACCGTGTCGACATGGGCGCGCTCGCAGGCGGGAATCAACGCATTGCCGCCGAAGCGATTGCGGATCGAGAAGTCGGGCCCCTTGGGCTGCATCAGGCGCAGCATCGCGGTGCGGCCGCGCGCGCCGGCGAGCAGCCAGGGTGTGTCGCGGTTGGCCGCCTGGGCATTGATGTTGGCGCCAGCCTCGATCAGCCGGGTCGCTGCCTCGAGGTTGTTGTTCTGGACGGCGAGCAAGAGCGGCGTCTGGCCTGCCGCGTCGGTCGCGTCGATCGGTGCGCCGGCTGCGATCAGACGATCGAGAGAGGCGACGTCACCGCGCGCGACGGCGTCGAGCAGCGCCTGGCCCGTCGCCTGCGGCTGGGCCGAGGCGATCATCGGCGGGACCAAGGTGGCGACAAGCAGCACCACAAGCCGCAGCCAGCGCCCGCCCATGATTGCCTACCAGGTGGCGCGCGGCGGGCCGGCATCCTCGGCCGTCGGCCCGACCCGCATGCGCTCGACACCAGCTGCTGCCAGCGCGCGCTGGCAAGCCGATCAGGGTCGCGACGTCGCGTAGACCACCGCGCCGTCCAGGGTCTGCCGCCCGAGACGCTTCTGCGCCTCCCATAGGGCGATGCGCTCGGCGTGGGCGTCGGGGTTGCGGTCGCTGTTGACTCGGCTCGGTCCGTAGCCGGTGATAACGCCAGCCACGACCATCACCGCGCCGTAGGGCTGATCGCCGCGCGCCACCGGTTCGTCTTTCATGCGAAACGCCTCGGCGACGAAAAAGCGATCGGACTCGGCGGCTTGCGGTGCTTGCGCCGATGCCGGCTCGCTTGCCATCAGTGCGGCGCTGGCGGATGCCAGCAAGGTCCGGCGGTGTAGGGGGCACATGCGGCAGCTTCCTGATCGGGTGCGACGCGCTACTCGGCGTTGCCGTTGTCGCCGGGCTGGGCAGGCGGCAGGCCGACCACGTGATAGCCGGCATCGACGAAATGCACGGTGCCGGTGACGCCGGCGCTGAGATCGGAGAGGAGATAAAGCGCCGCGCCACCGACGTCGGTGAGCTCGACGTTGCGGCGTAACGGCGAAGCTTCCCGCGACATGCGATAGACATAGCGGGCGCTGCCGATCACCGCGCCGGCGAGCGTACGCATCGGCCCGGCCGAGAGGGCGTTCACCCGCACACCCTGCGGGCCCAAATCGGCCGCAAGGTAGCGGACGCTTGCCTCGAGCGCGGCCTTGGCGACGCCCATGACGTTGTACGACGGCATGACGCGCGTGGCGCCTTCGTAAGTCAGCGTCACCAGGCTGCCACCCTCGGTCATCAGCGGCAGCGCGCGGCGGGCGATCTCGGTGAAGGAGTAGCAGGAGATCGTGAGGCTGCGCTGGAAGTTGCCCTTGGTGGTGTCGACGTAGCGGCCCTTCAGCTCCTCCTTGTCGGAGAAGGCGATGGCATGGACCACGAAGTCGAGGCGGCCCCATTCCTTGGTCAGGCGCGCGAACAGACGATCCAGACTGGCCTCGTCCTCGACATCGGCCTCCTCGACGATCCGCGAGCCCAGCTTCTCGACCATGGGCAGCACGCGCTTGCCGAAGGCGGCCCCCTGGTAGGTGAAAGCCATCTCGGCGCCGGCGCCGTGCAGGGCTTGGGCGATGCCCCAGGCGATCGAGCGGTCGTTGGCCACACCCATGACCAGCCCGCGTTTGCCCGCCATCAGCTTGGGGACGTCGGGGAGCTCTGCGGCCTTGGAGGGGGCGTCGGTCGACGGGCCTGCTGTCCCGCCGCCGGAAGCATCGGGGGCGGCCGAGAGAGTCCGATCGTTGGGCATGCTGCCTCTTCTTAGTTGGGGTGGTCGTTTGAAGAAAATGACAAATTGTTGCCCGACGTTTCAGCGACACCTCACGATTTCAGCCGTCGTAGCGCGAGAACAGCAGGCAGGCGTTGGTGCCGCCGAAGCCGAAGCTGTTCGACATCACGGTCTCCAGCCCGGCATTGTCGATGCGCTGACGAGCGATCGGGTAGTCGCCGGCGCCCGGGTCGAGATTCTCGACGTTGGCCGAGGCGGCGATGAAGTCTTCCTTCATCATCAGAAGGGAATAGATCGCCTCGTGCGCGCCGGTCGCGCCCTGGCTGTGGCCGGTGAGCGATTTGGTCGAGCTGACGGCCGGCAGCTTGTTGTTGCCGAAGACGCTACGGATGGCGTCGAGCTCGGTGATGTCGCCGACCGGGGTCGAGGTGCCGTGCGTGTTGATGTAGGCGACCGGCGCATTGCGCCGGGCGGCACCTGGAAAGCCGTCGAGGGCGAGCTTCATGCAGCGCGTCGCGCCTTCGCCCGATGGCGCCACCATGTCGGCGCCGTCGGAGGTGGCGCCGTAACCGATGATCTCGGCATAGATCTTGGCGCCGCGCGCTTTGGCAACCTCGAGATCCTCCAAGACCAGGATGCCGCCGCCGCCGGAGATCACGAAGCCGTCGCGATCCTTGTCGTAGGCGCGGCTCGCGCGCGCCGGCGTGTCGTTGTACTTCGACGACATCGCGCCCATGGCGTCGAACAGCACCGACAGGGTCCAGTCGAGCTCCTCGCCGCCGCCGGCGAACATGCGATCGGTCTTGCCGAGCTGGATGCATTCGACGGCGTTGCCGATGCAGTGCGCCGAGGTCGAGCAGGCCGAGCTGATCGAGTAGGACAGGCCCTTGATCTTGTAGGCGGTCGCGAGATTGGCCGAGACCGTGCTCGACATGGCGCGCGGCACCTGGAAGGGGCCGACCCGTTTGGGGCCTTTTTCCTTGGTGGTGATGGCGGCCTGCACGATGGCGCCGGTGGTCGGTCCGCCCGAGCCGGCGACCAGGCCGGTGCGCTCGTTGGAGATCTCGGCCTCGCCCAGTCCGGCATCGGCAATCGCTTCTTTCATGGCGAGATAGGCATAGGCCGCGCCGTTGCCCATGAAGCGCATGAGGCGGCGGTCGACCAGCTCCTCGGGATTGAGCTTGAGCGTGCCGGCGATCTGGCTGCGAAAGCCCAGCTCCTTGTACTGCGGCACGAACTCGATGCCCGACTTGCCGTCCTTGAGCGACTGCGTGACCTCGCGCGCGTTGTTGCCGATCGAGGAGACGACGCCCAGGCCGGTGACGACCACGCGTTTCATGTCAGCTCGCGGCGGCGGGGACGGCGGCAGCATCCTGGAACAGCCCGACCTTGAGGCCGGCGGCCTCGTAGACCGGCTTGCCGTCGGCGTGCACGAAGCCGTCGGCGATGCCCAGGACCAGTTTGCGCAGCATCACGCGCTTGAGATGCACATGGAAGGTGAGCTTCTTCACGGTCGGCACGATCATGCCGGTGAACTTGACCTCGCCGACGCCCAGGGCCCGCCCGCGGCCCGGTGCCTTCATCCAGCCGAGGAAGAAGCCCAGACACTGCCACAGCGCGTCCAGGGGCAGGCAGCCCGGCATCACCGGATCGCCCTTGAAGTGACAGCCGAAGAACCAGAGGTCGGGCTTGATGTCGAGCTCGGCCACGATCTCGCCTTTGCCGAACTGGCCGCCGGTCTCGGCGATCTTGAGGATGCGGTCGATCATCAGCATGGGCGGCAGCGGCAGCTGCGCATTGCCCGGTCCGAACAGGTGGCCTTTGGCGCACTCGATCAGGTCCTCGAAGGTATAGCTGCTCTTCTTTTCGCTCACGCTCATGGTCCCATGCCGCCCGAGGTCGGGGTCGGGCTGAGAATAAGGAGGCCGGCCGTCCAGCGCAAACCGCCGAAATGGGGTCGCGTCGCCCTTTTCAGGCTGCGTCCAGCCGCTTACATATGGGTTCAACGATGGCCGCTACCAGTCCTGACTTTCCTGCGCGCCTGCGGGCCGCCGGCCTGCGCCCGACCCGCCAGCGGGTCGCCTTGGCGCGGCTGCTGTTCGAGGGCGAGCCGCGGCACGTCACTGCAGAAAGCGTGCATGCCGAGGTCAAGGCCATGCGCATGCCGGTGTCGCTGGCCACGGTCTACAACGCCCTCAACCAGTTCCGCGATGCCGGGCTGCTGCGCGAGGTCGTGGTGGCGCCCGGGCGATCCTATTTCGACACCAATACCGGCCATCACCATCATTTCTTCGTCGAACCGGACGGCGAATTGCACGATTTCCCGTCCGACAAGGTGACGATCGCCGGCCTGCCGGCACCGCCCAAGGGCACACGCCTGTCGCGGATCGACGTCATCGTCCGGGTGCGCCGCTAGTCGGCGCAGCCTGGCAAGTTGCGAATCGTTTGCAGATTTTAGAACTGTTCTAAACAGCTTGACGGCCGGCCGGTCGGCCCCCTATATCCGGCTGGCCGACCGGCGAGGGGCCGGTCGCCGAGTTGCATGTTAGGGAGAAAACCATGGCGAACCTCAAGGGATCCAAGACCGAAGGCAATCTGAAAGCCGCCTTCGCCGGCGAGAGCCAGGCGAACCGCCGCTACCTCTACTTCGCCCAAAAGGCCGACGTCGAAGGCTACAACGATGTCGCCGCCGTCTTTCGCTCGACCGCGGAAGGCGAGACCGGCCACGCCCACGGCCATCTCGAATTCCTCGAAGTGAGCGGCGATCCGGCGACTGGACTGCCGATCGGCGCCACCTCGGCGAACCTCAAGGCCGCGATCGCCGGCGAGACCCACGAATACACCGACATGTATCCGGGCATGGCCCGCACCGCGCGCGAGGAAGGCTTCGCCGAGATCGCCGACTGGTTCGAGACTCTGGCCAAGGCCGAGAAGAGCCATGCCGGCCGCTTCCAGAAGGCGCTCGACACCATGTCGTGAGCCGACAAGGCTCGTCGAAGGGGGACCCCGAGGGGTCCCCTTTTTCTTCCGATCGATTCCACGAAGAGCAGCACTGCGATGCGCGAAGGCAGCCTCGAAGCCCCCGTCCGTCATGCCCTGGACTGGCAGAACCCGTGGTTCTGGGATGAAAAAGCGCTCGAGAAGGAGATGGAGCGCGTTTTCGACATCTGCCACGGCTGTCGCCGCTGCTTCAATCTCTGCGATTCCTTCCCGCGCCTGTTCGACCTGATCGACAACGGTCCGACCGGCGAGCTCGACGGCGTCGACAAGGCCGACTACGCCAAGGTCGAGGAAGCCTGCACGCTCTGCGACATGTGCTTCATGACCAAATGCCCTTATGTGCCGCCGCACGAATGGGCGCTCGACTTCCCGCACCTGATGCTGCGCCATCGCGCCGTCCGCGCGCGTCGGGAGGGCACCGAGTTCGTCGCCCGGCAGCTCGCCGACACCGACCGCACCGGGCGGCTCGCGACCTTCACCGCCGGCCTCGCCAACTGGGTGACCGACGAGAAGAACAGCCTGACACGCCCCGGCTTGCAACGCTGGGCGGGCATCCATCATGGCGCACGCCTGCCGCGCTATGCCGGCGAGACCTTCGAGATTCGCGCCAGGCGCGAAGGCGCCGTCGCCGACCGGACGGCGCCGGCCTTCGGCAAGCGCAAGGCTGTGCTCTACGCCACCTGCTTCGTGAACTTCAACAACACCGGCATCGGCGCCGCGGCGCGTGCAGTCCTGGCCAAGAACGGCGTGGAGACCGAGGTCGCCCATCCCGCCTGCTGCGGCATGCCCAAGCTGGAACTGGGCGATCTGCCGGCAGTCGCCGAGGCCGCCCGCCGGGTGAGCGAGGCGCTGCTGCCGTGGGTCGACAAAGGCTACGACATCGTGGCGCTGACGCCCTCCTGCGCGCTGATGCTGAAGTTCGAATGGCCGCTGATCCTGCCCGGTGACAGCGCCATCGAGCGCCTGTCGCAGGCGACGTTCGACCTCTCGGAGTATGTCGTCGACATCGCCAAGAAGGAGGGCCTGACGCCCGGTTTGAAGCCGATCGAGGGCGGTGTCAGCGTGCATCTGGCCTGCCACGCGCGGGCGCAGAACATGGGCGCCAAGGCGGCCGAGATGCTGCGCCTGGTGCCCCAGACGCGGGTGGCGGTGATCGAGCGCTGCAGCGGCCACGGCGGCATCTGGGGGGCGCGCACCGAGAATTTCGCGACGGCGGTGAAGGTCGGCGAGCCCGCCGCCCAGGCCGCGATCAAGAACGACACCAGCTTCGTTGCCTCGGAGTGTCCGCTGGCCGCCGATCATCTGATGCAGGTGATGGAGCTGACGACGGGCGACCAGAAGCTCAAGCCGACGCGCGGCCACCATCCGATCGAGCTGCTCGCCCGCGCCTACGGGTTGATGGAACAGGAGCCATGAGTCCACGCAAGATCGACGCCTCGGCTATCCTGCCGCTTGCCGAGTACAGCAAGGTACGCACCGAGCGGCGGCGCGAGATCGCCGAGATCAAGAAGCATCGCCGGCTGGAAGTCGGCCCGTTCGCGACGTTCTACTTCGAATGCTACGCCACGATGCTGCATCAGGTGCACGAGATGCTGTTCATCGAAAAGGGCGGCGCCGAGCAGCTCGTCGATGAACTCCGGGCCTACAACCCGCTGATCCCGCAGGGCGGCGAGCTGGTAGCGACCGTGATGTTCGAGATCGACGATCCGCTGCGGCGGGCACGCGTGCTCGCGACGCTGGGCGGCGTCGAACATCAGGCCTTCATTCGTGTCGGCGGTGAGATCGTCCGCGGTGTCGCCGAAGACGACCAGGAGCGCTCGCGCGAGGACGGCAAGGCCTCGTCGGTGCAGTTCCTGCGTTTTCCCTTCAGCGCCCCGCAGATCGCGGCTTTCCGCAGTGACGCTGGCGACGTCGTCGTGGGCTTCGACCATCCCAACTATGGTCACATGGCGGTGATGCCGGCTGCGGTTCGCCGGGCGCTGGCCGGCGACTTCGCCTAGGTGCGAGTTTTCAATAGGTCATCCGCAGGATCAGGATCACCGGGTCGCCCGGCATGTTGGCCGGGATCGCCGGAAACGGCGCGGCGCTGCGAATCGCCTCGATCTCGGCGGCATCGAGCGCCGGCCGGCCGCTCGACGAATCGATGCTGACGCCGAGCAGGCCGCCGTCACGCGCGAGGGTGACACGGGTGACGACACGACCGTGCTGGTTGGGTGCGCGCGCATTGTGCGTGCGGACACGATGCGGCTCGAGGTGACGGAACACGCGCGTCATGTAGTCGTTGCGCTGGCGGCCCGCGCCGGCAAGCGAGTCGGCCGGGTCGGGGCCGAGGAACGGCGCCGGCGTCGAGG
>Ga0194121_10006014_pt1 | contig 16435 bp, 4 predicted proteins | sample TA2MahCa50mmetaG_FD_148609 | JGI IMG/M metagenome (GOLD analysis project Ga0194121, IMG submission 148609) | Freshwater microbial communities from Lake Tanganyika, Tanzania - TA2015020 Mahale Deep Cast 50m | ecosystem: Environmental > Aquatic > Freshwater > Lake | place: Tanzania: Lake...
GAAAACATCGGTTATTTTTCGGTCCGAAAGCAATAACTCCAGAATACCATATCCAACGGTGTAGCGCGAAACCACTTCGGCGAGTTCTTCAATTTCCTCTCCTTCAATTTGAATATTATTTCGGTGCGCCAAATCACGAATCGTCGCCTGGTAAACACGCGTAAAATAATTCCGCGACGCGGCAATGTCACTCAAACCAGATCTTCCAGGGTTGTATCCGGAAACCACTTCCTTTGTTTTCGAGAGGAGGAAATATTTTTCCGGTGATAATGAATACTCGGGAGGGTTAATGAAATACAATTTAGCCACTTTGTTAGGATGATTAAAAATTTGCACGTTGGATTTTCCAACGCTGTATTCATCCACGAGTTCAAAATTCTCCACCTCGTTCCCAAACATCAAACGAGAACCAATGAAACTCGGTTTGACTTCGGCTTCGAAAAAGTGGCGATACAATTCCTGCGTTTCCGGCAATTCGTCCAAGCGCAACAAGTATTCTTTCACATGCTGAATAAATTTGGTTTTCTCAAACGCCTCGCGGATTTCTTGAAGCGTTTGCACGTATACGCGGGAAGGTTTTCCTCCCGTTTGAACTTTGCTTGCTTCTTTCTTTATCGCAGACAAGCAACGCAAATATGCTTTGATGGGGTCGTAGGATAATACTTCATACGTGATTTGCATGACTTCATTGTGGCGTGCACCAAACTCGGATTCACTTTCCGTTTGGGGATCACCCAAGTGAGAATAACTCCAGTATTCTTTTCCCTTGAAATCATTGACCAAATCGGAAATTTCCTTCCACTGCTTTGTTTGTTCTTCATTGTACACGCGCTCATACACGTCCGCGAGCACAATCAAATCCGCATCGGATTTTTGCAACACATTCACGATGTGGAAACGACAATGAGGATCATCCGCCAGTGAGGCGCCGTACACACAATCTTTACACGCGTAAATGAGATGCTTCTTTCCCCCTTCTTCACGCAACGCATACGGGCCAACCTCGAAGCCGCCGATCTTCACAGACGGTCACCTCCAGCTGCGCGGCAGCCTTTTAGGAAAAGGCTGGCGAAAAATAATTTCGATGAACCCTTTTCTAAAGGGTTCCGGAAGGTAGGGTCACTCGCTGCGCGAGGACCCAGACGAACTATTTTGTGGCCGCTTCTGCTCATGGTCTAATGGATTGAGCGTGCGTTAAAATAGGTTGTGCTTTTATCCAAGCGTTTAACGAGGGGGTTTAGCGCATTTTGCGTTTGGCGCCCAACTTTTTCCACTTCACCGGGAGCATTCCCGAATGAGAGGGGTGGGAATGGGCGAGTTTGGATAATGCTGTTGAGAGTGTTCCCGTGGTCACAAACTGCGTGTTAGGCTGAGGCTTGCCAATATGCAAATACAACAATGTCTGCACATTCAAGTTAATCGTGAACGTGAACAACAATGCAATGGCTTGAACCACGAGGCCAAATCCGGAGAAAATAACAAATGTCAAAACCGTGCGACCCAAACCTAATTGAGTCAGGGGAAGCGTGGTGACATAATCCGCAATGGATGAAATAACCACATTGAGAATGAGTAATAGTACGAGTGTTCCCAATAATTGAAAATAATGAGGCAACACGTATGAGCGTAATTTCTGCGTAATCTGCATGGCTTTCACATTTTCAAAATAAACAATGGGAAGCATCATCAACAAAAAAGGCTCCAATGCCACAAACAACAAACCCATGGACAAAATAGTTGCCCAACCGGAAGTAAACCACGAGGAGGGAGTCATGAGCACCCGCACCACGTCGGCGTTACCTGAAACAATGGTGGTGAGTGCGAGCGAGGCCACAAAAATAATCACGAGAAAACCCAAGAGGCTTCCTTGAACCATATATGAGTCTCGCCACCGCGCCGAGGCAAGCTTCCACGCGAGATTAATATCCAATGGTCTGCGGGTAACGGTCTGCATGGACAAGTGGAATTGGACTCCATTCACAAATGCATTGATGGCGAGCATCCCCAACACCCACACGGCGAAACCAAAAATAATTACAAACAATGCAAAAGGAGCAAAACCACTCGCAACGGATAAGAGTGTGGTGAGGAATGCCATGAGAAACATGAATGATGAAAAACCCACGAATGCGACTAATGATAAGGCGAGCAGCATTCCCTGCCACAACAACAAATGCGTGTTCAACGCGTTGGCGATGGCTTTGCTAAATAATTTAGAATACGAAAACGTGGTCTCGGATGCGGGATTCTTTTGTTTCATGGACGGTTTCCTCAATGGAGTAGTTTAAGTAGGCCAACGTGAGGGAGTTTATAATGCTTCACACGCGCGGAATGGAATTAACCGCCTTACTGCGGGAAGGAATCCTTTTTTTGACCGTGTTCGCGGGACTCAGCATTATCCTATACGTTGTTTTTTCACCACTGGAAGGACTATTACAATCCATCGTGGCGAGTCATGCACGAAGCATACTGCACGTAATCGGAACGCCCACGCAGACGCTCAACTCGATTCAATTCTGGGCCGGAAACAAACTCATTGAAATTTCTCCCTTGTGCGCGGGCATGATGGAAATGATATTACTGGCATCCGTCATGATGGCCACGCGCACGGTTTCACGCATGAAAAAAATAAAAGGAATAGTAGTAGGGATTGCTTTGGTGTACGTGTTCAATTTACTCCGCATCGTGATAACCGTACAACAGTTAATCCACGCATCATTCTCATTCGCCGAATTCACCCACGATTGGTTGTTTCGCGGACTGTTATTCGTGGGGCTGATCGGAATCTATTACGCGTGGCTCTCCACTCATTCAATAATAATGGAAAAAACTCATTCCGAGTGAAATGGCATTCGTTATTCGCCGCCGAAAGCCCTCCTTTATATATTCGTGAGAATTCGATGTACTAGGTTGAGCGTATGGGTATTACGGACACTCTCGGAAGCGCATACATGCGGGTGGAGGATGCCTATTATGGGGTCCTGGACTTCTTTGAAGAAAAAGGATTCTCACTCCCCTGGAGTTACAATGATTTAGTAGAAAACAAGGGAATTCCCGCACTCCCGTTCACCATTGCATTAGTGGCCATTTTGTGCGGAGGAATATTCTACGCTGCCACCGTGAATGCGCCGCAAGATATGGCATTCACCCTTAATTTGAAAGACAACAAGGGAAGAGCACTCGAAGACGTATTCGTTAAAATAACGGATTCGAAAGGAAAAATATTGGACGAATTAACGGCATCGGATGGACAAACGATTACACTCAAGGGAGTGTCCCCGAATGAAAAATTAACAATTTCAGCACGTAAGCAAGGATTTGGAGAAAAAACAAGCACGCTGCTCGCGGGAGAAACGAGTACGCGCATCACGCTGCAAGGAAACAATGATGCGATTGTGGGAAAACTTAAACTCGTGGATGGTGAAACGGGAACCACGATCACGAGCGCCATCGTTCAAGCATCGTGGTCGGGAAATACTATTGGAATCAGCTCCACGCCCAACGCGGAAGGAATTGTCTTGTTAAACGTCCCCCTGAATGAGGAAATAACGTTGAGCGTGAGTGCGGACAACTATGAAACATTAGTGGACACGATTACATTTTCAAATGACGATGTAAAAATAAAAGAACTCTCTCCAAAAGCAAGTGCGTCACAAGGAAAAAGTGTACTCATCGTGAAGGCCATTGACAAAACCACCCAATTGCCACTGGAAAATGTGCACATCAAAATAGAAAATGCCCAAAGCGGTGAAATTATTTCCGACGTGGACGTGCAATCCGGAATGCATTCAGAGAATTTGACGAAAGGCCTAGTGGTGCGGGTGAGTGTGAGTAAAGAAAACTATACTACGTACACGAGCAACACCGAGTATGCGGGAGGAAAAACCCTGCGCAACGAAGAAGAAGTGCTCCTCGCCCCATTATCATTCGGAGGAACCTCCTTGCATGTGGTGGCGCAGAGCGAAACATCTAAACAACCATTGTCAGGAGTAGAGTTTACGCTTCTTGACAATGCGAATGAAAAAATAGACATGCAAACGAGCAACTTTTCCGGCGATGTCGAGTTTCCGGGACTAAATGAAACAAACACGTATACTATTCTCGCGTTCTCCAGCAACTTTTTCCCCGCACGAAAACAAGTCGAATGGAACCAACTCCCCGCGAGTGAAAATGGGAGAACGATGATTTACTCACTCAACCCGTTTGTGAATGGAAACGCGGGAACGTTAACCGTTTTTGCGAGCGAAAAAGACGGAAAAGCCGCCACGAATGCAAGTGTTGAAATCAACGAAAAAATAAATGGAGACTATTTGCCCTACGTGGGGGCGCGCAGCATGGATAGTGCTGGAAGCTTCACCGCACGCATTCCCGTAGGAACAACCATCCTCGTGCGTGCAACGAGAGAAAATGCCGCGGACGAAAAAGAAATTACGATTGTGAGCGGATTAAACAAAGTCCTTTTAACATTAGAAAGCAACACGCAAGCCGTCACATTCAACCTAAAAACAAGCGATGGAAAACCATTCATTGGGAACGTGACACTCACAACAAGCAGTGGAAATGAATTATTCTCCGGAGCTGTCACGGATGGAACGTTTAACACGCTCATTCCAAACGGTGAAACACTAACTCTGCGTGCCACGAATAATGCGGGAAACGTGTTCACGAAAACATTCAATGTGGGAAATGAAACCCAAATGACTATCGTGGTGGACGCAGCCGCCAACACGAGTGATGGTCCCATCGTGACATTTGAAGGATTAGTTGACACGCTCAACAATCCCGTGCCGGGAATCTCGGCTACCCAAGACGTGTTTGCCCGCTTCTCGGTGAAATGGCCCAAAACCATGGCCACCCAAGGTGGATTATTTGTGCGCGTGGGAGAGGATGCCGTGGCGAGTGTGGATACGCAACACGAAGGAATCATTGGAGTCAACGGCGACGCGGACAAAATAACATATGGTAGGTCGTGGAACCCAACTCCACTACCCGGAAAAGAAACGAAAGACCGCGCAACTAATGGAAAAGCAGGAATATTCAACAAGTGGGTGGAAATCCTCGTGGACAAACCACTCGGAACACAAACATTTGACATCCGATTACGCGCACGCGAACACGTAAACGAGGAAAGTGTAAACGTGTATTACCGCTCATTTGTCCAGAACACCAACCAAACCATTCGCACGCCTGCCGATACTGATTTGGGAACAAGCACGTTTACCACGAAAAAATCAGGATTGTATGCTACTAGTTTGAGTGCGCGCGTGAACGTGTATGAAAGCATTCCATTCTGTAAAGGAAAAATATGCGTGACGTTAAACATCGTGGACGCGGATAATCGAACATATCCCATTGGGGGCGTGCAAACACTCATCGGAAAAAATTACGCGTTACAAGCCACCATACAAACCAACGCGGGAACAACTGCCACAAATACCACCACGGAAGGACTCGTTTCGGGAAACACGACCACAGGCTCCACGGCAACCGTGAAAATAAGCACGGACAATGAAAACCCACTCCTTTCATTCACCAAAAATGAAATAGGAACATTTGGCACGTTCAATGATTCCGGAAAACGAGAAACGAGCACCTCATTCAATGTAACCGGAACGAACTCCGCCGCCGGAGCACGTGCGCGTGTGCACTTCCTTCCCGAAAATGAAGGAGACACCGTGTTAAACGTGCAAATTATTTCAGGGAACGAATCATTTACCCAAACGATTCCCATTGAAATCGTCGAGCCCAACACGCTCAACGTAGAGTTGCCGGAGCACGTGGAAAATGGAAAACCCATTAGTATGCGTGTATTGGATGCGGCGCAGCAAACACCCATCACGAAGGCACTCATCACATTCACGGATGCATCGGGAAAATTCGCCGGGAGCGTAAAAGGAACGAATAACACAAACAAGGGAGAAAACGGCACCTACGTGTTTGACAAATCACTGAGCGCAGGGTTGTACGCTGTGCGCGTGTCTGTGGAAAAATATGCTGATTTTGAAGGAGGCATATTAGTGGGGATTGATAACCCCATTTCTATAGAAGAAAAAATCACTCTCACGATACCATTCGGACAAAAAACAGTTACGCAAAATGTGAGTGTGAATAATCACACGAATCAAACCATTACTAATCTCACAGGGGAAATTGAACCCATTGGAAAATTCCCCGCACCACTGGTGTTGAGCGTGGGAACCATCACTTCACTTACTGCGAATGGAAAAGGAAGCATTCCCATTACGCTCACGTATTCCGGCGACGCGGCATCCAGTGAAACGATTCAAGGAACGGCCGCTCTGCGCGTGCACGGCGATGCATTATTATCCTTCCCCGTGAGTGCACGTTCCACGATTACGGCGGCATACAATCCAAAACTCGACTCATCCTGCCTGCAATTCTCCAAACAAAAAATAAGCGTAACCTTGCAGAGCGAAAACCAACCATTTGGAAACGCGTACAATGGAAACACATTCAATGAGAACGCGAACTATTATGGAACAGCAAACACGCCCAACGCGAACGTGTACAATGCGCAGGGGTATAACACGTATGGGTATAACGCGAATGGAGTATATCAAAACGCAGAAACCAAACGCGTAAACGTGAAAGTCAAAAATAATTGCGGAGAAACACTCAACCTGGTTCCCGGAATCACTCAAAATGACGGACAACCTCTCGTGGACGGGTTGAAAATTGCGGCGATTGACTCCTCTCTCCAATTATCGCAAGGGCAAGAAAAGCAGGTGGATTTTGAAGTATCCAACCAATTATTCCGCGCAGGATTTTATGCTCAACCCATGCAATTCTACGCCACGTTCTCCTCCCCTCAAGTCAACGCCTCGCTTCCCTTTGATGTTCAATTCTGGGATCGTTCGATGGCCATCCTCGCGCCGGAGAATATTGAATTAACACTCATCAAGACGGGCAACCAAAAAGCATCCGACCGCGCAACAATTCCTATTACCAACATCGGCGCATCCCCCATTTATGGACTCACCGCCACGCTGGAGGGGGAGAATACGAATGATGTAACATTCAAACTGGAAAATCTCCCCGGAAAAGTAAATGGAAACCTTTCCATCCTGCTCCCTGGACAATCCCAATACCCGCCGCTTTCCGTATTAGTTGAGAGTCTGCGCGATGATTCCACGTTAGCGAGTAAACGCATGATTATTTCAGGAATGATTGAAGGAAGAAAAGTCATTTTAAGAGAAGTCAACATTTACGCACGCACGGGAAGCAGTTCCTGCTTGAACGTGAGCGCATTTGACACGCCCGTGAGTTTCATTTCGAGCGAAACCCAAGGAAGCATTTCCAAACGCATTACTATTCAAAACAAGTGCTTGGAACCCGTGCGTGTAACACGCATTGAGGCACCCAAACTAGGAACGAATACCCTGGACATTTCATCCACTGATAGAGATGCTACGATTGAAATGAATGATGAAAAAGAATTCAATTTGACTCTGGTTAAAAGTCAAGCATTCAAGAATCAATTCAGCATCCAAGTAGTGGGCTTGCTGCAATTGTCCCAAAAAACCATTTCCTCCAATGCATTACCGGTACTAGTCGCATTGGGCAGCCAGGAATTAGAATTCTCCCAAGCATCCAACCCCGTGCAAGTGGACGTGTGTGAGGGAGGAAAAATAACCGTACGTTATCCCATCCTCGCCAAAAAAGACGAGTGTTCGCAAGCGTATTGCGACGCGGAACAAGCCAGTCATATGTTGGCAGAAGCAATCGAAAAACAACTCGCTAAAGCCGTGCAACTCATGCAAGCCAAAAAGAATGATGCGGGAGCGTTTGCCTCCTGCACGAATGGAGGGCGCTCCTGCACCTTCTCCCAACTCGGAATAACGAGCCCATCGTTCACCATCTATTTGCAGAACGACATACTCACAACAATGATGTTATCCTACGTCATGAAATCAGGCGCCTACCCCCGCTTAGCCGGAATGCTCGTGTCCGGTGACAATGCATTGAATGCCACAAATGGGGAGAGTGCTTTTGCCACCCATTTAGGAACAGGATTTGGAAACGCCGTGTATTTACCTGAAATCAATGGATGCGGAAAATACGACGTGACCCTTTTGGGAGGAGTCGAAGTGGTCGCTGGACAATTACAGAGCGACAAATTAAGCACGGGAATCATTCTCAACCGAAAAGAAAACACTGCGGAATGCCAAGACAAAATATACAATGCCGCCAACTTTTTGCCCAAAAACAAATCAGTAGGAATTGAAAACTCCCAACAGACACGATTGGGGGTAGTAGAATATTCAAGCAATGCATTACAGGAGCCCGCTGAATGGTTAGCCGAAACCGTTTTTGGAAAAAGCTCACGCGCAACAAAGAACTCGAATAGCAACCGCATGACGCTCAACATTGGAAACTTGTCCCAGAGCATTGTGGAATTAACACTCGACCCATTAACGAAAGGAGCAGGGGCCAAAAACATTATCACCGTAGTAAGGCAAACCCAGGGAAGCGTGCAAAAAGAATCCATGGTCGAAGCAGGAAAAATAATAACCAGCCTCGGAAAAGGAGTCAAAGGATGCATTACGCGCGATGAACAAACATGGAGAATCATCTCCGTACCCGATGTGGGACAGTTCACATACGAAGGATGCGCGCTCAACGGAGCATCGGACGGAGGACTAGTCGTGCGTTCCAACCTCACATGCTGTACCCTCTCCACACGATCCGATATTGCGAGTGATGCCATGTACACGCTCTCTCCTAGTGGAAGCGAACCCTTGTTGGGAATGAACCAATTAGACTTGTACACCGTGGGCGTGCCTGTCTCGGCGGAAAACACGTACGCTAAACCCGGACAAAAAATAACGTATGATGCGGCGTACGCGTTAGAATTTGACACTAAAAAACAAGTGTATGGAAAAGACCTCTTGTTATGCGGAAGCACCGACCCGCGCATCCAGCAGCAAGCGAACAAACAAACCGTACAAACCATTGCCACAAGAACATTAGACGACACGCGCGCGGGACCACTAAAACTCGAATTGCGAACGTGTACAGTAGATGCGGATGAAGCATTAGCCAAAGCGTACAAAAAAGGAAACGGGACATGGTATGCCACGTTAGACTGGGACTCCGACACGGCACGAAAAACCATTATGCAAACCATTGCTGAAGCCACTCAAACAGAGAAACTGGGCAACGCGTACGTGTCGTATTTGGGACAGGGCATCTTAGCGAATGATAACCCCGTGTACCAAGCACAATTCAAGGACAAACAACTCACCGCGCTCGGAGGATACGCTGCGGCATGCGCTGCCGCATGCGGCGTGTGTGCAGGAGTTGCTGCCATTGGATCCGGAGGATTTGGCAGTGCATTCTTATGGGATTGTGCCGTCGGATGCGGTCTCCCCGCAGGAATGGGACTTGCTTCCATGTACTCCGAAGACATTCAACAATCCGCCCAAGGAACATTTTTGCAGGGACCCGCGAATCTACTCTTGAGCAAGCCCGCAGAACTCGCACAAAATACCATTGGAAATGGAAACGAAAACACGCCTGCCAACATCGCATTGGGAACCGGCCTAACCTATTCAGCCGTGCGAGGAAGCATAAAAGGAGTAAAAACCTACCAAGAAACATCCAAGAAAGTCACCGATGAGTTTGAAAAAGCAAAGGACGCCGTCAAAACAGCTAATGAAAAAATAGCCACCGACAAAAAAGGAACCGCCGAAGCACTCGAAAATGCCAAAACAGCCAATGATGCAGCCGTGAAAGAACTCGAAGAAAAACTCATACAAATCGAAGACGAACTGCGACCGCTTGCCGAAAAAGCAACCGCTGCCGAAGAAGCACTCAACCAAGCCGCTGCCGCAAAAGATACTGCACGGCGCGCGCTCGAAAAAATCGACCTTGAACTAGCAACTCTCCCTCCTGCGGATGCAACGAAAGAAGCCGCCCTCTTGTCTGCACGACGAGCAACGGATGAAGCAACACGAGCAGCCGAAACAGCCAAAGACGCGTACCGCCAAGCCAGCGATGCACTGGAAACCGGAATCGATGCATCGAAGCAAGCCGCGCGGCAAGTGGCTGAACAGAAACTCATCGCAACTAATCTTGAAAACGAATTGAAAACCATCCAAAAGAGCATTGCATCCGTGCCTGATTCTGCAACTATTGCACGCGAATTAGGAGTGGATTCGATTTCAACCAATCTGAATACGCGATATAGTAATTTGCAAAAAATCAAAAAAGAATGGGACGCACTCGCGTACTTAGAAAAAGACGTGATAAAAAAAGAAGGAGCGATAGGTACTAAATTCATCAAAGGAAACATTGTCACCCCCACCCAAGGAGAACACGTTTTCTGGAAAGCCGTCCGACGAAAAGGCGACACGTTCGTATTTGATTTAGAAAAAGTAACCACGCATGGAGATGTGCCGATAAAAGACGTGCCCATCACGGAATTATCCAATTATGGAATGGACGAAATTGCCGCGCGCTATCGTGTGCTTGACCCGAAGGAAGTAACTGCCTACATGACCAAGTTCACAGATGAATTTGCATCATTAGAAAACGAAATTGCGTCAGCCACTCAATTATTCACCGAATTGAAAGCCAGAAATTTTTCTCCAGCGGTTAATAATTTGGCCGATGCGCGATTGGCTGAACTTCGAACGCTTGGAAGTAAAGTGAGCGAAGCCAAAAATATTGTTGCATCCGCCATAACCTCTCGCAAAGGAATTCCAGTGAATTATCTGTCCAAAAAACTCGTGAACAACGTGGCGGAAGGAACAACCATCATTGCTGAAACACGCGTGAAAGAAATAAGCGAAGGTTTAACCGCGAAAGGAAATGATGTTGCTACGCAAGCAGCCGAGACGCGAGGAAGATTAGACATACTGAGTCAACAACTCGATGAAGCAGAAAAAAACGTGGACGTGCTCCAGACAAATCTAGACACGTTAGCCACTAAATCAGCTACCGCCGATGCTGCCGCTGCGGATGCCGCTAAAGCATTCGACGATTTATCAAAAACCACGCGCAGCACGGTGGATGAATTGGCACGATTAACGAACGCAAGACAAGACGCACGATTAGCATTATTGGAAGCATCACAAAAATATGGCGACGTTGAAAAAGAAATGCAAACCATTTCAAGTAAATTTGAAGACATTGAAAACTTAAGTGCCGTACAAGAAGACGCGGCCACCAAACTAGCTAATGCCCAAAAAGCACGCGAAAGCGCATTAGCCAAAGCCCAAGCCGCACTGGATGAAGCGAACGCCAAAAAAACATTACCGGACGCCGTAGCAGGATCCAAAACAAAGGGATTGGCCAAAAGCATTGCCAAAGGACTCATTTGCTCCGGAATCGGAAACCTTACGGGGTATGGAGCATACCGCGCCGGACTCACGAATGAAGTGGAGAACAAAATCACCCTCGAAGCAGGAAGCAATGCGATACTCGATCCTCAGACCAATGAATTAGTATTCGAAAAAGGACAAACCTACCAATTCGTTGTAACCCCCGGAACGGGAACGGGCACGAGCCATACTATCCGCGTGGACGTGGTTTCTCCCAACACGCAAGTCAATCCCCAATCATGGTTGGATGACTGCTCAGCTAAGTAAATTAGTTGAGCGTGTACTAGCACCCATAAAAACAAGGGATTGGTTTTCCTCTCCATGCGTTCGCATTATTACTCAACGGAAAAAGGATTCACCCTATTCACCGCACTCCTATCATTCGTACTCATTCTACTCGCGGGACTGCTCATCAACACCATGATTAATGCTGAACGCACATCGAATGAGGTCGTGTTGGAAGTGGAAGCGCAGAGCCGTATGCAATCCCTCGCCGACCTCACGCGCGCGGACGCATTGCAAGTCGTGAATTATGGAATACGCAATGCCATCGAGGAATACTCGCAAAACCAAGGAAACGCCTACCCGTATTCGTCGCAAACATTTGCAGGAGCCACTCCCTCCGCAGCGTGGCAAAATGTACAAAATGATTTCTCCAACTTTTTCTTTGGACAAGGAAATGGAAGCATTCTCGCGGGGAGAATCGCATCCAACTTGTATGTGATTGTACAATCCAATCCGCGCACCATTTCAGGATATACTATTTCAACGAAAGGGGGGCAGGAACCTGAAATCAAACAAGCCATACAGAGTGTACTCGCACAAACGAATACTACCACGCAAAACTTTTTACAAGTCGTGAAATGCGACCACAACACAGCCCCTGATAAGTGTGTGGGATCATTCTACGTGAACATGGATTTCTCCCTGTTGAGTGACGTAGAGTATGAAAAACTTCCCGCCATCCATGTGTATGATGAAGCCACGAAACGCGAATTAGTTGAACCGGTTATTCCGCGGGGAAAATTTAGAATTTATGTTCCCCTACGCATTTTCAAATCCCTAAAATACGCCCACGAAATTGCCCAAGGACAACTCGCGGGATTACTCTCGCAGGAATTTCATGATAATTTAGGAAAATTGGGCGTGGGAATGTGCGATGGCGTGGACACAAGTGGAGAAGTTATTTGCGGCTACCGCACGGCACCATTTACCACTGCATCATTGAGCGCGGGGCCTAATCCCCCGGCTTCTCCCATCACGGGAGGAAACTTGTGTCCGAGCGAACAATCGGCCGTTTCAGTAATTGAAAATAATTATCCCAAAAATGTTCCACTCATATGTGATGCTGTCGCGGATCAATTGAATTTATGCAACGCAGGACAAGTAGTGGCGAATTACAATCCCAGTGAAGCACCCTCGCGCGCAGCCGCACTCGCCGCATTAGTGCAGCAATTCATCAACAGCCACGTGACGATTTCACTCAACAATATTGTACAAACCAATGACTTTCAACTTTTAACCAATCAAATTGACATTCAACCCAGTGTGAGCAGTTTTGCAACGAAAGATATTTTGTTTGAAGGACTCAAAAATATTTCCCCCACGGAAGGAAAATGCACCAAACTCGTGAACACGAACGTTACACTGAAATTTCAAGAAAACAATTTGAATTACATTGTAGTTGACTCGCGCGCGCCACTGCATTATGATGTGCGCATCGTCGACTCATTCGTGCAAAATCAAAGCAAGACGACGTGCGTGAGTTATTGCACGAGCCAATCCACACTCGGACAATTCATCAATCCTGATTTGGATCCCGCTTCCGCAGTGTGTTCGCAAACCGCGTGTTCGCAAACAAATGATCCCAATTATCCTATTCTTCCCACGTGCGGAAATGGAATTGTAAATTTTCCATCAGAAGAATGCGAACCCGGCATGTCTTTCACTCTATCGGATGGCACCACTGCGACATGTGGAAATATTCAACAAAATTTTGATCATGGACAATTAGGGTGTAACGACCAAACGTGCAAGTTTGACACCACTGCCTGCACGCGCTGCGGAAATAATCAAATTGAAAGTCCATTCGAATTATGTGATGGGAGCAATATTGGCACGGCCACGTGTGCCAGTTTATTCCCCGCAACGCCGAATGGGGTTCCTTCCTGTAAATCCGATTGCTCGGGATTTGATATTGGAACATGCGCCTAAACGACGAAAACAAGGATTATTGTCCATTTACTAGGGTTTTTCCCCAACATATATAAAGGGGCTAATCGCGCTTCTAAGTAACCGCGGATTGTGATGCAGGTATGGGTCTAACCGAATTTTATCACGGAATCGAGGACAAGTATTATGCGGGATTAGACTGGCTGGACAAGCACGGAATACCCGTCTATTCTGTGGTGGATGCCATTGAAGCCCAAAACATTCCCAGTTTCCCCATCGCTGCACTTGTGACTCTTCTCGTCATTGGTGGATTGTGGGTGTTCCTTTCTCCTGCATTGTTGGGAGGGAACGCCACGCTCAACGTGCTCGTACAAGATGACACTCAAACGCCACTCAAGGGAATTGCGGTACAATTAACCGGAGAAAAATTAAGCGGAGACGCGCTCTCCAAACGATTAACCGATGAAAAAGGACGTGTCACATTCACCAATCTCCCGATTGGAGAAAGCATTACCATTCAAGCCAACAATGACGCGTATGCCATAAGCGATTTGCGCGTGGTGTTAGACCAAGGAAACAATGACAAAAAACTCACGGCAACTGAAATTGCAGTCACCAAATCTATTTCATTACAATTATACAAAGTCAACAGCACGGAAACATTCAGTGAAAGTATTCCCCTCTCATTCTCATGCTCCGGAGACGCGTACACCAAAACAAGTACAGTGGCCGGAGGACAAATCACACTCGATGTTCCTCCCGCGTGCGGAACGCTAAGCGTCGTGTCACTTGATTCTACTTTAACGTTGCAAGGCAGCGTGATTGATGTAGATGATGCCAACCCCCGCGTGTATGTAAATGCGCAACCAAGCGGAAGCGGAGTGCTGCGAGCCACATTACTAAATGAAAGCGGAAATGGAATCGCCGGACTCACCACGATGCTGAAAAGCAAATTCGGAGATGTTATCGCGACCAAATTTTCTGACGCCAGCGGATTTGTCGAATTCACCAACCTGGCCGCGGACACGTACACGATATTCGTGCAAAGTGATGGAATGCACGCGGAATTAGATTCGGGAAGCATTGAAGTCAATGACAACCAAACTGCGGACAAAACGTTCACGATTCCATTGGCGAGTGTTGGAGAAGTTCGCTTACAATTTATTGACGAAGGAAACTTATCTCCCGTGGGCAATGCAAAAGTAACATTGTCGCGAGGAAACCAACTTATTTCAACCAAAACAACTAATGAAGGAGGACAAGTCACGTTCTCCGTGTCATCACCCAATAGTTTAACAGTTGGAGTAGACCACCCTTCCTATTTAGTGCGCGCAGGAATTAGTGTGAGTGTCTCGAGCGCCGGTTATACTTCTATTCCATTAGCCAAAGCAACATTGCAAAATAGTCAAATTGTCACGGTGAAAGTATTGGATGAGTTGAATCAACCTGTTGAAAACGCCTATGTGGCATTGAAAAAATCCCCCTCGGGAGCGAGTATTGGAACGAACAAAATTACGGGAGCGAGCGGAACCGTACAATTTACTTCTCTTGAGGAAGGAACGTATTTCGCTTCAGCGTACAAACCCGGATTTTCCGACCAAATCAAATCGGATTTATTTACGGTGCGTGCACGCGAAAATGTAGAAAGCACCATCAAATTAGTCATCGGAACGGGAACGATTGGATTCAGCGTAAAAGACACGAGCGGACAACCCCTTGCCGGAGCCACCATTCAAGCGGTGGATGGAATCACGCACAACGAGGTGGGAAATGAACTCGCCACAAATGTGGATGGAACAACCGAATTAACCCTGCGCGCCGACCGATACGTGTATTTTGTGATTGACGAACCTAACCACTTACCCTATGTCACGCTCCCCATTCAAGTGAAAAAAGGCATTACCCAAAACGTGAGCGTGGAAATGGTCAAGGATATTTCAAAACTAGAAATCAAAACACTCTCCACCAGTGTGAATGGTAAGCCCATTTTAGAAGAATCGGGATTAGCCCCCGGACAAACATACACGATTCGATTCGCACTCATGGTTCCGCGCAACACGGCCTACACGGAAACCGGCGTTCACGTGAGAACAGGGAACGCCAACGAGGGACAAACAAACCCCATCGAGAATGACGCATGGTATATTCGCGATGTGCGCGGAGCATTTTCCAAAATCCAAAAAGGAACCACGTATACTCCCCCAACAGGATTAGGAATAGACTCGCAACACGTCACGAGCGCGGATGCCAAATGGGCCAACCTGACATTCAACCCCAGCCACGAAGGATTAACCATTGTGGAAGTCGATGTCACCGTGAAAGACACCGCCATACAAGGAGCGGACTTACCCTTGTATTATCGCGCATGGGGAAAAACTGGAAGCTATGTACGCTTTCCTGTTGACGCCGTGTTGGGAGGGAGTGAGAGCGTTTCCCAGAAACAAGGATTGTATGCGAATGCGAATGTGAAACTCTATTCTACGGGAGCAGGAACGCACGTGTGCACGAATGATTTCTGCCTCGGATTAGTGGGAGAAGACTTGACGAACGGGTTGCAAATGAGTTTAGTGGATGACTTTGAAGTAGACATTTCGAGCAAACAAAAACTATTATTCACATTCACCAGCGTCTCCGATGCCGTGTTCGCGGACACGTCACTTATTTTACAGAGCAGCACCGGAAGCGCGACGCTAACCAATTATGATGTGACGAATGCAGTAGGGGCGAAGAAAACCGGTGTTGTGAGTGGAAACAAAGTAGAAATTCCCATTGGAACGATACAGAAAAACAACGTGGTGTTTGGATTCGTCAACCTGGACGCGAGTAAAGAAGGAACATCCCGCGTAAAGTTTTCATTGGTGAGCAATAAGAAAGAAGTGTACGCACGCGAATTATTAGTAAAAGTCAACGCAGCCGGC
>Ga0194121_10006022_pt1 | contig 16424 bp, 14 predicted proteins | sample TA2MahCa50mmetaG_FD_148609 | JGI IMG/M metagenome (GOLD analysis project Ga0194121, IMG submission 148609) | Freshwater microbial communities from Lake Tanganyika, Tanzania - TA2015020 Mahale Deep Cast 50m | ecosystem: Environmental > Aquatic > Freshwater > Lake | place: Tanzania: Lake...
CCCACCATCACCGTCGCCTACCGCCCGCCCCACGAGCGCGCTGAGGCCGTCGCCGCCGAAGCCGGCCGTGGCCAGCACCGCCACCATCGTGCCGACCGCGGCCCTCGTCCGAACGCGCATCGCCATCACCCCGTGAACCGCACGGCGAGAACCACAGCACACGGCGGCCCCGGCTCGACGGCCTGGAAGTACTGCGTCACCACCGTCTCGTACGTGGTTCGCGTGTTGGTGTTGGCGGTGCCCGCCGCGACGAAGAACTCCTGCAGCTCGTCCTCACCGACGTAGATGGTGGCGGGACCGAACGTCGTCGTCGTGGAGAGCACCGGGTCGAGCGCCACCGACGTCTCCTCGACCAGCACTGGATCGGACCCCGGGAAGCCGCACTCCGAAGCCGGCGCCGGCACCAGGTCCACGCGCGTTGTGGTGACCACGTGCTTCGTCGACGTGGTAGTCGACTGGGTGGGACCACCGCCGCCCACCGCCCGGCCCACGACCGCGCTGGGGCCGCCGACCCCGAATGCCGCGGGCGCGAGCGCGACGACGCACGTCAACGTCGTCACCCAAAGACCGATGCGCCCCACCCGCATGGCTCCCCACCCCGATCGCCCGAAAGCATGATGCAGGGGACCGTGCCCGACCCGACAAGGGAACCCGCCGGCCGTGTCACGAGCATGTGACGAGATCGGGCGACATGTGCCGCCTGGCGTCACATGCTCGGCGCGGGGTCACGCGTCGGGCAAGTACCAGGAGTGGGGCGCGACGAGGGCGTCGATGCCGTCGGGGCCCCAGGTGTCCTGGGCGTAGGGCAACACTGGCGGCGGCGACGCGAGCAGCGGCTCGGAGATCTCCCACAGCCGCTCGACGCTGTCGGCCCGGTTGAACAACATCCGCTCCCCGAGCATCGCGTCGTGCAGGAGCCGCTCGTAGGCCTCGAGCTCGTCGCGGGGGTGGAAGCTCTTGCGGTACTCGAAGTCGAGGTGGGCTTCGCCGAGCGTCATCGTGGGCCCGGGCTCCTTCGACACGAAGTTCACCCGGATGCTCCCCGGCTCGCCGATCTCGAACACGAGCTGGTCGGGGCGAGTGCCCACGTCCTCGGGGAACAGGTGAAGGGGCGCGTGCTTGAGGCTGACGGTGATGACCCGCCGCCCTTCCGGCATGCGCTTGCCGGTGCGCAGGTAGAAGGGCACGCCGTCCCAGCGCTCGTTCTCGACCCGGGCCTCCACCGCGACGAGGGTCTCGACGTCGGAGTCGTGGGCCACTGCGGGGATGTCGCGGTAGCCCTCGTACTGACCGCGCACCACCCGCGTGGGGTCGAGCGGCAGCATGGCGTCGAACACCCGCTGCTTCTCGGCGGCGAGGGCGTCGGCGGTGAACCCGGCCGGGGTCTCCATGGCGACGAACCCCATGGCCTGGAACAGGTGCGTGACGATCATGTCGCGGAACGCGCCGGTCTCCTCGTAGAACGCAGCCCGGTTCTCCACGCCGAGCGTCTCCGGCACGTCGATCGTCACGTGGGTGACGTGCTGCGAGCTCCACACCGGCTCGAACAGCCGGTTGGCGAAGCGGATCGCGAGGATGTTCTGCACGTCCTCCTTGCCGAGGAAGTGGTCGATCCGGAAGACCTGCGGCTCGGTGAACACCGAGTGCAGCAGCGCGTTGAGCGCCTTGGCCGAGTCGAGGTTGGTGCCGAACGGCTTCTCGAGGATCACCCGCGACCGCTCGCCGGCGAGGCCCGAGCCCCCGATGGAAGTGACGACGTCGTTCATCGCGAACGGCGGCACCGACAGGTAGTGGAGGATGCGGGTGCCCGACCCGATCTGCGCCGTGGCCTCGTGCACCGCGGTGGCGAGGTCACCGAGGTGCGGTGGGTCGCTGATCACGTAGTCGACCCGGTCGAGGAACTGGTCCCACGACTTGCCGTGGGGCTTCACCCGACCGAACTGCGCGACCGCGTCGCGTGCGTGCTCGCGGAACTGGTCACGGTCCATCGGGATGGGCGAGGTGCCGACGATGCGATAGTCGTGCGGCATCAGGCCCACGTGATGCAGGCGGAAGAACCCCGGGATCAGCTTGCGGGCGGCGAGGTCGCCGGTGGCGCCGAACAGGACGACGACGTGGTCGTCGGGCCGACCGTTGGCCGGGTGTGCGTCGGCCACGGGCTCAGGCCTGCTTCTCGTCGTGGCCACCGAACTCGTTGCGCATGGCCGAGAGGAGCTTGCCGGTGAACTCCCCGAGCCCGCGTGACTCGAACCGCTGGTTCAGCGCGGCGGTGATGACCGGCGCGGGCACACCCTCGTCGATCGACGCGAGCACGGTCCAGCGGCCCTCGCCCGAGTCGCTCACCCGCCCGGCGAACTGCGAGAGGTCGGGCGACTTGGCGAGAGCGCTGGCGGTGAGGTCGACCAGCCACGAGCCCACGACGGAGCCGCGGCGCCACACCTCGGCCACCTCCGCGACGTCGATCTCGTACTGGTAGTACTCCGGGTTGCGCAGCGGGGTCGTCTCGGCGTCGACCTCCTGGGTGTGCTTCCCGGCGTCGGCGTGCCTGATGATGCTGAGGCCCTCGGCGATCGCGGCCATCATCCCGTACTCGATCCCGTTGTGGACCATCTTCACGAAGTGGCCGGCGCCGCTCGGGCCGCAGTGCAGGTAGCCGTCCTGCGCAGTGCCGTCGGTGCGGGTGCGCCCGGGCGTGGGCTCCACGCTCCCCTGACCGGGTGCGATGGTGCGGAAGATCGGGTCGAGCCGGGTGACGGCGGCGTCGTCACCGCCGATCATGAGGCAGTAGCCGCGGTCGAGGCCCCACACGCCACCGCTGGTGCCGCAGTCCACGTAGTGCACGCCGTGCTCCTTGCACTGCGCGGACCGGTGGATGTCGTCGTGGTAGTAGGAGTTGCCGCCGTCGATGATGGTGTCGTCGGCGCTCACCAGCGTGAGCAGCTGGTCGACGGTCTGCTGCACGATCGCCGCCGGGACCATGATCCAGATGTTGCGCGGCGCGTCGAGCTGCTGCACGAGCTCGTCGAGCGTGTACGCACCGGTCGCGCCTTCGGCGACGAGCGCGTCGACCGCGTCCTTGCTCACGTCGTACACGACACAGGAGTGGCCGTCGCGCATGAGCCGGCGCACGAGGTTGGCGCCCATGCGGCCGAGGCCGATCATTCCGAGCTGCATCGGGTGTTCCGTAGTCGCCTTCATTGTTCGCCTCTCTGCGTTCGGCTCACGCCTGCTTGAGCTCTCGGTACTTGCGGATGAGCGCGTTGGTCGACGAGTCGTGGTCGAGGGCGGGCTCGTCGGCGCCGATGAGCTGCGGCGCGATCGCCTGCGCCATCTGCTTGCCGAGCTCCACGCCCCACTGGTCGAACGAGTCGATGCCCCAGATCGTGCCCTGGGTGAAGACGCTGTGCTCGTACAACGCGACGAGCGTGCCGAGCTGGAACGGCGTGAGCAACTCGGCGAGGATCACCGACGTCGGTCGGTTGCCCTCCATCACCCGATGCGGCACCACGGCGTCGGGCGTGCCCTCGGCCCGCACCTGCTCCTCCGTCTTCCCGAACGCGAGCGCCTGGGCCTGGGCGAACACGTTGGCCGACAGCAGGTCGTGGTGGTCGCGCAGCGGGTTGCGCGACTTCCCGAACCCGATGAGGTCGACCGGGATGAGCGTGGTCCCCTGGTGGATCAGCTGGTAGAAGCTGTGCTGGCCGTTGGTGCCGGGCTCACCCCAGTACACGGCGCCGGTGTCGTAGTCGACGTGTGCACCCGTCAGCGTCACGTGCTTCCCGTTGGACTCCATCGTGAGCTGCTGGAGGTACGCGGGGAAGCGCTTCAGGTACTGCTCGTAGGGCATCACGCCCACGGTCTGCGCGCCGAAGAAGTTGCGGTACCAGACGGCGAGCAGGCCCATGAGCACCGGCAGGTTCTGCGCGAAGGGCGCGGTGCGGAAGTGCTCGTCGATCGCGTGGAAGCCGGCGAGCATCTCGTCGAACCGGTCGGGACCGATCGCGATCATCGTGGACAGGCCGATGGCCGAGTCCATCGAGTAGCGACCGCCCACCCAGTCCCAGAAGCCGAACATGTTGGCGGTGTCGATGCCGAAGGCGCTGACCCGCTCGGCGCTCGTCGACACCGCGACGAAGTGGCGGGCGACCGCGGCATCGTCGCCCAGCGCACCGACGATCCAGTCGCGCGCCGACTGCGCGTTGGTCATCGTCTCGAGCGTGGAGAACGTCTTCGACGAGATGACGAACAGGGTCTCGGTCGGGTCGAGGTCTCGGGTGGCCTCCACGAAGTCGGTGGAGTCGACGTTGGACACGAAGCGCATGGTGAGGTCGCGCTGCGAGGAGTGGCGCAGGGCCTCGTAGGCCATGACCGGCCCGAGGTCGGACCCGCCGATGCCCACGTTGACCACGTTGCGGATCGACTTGCCGGTGAAGCCCGTCCAGGCGCCCGAGCGGACCTGGTCGGCGAAGGCGCGCATGCGGTCGAGGACCTCGTGCACCTCGGCCACGACGTCCACCCCGTCGACCACGAGCGTGGCGCCGCGCGGCATGCGCAGGGCCACGTGCAGCACCGACCGGTTCTCGGAGACGTTGATGTGGTCGCCCCGGAACATCGCGTCGATGTGGTCGCGCAGGCCCGACTCGTCGGCGAGCTGGAAGAGCAGCGCCAGCGTGTCGTCGGTGATGCGGTGCTTCGAGTAGTCGAGGTAGAGCCCGGCCGCCTCCACGTGCATGCGGTCGCCCCGGCCCGGCTCCGCCGCGAACAGGTCGCGCAGGTGCGCACCCGCGATCTCGGCGTGGTGCGCCTCGAGCGCGGCCCACGCGGGACGCTGCCGCAGCGGGAGGACGTCGGTCATGGCACTCCTTCTCGTTCTTGCGTCCCCAGCGCATCTATGTGATGCGCGGGGGACGCCAAAACGGGAGATGGGTGGGTCAGGTGACGGCGCCGGTCTGCTCGACGATGCGCTTGAGCAGGTCGTGCCAGGAGTCGACGAACGCCTGGGCGCCGTCGGCCTGGAGCTTGGCCGCGAGCGCCTTCACGTCGACGCCCGCCGCGGCGAACGCGGCGAGCCGGGCGTCGACGTCGCCGCCGTCGGCGGGGAGCACGCCGTCGAGCGTGCCGTGGTCGTGGAACGCCTCGAGCGTCTCGTCGGGCATGGTGTTGATGGTGTTGGGCGACGCCAGGCCGGTGACGAACAGCGTGTCGGGCGCGGTCGGATCCTTGGTCGACGTGCTCGCCCACAGCAGCCGCTGCGGACGGGCGCCCTCGCCCTCGAGCCGCTGCCAGCGCTCGGAGTCGAGCACCTCGCGGTAGGCGCGGTACACGTCGAGCCCCACGGCGAGCGCGAGCTGGTTGCGCAGGTCGTCGGGGACGACGTCGGCGACGGCCTTGTCCCAGCGCGACATGAACACCGACGCCACGCAGCCCACTTGCAGCGGCTGCCCGGCCTCGAGCCGGCGCTCGATCCCCTTCATGTACGCGTCGGCCGCCGCCCGGTACTGATCGGCGTCGAAGAGCAGGGTGACGTTGACCGGCACGCCCGCGGCGATGGTCGCCTCGATCGCGGGCAGACCCTCGGGCGTGCCCGGGATCTTGATGAAGAGGTTCTTCCGGCCGGCTCGGGCGTGCAGATCGGCCGCGGCCGCGACCGTGGCTTCGGTGTCGTACGCGAGCTCGGGTGACACCTCGAGCGAGACCCAGCCGTCGACGCCCTCGGTGCGCTCGTGCACCCCGAGGAACAGGTCGGCGGCCCGCCGCAGGTCCTCGATTGCGAGCTCGAAGAACAGCGCCTCACCCTCGGTGCCGGCGGCCGCCTTCTCGCGGATGGCGTCGTCGTACGCGCCGCCGCCGATCGCCTTGTCGAAGATCGACGGGTTCGACGTGAGCCCGGTGACGGAGTACTCGTCGACGTAGCGCTGGATCACGCCGTCGTCGAGCATCTTCCGGGTGATGTTGTCGAGCCACAGGCTCTGACCGAGGTCGTGGAGATCCTTGGTTGCGGGCATGGGTGCTCCTAGTGGGCGGCGGGAGGAACGGGGGTCAGGGGGCGAGGACGATGTCGTGCATCGCGCGGGCGAAGCCGTCGTCGTCGTTGGTCGTGGTGACGTGGGTGGCGAGCGCCTTGACGTCGTCGTCGGCGTTGCCCATGGCAATGCTGGTCCCGGCCGGGGCGAACATCAAGGTGTCGTTCCGGCCGTCGCCGATGGTCGCGATCGCCTCCGTGGGGATGCCCAGGCAGGCCGACAGGTAGGCCACCACGGCACCCTTGTTGGCGTCGGGATGGGTGACGTCGACGTAGTAGGCCTGCGAGCGCGTCGCCGACACGCGGGCGCCCAGCGCCTCGGTGATCGCGGCCTCGGCGGCGGCGACCCGGTCGTGGTCCTCGCAGAAGCCGACCACCTTGACCGGTGGCCCGGTGCGGCCGTCGAGCGCACCCACCAGGTCGGCGGTGGCGGTGGGCTCGTACTGCGTGACCCGCGCCTCGTGCTGCACGTGCGGGCCGTCGAAGTCGCGCACGAACCAGTGCGTACCCGTGTAGAGCCACGGGCTCACCCCGGCGTCGTCGATCATGCCGATGACCCGCGCCGCGACATCGACCTCGAGCGGCAGCTGGTCGACCACCGCCAGGGAGCCGTCGACGAACACGCCACCGTTGAACGCGCCGATCGGCGCGTCGATCGCGAGCGGTGCGATCAACATGGCGACGCCCTGCGCCGGGCGGCTGCTGGCGACGGTGAAGCGGATCCCCGCGTCGTGCACCGCCCGCACCGCATCCACCGTGGCGTCCGTGAGCTCCTTGCCCGAGGTGAGGAGGGTGCCGTCGACGTCGCTCAGGACGAGCCGGATCCCGCCTGCTCCCATCCGTCCGCTCGCCCTTCCCGAACCCCGGCGCCGGGCCCGCCGCCGTCGCCGTCGATCCACATCTGCTCGATCTCCTCGAGTGTACGACCCTTGGTCTCGGGGACCTTCTTGACGATCCACGCCAGGCAGACCACGCAGAGGACCGCAAACAGGAAGAACGTGCCCGACTCACCGACGGCGTCGACGAGGCTGAGGAAGAACTGGCTCACGACCCACGCGCTGAACCAGTTGGCCGCGGTGGCCACCGACACGGCCCGGCCGCGCACCGACCGCGGGTAGATCTCGTTGATCATCGTCCAGACGATCGGACCCAACGAGAAGGCGAACGACGCGATGTAGACGACGAGAGCCACGAGGGTGACGATCCCGGCGTCGCCCGCGAGGTTCGGGTGGTTGGCCGCGGTCGACGCGCCCGCCTCGACCTTGCCGTCGATGTAGAGGAAGGAGATCCCCACCACGGTGAGGCTCGTGGCCATCCCGATGAGGCCGGCGATCAGCAGCGGCTTGCGGCCGAGACGGTCGACGAACGCGATCGCGATGAGCGTGGCCAGCACGTTGACCGCGCCGATGGCCCAGGTGGTGGCGGCGGTCTGGTCGGCCGGGCTGGAGAACCCGGCGGCGGCGAAGATCTTGTCGGCGTAGTAGATGATCGCGTTGATCCCGGTGACCTGCTGGAACACCGCGAGGCCGAGGCCGATCATCAACGGCCGGCGCCACCGTGGGGAGAACACCTCGCCCCAGGTCGCCTCCATCGGCTCGTCGGCGAGGCTCGCCTGCAGGTCGCGGAAGCGTTCCTCCGAGTCGCCCGGGTGGATGCGCTCCAGCTCGGCCGCGGCATCGTCGGGCCGGCCGGCCTTGAGGTACCACCGCGGCGTGTCCCGCAACGGGAGCAAGAGGACGATGAGCACCACGCCTGCGACGGCCGACAGGCCGAGCATCAGCCGCCACTCGCTGCCGCTCTGCAGCCACTCGTCGACCAGGTACGCGACGAAGATCCCGAACGTGATGCCGAACTGGTACGTCGACACGAAGGTGCCGCGCAGTCGCGACGGCGCCATCTCGGCCGCGTACAACGGCGCCGCGACCGATGCCACGCCGACGGCGAAGCCCACGATCAGCCGGCCGATCGTCAGCACGGTGGCGCCCGGCGCTGCGGCCTCCACGATCGCGCCCACGATGAACAGCACCCCGGCGATCAGCACCGCCGGGCGCCGACCGATGCGGTCGGCCAGCACACCGGCCACCAGCGCACCCACGAGCGCGCCGAGGGTCACGAAGCTCGTGATGACCTCGACCATCGTGGTGCCGAGGTCGAAGTCGCTCTCGATGCCGCGCAGGGCACCCGAGATGACGCCCTGGTCGTAGCCGAACAGGATGCCGGCGGTGAGGATCACGGCCCCGACGAGGTACAGCCGCCTGGTCATGACCCGGTTCACACCCGCAGCCTGACACACCGCCGAACATGACCCGCGCACCACGTCGCGGGGCGCCGCGAGGACCGGGTTAGTGTGCGCCCAGCACGGGTGGGGGACGAGACGGGATGGATGACGAGTTCCGGGAGCTGGTCGACGAGGCCGCGATCTTCGGATCGCTCGACGACACCGCGCGTGCGCTCATCGCCGCGCAGCTCACGCCCCGGTCGGTCACCGGTGGTGAGATCCTCATCCGCGAGGGTGACGCCGCCGACGCGCTCTACCTGATCGCCGAGGGCCGGCTCCGGGTGATCGGCCGCCGCGACGACGGCACCGCGCAGACGCTGGCCGAGCTGGGCCGGGGCGAGATCGTCGGCGAGATGGCGCTGGTGACCAACGAGCCCCGGTCGGCCACGGTGACCGCGGTGCGCGACAGCCTGGTCCTCGAGCTCCCGGCGACCACGTTCCTCACCCTGGTCCAGGACCATCCCGACGTGTTGCGCGAGGTCACCACCAGGGTGGTGGGCCGCCTGATGCGCTCGTTGCGGGGGGGCCCGCCCACGAGTCCGGTCGCCACCATCGCAGTGGTACCGCTCGACGAGACGCCGGAGCTGGCCGGGTTCGGCGCCGACCTGGCGGCGGCCTTCGACCGGCTCACGGGCGCGTGCACCCGGGTCACGCGGGACACGGCGACGACCGCGCTCGGCGACCTGGAGCAGGTGTCCGGCGCGCGCCTGACGGGCTGGCTGGCGGCCCAGGAGCGGGGGGCCGAGGTCCTGGTGCTCGTCGCCGACCCCGAGCCCGATCCGTGGACCGACTTCTGCGTCCGCCAGGCCGACCTCATCCTCTTCGTCGCCGCGGCCCGAACCGCATCGACCCCCCGCCGGGTGGAGGAGTACGTCGCCGAGCGCCGGGCCCACGTGCCGGCCCGCACTCAGCTCGTGCTGGTGCACCCGGCCACGACCGTTGATCCGCGGGGCACCCGCCGGTGGCTCGCCCCACGCGTCGTGGAGCAGCACCACCACGTGCGGATCGGGAGGCCCACCGACGTCGACCACGTGGCGCGCCTGGTCCTCGGCCGCGGCATCGGCCTCGTCTTCAGCGGCGGGGGCGCGCGCGGCGTCGCCGGCCTCGGCGTGCTGCGAGCGATGCGCGAGCTCGACGTCCCCTACGACGCGGTCGGGGGCGTGAGCATCGGCGCGGTCGTCGGGGGCGGCGCCGCACGCGAGCAATCGTACGACGAGCTCTCCGCGCTGCTTCGCGACGCCGTGGTCACCAGCTCGCCGTTCGACGTGACGTTCCCTGCCGTCTCCCTCGCCGCCGGGAAGCGGGTCACCCGCCATCTCCAGGAGGGCGCGCAGGGCCTCGACCTCGAGGACGGCTGGCGACCGTTCTTCTGCGTGTCGACGAACCTCACCCGCGGCCGCGTCGAGGTGCACCGCACCGGTCCGGCGTGGCACGCGATCCGCGCGAGCTTCTCGATCCCCGGCGTCTTCCCGCCGATCCGCAGCGCCGACGGCGACCTGCTCGTCGACGGCGGCGTCCTCGACAACCTCCCGGTCGGGATCATGCGGGCCGGCCACCCCGGGATCCGCGTGATCGGCGTCGACGTGCGCCGGGCCCGCGACCTCGGCGGTCAGGGACTCCCGGGTGACGGCGTGGTGTCGGGCTGGCGGGTGCTGCTGAGCCGCATCGACCCGTCGGCGCGCGCCTCCGACCGGGCCGGGCTCGGCCGCATCCTGCTCCGCCTCACCGAGATCGGCACCGACGAGGACGACCGGGGCGACCTGTGCATCCGTCCGGCGATCGAGACGTTCAGCATCGCCGACTTCGGGGCGTTCGAGCAGCTGGTCGAGCTCGGCTACCGGGCGGCGATGGAGGCACTCCCCCCGTGGCGCGACGAGGTGGTCAGCGGATCGAGCTGAGGTGCACCACGTACCACTCGCCCCGCCACGAGATGAGCGACGCGATCGGGAACGCGCCACTGCGGCCGTCGGGGGTGGTGTAGCGGAGGGTGGCGCCGTACACGCGCCAGTAGCTGCCCTTGTTGTACTCGGCACCCGGCTCGACCCACACCGCCTGACCGTCGGGCACGTCGACCCCGGCGAGCTGCGCTCCGGCCGCCTGCGTCCCGAGCTTCGCGTGCAGGGCGTGGATGTCCTCGTCGTACGCGGCGATGAGCCGCGACGAGTAGTCGCCGTCGGGGTTGCTGATCGCCTTCACCTGGCGATAGGCGCCCAGCGGGAAGAACGCCGCCCGGGCCACAGTCGGGTCGTCGGTCGTGATCGCCCGCCAGAGCTCGCCCATGTGCTGCTGGAAGGCCGCGCTGGACGGGGCGGGCTTGTCTCCGGTCTGGGGCAGCGCGCCGGGGTCGGGCCGGGTCGGCGGCACCGTGGGTGGTTCGGTCGGAGGAACGGTGGGCGCCTGGGTGAGCGGCACGGTCGCCACGGGCGGCGCCTCGGTCACCACCGGGGTTCCCACCGCGACCGCGGGTCCCGGGTCGCCGTCTCCGCCGCCGAACAGGGCCGCCAGCGCCACCGCGGCGCCACAGACCGCCACCGCCCCGGCGACGAACACCACCGGCCGGCGGTTCTCCCGGCGCCGGCGGGCGGCGCGGGTCTCCACGGGCGGAGCGGGCACGGGACCACACTACGAGTGGGGGACCGCCCAGCGCGGCGCGGACCTCGGCGGCGCGCGCCGGGATGCCGTCGGCGTCGCGGAGCCGGTCGAGCAGCGATCCCGCGAGCGTTCGAGATCGTTGCCTCGGGACACGACGACGCGACGGCCCACGCGGGTCCACCTGCCTGACTTAGCATCGGCCCCATGACCCGACTGATCTCGGCCGACTCGCACATCAGCGTCCAGCACGACCAGGTGAAGGCCCACCTCGCCGCACGGTTCCACGACGCGTACGACGACGCGCTCGCCCAGGCGTTCCGCGAGATGCTCGGCGGCAACGCGGCGAAGGCCAACCGGGGCGGCATCGAGCACACCCACCCCGCCCACGGCCGCCCCGGCTACTCCGACCCGGTCGAGCGGCTCGCCGACATGGACGTCGACGGCGTGGACGTCGAGGTCCTCTACTGCGAGGTGAGCGCCTACCGCTACCTGTACCTCATGCGGGAGGGCTCGCACGAGGCCACCCGCGCGTTCAACGACACGCTGCTCGACTTCGCCGCGGTCGACCCGCGCCGTCTCGTCGTCACCTGCCAGGTGCCGATCCACGACATCGACTTCGCGGTCGCCGAGGTGCAGCGGGTGGCCGACGCCGGGTGCAAGTCGCTGCAGCTCCCGGTGTTCCCGGTCGAGCTCGGTCAGGCCGACTACCACCACGAGCGCTACGACCGCCTCTTCTCGGTGATCGCCGAGACGGGGCTGCCGGTGTGCAACCACATCGGGCTCAACACCGCGCTCAACGGCCTCGCCGATCGCGACCCCACGCCGCGACTCGCGTGGACCATGACCTGCATGCCGCTGTCGGCGTGCGAAGCGCTCGGCATGTGGATCCTCACCGGCCCGCTGGTGAAGCACCCCGACCTCAAGGTGGTGTTCGTCGAGCCCGGCCTCGGGTGGGTGTCGTACTACCTGCACTTCCTCGACGACATGGTCCTGCGCCAGGGCTACGAGTTCCCGATCCTCCGGGGCGAGCTACCGAGCTTCTACTACCACCGCAACATGGCGATGACCTTCATCGACGAGCCCGACCCGATCCGCCACCTGCTGCACCGGCTCGGCACCGAGAACGTCATGTGGTCGAGCGACTACCCGCACCCGGTGTCGTCGTGGCCCAAGTCGGAGGCCATCGTCGACGAGCTGTTCGCGGACATGCCGGCCGCCACCCGCGACGCGATCGTCTGCCACAACGCCGAACGCATCTGGAACCTCTGAGTCGCCCGCCGCTCGTGCCGGCCGGCCCGGCTCAGATGGCGTCGATGATGCCGTTGAAGGTGGTGCTCGGCCGCATGGCCGTGGTCACGAGGTCGGCGTCGGGGTAGTAGTAGCCCCCGATGTCGACCGGGTCGCCCTGCACGGCGTTGAGCTCGTCGACGATGACCGCCTCGTTGGCAGTGAGCGCCTCGGCGATCGGGGCGAACTTCTCGGCGAGCGCCGGATCGTCGGTCTGCTTCGCCAGCTCCTGGGCCCAGTACATGGCCAGGTAGAAGTGGCTGCCCCGGTTGTCGAGCTCGTGCACCTTGCGCCCCGGCGACCTGCGCTCGTTGAGCACCGATCCGGTGGCGGCGTCGAGGGTGTCGGCGAGGAGCTGCGCGGTGGCGTTGCCGCTCGTCTGCGCGAGGTGCTCGAGCGATGCCGCCATGGCCAGGAACTCGCCGAGTGAGTCCCAGCGCAGGTGGTTCTCCTTCACGAACTGCTGCACGTGCTTGGGCGCCGATCCGCCCGCGCCGGTCTCGAACAGCCCACCGCCGTTCATCAGCGGCACGATCGAGAGCATCTTGGCGCTGGTGCCCAGCTCCATGATCGGGAACAGGTCGGTGAGGTAGTCGCGCAGCACGTTGCCCGTCACCGAGATGGTGTCCTCGCCCTTGCGGATGCGGTCGAGCGAGTACTGGCACGCATCGGCCGGCGCCATGATCTCGATCGTGAGGCCCGAAGTGTCGTGGTCGCCCAGGTACTCGCGCACCTTGGCGATCAGCTGCGCGTCGTGCGCCCGCGTCTCGTCGAGCCAGAACACCACGTGCGCGCCGGTAAGGCGGCCACGCTTCACGGCGAGGCCCACCCAGTCGCGCACGGGGGCGTCCTTCACCTGACAGGCCCGCCACACGTCGCCCGCGTGCACCTGGTGCTCGATCACGGTCTCGCCCGCCCGGTTCACCACGCGCACGGTGCCATCGGTCGGGATCTCGAAGGTCTTGTCGTGCGAGCCGTACTCCTCGGCCGCCTGGGCCATGAGGCCGACGTTGGGCACCGAGCCCATCGTCGACGGGTCGAACGCGCCGCGGGCCCGGCAGTCGTCGATCACCGCGGCGTACACACCGGCGTACGACGAGTCGGGGATCACCGCCTTGCAGTCCTGGCGCTCACCGGCCGTGTTCCACATCTTCCCCGAGTCGCGGATCATTGCGGGCATGGAGGCGTCGACGATGATGTCGCTCGGCACGTGCAGGTTGGTGATGCCGTTGTCGGAGTCGACCATGGCGACCGCGGCGCCGTTCACGAGCGCGGCCTGGAAGTCGGCCTCGATGGCCGCCCGCTCGGCGTCGGGCAGATTGGCCACCCGCGCGAGTACGTCGCCCAGGCCGTCGTTGGGGTTGGCCCCCACCGACTCGAGCGCGGCGGCGTGGGTCGCGAACACGTCGGTGAAGTAGGTCTTCACCGCATGGCCGAAGAGGATGGGGTCGGAGACCTTCATCATCGTGGCCTTGAGGTGCACCGAGAAGAGGACGTCGGTGGCCTTCGCGTCGGCGATCTGCTCGGCGAGGAACGCGTCGAGCGCGGCGGCGCTCATGAATGTGCCGTCGAGGATCTCGCCGGCCTGCAGCGGGATCGACTCCTTGAGCACCGTGACCGTGCCGTCGGCGGCCACCAGCTCCACCCGCACGGCATCGGCGTCGGCGAAGGTGACCGACTGCTCGTTGGAGCGGAAGTCGTCGTGGCCCATGGTGGCCACGTGGGTCTTCGACGCCGGGTCCCACGCGCCCATCGAGTGCGGGTGGGCCTTCGCGTAGCTCTTCACCGACGCCGGCGCGCGGCGGTCGGAGTTGCCCTCGCGCAGCACCGGGTTGACGGCCGAGCCCTTCACCTTGTCGTAGCGGGCCTTTACGTCGACCTCTTCGGGGGTCGACGGCTCGTCGGGATACTCGGGAACCATGAAGCCTGCGTCCCGCAGCTCCTCGATCGTGGCCTTGAGCTGCGGGATCGACGCCGAGATGTTCGGGAGCTTGATGACGTTGGCCTCGGGCCGGGTGACCAGACGGCCCAGCTCGGCGAGGGCGTCGTCGACTCGCTGCTCCGGCGTGAGGGCGTCGGGGAAGGCCGCGAGCACCCGGCCGGCCAGCGAGATGTCGCGCAGCTCCACCTCCACCCCGGCCACCCCCGTGAAGGCGTTGATCACCGGGAGCAGGGAGCGGGTGGCGAGCGCCGGGGCCTCGTCAGTGAAGGTGTAGATGATGGTGTGACGATCGGACATCGACGCTTCCGGGGGTGAGAAGGGGATCTGCGGACAGCCCGAAACGCTACCCCACCCCTCCCGATCGGCCCCATCCCCCGGAGCGGTTCGCCGCGGTCGTGACCCAGAAGCGCCTCGCCGAGGGCTTCGGGCTCACCGTCGCCGAGGCCATGTGGAAGTCACGCCCCATCGTGGCGAGCCGGGTCGGCGGCATCCCCGTCCAGATCACCCGCGGCAAGCTCCCGGGGCGAGCCGGAAGCGAACGGATCAGCCGGTGAACGTGGGGTCGGCCGGGACGGCCGAGGAGCCGCCCGAGCCGGAGCCGCCACCGCCGGAGCTCGGGCTGGTGTAGGTGATCTCCACGCGGCCGTCGCCGGCGCGGATGCCGGCCTCGTTGACGATGCACCCGGTGTCGCACAGGCCGGAGCCACCACCACCGGCGCCCGTGCCGTTGCCATTGGTGTCGGCACCGCCGCCGCCGCCGCCGGCGAGCCCTCCGCCACCGCCGGCGCCGGCCCACCCCGTGGCGTTGCCCACGTTGTCGGCGCCGTCGCCGCCCTGACCGAGCGTTTCCCGCCGTGGCGGCGTCTACGCGGGGAACGTCGGCAGCCCGACGGCCGGCACCCTGGTGTTCGCCGTCCACCTCGTGCCCGGCCAACCGCGCGCGCTGACCGTGAGCGGCCAGTTCGCCGGTACGCCGACGGCCCAGCAGGCCGCCACCGGCCTCTGCGCCGCGCTGGCCGCGTCCTACGGGGAGGCGGCGTGAGCCCGGCGCTCGTCGCGAGGCTCCGCTACCAGTCGACCTCGGGCGTCGGGGGGAACAGCGCGGCCCGCTCGGCCCGGAGCTTCTCGCAGTCCCACGATCGCTTCACCGGCTTCAGGATGATCGGGCTCTTGGAGAGGTCGGGGTGTTGGGTCCACTGCGCCTGGGTCACGAAGATGGGGTTCGACGCCCCGACCACGAGCTGCTCGGATCGGTCCTTCACGACTCCGGTGATCGAGCCGTCGCGCTGCTCGTTGGCGTCGTAGGCGAAGATCTCGCGCCGCGCGAGGTAGATGGACCCCTGGAGCTCCGGCGAGAGGAAGATGTTCGCGGTCACTCCCGGCTTGCCGTCACCGTCGTCGTCCGCGATGCGAGGGTCGTTCGGGTCGGTCGGCAGCGGGTCCTTCGCCGGGTTCCGCAGCTTGACGCCGATGCCCGTCGGGGTCTCCGGCCGCTGCAGGCGGGCTCGCCCCTTCTCGACGGCAACCTTCATCTTGACCGGGATCGGACGGATGGCCTGGGTCGCGGCGTCCGTCATCTGGACCTTGATCGGCTGGTCCGAGCGATGCTCGGAGAAGCAGAAGGAGTCACGGGCCACGAGCTCGCCGTCGACCTCGTCGAGGTCGGTGAAGCCGTAGGAGATGATGAGGGTCTTCATGGCATCACCCTGGTAAGCGACGACGTCATAGTGCGCGTACCGCCCGGCCAGCCGCTCGAGGGCCTCTTGCCTGGCCGAGCTCGCACCGGCGACCGTCGCCGAGCCGAAGCCGGTCAGGGTGAAGGCCACGACGAGGAGCACACCGACGACGAGCCACCGGGCTCGAGGCCGCACACGATCGGTCGAGTGAGTCATGAGGTCACCTCTGCGAACCAGTTGGCGTGGAAGCCGAAGGGCATCCGGCGGGGAAGGTGCACGGTAGCGATCGGGCCCGACGCCACATCGCGCGCGTCGAGGACCACGAGGTCGGTCGTGTCCCGATCGTCGTAGTAGACGGCGTTGAGGAGCCAGCCGTCGTCCTCGGCCGTCCCGTCGGGGTCCGCGGCGAACACGCTCTCGCCGACGTGCCCGGTCGGGCCGGCGCTCCAGATGGTGCGCTCCCCGGTGACGTCGTCGTACTTCACGACGGCATCGAAGTCGCCGAGGTGCCGGCTGCGCTCCGTGAAGCCCGACATGTACAGGTAGCGGACGCGGACGCCGTCGTAGTCGGGATTGATCCGGTTGAAGTCGCCTTCGAGGTCGTCCATCGGCTCCCACCCCGCGGAT
>Ga0194121_10006023_pt1 | contig 16424 bp, 14 predicted proteins | sample TA2MahCa50mmetaG_FD_148609 | JGI IMG/M metagenome (GOLD analysis project Ga0194121, IMG submission 148609) | Freshwater microbial communities from Lake Tanganyika, Tanzania - TA2015020 Mahale Deep Cast 50m | ecosystem: Environmental > Aquatic > Freshwater > Lake | place: Tanzania: Lake...
TCGACGGCTTCGACGCGGAGGTAAAACTGATAGGGGAGTCCTTCGGGCATCTTCCAAATGTATTTGCCGCTGTTGGCGAGCTTGTCGGCAAAGGTGTTCCACGGGCCGATCTTGTCCTCGGCGAAGGAGAGGCGGATCGGTTGGCCGCCGAAGTTTTTATCGCGAGCGTTCCAGGCGATGGTGAGCTTGCCTTTCTCGAGGCCGGTGTGGACCTGGATGTCGTGGATCTGCACGATCGGCTTGGTGACATCGACTTCGATCCAGAACTGCGGGCGTTCGCCGGGCTGCGGGGCGCGTTCGCCCAGACCGACGCCGCTCTTGGCGACGAGCGTAATACCGTAGATGCCTTCCTCCTCGACTTCGAAGGCGATTTTCTGGGGCTGATTGGCGTCGAGCGGGTTTTTCACGTCGACGGGGAACTCTTTGAGCTTGTTCCACGCCCGCGCTTTGTAAAGGGTATACCAAAGTTCGACCGCCGAGACGCCGGAGGGACCGACGTCCTTGAGATCGAAGCTGAGCCCGACCTGTTTGCTGCCGACGAACTTGCGGTTGAGGTCCTTGAATGCATCATTGATAAACGGATTGCCGAAGGGCAGGCTGGCGCCGCCGGCGAGGCTGACGGTGGTTTTGTCGTCGCCGAGGTTGCCGGCGCGATCGCGTGCGCTGATGCGAACTTCGACCTGTCCGTTGACTCCGGGCGCCCAATAGATCTGGTTGGCGCCAGGCGGGACCGACAACGGAATCCAATTGGCGGCGCCCAGGATGCGATACTCCACACGCACGGCATCGGGCAACGTCGCGTCCAGGTTGTCGTCCTGAATCGTCCAGCTAACGCCGACCTCCGTATTCCTCGGCGGCAGCGGCGTCACGCGCACCATCGGCGGCAGCGTGTCCACGATCACCTTCAGACTCGCGCGAAAGTCGTCTGACTTTTCTGGATGCAGCTTGCCTTTGTCGTCCCGGCTCTGCACGCAGAACCAGAAGTAGCCATCGTTGGGCGTGCTGAAACGAAAGTGCTGCTCGCGCGGCTCGGCGGTGGCCGTCATCGTCCACGTTCGTCCCTGGTCGCGGGAGACATGGAGGCGAAGCTCCTTGATTGCGGGGTTCTGGTCGTTGCTGAACGGTATCTTGAATTGGCGATGCTGGAAGAAGATGACGCCCGACACGGGGCCTTGCGCGTTCACCGACGAGCCGACAAAGCATGCGGACCACAAGCCGATCAGCAAGATTGCAAGCTTCCGCATGAGAGCAATTCCCAGAGGGATCGTAGGCCGGCGTTGTGTTCAGAGAAGCCTTGGGGTGAGGTACTCCAAACTCCAGGGATCGGAGCACCTCGCCCTGGGGCGTCTGCTGCACATTCGCGCACACCGATGTAGGTATCGGTCAGGCAAACGGCGGACTATCGGCAAAGCCCGCGCGAAGATGCAACGGAAGGCGCGAGACGTGCCGGTTGTGCCGACTGTGCGGGTTGCGGTCGCGCATTTCTTAGGAAAGGAACGCGGCGGGTTCGACGTGAAAGTAGCGGGCGAGCTTGCCGATTTGCGTGCGGTTCAGCTTGCGTTTGCCGGCGAGCACTTCCGAGATCGTCGATTCAGCGATGCCGGCGCCCGTCGCGACTTGGGCTTGTGTTACGTCATTCTGCTCAATCATGAATCGGATGAGATCGGCATCGCCAACGGGCGAAATGGTCTCTGCGTCGGCTTCGTACGCTTCGACCAAGTCGCTGAGCACATCCAGATAGTCCTGTTCCGCGCACGTGAGCACAGGCTGATCGACCAGGCCATCAATGACCGCAATGGCCGCATCGAGGTCGGCGTCATTGCGCAACGGCCGAAGTGGAAACGCCCGGATTAGTTCCAGATACCGATCCTGGGCTCTGCCATAGATGGTTCGAATGCTGCATGCTTGTTTGGCCATTGTCAGTCGCTTTTCCAGTTGTCTCGGTCGTATTCTTCGTGGGTCAACACGTGGCGGAAAAAGAGCTTGCCACGGCTGTAATGGATGGCAGCGATCAGGCGGAACTTGGTGCCGCCGATGTTGAAGACGACAAACCGGCCGACACGATCGGCCGACCCTAAAGTTGGACGGACTTCTGCGAAATCTTGCCACTCGGCGGCTTTGGCAATCTTGTACCACGCCTGAAGCGGCGGTTTTGCTTGCGGATGTCGCGCCCAGAACTCACGAAGTTTCTTCTTCGAGATAACGTGCATTCCTCATTCCAGTTTCCCACCCAGGTTAACTTGGAAAATCAGAATCCGCTAACTTGCGCATCATCTTCGCAAAATGCGAAGATGTCAAGCGGTCATTTCAAGGTGATCTTCAAATCCAGGCGCTTGCCGTTGCGGAGGAGGTTGAGCGTGGCCGACTCGCCGATCAGGTAGTTTTGGCGAACATGACCGAGGAATTGATCCATGGACATTTCGAGTTTCTTGTTGTCGATGCCGAGGATGATGTCGCCGGCCTGCACACCCATGGCCTTGGCAGCGGAATGTACCTGGGCGTCCTGTCGAAAGGCGAGGCGTTTCTCGTCGAAGCCGAGAGCTTTTTTCTGAGCGGCCGAGAGGTCGTCGCCGTAGACCGTGAGCGAGGGGAGCAGATCGAGCAACGAAGGCCGCCAGGTGACGTTGGTGCGTCGCCAGCCGACTTCGAGCGTGAGGGCGCCGGTCATGCGCTCCCCGTCGCGTTGCCAGCCGATCGGCGTCTTCCCCGTCAGCGGCGCCTTGTGCAGGGCATACTGAGCGTCGGCGAACGAGTTCACTGCGATACCGTTGATGGCACTGATCGAATCGCCTGGCTTGACGCCGATTTTCGCGGCGGCGGAGTCGGGCTTGACGAGGCGAACCGCGTTGCCGCGATCGACATCGAGCGTGATGCCAATGTTCTCGGGGAGAGGATACGTGTAGATGCTCTCGCGGACCCATGTGCCGGTGTTGAGCTGATCCTGCCGCATGATCTCCTTGACCTGATGGCAGTGGATACAGCCGCGATAGCTCTTGGCGGCAGGAATCTTCTCGACATAGACCGGGGTGTCGCCGCGGTTCTCAGGCTGAACCTTGGGGTCCTTGCGATGCGTCGCCAGCGCTGCCTTCATGGCATAGCTGAGCCCGGCAAGAGAATTGCGCGTGTCGGGCCCCTTGGCGTCACGCCCGCCATATCGGCCATACATCTTTCCGGAGGCGTTCATGAAGAACGCGGTCCAGGTGAGATCGTAGTCGAACTCGAACACGTTCAGGTCAACGCCTTCAATGCGCAACAAGCGAACGCGCACGAAATCGTTGGCGACATCGTCGAGACCCTCCAGACGGACAACCTGCCCGTCGAATTTGACGCAATCCCCTCAGGGATCACAGCGAAAGACGACCATGAGCGGCTTGCCCGATTTCTGGGCCTGGGTCTTCGCCGCGGCGAGGTTGTTGAGCCAACCCTTTTGCGGAGCGACCTTGGTCGCGGGACTTTGGGCCGTCGCAAAGGAAGCCGACGTCAGGACAGCGAGAGCCGAGAGAAGGATTCGCGTGTGCATTGAGTGCCTCTACCTTGTTACTAGCCCGCAGCGCAAGCAAGGGCCGGCCCTTGCTTGCGCTGCGGGCTAATGGACACGTCGTTATTTCGGATTTGGGACGCGCACAACTTCGATCGCGTGAATGATTGGGCCGTGGTTAGTCAGCACGAACTCGACCGCGACGCGGCTGCCGATCGGCGCCTCGCGAACAGCCGCCAGAAGCTTGTCGGGTAGCTTTGCGTGGACATAGTACTTGCGGGCCTTCTCTTCGCCGTCCGACTTGACCTCGATCCACTTGTTGTTCTCGCGACTTACGATGGCGCCGACAGTCTTGCCTCGCTTCGGTTCGTCCTTTTTGTCGCTGGGCGGCTCGCGAAGCACTTTGACCTTGAGGGCTCGCAGACGTTCCTCAAAGACCCATTCGACTTCGATGCGACTGCCGATCTTGAGATCATGAAAGATCTTGAGTACTTCCTTATCGGGACCGCCACTTGCGTTGCCGACCCACTGGGGCACATAACGTCGTGCTTCCTCCTGACCGTCGCCCTTGACGAAGATTGCCGCTTTCTCTTTGGCGACAAGAATGCCGACGACGGTTCCTTTCTTGCCTTCGAGCGGGTTCTTTTCCTTCTTCTTGTCGGCCAGGGCTGAACCATCGGCAAAGGCGATCAAGCCCCAAGCGATGGCCAAGAAACCTATTCCCAACGTGGATCAATTCATGAATTTCCCCCTTGCGAGAGCGCCCCAGGCGACGAGATTGATCATATCAGCGCTATGTCACCGTGCCAATGCCGCCACGCTGGCCTTGTCCTGGAGAGATGCATCGCTTATTATTTATTGGGACCTCATTGCGACAAAAAGGTTCCACACGGGCAACCTTTGTCGATAGGAGACGGCTGTCGCACGAACCTGCCTAATTGGCGCCAAGATACCACCCCCCGCCGTGGCGCTACCGCCCTTCCGCCAAAGAGGCTGTTTCAACGACGTGTGTGGATCGTCCTTCTCATAGACCGACGCTTCATGGCGCGCCGAAAGGACTATTTGTTAATGCATGCCAAGACCATTTTGTTGGTGGATGATGACACCGCGTTGCGCGACGGCCTGCAGGTGATGCTGCAGCAAAGCGGATATCAGACGCTCGAAGCCGAGGATGGGACGGGAGCGCGTGATCTCATTCACAAGTACCAACCGGACCTCGTCATCCTCGACATGATGATGCCGCGCTGGGGTGGATTCGCTGTGCTCGAGCATTTTCAGGGCATTCCCGAAGCGCCGCCCTTTATCATGTTGACCGGGCACGACGGCGAAACGCACAAGGCCTACGCCAAGAAGATCGGCGTCGTCGACTACCTCATCAAGCCGTATTCACTCGAGCGCCTGGTAAAAAAGGTTGACGGCTTCTTTTGGCCGGCGGGCAAGCAATCGGCCGAAAGCGAAACGTCGCTGACACGCGACGCTTGGACGCTGAAGCCAGGCCGCGATGGGCGAGTCCTGTTGGCCAGCGTGCACAAACCTTTGGCGCGGGCAGTTATGCACGGGCTCGAAGACGAGGGATTTTACGTCGAAACGGCACAGAACGCAGCCGACGCTGCGATCAAGGCCGGCGATTTTTCGTACGACATCGTGGTGCTCGACCTCATGTTCCTCAATGCGGACGGCTGGAACCTGCTGAAGGAGTTTCGAGCCAAGGGCGTGCCGTCGGAGATTCTCGTGCTGGCCGCCAAGAACAGCACGGAAGACAAAGTCAAGGGACTCAACCTGGGCGCCGACGACTGCCTCGCTCGGCCGTTCCAATTAGCAGAACTCCTGGCGAGGCTTCGGGCGCTCTATCGCCGGCGGCGGTTTGTGCCCGAGCCGATGCTGCAGATCGCCGATCTAGAACTGAGCCTGACGGCGCGGACCGTCAAGCACGCGGGCCAATCGATCTCGCTGACGCCGCGCGAATTCGATCTGCTGCTGCTTTTGGCACGGAATCGAGGCCAGGTCGTTACGCGCGCGATGATTTGGGAGAAGCTCTATCCCGACACCAGGCCCAACACGTCCAATGTCATTGATGTCTACGTCCGTTACGTGCGTGCCAAGATCGACAGCGGTTTCGACAAGAAGCTGATCCGAACGATCTGGGGCGAAGGTTACCAGATTGACGCGGATTAGCCGCTCACCTAAGGCGCGCGCGAACGTTCGTGCGCGCCCGAGGCGAGCGGCTCAACAAACTCACGGCAGCTTGCGCTTGGCATTCACCTCACGCGCTTTTTGCATGACGCTTTCAATGGTCACCGGCGCGCCGTTTTGCCGCTTACTCTCATCCGCCGCCTCCATAAACGCAAATAGCTCGATCGTCTCGGCCGCACTCACGGGAGGAACGCCGGTCTTGAAGAATTTGGCGATCTCGACGACGAGCGGCTTGTAACCGCCCACGTAGCCGGTAGTCGTGATGTCCTGTTTTTCGCCGAAAATCACCGTGCCGTAGCCTTTGCTGCCGGAGCGCAGGCCGCGATAGATGCCGACACGGCCGTCGGCCCAGACGCCGGTGACGACGTCGGTGTCCTTGGTGTGTGTGCGGACGACGGTCTTGCAGCCGGTTCCCATGATCGTGTACAGCGTCTCACAGCCGTGGACGCCATACCAGTAGAGATCGGGATGGTGCGGCTCGATCTCGCACGGGCTGTACGAGATGCAGCCGAGCACCTTGCCGAGCTTGGGATCATTCTTGGCGGCCCGGATGTTGGTCGCGTAACGCAGGCTGGAGCTGGAGAAAAGCGGAACCTTGTATTGATCGGCAAGCTGGAAGATCATCAGCACGTCCGCGAGAGATCCACCGATCGGCTTATCGATGAAGACTTTCTTTCCCGCTTTCAACACGGGGATGACCTGCTCGAGGTGAGGTCGTCCATCGACGCTCTCGATGAGGACGACGTCGACTTTCTGAATGAGTTCATCGATGGAGGCGACGATCTCGACGCCGTATTTCTCTTTGATTTGCTTGGTGAACATCTCGACGCGCGAGTAGCTGGCTTTGACGTCTTTGGAGCCGCCGGGAAAACCGGCGACGACCTTGAACCCGGCAAGGTCGCCTTCGTTCTTCGGATCGTTGAACAGGCCGGTGAAGGCCGGCACATGCGAGGTGTCGAGCCCGATGATGCCGATGCGGATCGGACCTTTTTCCTGAGCGTCGAGACTGGGGACCGCGAACAAAAGCGCCGCGATAGCGAATAGAACGATGCCGGTCTTCATGTATCGTCTCCGTTGAGTGCAAAAAATGGTGTAGTGGCGATTATCGAGAGAGAGCCAGGACAAAGCAAGGCAAAAGGCGGCTAAGGACTCACCGAAGCCGGTGAGAATCGATCTGTTTTCGCAGGTAGGCACGAAAGCCCTGATTTTTCCTGGACGAGGGCGCGACCCAAGGCCGTCGGATCACGAGGTCACGGTCAAGTTGTTTGCCGTGGCGGGCGCGGTGGCATTGGCGACAGTGAGCTGATAGCCGCCACCCGCGGGACACGCATTGGCATCGACAGTGGCGCTCCAATCGCCGTTCACATCGGGGCCTTGCACAGTGGACAGAGCGTTCACGGTTTGCCCATTGCCCGAAAAGGTGCATTGCGTCAAGGCCGCGTTTGATGTGCCGAAGGGGTAGAACAACTGCGCAACATCGTCGCCGCTGGCGGGCGCCGTGATCGTGGGCGCCAAGCCGGGCGCGGGCGCGGGGAGCGGATCGACTGTGAAATCGGCGGTCTCGGTAATGGCAGGGCTATTGGTCTGGGTAACCGTGAGCGTGTAATCGCCCAGGCTCAAGTTTCCGATGCGAAATCCCCAGACCTTGGTGTTGTTGACGACAAGCAGCTGTCCTCCCGGGACCGCCTGGCCCGTTGCTTTGTTGACAAGCGTCACCGTCACCTTGGCGATGTTGTCGCATTTGCCTTGAGCTACGAGCAGCTTGCGTCGGTGCTTGCCGTTCTTTTTCGGGTAGTGGATCTTGAGGGGCACGAGCAGGTCTCCTTATTTGGGGTTGTCGAGGCGTGTGACGGTGACGTTCTTGACCATGACGGCGGCGCGCGTGACGACAATGCCGAGCCCTCCGCGCGGGTCCGTGTTGAGTTCGCCGACGTCACCGAGCGGGCGATAGCGAGCGGGATGAGACTGCTGGGCGGCCAAGAGGTTCTGGTGGACGTTGCCGATTCCGATCGCATGGTCCATGGCAGCCGTCGCGATGCCGTCGAAGCGTCCGACGACACGATCGGGAAAGAAGTCGATCTCAAGGGTGCGCCAAACCGGATTGACGCCGGCCGGCTTGAAGCGAACGGCTTTGGGCCAACCGATGGGATCGTCGATCGGCGTTCCGACTCCAGTGTCGCAAAAGACACGGTAACGGAGCTGGGCGGCGTTCCCCGGCAGGTCGCCCGGCTTGGGCGCCGGTTTTCGCTCTTGATTGACAAGATCGTTGTAGGTCAGATTGCACCAGATGTGGCGGTCCCTCGGATTGGATGACTTGCCGCGATGGGCGACGAAAATCCCGATTTGGCCGATCGACGGGCCCAGTTTCACATCGGTCAGGTGGGCGAGCTGAGCGCGCAAGCGGTACGAATCGAACGGAAGGTCGCGCAGGAGCTCGACGAGCCCCGCATCGAACGACTCGATGACCCAATGGCCGCTCTGAGAGCCGGCCGTATTGACATTTCCCTCGATGCCGATGCGATGCCAGCGCGGTCGGCCTTGTTCCGGCACGAGCTCGATGCGCTCGTTGGCGATAAGTTCCTCGAGCATCTCCGCGTGGATGAACTCCGGCGAGTTGCGCCGCCGAAATTCGAAACCCGCGACGGCGGCGGCCAGCACGAAAACAAAGCCAATCGCCATTGTCAGCGACAGCCACGGCCGCTTGTCAATGAACCGGCGCACGCTGTTGGTCAACGTTGCCGGCGGCGTTTGCAGCGTTTCTTGCCGCAGCCAACGCTCCAGTTCCTCGGCCAAGTCAAGGGCGCTGCCGAAACGGTCGCCAGGCTGTTTCTCCAGACATTTCAGAATGACTGCTTCCAGGCCCGGATCGATGTCGGGCTGGAGCGTTCGCGGCGTCGTCGGCGTTTCGTTGACGATCTTCCACAAGAGCGTCGTCGAGACTTCGCCATCGGGAGTCGCAAACGGGCGCTTGCCGACGAGCATTTCATAAAGAACCACGCCGAGAGCCCAGATGTCCGTTTGCGCCGACATTTCCGTGGGGATCAGGCCGGTCTGCTCGGGAGCCATGTAGACCGGCGTGCCGAGCCGCTCTTGCGAGCCCGTGAGCGATTGGTCCTGATCGAGCAACTTGGCCAGGCCGAGATCGCTGAGGTGCGGCTCATCGTCGGCGTCAAGCAGGATGTTGCTCGGCTTGATGTCGCGATGCAAAACTTGATGGGCATGAAGCTGATGCACGGCGCGGGCCAACTTGGCGACCAGGGCGACTGCCTTGGCCGCGGGGAGCGGAAACTGCTTTCGCCGCGCCGACAGACTGCCGCCTGCCATGAGCGGCATCACGAAGTAGAAGCAGCCCATGAATTGGCCGACGTGATAGATCGGCACAATGTTCTTGACCGATTGCAGCCGGCCCAGTGCGCGAATTTCCTGTAAGAAGCGCTTGTTCAAGTCGGGATCGGCGAAAACGTTGTCGCGGATAATTTTGACGGCGACTATCTGCTCGGAGTTCGGCTGCCGGGCCTTGAAGACGACACCCATGCCGTTTCGGCCGATCTGTTCCAACAACTCGTAGCCATCCAGAACGGCGCCGGCGCGAAAGGCCGACGTCTCCGACGAAGGATCGGAGGTAAAGCTGATTGTTGGGTGGATGGTCTTGGTAGAACCAGGCGGCGGCTGCTACGTCTCGGCAGTCGGCGGCGCAGTGGACGGAACTGGGCCCGCTTCAGGCAGGGCATTCGTGGGTAGCTGCGAGAGTGGCGGTTGAGGATCCATGAGCGAACGAACCCGAGTTCGCGTTTCTCGTTAGTTGGGCGCGCAAGCGACGGTTGTCGATCCGTCGCCTGCGCGCGCCTCTAACCGGAAAGTCGTTACGGATTCCATTCCCAACCCTTGCGATACTGACGGCGGACGTATTGAGCAGCGCCGGCAACGCTCGCGGTCAGCTTCTCCGAATCCCAGGTGAAGCGTTCACCGACGCGCATCGCCACGTTGCCGAGCAGCACGAGTTCCGTGAGCGGACCGGCATAATCGACAAAGTTCGATGTCGCCGCCACGCCGCCTTTGCAGGCGCGAATCCATTCCGCGTGATGGCCGGGCGAACGCGGAATCGTCGGCTGCGGCGGACGATAGCCGGCGAAATCGGCGCGGGGCAGCAGCGTGTAGTCGCTGCCGTAGTCCGACGCGGAGTACAGTTTGCCCTTGTTGCCGACGATGACGCAACCGCTGCCTCCCGGATTCGGGATGCCTTCCAGAACCGCAGCAGGTGGTCGGCGATAGACGCGCTGAGCGGCCGGGACGTTGGGTTGATAGGGGCTCTCGTACCAGAACAGCCGCAGCGCCGGCAGCCCGTGCCGCGCCGGGATTTCATAGGTGACGGTCACGCCGCGCGCCGGCGCGGAATCAGGTCCAACGCCGCCGACGACCTCGGCCGACACCGCCGTCGGCGCGACCAGGCGTAGCGCCATGAAAGGCAGATTCATGGTGTGGCATGCCATGTCGCCCAGGGCGCCGGTGCCGAAGTCCCACCAACCGCGCCAGGCGAACGGGACATAGGCCTGGTGATAAGGACGCTCCGGCGCCGGCCCGAGCCAAAGGTCCCAGTTCAGATGCTTCGGCGCCGCGGGCCTATCCTTGGGTCGATCGACGCCTTGGGGCCAAATCGGGCGATTGGTCCAGACATGGACTTCGCGGACATCGCCGAGGGCGCCGGAGCGAACGATCTCGGAACCTGTGCGGATGCCGTCGGTCGCGGTCCCCTGATTGCCCATACTGGTGGCGACCTTGTGCTTGCTGGCCAACAGCTTCAACTGGCGAGCTTCCCAGACGCTATGCGTCAACGGCTTCTCGGTGTAAACGTGTTTGCCTCGCTGAATGGCCATGGCGCTGGCGTGAAAGTGCGTGTGGTCCGGCGTGCTGACGACAACGGCTTGAATGTCGCGCTGCTTGTCGAGCATCTGGCGAAAATCGGTGAACTTCGGGACGTTGGGATAGCGATCGAAAACGCCGCGAGCCCGATTGGAATCGACATCGCAGAGAGCGACGATGTTCTCATTTCGGATTGCCGCCTGTCCCGCATTGCCCCCGCCCTGCCCTCCGCAGCCGATGATGGCGATGTTGAGACGTTCGTTTGGCCTTTGTTGAGCGGCGAAGGATTCGGTGACGCCGCCGGTCAGCCAGAAGCCGGCCGCCGTCGCGGTGATACCGCTCGCCGCCAGGAATTTTCGGCGACTGATTTTTCGAGCCATGATAGACTCCTTTGCGTAGTTGAATCGTGAACGTATTCGCTGGGGTTGAGTCTAAGACTTGTGCCAACGAATCGCAATCAAAATCCGCGTAAATGTGAAAAGTAAATTTCGACCGTATCCGGAGCCGGCGTGACATTGACTCGAAACACGGAACTGCTGAGTGCATCCTGGCGAGTGAAGCACCGACAAACTCCAAATCTCCCGAGGAGCTGAATGAAACGAAGCGTCACCTGACGCCGGGGCACTGCGCCATATGACCACGCCATGGCAGACATCATGGATCGTTGAACCTAGGCAAAGTAATCCCTCATCGAATTCTTAGAATTGGCATGATACACTAGAAAAGTAATGAGTGATCTTCTGCAATCAGGCTCTCTGCCAGAACTGGCCCCGAAAAGCGTCAGGCTTGAAAGCCGGCGCCGAACTGGTCTCCACCCCTAGAAAATGCGGCCCGGACGCCCAACATTACGGATATTTAACTGTAATACTTTGAAAGAAATCGGCCATGCACGCCATCAGACAGGGGTCTCGCCGTGAAGATTGAATGATTGCGTTTCACTTGCAACTGCTGTCAAAGCATACGCATATGGCGAACGCTCATTGTTTATTAATAAATTGATTCTGACCTGCGATTCGCCGCCGGTCGCTGTATTTAGGTCATGTAGCTATTAAACTCACGCGAAAATCATCTGTTCGTTGTAATTCAGAGGGAGATAATCCCTCCAGCGCTCCGCCACCGGAGAATTTCGACGAGGTGGTGGAGGCGCATTGGACGGCAGTCTATCGGCTCGTTTACTCGCTGACGGGAAGTCCGCATGACACCGAAGATATAACGCAGGAGACCTTCCTTCGGGCGATACGGCGGTGGGACACGTTCAAGGCCGGCACGAATTTGCGCGCATGGTTGCTGCGGATCGCGACCAACGCGTTTTTCGACATCAAGCGAAAGAAGCAGACGCTCAAGATCGGTCCGCTTACGGAAGACGTGGTCAGCGAGGAAAAGTCGGCGGAAAGCGAGTTGGATGTCGCCGAGCAGAGCAAACTGATCCGCATGGCTATGCAGGAATTGACGGAACTGACTCGACTTGTGTTCCACCTGCGCGTCACGGAGGATTTGTCGTTCAAGGAGATCGCGGGAATTGCGGGCGTCACGGAGGTCGCCGCCCGCCAACACATGCATCAGGCTCGATCGAAGCTTTTGAAACGCCTAGGGGAGTCCGCCGCCGAGGGGAACTCATGAAGTGCGACTATGTACAGACCTGGCTAATGCAGGTGGATGGCCTGCTCGTCAAGGACTGGCCGCGCGACATGAATCGGCATCTCAAGCGATGTGCCGTCTGTGCGAAGTTTGCGCGCTCCCTGTACAAGATGGAAGTGGACTGGCGAGATCAGCCCATGCCGCCGGGGTGCGAAGACGCCAAGAAGCGATTTCTCAAGACGATCGATCATCCGACGAAGCCTATCGAGACGGAAGCGCCGGCTGCCGCGGAAACCGAGACTCGCGCCAAGCCCGCGTTGCATCCCTGGCATCCCATCCGCTGGGTCGGGGCGGCCGCCATGGTGCTGATCGCTCTGGGGGCGTTGGCGTACATGCTGTTTGGTCCCAGTTCCACGCAGGCCGCCCCTTCGACTCTCATCGACCGCTTGATCGACTGGAACGTCGCCATCACCAACGCGGACGTCGAGCGGCGGAAAGAGCTTCTCGAAGAAGAGCCCACGCTGCGCCGTGAACTGGAAAAGGACGAAGCCCTACTGACGCTGGAGGAGCATGAGCTTGCCGATGAGCTTCTTCGATCCGGGCGTTGGCTCGCTCAGAATGAAGACGACATTGTCAAGGAAGCGGAGAAGATCGAGAAAATCTCCAACCTGCTTGCCGATCGCGCCGCAGCCGCCGAGAAGAAAGGCAATGAACTCGATCGCGATCGCTACGCACATGGCTACGATCGCTTCATGCAGTACGGCGTCTATCCCATGCAGCAATGGAAGACGCCTCTGTTTATGAAGTTCCTGGCGCCGAAAGGACTCGACTTCAAGAAGGGCCCATCTGACAAGGGCGGCTTCGACAAGGACAAAGGCGGCTGGGACAAGCGCGATTCCGAGAAAGAACGCAGCGATCGGCTCACCGCCCAGAAACTACTTCTGGATCGCATTTGGCAGCGCACGCCCGATCGCCAACGCCCCGACCTGCACAAGAAATTTGACGGCTACTCAAAAAAAGTGGGCTCGATGTTCAAGTTCGGCGGCAAACGCTGAATGTCGCTCAACTCCGCGTACCTTTACGCGAAGTACATGACTTCCTCGGCCTCCGGCACCGTCGGACGCGGCGCTTCCTCCATTCCCAGAAGTCGGCGATAATCCTTGTCGAACAATTCAACGTGCAGATGCATCATCTCGGTGGCGAACTGGCCGACAAGGTACGGCTTGCCATGATTTGAATAGTCCTGCGCCTTGTGCAGGAATTCTTCCGCGTCTTGATCGAAGCGTGCTTGCAGCCGTTCGATGGTCGTCGCAAGGTGCGCGCGTTCATTTCCCAATGTAAGGCGCTGCAAGTTGTTGATTCGCTCCTGGATCGACGGCGAGGCCGGGATACCCTCTCCAAAGCCCGCCGGAAGCTGGCCTTGCATGCACACCGGGAAGTACAACTCTACTTTTGGAGCTCCAAAGGCGACCCACGCGATCGGCGGTTGATCCTCGGCGTGCAAGTCGACGAGAAAGCTCGAAGCCAGCGCGGTTTTGGCGTTGGGAAGGAAATCCCGATTTTGCACGAAGTGATCGCCTAGCATGCGGCGCAGGAAGTACAGATCGATCGCCCCCTGTTGTTGTGCGAGCGCCAAGCTGGCATGTCCCCAGCGTTTGGACGCAACGCTTGTGATCGGCGTTTTTTCCGCCAGGCAGCGCACGAAGTCGATCTTACTGCCGTCGTCGTTCCACCAGCCTTGCTCGATCACGTACGTCGCCAGACCTGGCGCCAACCGGCGCCAGTCTTGACGGATCATGGCCGCATCCGTGACCACGCGTGTATGGCCGCATTCGAGCAGCGCCCAGTATCGGCCCGCGGTTTCCAATACGAACGCCTCGTCGCTGTCGGCAATAAGCAGGATACTGTCGCGAGGCGCGGTGGCCGGTGTTTGACCGTACCGCTCCAGTAGATCGGTGAGGACTTCGACGGCGTGATGCGCCTTATGGCTTCGCTCCAGGGCCAGGCGAACAAGGTCGTCGCCCGTCAATGAGGTGCCATTGCTGGCCAGGCGGCTGTGCCAGCCGGTGACGCCGATCGCGACGCGATGCTCATTAATGCCGTGCGTGAATCCCCATTGGCCGACGCGCTGCAGGCCAAGGACCGAATTCGTCTGGCGAACTTGGGGAATCTCGATCAGGCCGACGTGGAGCATCTCGCCGGGATCGTGCATCTGCCCCGGATTGACCTGAACCGAATGACGTGCGTCCGGTTCGGCATGGTGATTGAGGCCGAACAGAGTTGTCCCGTTGGCCGAGGCTTCTTTGAGGGCTACTATCATGTCGCTTCCCATGATCAACCTCCTTTTTCGCCTGCTACTCACGGGCTACCACATCCATGACCAGCGATTTGAGTGCCGATCGTCAAGAAACGCGCTGAAATCTCTCAGGTACGATACTCAGACAGGAATTGGATCGAATACCATTAGTATTATTGGAACCGAGTCAAGAGCCTATTACAACAGTAAAACCCACATTTTGTGAAATATTTTTGCAGATTACGCAGCTTATGCGGCCGGACTTGGCTCAAAACCGCTCACCGGCGCGCCGATTACGTTTAGCGGCCGCCGCGCCTAGCCAGGACCTAATCCTAATCCACAGTAATGCTCTCCACCTCCCCCGTCGCCATGTCGAGCAACACAAACGTGCGAACCGCGACGCGCTGCAGCGCCCCTGGATTGATCACGCGCGTTCGGCCCACGCGATGCTCCTTGGCGACGTGGGTATGCCCGTGAAACAGAAAATCGAAGGCGTCGGCGTATTCGAGTTCCGACAGCAGCATGCGATTGTCGCCGTGGACAAAAGCGATCGAGCGATTCGCCAACTCGAGCTGGCCCCAGTCGCCGTGCAGCGTGCCGCCGATGTCGGTGATGGCGCGTTCGATATCGTCGCGCAGATAGTCGCAATTGCCCCAGACGAAATGCGTGCGCGCCGGAAAGAGATGCACGGTCTCGTCGTCGCAGATGTCGCCGCAGTGGAGGATGACTTCGGCGCCGCGGGCTTGGGCGATGTCGAGCGCACTCTGCACGGAGACGGTACGGCTATGCGTGTCGCTGATGACCGCGATGAGCATGGCGGACCCTCGATGGCTCGGCTCGCCAACGACATTACCCGATGCGTGTGGCGATGCTGATGCTCTTGCCGATGTCGAGCAATATCTTGCGGAACGTGCTGCCGCCGCGCGCCCCGGCGTCGAGATCGAACACGTCGCCTTTTACAGTGTGATGCAACGGCGTATAGCGGTCCTGCACATAGTCCGGCGCCACAATGTGCAGCTGATCGATATGCGCCTGCGACAGCGCCGTAGCGACATCCTCCAGACTGCGGATGCGGCCGTCCGGTGTCAACGGCGGCTCGTCGGTGATCAAGATCAGGATGCGCGTCACGCCCTGATCGAAAGGCTGGTGGCAGGCCAGCGCGATCGCGTCGAAGCTGCTTTCGCCGTCGTTGGCCCCGCCGCCGTCGGCGACGAGCCGCGACACCTGCTTCTTGAACATCCCCGCATCCTTGGTGAACGGTTTACCCTGAAACGTCAACACCTCCGGCGGCTCGTCTTCCTCCAGGTCGCGAAAGGCGATCAGCCCGACTTTGGCCGACAGCCCTTCGGAGTGGATGTAGTCCATGAAGTCCTTGATGTTGTCTTTTACGCCTTCGATTTCCCCCGCCATGCTGCCGGTGATATCGAGGACGAACATGACCTGGGCTCGGCCGCCGCGCAGTTCGAGGCGATCGTGGCACATCAGGCTCTTGTCGGAGAGCGGCTTGAAGCCCGGGTTGCCACAGTACGGGCACGCCGGCGAACCGCTCAGCTGCCCGGCGTCGATGTCCAGGCCATACCCCGACGACACTTCGGCAGCGTAATCACGCCCCACCGGGTACGCGCGCTCCGCCTGGTAACCGCCGGCCGAACGCCGATAGCGCATCAAGTAGAGGTTGCCGTCTTTTTGACATCGTGAAAACAAGATCAACTGCGAGGCCGCATGCAGTGATGACGATCCGCTCTGTGTCGGCATCTCAACGCCGGGCGGCAGCGCGGGCAGTTCGAACGGCTTTCCCTCGCCGCCGACGCGCACGCTGGCCGTGCTCACCGAAGCGCTCACCCATTTGAAAAACGCTTGCAGCGCGCCCGGCGTCAGCGTCTTCATGAGCAGCGTGACCGGCGTGATGGCTTTGAGCACGTCCATATCGACGTCTTCGCCGCAGCCGATGGCGATGATGTTGGCATCCTTCGGCGACACGGTTGCGCGAAAGCGGTTCAGACCATCGCGCCAGTTGTC
>Ga0194121_10006024_pt1 | contig 16414 bp, 15 predicted proteins | sample TA2MahCa50mmetaG_FD_148609 | JGI IMG/M metagenome (GOLD analysis project Ga0194121, IMG submission 148609) | Freshwater microbial communities from Lake Tanganyika, Tanzania - TA2015020 Mahale Deep Cast 50m | ecosystem: Environmental > Aquatic > Freshwater > Lake | place: Tanzania: Lake...
CTAGACTTGAACAGCGACGCGACGATGGCGAGGAACAGTCGAAGCAGCGCGGTCATCACGCTCGACGCTAGCGCGATTCAGCCGTGAGTTAACCGGATGGAATTCTCGGTACACACAGCGCCGATCTCGACTTGTGCTACGCCCCGGCGAGCCGCCTTGCGGCGCTGCTTCGCGCGCGCGAGGTCTCGGCCGTGGAAATCGTCGCAAACGCGCTGCTTCGGCTCGACGAGATCGAGCCACGTCTCAACACATTCGTGCATCGTGACGACAAAGGCGCCCTTGCCACGGCTGACGCCGCAGACCGGGTCCTCAAGCGGGGTGGCGACTTGCCGCCATTGCTCGGCATCCCGATCTCCGTCAAAGACCTGATCGAGGTGGCCGGCATGCCATGCCGGTACGGGTCGCGCACGATGGCGTCGTACGTCGCGCCGGCGGACTCCCCCAGCGTCGCGCGCTTGCGCGACGCTGGCGCCATCATTCTCGGCAAGACAACCACCTCGGAGTTCGGCTATCGCGGCTACACGGAGAGCCTCGTCCATGGAGTGACGCGCAACTGTTGGGATCCCACCCGCACACCAGGCGGCTCAAGCGGCGGCGCGGTTAGCTCCGTCGCAGCCGGCGTCACTCCCTTCGCCCTGGGTACCGACGGCGGCGGTTCGATCCGCGCCCCGTGTAGCCTCACAGGATTGACCGGGATCAAGCCGCAGTTCGGCCGGGTGCCTGTCCACCCGCCAAGCGCCACTCTCACCCTCGCCCATGTCGGGCCGATCGCGCGCAATGTTGCCGACTGTGCCTCGTTGCTGGGATTCATCGCCGGGGCCGATCCCAAAGACTGGACCTCGCTGCAACCAACGCTTGGCACGTTGGACACGCGGCCGGCTGACCTTCGCGGCCTGCGCATCGCGTTCAGCCCGACTTTGGGCTATGCGCGCGTCGACCCCGAGACGGCCGGAATCGTCGACGCCGCCGTCGCCCGTCTCGGCGTCATGGAGCAGGTCGAGCGGGTCTGCGACGATCCCGCCGACATCTTGGCGGCGGAGTTCATTGGGGGATGCAGCGCCCGCCTCAACGACGCAGTCGAGCGCGAACCGGAGCTCATCGATCCGCCCCTACGGGCGGCCATTCACGCGTTCAGGCAACAGCCGGTCGCCAAGTACGTGACCCTTCTGCGACAGCGGGCGCTCCTCCGCGACCATCTGCGCACGTTCTTCGAGCGCTGGGATGCTCTGCTGACGCCGACCACGCCGACGCCGGCCTGGGAGATCGGCCATGGCGTGCCGCCCGGGCTGGAGGATGCCAAAGTATGGGTCTTCTTCACCTATCCTTTCAACCTGACCGGCCAACCCGCCGCGTCGATCAACTGCGGGTGGACCCGCGCCGGGCTGCCGGTGGGCCTGCAGGTCGTCGTCCGGGCCGGCGCCGAGGACCTGCTCATCCGCGTGCTTGCGGCCATTGAGACAGCATTGTCGGTCGAAAGCCGCCGCCCAGCGCTGTGACGGTCAAGCGGCGTGGCCGTTCGTCCTGGGCGGCATATATGGCGCTGCCCCGGAATTTCGAGTAGTCCTCCGGAGTGCTTGATCGACCCTCGTGCTCCAGGCCATGACCGGCTGTGCCGCCCTGATCGTCGCGGCCGGGCGCGGGACGCGCGCCGGCGGCGATCCCCCAAAGGTAGTGACTTTCTCGCTCGACAAACTGGCGCGGCGTCTCCTTGGCCTGCCCGAGCAATTTCGCCTGCTGGTTACGAATCCATCCAAGCTTTGAGATGGCATAGGCGCGTGCTACCTCCAGGCGTGTCCCGGCAGGAGCGACCAGCGTGACGCGACCGCTCGGCGGATGCACCGACAGGTGGACGTGCTTGATGTCCTTGCGGATCATCGCCGGCCGTCTCAAACATCATAAAGCTATATCAATATATCATTTGATCCCGCGCCGTGATACAAGGCGGAACCGGGGCGGGCGGGGGTGCTCGCTCGCGACCGGCAACGGCGGGCGGTTCGCGGATGCGCACGGCGGCATTGACGACCCATTCGACACGAAGCCCGGCGCGGCTGAGGCGTGCTCTGGGGCGTCTCGACAGCCGGTTGCCGACCCCGCTCTACCATCAGATCTACGTTCTGCTGCGCGAACAGATTCTGGGCGGCATCTACGTCGACAACGATCTGGTCCCGACCGAGCAGGAACTGACGCAGCGGTTCGGCGTTTCGCGCATCACGGCCAAGCGGGCGCTCGATGAGCTCGCCTCCGAGGGCCTGGTCGTGCGCCGCCGGGGCAAGGGCACTACGGTCGCTTCGCGCGTTGCCGTGCCGGCGGTGAGTGCCAACATCTCGGGTCTGATCGAGAACCTGCTGATGATGGGCCTCAAGACAAAGGTCGAGATCGTCGACTTCGCCTATGTCCCGGCCGCGGAGGAGGTGGCGCGGGCGCTCGATATGGCGGTCGGCGCCGAGGTGCAGCGCGCGGTCCGGGTGCGCGCCCTCGACGGCGTGCCGCTTTCGTACACGATCAGCCATGTGCCGGCGGCTCTCGGGCGCACCTACGGCCGCAAGGATCTGACGGCCAAGCCGCTGCTTGAGCTCCTGGAGCGCGCGGGCGTACTCATCGGCAGCGCCGATCAGTCGATCGGCGCGGTCCTGGCGGATACCATCGTGGCACCGCGCCTAGGTGTGCGAATCGGTGCACCGCTTCTGTCGGTGACGCGCACCGTCTTCGACCAGCACGGCAGGCCGGTGGAATACATCACCATCCTCTACCGGCCCGACCGCTATCGTTATCGGATGAAGCTGGCGCGCGTTCAGGGCTCGGCGACCAAGCTGTGGTCCGCCACCGACTGACGGACGAGATTGAGTTTGACGACGGACAACCTGCAACAGAGGAGAAGGCTATGACCAGGAAAGACAGTTCGCTTTCACGCCGCCATGTGCTGGCGGGGGCCGCGGCCGGTGCGGCCGTCGGCAGTCTCGGCCTCCCGGCGATCCTCGGTGCGCAGCCGGCCGCGATCAAGGTAGGCATCCTGCACCCGGTGACCGGGCCGCTCAGCTACTCGGGCACGCAGGCCCGTGCCGGCGCCCAGATGGCGATCGAGGAGATCAACGCGGCCGGCGGCATCAAGTCCATGGGCGGCGCCCGGCTCGAAGCGCTTCTGGCCGACGCCCAGTCGCGCCCCGACGTGGGCGCGGCGGAGGTCGAGAAACTCAATGAGGCCGGGGCGGCGGCCATCGTCGGGCCCTTTGCCAGCGGTATCGCCCTGGCCACCACGCAGGCAGCCGCGCGCCACGGCATTCCGCACATCGTCGATGTTGGCGTCGTCGACCAGGTAGTGACCCGCGGGTTGGCCAACACCTTCCGTTTCGGGCCGGGCCTCAAGACCATCGTCGACACGGCCATCGGCAACCTAATCAAGATCAACGAGGGTGCCGGCAAGCCGGCACGCACCGTGATGATCGTGCACGAGGAATCGGCGTTCGGCTCGGGCATGGCTACGACGCTCAACGCCGAGCTGCCCAAGCACGGCTTCGAGATCGTCGAGACGATCAAGCACGCCAACCCGACGCGCGACTTCTCCAACATCGTGCTGCGCGTCCAAGCCCGCAAGCCTGACCTGCTGATCCCGTCGAATTACTACGACGAGTACGTGCTTTTTGCCCGCGCCCTGCAGCAGCAGCGCGTGGCGCCCAAGGCGATCTATTCGATCCTCGGCGGCGGCGCTTCCAGCTACAAGTTCCTCAAGGAGTTCCCGCAGGCGGCGTCCTACGTGATGGACTGCAATCACTGGTTCGACCCACGCAAGGCCCAGGCGCTGGCCCTCAAGGAGAAGACGGAGAAGCGCAACCTCTTCTTCACCTACGAGGTTTTCCTAAACTACTCCTGCGTCTATCTGCTCGCCGACGCCCTCGAGCGCGCCGGCAACGCGCGCCGCGACGCCATCACCGCGGCGCTGGCCGCCAGCACCCTCGACAGGCACGTGATGCCCTACGGTCCCACGCGCTTCGTCAACGGCCAGAACACGGGCGCACAGCCCGTGACCACGCAAATTCTCGACCGCGACATCAAGGTGATCTTCCCGCTGGCCTTCGCTTCGGGGAACGTCGTCTACCCGATACCCGAGCGGCTTGGCTGATCGGGCTCTGCCGGGCGGGGCTTCGGCCCCGCCCGGTCATCACGCACGATGCTCGATCCCATCATCCTTCTGCCCGCCGCAATCAACGGCCTCACCATGGGGGCGGTCTACGCGCTCGTGGCGCTCGGCCTGACGCTGATCTACGGCGTGCTGCACATCATCAACTTCGCCCATGGCAGCCTGCTCATGGTCGGGCTCTACGGCGCTTTCTTCCTGCATCGCGCGGGCCTCGATCCGTACCTGGCGCTCGTCGTGATGGTGCCGGCCCTGTTCTTCACCGGCTACGCGCTGCAATGGAGCGTCATCGGCAAGGCCAGCCATGGCAGCGACCAGAACATCCTGCTGGTGACGCTGGGGGCCTCGATCGTCATCGAGAATCTGGCGCTCTACTTCTTCAGCGCCGACACCCGCACCATCGATACGCCCTATTCCTTCGAGATGATCGACCTCGGCGTGGCGCTGGTGCCGCTGCCGCGAGTCATTGCCTTCGCCGCGGCGCTGGTGCTGGCGGCGGTGCTGTGGTTCCTCATCGCGCGCACCGACCTCGGCCGGGCGATCCGGGCGGTCGCCAAGGAACGTCAGGGGGCGCGGCTGGTCGGTATCGATGTCGATCACATCTTCGCCATGAGCTTCGGCATCGGCACGGCCTGTCTGGGCGCGGCGGCCTGCCTGCTGCTGCCCATGTTCTACGTGTCGCCCCATGTCGGGCACGTCTTCGTTCTCGTGGCTTTCACCGTGGTGGTGCTGGGCGGCATGGGCAGTTTCAGCGGCGCGCTGATCGGCGGGCTGCTGATCGGCGTCACCGAATCGCTGGGTGGTCTGCTGCTGGGCGAGTCCCTCGGACAGATGGGCATCTTCCTGATCTTCATCGCCACCCTGATGTTCCGGCCCAGCGGCCTGTTCGGGAGCCGTCTCAGTTGAACGCCCGCCTCGTCATGGCCGCCGGCCTGGCCGCCGCTCTCGCGGTGCCGTACCTCGTGCGCTCCGATTTCTGGCTTGGCTTCCTGATCACCGTGCTGCTCTTCGCCGTCATGGGCATGGCCTGGAACATCCTCGGTGGCTATGCCGGCCAGTTCTCCTTCGGCCACGCGGCGTTCTTCGGCACCGGGGCGTACGCCGCCGCGGTGCTGCATATCGGCTTCGGTCTCAATCCCTGGCTTGGCCTGGCCGTGGCGGCGCTGGCCGGCGGTCTTGTCGCCCTGGTCATCGGCTATCTCAGCTTTCGCTACGGGTTGCGCGGATCGTATTTCGCTCTGATCACCCTCGCCTTTGCCGAGGTGCTGCGCATCCTGGCGAATTGGGCCGAGTTCACCGGTGGCGGCGTCGGCCTTTACGTGCCGCTCAAGGTCGGGATCGCTAACCTGCAGTTCTCCGGCAAGACCGGCTACTACTATGTCGCGCTGGGTTTTGCCGTGCTGTCGCTGGCGGTCGGCTGGGCGCTGGAGCACTCGCGTCTGGGCGCGCAGTTGATGGCCATCCGCGAGAACGAGGACGCGGCCCAGGCCCTGGGCGTCGACACCTTTGCCTGCAAGCTCAAGGCTATCGCCCTCTCCGGAGCGTTGACCGGCATCGGCGGTGGCTTCTACACGCACTATTACCTCTATATCGATCCGGGGATCGCCTACGGACCCGGCGTTTCGGTGGAGATCCTCCTGGTTCCGATCATCGGCGGGCTGGGCACGGTGTTCGGGCCGCTGCTCGGCTCGGCGGTGCTGCACGGAGCCGGCGAGCTGGCGCGGCGCCTGATGGGCGACGCGCCCGGGCTGAATCTCATCTTCTACGGCGTGCTGCTGATCGTCATGGTGCGCTTCATGCCGGAAGGGCTCATGGGTCTCGTATGGCGTCTGCGTCGCCGGTGGAGGCGCGTGGCCGATGCTTGAGGTCAGCGGCCTCACCCGGCGCTTCGGCGGCCTGCTTGCGGTGGCCGACGCCTCGCTGCACGTGCCGGCCGGCAGCATCGTGGCGCTGGTCGGGCCGAACGGCGCCGGCAAGACCACGCTGTTCGCAATGATCTCGGGCTTTGTCCCGTCCGACAGCGGCAAGGTCGTGTTCGCGGGCGAGGATGTGACCGGGCTTGGGCCCCATGTGATCTGCGCACGGGGCTTGGTACGCACCTTCCAGGTTGTACAGCCCTTCGGCCGCCTGTCGGTGCGCGAGAATGTCGCTGTCGGCACTCATCTGCGTGTCGCCGATCGCCGCGAGGCCCTGGCGCGGGCCACGGCGGTGGCCGAGCGGGTCGGGATGGGCCATCTCCTCGATCGCCCGGCGCAGGCGCTGACGGTCGCCGGCCGCAAACGGCTTGAGCTGGCCCGGGCCCTGGCCACGGAGCCACGCCTGCTGCTGCTCGACGAAGTCATGGCCGGGCTCAACCCGACCGAGATGACGGAGATGATCCGCATCGTACGTGGCATTCGCGACGGTGGGGTGACGGTGTTCCTGATCGAGCACGTCATGCAGGCCGTCGCCAGCCTGGCCGAGCGGGTGCATGTGCTGAACCAGGGCCGGCTGATCGCCGAAGGGGCGCCGGCCGAGATCGCGCGCATGCCCGAGGTCGTCGAGGCCTATCTCGGGCATGGCGTGGCCGAGCGGATGACGGCACAGGCCGCGGGCGGCGCGCGGTGAGCGTGGTCCGGCTCCTCGACGTGCGCGGCCTGCGGGCCGGCTACGACGGCGTGCCGGTGTTGCACGGCGTTGACCTGCAGGTCGATGCCGGGGAGATCGTAACGTTGCTCGGCAGCAACGGGGCAGGCAAGTCGACGCTCAACAATAATCTTTCCGGTCTGTTCCAGCCGTCGGCCGGTCAAGTGCTGTTCGAGGGCGAGGACATCACCGGAGCGCCTTCGATGGGTATCGTGGCCCGCGGTCTGGTCCAGGTTCCGGAAGGGCGCCGCATCTTTCCGAACCTCACGGTCCTCGAGAACCTGGAGCTGGGTAGCTACCGCCGGGCACGGGGCCACTGCTCGCGCAACCTGGAGTGCGTCACGGCCATCTTCCCGCGCTTGGGTGAACGGCTGCCGCAGGCGGCCGGTACGCTATCCGGCGGCGAGCAGCAGATGCTGGCCATCGGCCGCGGGCTGATGGCCGAGCCGCGTCTGCTGATCCTTGACGAGCCGTCGCTGGGCCTGTCGCCGCTGCTGGTCGAGGAGATGTTCGCGCTCATCCGGCGGCTGCACGAGGAAGGGCTGGCGCTGCTGCTGGTGGAGCAGAACGTCGTGCAGTCGCTGGAGCTGGCGCAGCGCGGCTACGTCCTGGAGAACGGGCGTATCGTCCTGTCGGGCACCGCCGCCTCGCTGCGCGAGGATCCCGCTCTTCGCCGCGCGTACCTGGGAGTCTGACCATGGGTCGCACGCTTGCCGAGAAGATCATCGCCCGCGCCGCCGGACGATCGTCTGTCGAACCCGGTGAGATCGTCACCTGCAAGGTCGACCTCGCCATGGTTCACGATTCGAGCGGGCCGCGCCGCCACAAGGCGATGCTGAACCAGCTCGGCGCCAAGCCGTGGGACGTGAGCCGCATCGTCGTGGTCACCGACCACTACGTCCCGGCCTTCGACGCCGATAGTGCCGCGATTCTCGACCTCACCCGAAAATGGGTGCGCGACGAGGGTGTGGCCAACTTCTACGACATGCAGGGTATCTGTCACGTGATCTTGCCCGAGCGCGGCCATTTGCGGCCGGGCATCTTCGCCGTCGGCGGCGACTCGCATTCGCCCATGGCGGGCGCCTGGGGCTGCTTCATGTTTGGTATCGGCGCCACGGAGATGTGCGGCGTGCTGGTCACCGGCGATATCTGGCTCAAGGTGCCGCCGACCCATCAGGTGCGCTGGGCTGGGCGGCTGGGCGAAGGACTGGCGGCGAAGGACATCATGCTGACGCTGTGCCGCGAGATGGGGCTCGGCACGGTCCGGTACGGCGTGGTCGAGTATGTCGGCCCGGCGATCGCGGCGCTGTCCATGCCCGAGCGCATGGTGCTGACCAACATGTCGGCCGAGCTCGGCGCCCAGACCGGACTCATCGCCCCGGACCAGACCACGGTCGAGGCGCTGGCCGCGGCCGGTGTCATTGTGTCCGATGCACTGTCGTGGCAAAGCGACGCCGACGCGGCCTTCGCCAAGGTCTGGGACTTCGACGCCAGCCGGCTGGAGCCGCAGGTGGCAGCGCCGCATTCGCCCGAGAATGCGGCGCCGGTCGGCGACTATCCCGGAGTCAAGATCGACCAGTGCTATATCGGCGCCTGCACGGGCGCCAAGCTCGACGACCTACGCATGGCTGCTTCCATTCTGCGCGGCCGCACGGTGGCGCGCGGCACGCGGCTGCTGGTGGCGCCAGCGTCGCAGCGTATCCTCGCCGCGGCGGCGGCCGACGGCACGCTCGCGGCATTGACCGCGGCGGGCGCCATCCTCATGCCGTCCGGCTGCGGGGCCTGCGCCGGGTATGGCGCCGGAGTGCTGGCCGAGGGTGAGGTATGCCTCTCATCAACCGCCCGCAACTTCAAGGGCCGCATGGGGCATCCCGGCTCATCGGTCTATCTCGGCTCGCCCTATACGGTGGCGGCCTCGGCCGTCACCGGCCGGATCACCGATCCACGGCCGCAGCTGGCGGAGAAGGTTGCCGCATGAGCGCCACGCCAGGAACTGGCCGCGCCTTCGTCTTCGGCGACAACGTCGACACCGACGCGCTGGCGCCCGGTCTCTACATGAAGGGGTCGATCGAGGCCCTGGCGCGGCACTGCCTGGAAAGCTTCGATCCGGCATTCGCGCGCGATGTTGCGCAGGGCGACTTCGTGATCGGCGGCGAGAACTTCGGTATGGGTTCCTCGCGCGAGCAGGCGGCCATGGTGCTGCGTCAGCTTGGGGTGGCGGCCGTGATCGCCCGGTCCTTTGCCGGGCTTTTCTTCCGCAACTGCCTCAATCTCGGACTGGCGCCGCTGGAGTGTGCCGAGGCCGGGCGTATACGTCCGGGAGATGCGCTGACGGTCGATGCCATCGAGGGCCGGATCACCAACCGTACGCAGGGCCAGAGCTATCCCTGCGTTCCGATCCCGGCTCATCTTCTTGAAATGGTGAACGACGGCGGCCTGCTGCCGCATCTGGCCAAGAGACTGAAACCGGGGACCGCGTCATGAGCGGGCTCCGCGATCTCCTGTCCGGCCCCGATATCGTCGTGGCGCCGGGCGTCTTCGACGGACTGTCGGCGCGCCTAGTCGCGGAATCCGGCTTCCAGGCGGCGTATCTGTCGGGGGCGAGCCTGTGCTACACGCGCTTCGCGATGCCCGATATCGGTCTGGTCTCTGTGACCGAAGTGGCCGACGCGCTGAGCGCTATCCGCGAGCGCACCATTATCCCGGTGATCGTCGACATCGACACCGGCTTCGGTAACGCGCTCAACGTGCAGCGCACCGTCCGGATGTTCGAGCAGCGCGGTGCCTCGGCGCTCCAGATCGAGGATCAGGTCACGCCCAAGCGCTGCGGCCACCTCGCCGACAAGGCGTTGGTGTCAACCGCGGAGATGGTCGGTAAGATCAAGGCGGCCCTGGACGCGCGGACCTCTGCCAACACGCTGCTGATCGCGCGCACCGACGCTATCGCGGTCGAAGGCTTCGCCGCTGCCCTCGATCGCGCCGCCGCCTATGCCGAGGCCGGCGCCGACCTGCTGTTCATCGAGGCGCCGACCAGCCGCGCGCAGATGCAGGAGATCGCGATGTGCTTCGGCCCTGTGGTGTCGGTGATGGCCAACATGGTGGAAGGCGGTAAGACCCCGCCGCTCTCGGCCGCAGAGCTGCAGGCGCTCGGCTTCAGGCTGGTTATCTTTCCCGGCGGGACCGTCCGGGCGCTGGCCTTCGCGCTGCGGGACTATTTCACCAGCCTCCGGACGCAGGGCACGACCGAGCCCTACCGCGACCGCATGCTAGACTTTGCAGGGCTCAACGCCCTGCTGGGAACCGACGACTTTCGCGCCCGTGGCCGGCGCTACGCCGGAGACTGACGCGATGATCGATGCCGTGACACTGGCGGTGCTCAAGGGGCGCCTGGAGCAGATCGCCGACGAGATGGATGCCACGCTCTTTCGCACGGCGTTCAACCCCATCATTGCCGAGGCGCATGACGCCTCGCATGGCCTTTACGACGCCGAGACCGGCGACACGCTGGTGCAGGGCAAGTCCGGCCTGCCGATCTTCGTCGGCGTCATGGCCTTCGCGGTGCGCGCCACCATCGCCAAGGCGGGGCGCGGCACGCTGGTCGACGGCGATGTCTTCATCTTCAACGATCCCTACGACGGCGGCACACATCTCTCCGACTTCAAGCTGGTGCGGCCCTATTTCCACGACGGGAGGGTCTTCTGCTGGCTGGCCTCGGTCGGACACTGGCACGATGTCGGCGGCAACGTGCCGGGCAATTACAATCCGGTGGCCAGCGAGAGCTACCAGGAGGGCGTGCACATCCCGCCGGTCAAGCTGGTCGATGCCGGGCGGCTGAACGACGATATTGTCGAGATCCTGTCCTGCAACTCCCGCCAGCCGACCAGCCTCTACGGCGATCTCAACGGCCAGGTCAACGCGCTCGATCTCGGCGCGAAGCGGTTGGGGGAGCTGATCGCGGAATATGGCGCTGAAACAATCGCCACGGCCTTTGCCGAGTTGCGCGCCATGGCGGCTCGGCTGATGCGCGCCCATATCCGCGACCTGCCCGATGGCACCTACTCGGCCGAGGATTTCCTCGACAATGACGGCATCGCCGATCGGCCGCTCCGGATCGCCCTCGATCTGACCGTCACAGGCGACCGCCTGACTATGGATTTTTCGCGCAGCGCGGCCCCGTGCGCGGGGCCGGTCAACATTGCCCGCTCGACGGCTATTGCCAGTTGCTACGTGGCCTTGAAGCATGTCTTCCGCGACGTGCCGGCCAATGCCGGCTGTCTCGAGCCCGTCGACTTCGTCATCCCCGAGCCGTCGATCCTGGCCGCCCGTGCGCCAAAGCCGGTTGGCGGCTACACCGAGACCATCCTGCGGGTGATCGACGTGGTGTTCCAGGCGCTGGCCCATGCGGCGCCGGACCGGGTCAACGGCTGCGCTTACGGCACGATCAACGCGCTGTCGCTGGCGGGCCATCGGCGCGACGGGCGGCGCTGGGTGATGTTCTCGTTCTTCGGCGGTGGGCTGGGCGGCAACCCGGAGGGCGACGGCCTCAATCACGGCAACGCACCGATCTCCACGGCGACCATCCCGCCGCTGGAGATCCTGGAGGCCGCCTATCCGGTGATGTTCACCCACTGGGCCCTGCGTCCCGATTCCGGTGGGCCGGGCCGCCACCGCGGTGGGCTCGGTGCTGTTTACGAACTGGAACTGCTGGAGGAGCAAGCGGACATCTTCCTGTTCGGTGAGCGCGGGCGGTTTGCGCCGCCGGGTGTCGTCGGCGGTCGGCCCGGCGCGCTCAACCGCTTCACCTATCCCGAGGGCAGCGCGCTGAAATCGCCGCCGATGGCCTCCAAGATGGTAGGGCTCTCCATCACACGCGGCCAGCGGCTGCGCCTGGAGACTCCCGGCGGAGGCGGGTACGGCGATCCGCGTCAGCGTCCGGCCGAGGCGGTACGGCGCGACCTGCGCCTGGGCTATCTCACGCCCGAGGCGGCGAAGCGCGATTACGGCACGGACGGGAACGGATCATGAGCCGTCCGTCCGTCGTCGTGGGTGTCGATGTCGGAGGCACCTTCACCGATCTCTTTTTCTGCGACGAGGCGTCCGGGAGGCTCGGCACGCGCAAGGTGACGTCCACACACGGCGATCAATCGATCGGTTTCCTTGATGGCATTGTCGCCGGCGGTCATCCGTTCGCGACTCTGGCCGCCATCGTTCACGGCACCACCGTGGGCACCAACGCCCTGCTGGAGCGCAAGGGGGCGCGGACCGGACTGATCACCACGGCGGGTTTCGCCGACGTGCTGGAGATGCGCCGGCGCGATCGGCGCCAGACCTGGGGTCTGTGGGGCGAGTTCGTGCCTGTGGTACCGCGCGATCTACGCCTGGAGGTGGCGGAGCGCACGCTGTCCGATGGCTCGATCCGGACACCCGTCGATCCGCAGGAGGTGAAGCGGGTCGCCACGGTTTTGCGCGAGCGCGGCGCGGACTCGGTCGCGATTGTCTTCATCAATGCCTATGCCAATGCCGCCAACGAATGTGCCGCCCTGGCGGCGCTGCGCGAGGTCTGGCCCAACCAGCATGTCAGCGCTTCCTGCGAGATCCTGCCGGAGATCCGGGAGTTCGAGCGCGCCTCGACGACGGCGCTCAACGCCTATCTTCAGCCGGTGGTGGCCTCGTACCTGGCGGTGCTGGACGGCCGGCTGAAGGAGCGGGGAAGCGAAGGTCAACTCCTCATCGTCCAGTCGAACGGCGGCGTGATGCCGGTCGACATCGCCGCCCGGCTGCCGGTGCGCACAGCGCTCTCGGGTCCCGCCGCCGGCGTGATGGCGGCGGCGCATATTGCCGGGTCGGCCGGGTTTCTCAACATCATCACCGGCGACATGGGCGGTACGAGCTTCGATGTGGCGCTGATCGCCGGCGGGCGTTCGGTGCTGGCGGCGCAGACCACCATCGACTTCGGGCTCGTCGTGCGCACGCCGATGATCGAGATCACCACCATCGGGGCCGGCGGCGGCTCGATTGCCGGCATGGATCGCGGCGGTTTGCTGCGCGTTGGGCCGAAGTCGGCGGGATCGGATCCGGGTCCCGCCTGCTACGGCAAGGGCGCGGAGCCGACAGTGACCGACGCCAATCTAGTTCTGGGTCGGATCAACGCCGAGCGGCCGATTGGCGGCAAGCTCTCGCGTCTCGATGTCGCGGCGGCCAGGCGGGCCATCGATGCCCGGGTCGGCACGCCTCTGGGGCTCGACACCTTCGCGGCAGCCGAGGCGATCCTGCGCGTGGCCAACTCGCACATGGCGGGCGCCATCCGGCTGGTCTCGATCGAGCGCGGCCACGATCCCAAGCGCTTCTCCCTCATGCCCTTCGGCGGCGCCGGTGGTCTGCATGCCGGGGCGCTGATCAAGGCGGTCGGGCTGGCCTCGGCTCTGTTGCCGCGCTATCCCGGAGTCACCTCGGCCCTGGGCTGCGTGATCGCGGACATGCGCCACGATTTCGTGCACACGGTGAATCGGCCGCTCGACGCTCTGGATGTCGAGGGGCTGCAGCGGGTGATCGGTGAGGCGGCGCGCGATGGCCGAGGGCTTCTGGAACGCAGCGGCGTGACCCTTGAGGGGATTGGCACCTATGTCGAACTCGACATGTCCTATATCGGCCAGACGCACACCGTGGCAGTGTCGCTACCGGATGATGGGCCGCTGACATCGCAGGCCATTCAGGCTGCGTTCGAAGCCGCCTATCGCCAGACCTTCGGGCGGCTTCTCGAGAACGTCCCGATGCGCGTGCTCACCTTGCGCATCGCCGTGATCGGCCGGCGGCCGAAGCTCGACCTCCGGCGGCTACGACCGGAGGGCGGTTCGGTTGTGGAGGCGCAGACCGGCGAGCGCGAGGTCTGGTTCGAGGGCAGGCCATGGCTGGCACGTATCTTCGATCGTCTCAGCCTGCCGGTGGGGGCGGAGATCGTCGGGCCGGCGATCCTGGAGCAGCCGGACGCGACCACCGTGGTCGATCCCGATCTTGTAGCTCGCGTAGATGGATTCGGTAACGTCATCCTGGGGCGCAAGCCATGACACGCCGTTTCGATGCCGCGCCCACAGCCCTTCTGCTGGTCGATCTGCAGAACGACTTTCTGCATCCCAAGGGGGCCTACGGCCGCGCCGGACAGTCGGCGCCCTCGATCGCGGCGTTGCCGGGGCGCCTCAAGCCGGTCGTGGACGCCGCCCGCCGCGCAGGGCTGCTGATCGTCTCCACCCACTTCACCCTGGTGCCGGGGCGAGGCGGGGAGCCGATCATCGCGCCGCACCTGAAGAAGCTGCGGCCATTCCTAACGAAGGGCGATTTCGCGCCGGGCGGTGTCGGGCATGCGCTGATCGACGAGTTGCGGCCGGCCGATATCGCGGTCGACAAGGTGGCCTACTCGGCCTTCTACATGAGCCGGCTGGAATTCGTGCTGCGCAAGTCCGGCATCGAGACGCTGATCTTCGCGGGCATCGTCACCAATGGCGGAGTCGCCTCGACTCTGCGCGACGCCCATGTCCGCGATTTCGCAACCGTGCTGCTGTCGGACGGCTGCGCCGCCTTCAGCGATAGCATCCACAACACCACCGTGGCCTCGCTGGCGGTGATTTCGCCGGTGATGACCTGCGCGGAACTGCTGGCGGCCCTTGCAGCATGAGCCGCTTCGCGCCCGAGGTTCTTCCCGCGCGGGGCGTCCAGTTCCCTCTTAGTGTATCCGTGCTGATCGTCGGGGCTGGCGCGGCCGGTCTGACGGCAGCCCTTGCGGCCCGCGATGCCGGGGCGGACGTGCTGGTGCTGGAGCGCGATGCCGTGCCGCAGGGCTCCACCGCCCTGTCCTCTGGCCTGGTGCCGGCCGCCGGCACCAGGGCCCAGGCTGCCAGGGGTATCGTCGACACGCCTGAGATTTTCGCTCGCGATATCCAGGCCAAGGCTCGGGGTCATGCCGAGCCACGGTTGGTTGTTACGCTCACCACGACGATCGGCCCAACCCTTGACTGGCTGGCCGATGTCCATCGCGTGCCGTTCTCGGTGGTGGAAGGGTTTCTCTATCCCGGTCACTCGGTCTTGCGCATGCATGGCACGCCCAAGCGTACCGGCGCCGAGCTGATAGTCTATCTCGGAGACGCCACCGCACGGGCCGGAGTGGACGTGGCCACGGACGCTCATGTCCACGCGCTTTATGTCGAGGACGATCAAATCGCCGGTGTCCGGATCGACCGGCCGGACGGGACAATGGAGATGATCGGCTGCGGCGCCTTGGTGCTGGCCTGCAGCGGCTTTGGCGGGAATGCCGGTATGGTTCGGCAATGCATCCCGGAGATGGCCTCGGCCCTGTATTTCGGTCATGCTGGCAACCAGGGGGACGCCCTTGCCTGGGGCTGGGGCCTGGGAGCGGCGACGCGCGACATGGGCGCTTATCAGGGCCACGGCTCGGTGGCGACGCCGTACAACATCCTGGTCACCTGGGCGCTGATGATGGAAGGCGGGTTCCAGGTGAACGCTGCCGGACAGCGCTTCTCCAACGAGCACCTGGGTTACTCGGAGCAGGCCAGAGCGGTGCTGGCGCAGCCGGGCGGGTTCGCCTGGAACGTCTACGATGAGCGTCGGCACATGCTTGGGTTGGAGTTCGAAGACTATCGCGAGGCGGTTGCTGCCGGCGCTATCCATTCGGCGCCCGGCATGCGTGAGCTCGCGCGCGAGCTCGGCCTGCCAGAGCAGGCGTTGGCGGACACGCAGAACGCAGTCGAGGATATGGTTAACGGTCGACAGAGCGATCCGTGGGCTCGCGACTTCTCCGCTAAGCCGGTGCTCAAGGCCCCTTTCTACGGCGTCAAGGTCACCGGGGCCCTCTTTCATACCCAAGGCGGGTTGCTTGTCGATGACAGCGCGCGGGTCCTTCGAGCCGGCGGCGCGCCGCTGCCAAATCTTTTTGCCGCCGGAGGGGCGGCCTGCGGGCTATCCGGCCCCGAATGCTGGGGTTATCTCTCGGGCAACGGCCTGCTGGCCGCGATCGGGCTCGGGCGGATAGCAGGATCGTCGGCGGCTGCGACGAGTCGTTTTCGTTTGCCGTGAATCGGGGCCTCTTCAACAGTAGGCGGCGGTCCGGCGGTCTCTGAACCCCGCAAGAGCCGATCCAAGAAGTTTGGATTCAGCGTGAAGGAAGTGGGCGGGTCAAGTCCAGCAAGCCTCGATAGCTCAGCGAGATGAACGCGATCTCGTCCCCTGAGACCAGGTTTGAAAACATACCGATTTCCCCCGGTGCTTTTAGACTGCAGACCCCGGTATGGCTTGGCCATTGGGCCAGGCCTCGGGTTCCGCATACAGATAGGCAAGGATCGGACGCTTACCGAACCGGTTTCCGGGTGCCGTCGCGAGGTTGGTAGGAATTGAGTGTGGCGTAGTCTCCGGGGTGTTTCAACCTCGAAACGTCCGGCATTGAAGGGCCGGACTGGAGACCACGCCATGACAAGCATTACCACGAAGCCTTGTGTGTACCGAGAATTCCATCCGGTTGACTCACGGCTGTATCGCGCTAGCGTCGAGCGTGATGACCGCGCTGCTTCGACTGTTCCTCGCCATCGTCGCGTCGCTGTTCAAGTCTAGGACGCGACTTGAGGCCTAGAATACGGCGTTGCGGCAACAGCT